>Ga0075365_10000913_pt1 | contig 12418 bp, 12 predicted proteins | sample EndMetdeltDD1765_FD_71387 | JGI IMG/M metagenome (GOLD analysis project Ga0075365, IMG submission 71387) | Populus endosphere microbial communities from Tennessee, USA - Endosphere MetaG P. deltoides DD176-5 | ecosystem: Host-associated > Plants > Roots > Endosphere | place: USA: Tennessee... | reverse complement strand
ACCGTTTTACTCCCGGACGGCCCCGGGTAGCGGAATCGGAGCGACAATGTCGCTCGAGGACGCATGACCGAGACCGCGGAACAATTCGACCTGGACCATGCTCCGCTGCGTGATCTGCTGGAGCGGGGGCGGCGCGAGGGGTGCGTCGAGCTCTCGGACCTGAGCGAGGCGGTCAGGGAGCTAGAGCTTCCCGACGACGCGGCCCAGTCACTGCACGAGGAGCTCGACTCCCGCGGGATCGAGGTGCGCGACGACTGCGGCCGCGACGGCGTCGTGCCCACTCGGTTCGAGCCGGAGGAGCTGGCCGGAACGACCACCGATGCGCTCCAGCTCTTCCTGAACGAGGCGCGGCGCTATCCGCTGCTGACCAAGGAGGAGGAGGTGGAGCTCGCGACGGAGGTCGAGCGGGGCGATCTGCGTGCAAAGGAGCGCCTGATCAATTCCAACCTGCGGCTCGTCGTCGCGAACGCCAAGCGCTACCAGGGGCAGGGCCTCCCGCTCCTGGACCTGATCCAGGAGGGGATCCTGGGGCTGATCCGCGCGGCGGAGAAGTTCGACTGGCGGCGCGGATACAAGTTCTCCACCTACGCGACCTTCTGGATCCGCCAGGCGATGCAGCGCGGGCTGGAGCAGAAGGCGCGGACCATCCGCGTTCCGACCGAGCTGGCGCAGCGCGAGCGCCGCGTCGCGCGAGTGGAGCGCGAGCTTGCGACCGAGCTGGGGCGCGAGCCCACCGACGAGGAGGTGGCCAAGCGCGCGAAGATCGCGCTCGACGACCTCGACCGCATTCGCAGCGCGAGCCGCGTCGTCACCAGCCTCGACCGGCCCGTCGGCGAGGAGGGGGAGACGGACCTCGGCTCCCTCCTGCCCAGCGATCGGCCGGCGCCGGAGGAGGAGGTGAGCGTGACGCTCGAGGAGCAGACCCTTCGGCGGGCGGTGTCGCGCCTGCCCGACGAGGAGCGTGAGGTCGTGAAGCTTCGCTACGGCATCAACGGAAACGAGCCGACGACGATCCGCGAAACCGGACGGCAGCTGGGGATTCCCGGCCGTCAGGTCGAGCGCCTCGAGGCGCAGGCGCTACGCCGGCTCGCCAGCCAGCGCGAGATCGAGGCGCTGCGCGACGCTGCATAGCGCCGCGTCTGCGCGGATAATCACATGCCAATGGAAGCCTCGGTGCGAAACCGCAAGCGCGGGCTGCTCGGCAGGCGGCGGCCCCGTCCCGCGCATCCGGAGACGACCATCGAGGGGACGGCGCGGCTCGGGAAGCGGACCAAGGTGCTCGTCAAGCACCTGGGATCTTCCGATATCGCGATCATCGACCACGAGGACCTCGACCGGATCGCCGCGGAGGACCTCGTGGCGACGGGCGTTCCCGCTGTCATCAACGTGGCCCGGTTCTCGACCGGCCGCTACCCGAACGCCGGCCCGCTGACCCTGGCCCAGGCCGGTGTGCGGGTGATCGAAGCACCCGGGGCCCGGCTCTTCGACGAGCTTCGCGACGGCGAGTCCATTGCGATCACCGGTGGCGAGATCCGGTGCAACGGGACGGTCCTCGCGAAGGGCCGGATCCTCTCGACCGCCGAGCTGGTCGAGCAGCTCGCCGAGCAGCGCCGTCGCATCGACGCCGCGCTCGCCGACTTCGCCGAGAACACCGTTGCGCATCTGCGCGAGGAGGGCGCGCTGCTGGCCGGGGGCATCGAGGTTCCCCGCACGCGGACGAAGTTCCGCGACCGCCACGTCCTGATCGTGGTCCGCGGAAGCACGTACCGCAAGGACCTCCGGGCGCTCGCGGCCTACATCCGCGGAGTTCGGCCGCTGCTCGTGGGGGTTGATGGCGGCGCCGACGCGCTGCTCGAGGCGGGATGGAAGCCCGATGTCGTCCTCGGCGACATGGACTCCGCCAGCGACGAGGCGCTTCGCTGTGGCGCTGAGTTGATCGTCCACGCGTATCCCGATGGCCGCGCCCCCGGCGCCGATCGGCTGGACCGCATGGGCCTGCAGCACAAGGTCGTGCGCTCGGTCGGCACGAGCCAGGACGTCGCGATGCTCCTCGCGCACGAGAAGGCCGCGGGTCTGATCGTGAGCGTCGGCGCCCACTTCAACCTCGTCGAATTCCTGGAGCGAAGCCGGGCGGGCATGTCGTCGACCTTCCTCACCCGCCTGCGCGTCGGCGATCTCCTCGTGGACGCCAAGGGCGTGAGCCGTCTCTACAACCCCGGCGTCACGGGAAGCCAACTGGCGCTCTTCTTCGTCGCGGCGCTCGTGCTGTTGACAATCGTCATCGTCAACACGCCCGCCCTGAGCGACCTGGTCGATCTGATCTGGCTGAAGCTCAAGATCATCCTCGGCATCTGAACGCCCGCCCTGGGCGACCGTCAACTCCTATCCTCGGTCGCTGGTTATGGGGTATTCAGGGCGCTACCACGCCGCCTCGCTGGCGGCCGTCTTCCTGGCGCTGGCCATCGGGATCCTGATCGGGGTCGGCCTCGGGCACAACGTGGTGTCGGGCACCACGAAGGGCCTCGAGCAGAGCCTGAAAAGCGACCTCGCGTCGGCGCGCGGGCGCGCAGACGACCTGCAGGGCCAGCTCAACCGCCACACCGACTTCGAGCAGGAGGTCTATCCGGCGCTCGCGGGCAGGGTGCTCGAGGGCGATCGGATCGCGGTTGTGGCTCTCGGGGGGCTCCCCGACGACCTCAAGGGAGACGTCCAGGCGGTGGTGGGGCCGGACAGCCCCAGCGGCGCCGCTCTCGGCGAGGTCGCGGTGGTGCGCGAGCCGCCGAATCTCGCGGCGATTGCCGGGGCGTCTCCGGCGGGCAGCCAGGTCAGCAAAGTCCGAACCGAGAGGTCAGCGTTGACGGGCGTTGCGCGGCGGATGGGGCAGGCGCTCGTCTTCGGCGGGCCGGCATACAAGCGCTTCCGGGGGTCGATGCTGGAGCAGGTGAGCGGCCGCCCCGGGGGCATCGACGCCGCGATCGTCATCCGGGACCAGCCGGACGACCTCAATCCACGTCAGTCCGCAGCGACCGGCGCGCTTGAATCCGGCCTGCTGGAGGGCCTGGAAGCAAACGGCGCGATCCCCGTGGTCGGAGTCGAGCGCTCGGACGCCGACCCGACGCAGATCGGCTTCTTCAACAACGCGGGCGTAACCGCGACAGTCGACAGCATCGACCTCATCTCCGGGCGGGTGGCGCTCGTCTACGCGCTGAATGGGAGCGAGGGCAACTACGGCATCAAGCCCACGGCCGACCGCCTCCTGCCCGGCCTGCGGCACCCGCGGCCACCGGCGTTCGGGGCCGGCGGCCTGCCGTGACGCTGATCGGGCTTGGGCTGTCGTTCCTCGTAGCCGGGGTCCTCGCCGGGCCGTGGATCTCGGACATGCGCCGAAGCGGCCTGGCCCGCGAGAACTACCGAGGCCGGCGCGTGGCGTTTCCCGCGGGCGCGGTGCTGGTCGCGTGCTCGCTGATCGCTCTCGCGCCGCTCGCGATCCTGGACGACCGGGCCGATCTCGATCTCCTCGACCCCGATCTGAGGCGGTGGGCCGTCTACGTGCTCGGCGTCGCGCTACTCGGCTTGATCGACGACGCCCTGGGAGCCCACGACTCCGCGCCGCGCGGCTGGCGCGGCCACGCGCGTGCCATCGCATCGGGACGGTTCTCGACGGGTGCGATCAAGGCGATCGGCGCGCTCGCCCTTGCCGCGTACGCGACCTCGGGGCTCGGCGACCGCGACTTCGCCTACGTCGCCGATCTCGCGCTCCTGCTGCTGACGACCAATCTGTTCAACCTTCTCGACCTGCGGCCGGGGCGGGTGGAGAAGGTGTTCGTGACCCTCGTGGCCGCGCTGTGCATCGCCGCGTGGACCGCGGAACCGCTCGAGCTGCTCGGCATCTTCATCGGGCCGGTCCTCGTGGTCGCGGCGTACACGCTCCGCGAGCGGGCGATGCTCGGCGACACCGGCGCCAACCTGGTCGGGGCGCTCGCGGGGGTCTCGCTCCTGGTGACCTTGGGGGAGACGGGCCGCTACATCGCCCTCGGCGTGGTGGTCGCGGTCAACATCTATGGGGAATTTAGGTCGATCTCGAAAACGATCGACGGCGTTCCGCTGCTGCGCTCTCTAGACTCGCTCGGCAGAGTTGATTAGCCGCCGTTCGCCAAAGAACTCAGGATGAAGCCCGGCGAGACCAGGTTCATCTTCGTCACCGGCGGCGTCGTCTCCTCACTGGGCAAGGGCATCGCCTCCGCCTCGATCGGGCGCCTGCTGGTGAGCCGCGGCTTCCGGGTCCAGCTCCAGAAGTTCGACCCCTACATCAACGTCGACCCGGGGACGATGAGCCCCTTCCAGCACGGCGAGGTGTTCGTGACCGAGGACGGGGCCGAGACCGACCTCGACCTGGGCCACTACGAGCGCTTCACCGACGAGAACACGTCGCGGGCCTCGAACGTCACCGCCGGCGCCGTCTACAACTCGGTGATCCGGCGTGAGCGCCGTGGCGACTACCTCGGCGCGACCGTTCAGGTCATCCCGCACGTCACCGACGAGATCAAGCAGCGAATCATGATCCTCGCCGAGTCCCAGGCGGTGGACTTCGTGATCACCGAGATCGGCGGCACGGTCGGCGACATCGAGTCGCTGCCGTTCCTGGAGGCGATCCGCCAGCTGTACACCGACCTCGGGCCGCGGCGCTGCATGTTCGTGCACCTCACCCTCGTCCCGTACGTGGGCCACGCGGGGGAGATGAAGACCAAGCCGACGCAGCACTCCGTGAACGAGCTCCGCCGCATCGGCGTCCAGCCCCACGCGCTCGTCTGCCGCTCCGAGCGCGGACTCGACCGCGACATCCGCCGCAAGATCGCCCTGTTCGGGAGCGTCCCGGAAGAGGCCGTGATCTCGGCGCGCGACGTGGACAACATCTACAAGGTCCCGCTGGTCCTCCGGGCGGAGGGCATGGACGACCTGATCCTCGACCACTTCGCCATCGATGCGCCCGCGCCGGACCTCTCGGAGTGGGAGGCTCTCATTCGCCGGGCGGACGAGCGCCGCGGCACCGTGCGCATCGCTCTGGTCGGCAAGTACGTCCAGCTCGCCGATGCCTACAAGTCGGTCGCCGAGGCCCTCGACCACGGCGGCTACCACGCCGGCGTCAACGTCGACGTCGAGCTCATGAACTCGGAGGACCTGGATGTCGCCCGGCTCGAGTCGGCCGACGGCATCTTCATTCCCGGCGGGTTCGGCGAGCGCGGCATCGAGGGCAAGATCGAGGCCGCGCGGGTGGCGCGCGAGAACGGCATTCCGTACCTCGGCGTGTGCCTGGGGATGCAGATAGCCGTCGTCGAGTTCGCCCGTCACGTCGCCGGCATGGACGGTGCCAACTCGTCGGAGTTCGACCCTGAGACGCCATTCCCGGTGATCGACCTGCTCCCCGAGCAGAAGGAGGTCACCGACATGGGCGGCACGATGCGGCTCGGAGCCGACCCGATCAAGCTGCACGAGGGCACGGCCGCGCGGGAGATCTACGGCGACGCCGTGATCTACCAGCGCCACCGCCACCGCTACGAGGTGAACAACATGCTCCGCCGCCGCCTCGAGGACGAGGGGCTCGTGGCCAGCGGAACCTCACCCGACGAGCGCCTCGTCGAGGTGATCGAACTGCCGGATCACCCGTTCTTCGTCGCCTCGCAGTTCCACCCGGAGTTCAAGTCGCGCCCAACGCGCCCGGAGCCGCTCTTCCGCGAGTTCGTGGGCGCCGCCGCGCGGCTCGCCGCCCAGCGGGAGCCCGCTGAGGTGGCCGACGACGCGGACCGCGAGATCCGCGTCGAGCGCAGCAGCTAGCGGCTACGCGGCGGCCGGCACCTCACCCGAGTGCTCGACGAACGCCATCGAGCTGTGCGAGTTCTCGTGCTCGTAGTCGAGGACGTCGTCCCCTGACACCTTCAGTGTCTTTGCCAGCGCGGTCTCGGCATCGTGATTCGGGCCGGTGTACTCGAAACCACCGGGAATCTTCACGAGGATCCGGTACGGGTCCTCGGAGCCGATGGACCGGAGGGTGTCGACCTCGCTGTCGATGAGGTCGCCCGCCTTCAGGCGCCCCTTGCGGCTGTCGAGGTCGAACTCGAAGTCGATCGGCGCGAAGACGGGCTCGCGAACGTGGGGGCACATCGCCGAGAAGATCTCGAAGATCGTGCCGCCGGCCTGGCCGCTCATGATGGTCAGGATCGCCTGGCGCTGGTTCTCATCCGCCGACTCGTCGACAACCGGGATGATGTGGCCGTCACCCTCGTCGATCCGGCCGGGCCAGTACGCCGCGCCCGCGAACTTGAGGCCGTCGAGGGAGACGTCGCCGTAGTGGCCCTCGTCGATCCGCATCGCAATTACCCCCTCGCAGTGGTCCTGCGTGGGGTCCTGGTTGAAGTCGCACGGGCAGCCGGGATCGCAATTGCAGTTCTTGAACCACGCCCCCTTGATCGCCCAGGTGTCCGTCATTTCATCTCTCCTTTCCCAGCGCGCATCCCCGCGCTCGAATCCTTCGAATCCATGGATTTGCCGTTCATCCGGCCGGTCGTTCCGTCGTTCATCGAGTCCTTCGAGTTCATGCTGCCGCCGCTCATCGAGCCGCCCTCCATCGATTGCATAGCCCGCATCGCCTCGGGTGAGTCGGGGAGCGTCAGCCCCGGAACGCTCGACGGGGTGATGGCGACCGAGAGACCAAGCACGAGCAGGAGCAGGGCGATGCCGCGGTTTGCGAGCGCGCGCCACGGCAGAAGCTTTTCCGCTGCGATCAGGGCGGCGATGAACGCCATCCAGCCGATGCTCATGACGCCGAGGGCGAACAGCGCCGCCATCAATGCCCAGCAGCACCCGACGCACCAGGCGCCGTGCTCGATTCCGACGCGCAGGGCGCCGAGCCGACCCGGCCGCCAGCGCTCCATCAGGAACATGAACGGACTGCGGCAGTGGCGCAGGCAGGTGTCCTTGAGCGGAGTCAGCTGGTAGACGGCCGCGGCGACGATGATCCCGCCGGCGAGATACGGCCCGGCGTTGTCCCATGCGAAGAGGTCACCCGTGATGGCCGCGCCGAGCTCATACACCCCGTATCCGACCAGCCCGGCCGCCGTCCAGGTGATCAGGTAGCCGGCGACGAAGAGCGTCGTTGCCCCGACGGGCGCCGACTGCCCCCGTGCCTTGCGTCCCTCCTGGATCCTGACGTGCATCACGACCATCGGCGCGATGGACGGGAACATCATCGCGGCCATCATCACGACCCAGACACCGAGGAAGAAGCCCAGCGTTCCGGGGTCGGTGCCCGGCCCGGCGTCCATCCCGCTCATCTGGCCGTCCGTGACGGCCCAGGCGACGGCGGCGAGGGCGAGCAGCAGTCCCAGGAGGCCGATTTGGATCAGCCCCGGCAGCTGCGGTGCACGTCTGATCGACGCGGATTCCATTCGCTCCTTTCCTGGTCGGAGTCGGGTCGAGACTATTCGCGGCCCGCGCCGGGGTCAAGGTTGGCGAGGGCATAGCCTTGGGCCCCGTGAGCGACGATCAGCGGATGTTGGACCGCTTCGTGCGGCTTTGCGAGATTTCGAGCCCGACCGGATCGGAGCGGGCGGTTGCGGACGACGTCGTCCGGGAGCTCCGCGAGCTGGGGATCGAGGTCGAGGAGGATGGCGCGGCGGGTCCCGCGCGCGCCGGATCGGGGAATCTGATCGCGCGCATTCCGGGCGAGCGTGACGGGTGGGCGATGTTCTGCGCCCATCTGGACACCGTTCCGCATGACGGGCCGGTCGAGGTCGTGCTCGACCAGGGGATCTTTCGCTCGCGCGGGGACACGATCCTGGGGGCCGACAACAAGGCGGCCGTGACGATCCTGATGGAGCTGGCGGCCCGCTACGCGACCGTCAGCCCGCCCGTCGGGCTGGAGCTCGTGTTCACGGTCGCCGAGGAGGACGGCCTTCGGGGCGCGAAGGAGCTCGACCTCGGCACCCTTAGCGCTCAGTACGGCTTCGTCCTCGATCACGCGAGCCCGATCGGCGAGGTGATCACCGCTGCGCCGACCTACGAGCGGCTCGCCGCCGAGTTCGAGGGCACCGAGGCGCATTCCGGCATTCGTCCGGAGGAGGGGCGTAACGCGATCCAGGCGGCTGCGGTCGCGGTCAGCCGCATGGAGCTCGGGCGCTTGGACCAGGACACCACCGCCAACGTCGGCGTGATCCAGGGGGGCACGGCGTCGAACGTCGTCCCGGGGCGCTGCCGGGTCGAGGGCGAGGCAAGAAGCCTGGACGATGCGCGCGCGAGCAAGACCATCGGTGCGATGGTCGACGCCTGTACCTGGGCCGCAAGCGCGCACGAGTGCGACGTCGACGTCGAGGTGACGGAGATGTTCCGCGGGTACAAGCTGGCGTCGAAGGCCCCGTCCGTGACCATCGCCCGCTCCGCTTTGGAGCGTGCCGGTGTGCAGCCGCGCGAGACCGCCACCGGCGGCGGGAGCGACGCAAACGCCCTGAATGCGCGCGGCTTCGAGACGGTGCTTCTCGCTAACGGCACCGATGCCAATCACACGCCCGAGGAGAGCGTCGCAGCTGAACGGATCAGCCAGATGCTCCGGATCTGCGAGGCGATCGTCGTGGAGACGGCCGCCAGATGCTGAAGCTTCGCCGGGGCGTGGTCACCTCGGCCGATCCTCTGACCGTGCGCGTGGGCGACGAGGAGCGGAGGGCGTGGGCGGATGCTCGGCTCGTCGGCGAGGTGGCCGCGGGCGACGAGGTGGTGGTCAACACCGAGGCCGCCGACCTCGGGCTGGGCTCCGGCGGCTTCGACGTCGTGCACGTCAACCTGACCCGCGGGCTCGACGGCGGCGGGCCCGCTGCGGACCACGTGATGAAGCTCAACTACACCTCGCTCCAGCACTCGATCGATCCGGTGGAGGTGGAGGAAGACGCGCCGGACGGCGATCGGACGCGGACGACGCCGGTGCTCGTACTGCCCCTCCACGGGCACCTCGCGCCGAGCCTGTGGGCGGCGCGCGAGGCGGAAGCCGAGATCCGGATCGGATACGTCCAGACGCCCGGCGGATCGCTGACCGGCGCCCTGTCGCGCGATGTCGTCGAGCTGCGCGAGCGGGAGCTCCTGGCCGGTCACATCACGGCGGCGGCGTCCTACGGCGGGGAGCACGAGGCGGTGACGACGCTCGGCGGTCTCGATGCGGCGGCCCGCGGTCTCGGCTGGGACGCGATCGTATGCGGCCCAGGGCCGGGAATCCTGGGCTCCGCGACGCTCTACGGCCACGGCGGCATCGCCGCTCTTGAGAACGCGCACGCCGCCCTGGCGCTGGGGCTTCCGACGCTGGTCTCTCCCCGCCTGTCGTCCTCGGATCCGCGCGAGCGACACCGGGGGCTCAGCCATCACACCGAGACCGTCCTCCGGCTGCTGCTCGGATCGGTGCGGGTGCCCGTGCCCGAGATCGACCTCGCGGGATGGCCAACGGGGGATGAGGGCGGAGGGGTGGACATGCCGAGCGTGCTGGACGCCCTTCACCGCGCATGCAACGACCGCCACGACGTGGAGGTGGAGCCGGTCGACCTCGAGGCGTACGGGGCGAGCGGCCTGCCGACGCAAACGATGGGCCGCAGCCTTGCCCAGGACCCGTTGTTCTTCGCGGCGCCGCTCGCGGCGGGTCGAGCGCTGGCGGAGGCCGTCGCGGTGCCGGCGTGACATCGGGGGTATAGGGACGCACGTGGAGCGGATCGATTCGAAGACCGTGTACGAGGGCAAGATCGCGACCGTCCGCGAGGACGAGTTCCGCCATCCGGACGGGTCGACGGCGACGCGTGAGATCGTGGGGCATCCGGGCGCCGTGGCGATGGTCGCCCACGACGACCTTCACATCTACCTCGTGCGCCAGCCGCGCGAGGCGGTGGGGGAGGAGGCGCTCCTGGAGCTACCGGCGGGGAAGCTCGACGTGCCGGACGAGTCGCCGCTCGACTGCGCAAAGCGCGAGCTCGCCGAGGAGGTTGGAAAGAGCGCGTCCGAGTGGCGCGAGCTGAAGCGCTTCTATACGTCGCCCGGCTTCGCCGAGGAGGAGGTCACCGTCTATCTCGCAACCGACCTGGACGACGCGAGCGCCGAGTCGGAGGAGGAGGAGCGGCTCGAGATCGTCGCGTGGCCGCTTGCCGATCTGGACCGCGCGATCGAGGAGTGCCGCGATTCGAAGTCGCTGATCGGGATGCTGCTCTTCCGCGAGCTTCGCCGCGACGGGTAGGGCTGCCAGAGGGGTTGCACCGGCAGGGCGCACCGCTGCCAAGGCGAAGAGGGCCGCATGGCAGTTGCGGTCAAGCATGGCGAGGATCGAGAGGGCGGGGTCGAGGCGCGCTTCGAGGCGCTGGTGCTCGACTTCCTGGCGTACCTCGAGTTTGAGCGAGGCCTGTCGCGCAACACGCTCGGCGCCTATCGCACCGATCTTCTGCAGTACGGGGCATTTCTCGCGAAACGCCACCGCGGCGCCACCGAGGCCGAGCGTGGGGACGTGGCCGACTTCCTCGCCGATCTCGCGACGGGCAACGGCCAGCCGGCCTGCTCACCGGCCACCGTCAACCGAAAGACCGCCTGCCTTCGCTCCTTCTACCGCCACCTGCGCCGCGAGGAGCTGATCGACGAGGACCCGACGGCGGCGCTCAGCCCGCCCGCCAAGAGCCGCAAGCTGCCGCGGGTGCTCACCTACGCGGAAGTGAAGCGGCTACTCGAGAGCGTCAAGGGAGGGGACTCGATAGCGCTTCGCGACCGCGCGCTGCTGGAGGTGATGTACGGCTGCGGCCTGCGGGCATCGGAGGCCGTGGGTCTCGATGTGAACGACGTGGATCTGCGTCGCTCCTTCGTCCGGGCCCACGGCAAGGGGAACAAGGAGCGCATCGTCCCGCTGGGCCGCGAGGCCGCCGGCGCAGTGACTCGGTACCTGCGGGCCGGCCGGCCGGACCTCGTGGGAACGCGGCCGGTCTCCCGGCTGTTCGTCAACTTCCGGGGCGGCCCGCTCACGCGCCAGGGGCTCTACAAGGTGATCCAGCGCCACGCCGCCGAGGTCGGCCTCGCCGGCCGGATGAGCCCGCACACCCTGCGCCACTCGTTCGCGACCCACCTGCTGTCCGGCGGCTGCGACCTGCGGTCGGTCCAGGAGATGCTCGGCCACGCGGACGTCTCGACGACCCAGCTCTACACGCACCTCTCCGACACGCGGATCAAAGAGGTGTACTTCAAGGCCCACCCGCGGGCGAACGCGTCGTAGGCTCAGCCGCCTCCGACCCTCCTCGAAAGGCGGGTTTGTGAGGCGTGGGCTGACGAACTTGCCTTTCGACGGCCCCTCGGTGCCTGTCCCGGCGAGCCGCCGGCTGTTTAATCAGGGGCGTGCCGGAGCTTCCCGAGGTCGAGACGATTCGCCGCCAGCTCGAGCCGGAGATCACGGGCCGGCGGATCCTGGAGGCCACTGTGCTCGACGAGCGCTGGACCCGGCCGGAGCCTCCGCGAGACGTCGAGCGAGCGATCACCGGGCGAACGATCGAGGCGGTCGAGCGGCGCGGCAAGTACCTGCTCCTGCGGCTGGAGGGCGATCGCACGCTCGCGATGCACCTGCGGATGACCGGGAATCTGGTCCTTCAGGACGGGAGTGGCGACCCTGCGTATCTCCGTGCGCGGCTGCGGCTGAACGGCGACCGGGTCCTGGTGTTCACCGACGTGCGCCGGTTCGGTCATGCCGTCGTGCTTCCGGACGAGGAGCTCGAGGAGTACTTCGCCGCTCGCCTCGGGGTCGAACCGCTCTCGGATTCGCTGACGGCGGAGGAGCTCTGCCGGGTGGCCGCCGGGCGCCGGGTGCCCCTGAAGTCGTTCCTGCTGAACCAGCTGGGGGTCGCCGGGATCGGGAACATCTACGCCGACGAGGCACTTCATCGAGCGGAGCTCCACCCGCTCTCGCCCGCCGGATCGATGAAGCCCGAGGACTGCGAGCGGCTGCGGGTCGGGATCGTCGAGGCGCTCGAGGCCGGGTTGCGGAGCGGCGGAGCCTCGATCGACGATTACCGGGACGCTCGCGGGGAGGAGGGATCGATGCAGGACGAGTTCCTCGTCCACACCCGCGAGGGCAAGCCGTGTCCTCGGTGCGGGGCCGAGATCAGGCGGATCGTGGTGGGTGGGCGGTCGACCTACTTCTGCCCCTCGTGCCAGCGGCGCCTGCGGCGCCGGCCACGTCGTAGGGCTCGAAGGCGAGCGGCGAGTTGAGCGCGATGGACTTCTCCGACGCGGTTGGGCCGCCCAACGGCTTCTCGATTGGGCACTGGACGGACGCGAAGGGGGCGACCGGGTGCACGGTCGTGATCGCCCCGCCGGGAACCCGCGGCGGCGTGGACGTTCGCGGCGGCGGGCCCGGAACCCGGGAGAC
>Ga0075365_10000912_pt1 | contig 12420 bp, 16 predicted proteins | sample EndMetdeltDD1765_FD_71387 | JGI IMG/M metagenome (GOLD analysis project Ga0075365, IMG submission 71387) | Populus endosphere microbial communities from Tennessee, USA - Endosphere MetaG P. deltoides DD176-5 | ecosystem: Host-associated > Plants > Roots > Endosphere | place: USA: Tennessee... | reverse complement strand
GCCGATCGAGTGGGTCGGCTACACACCGCCGGTGCCGGCTCAAGGTCTGGGAGTACGGGAGTTCCTCGACTACGACCTCGCAGAGTTGCGCGAGTACATCGACTGGCAGCCCTTCTTCAACGCGTGGGAGATGAAGGGCCGGTTCCCCGACATCCTCAACAATCCGGCCTCGGGCGAGGCTGCCCGCAAGCTGTACGACGACGCTCAGCAGATGCTCGACACCCTCATCAAGGAGAAGTGGCTGACGGCCAACGGCGTGATCGGATTCTTCCCGGCGAACGCCGTCGGCGACGACGTCGAGGTCTACACCGACGAGACCCGCACCGAGGTGCTGACCACGCTGCACAACTTGCGCCAGCAGGGTGAGCACCGTGATGGCGTCCCGAACAAGTCGCTGGGCGACTTCATCGCACCCAAAGACACGGGGCTGGCGGACTACGTCGGCGCCTTTGCCGTCACCTCGGGGCTCGGCAGCCAGGAAAAGATCATGGAGTTCAAGGCGGCCCTCGACGACTACAGCGCGATCCTGCTGGAGTCGCTTGCCGACCGGTTGGCGGAGGCTTTCGCCGAACGCATGCATCAACGGGTCCGCAAGGAGTTCTGGGGATTCCAGCCCGATGAGCAGCTGGACAACGACGCGCTCATTGCTGAGAAGTACGTCGGGATCCGGCCGGCCCCGGGTTATCCGGCCTGCCCGGAGCACACCGAGAAGGCCACGCTGTGGGAGCTGATGGACGTCAAGAAGCGCACTGGCATCGAGCTGACCGAGTCCATGGCGATGTGGCCCGGCGCCGCCGTCAGTGGCTGGTACTTCTCACATCCGCAGTCGCAGTACTTCGTCGTCGGCCGGATGGCGCAAGACCAGGTGGCCGACTACGCGAAGCGCAAAGGCTGGACGCTGCAGGAAGCCGAGCGCTGGCTGGCCCCCAACCTCGGCTACAACCCGGAGGACTGAGACCTGCTCAATAGCAACGGAATTCGTGAGATGAAGGCCGTTTTGTTCGACATGGATGGCACCCTCGTCGACTCCGAAAAGCTCTGGGACATATCGATGCACGAGCTCTACGCGCGTCTTGGCGGTGTCCTGACCCCTGAGGTGCGTGAGTCGACGGTGGGCGGTTCGGCCGAAAGCGTCATGGCGACCGTCTACGCCGATCTCGGTCTGGATCCCGACCCCGCCGCCATGGCGGAGTCCGCGGACTGGTTGCACGACAGGACCGGCGAACTGTTCGAGGCCGGGCTGCCATGGCTGTCAGGCGCACGTGAATTGCTCGATGCGCTTCTCGCCGACGGCGTGCCGATGGCATTGGTGACCAACACCCGGCGCGGTCTCACCGAGCAGGCGTTGAAAAGCATTGGTCGACACTACTTCTCCGCATCGGTATGCGGTGACGAGGTGCACCGCGCCAAGCCCGAGCCGGATATCTACGCCCGAGCCGCCGAGCTGCTGGGCTTCTCGCCGGAGCAGTGCCTGGCCATCGAGGATTCGGTGACGGGCACGGCCGCTGCGGAGGCTGCCGGTTGCCCGGTGCTGGTGATACCCAATGACGTCGAGGTGCCCGGTGGCCTGGGGCGGGCACATCTGAGTTCGCTGGCGGGCGTGGGTGTAAACGACCTTCGCCAGGTTTACGACCGACTCAGCCGCGGACTCGGGGAGCGCTCGGCGTAAGTCCCCCCGCGGCATGCTTCCCAGTGGTAAGACGGGGGTACTCAAGTGACCCTGATCACGCACCGCTGCGAAAGGGACCGCCCATGGCAGGCTCCAATGCCCCCGTCGGAGACGAGGGCTCACTACCGATCGCCGACGATGACTTCTCGTCCGGCGGCACCGCCGTCCGAATCGCCTCGGTAGCCGCGCTGGGCGGCTTGCTGTTCGGTTACGACAGCGCGGTGATCAACGGGGCCGTCGACTCGATCCAAGAGGACTTCGGTATCGGCAACGCCGAACTCGGCTTCGCCGTCGCCTCGGCGCTGCTGGGTGCGGCCGCCGGAGCCATGACCGCCGGTCGGATCGCCGACATGATCGGGCGCATCTCGGTCATGAAGATCGCGGCGGTGCTGTTCCTCGTCAGCGCCTTCGGAACGGGCTTCGCACACGAAGTCTGGACGGTGGTGCTGTTCCGGATCGTCGGCGGCATCGGCGTCGGCGTGGCCTCGGTCATCGCGCCCGCGTATATCGCCGAGACCTCGCCACCGTCGATCCGCGGCCGACTCGGGTCTTTGCAACAGCTGGCGATCGTGTTGGGCATCTTCGCGTCATTCGCCGTGAACTGGGTCCTTCAGTGGGCGGCCGGTGGTGCGAACGAGCCGTTGTGGTTCGGACTCGACGCGTGGCGCTGGATGTTCCTGATGATGGCGATACCCGCCGTCTTGTACGGGGCGCTGGCGTTCACCATTCCCGAGTCGCCGCGGTATCTCGTTGCCAGCCACAAGATTCCGGAAGCACGCAAGGTACTCAGCATGCTCCTCGGCCAGAAGAACCTGGAAATCACGATCGACCGCATCAAGGAGACGCTGGAGCGCGAGGACAAGCCGTCATTGCGCGATCTGAAGAAACCGACCGGCGGCATCTACGGGATCGTATGGGTGGGCCTCGGGCTGTCGATCTTCCAGCAGTTCGTCGGTATCAACGTGATCTTCTACTACTCGAACGTGCTGTGGCAGGCGGTCGGTTTCAGCGCCGACGAGTCGGCGATCTACACCGTCATCACGTCGGTGATCAACGTACTGACAACACTGATCGCCATCGCGCTGATCGACAAGATCGGGCGCAAGCCGCTGCTGCTCATCGGATCGTCGGGCATGGCGATCACGCTGATCACCATGGCGGTGATCTTCGCCAACGCGACCATCGGCCCCGACGGCACCCCGAGTCTTCCCGGCGCCTCAGGGGTGATCGCCTTGATCGCGGCGAACCTGTTCGTGGTGGCGTTCGGTATGTCGTGGGGTCCGGTCGTCTGGGTGCTGCTCGGTGAGATGTTCCCCAACCGCATCCGCGCCGCGGCCCTCGGTATCGCCGCGGCGGGCCAATGGGCGGCCAACTGGCTCATCACGGTCACGTTCCCCGGCCTGCGCGAGCATCTCGGTCTGGCCTACGGGTTCTACGGCCTGTGCGCCGTGTTGTCGGGCCTCTTCGTGTGGAAGTGGGTCATGGAGACCAAGGGCGTGTCATTGGAGGACATGCACGGCGAGATCCTGCACGAGTCGCGCAAGGCAGCCACCTGAGCGGGGGCACCGCCGCGAAACTGCCGTGACTTTGCTCGCGGCGCCGTGAAACAATCGCGTCCCGTGAAGACCTTCGACGCCCTGTTCGCCGAACTGAGCGAGCGTGCACGTACCCGGCCTGCGGGTAGCGGCACGGTCGCAGCACTCGACGGCGGCGTGCACGGCATCGGCAAGAAGATCCTGGAAGAGGCCGGCGAAGTGTGGCTTGCCGCCGAGCACGAGAGCGACGAAGCGCTGGCCGACGAGATCAGCCAGCTGCTGTATTGGGCGCAGGTGTTGATGATCTCCCGTGGCCTGAGCCTCGACGACGTCTACTCGAAGCTATGAGCGACATGTTGCGCGTCGCGGTGCCCAACAAGGGTGCGCTGAGCGAGTCCGCCGCGGAGATCCTGTCCGAGGCAGGCTATCGGCGGCGCCGGGACCAGAAGGACCTCACGGTCATCGACCGGGCGAACAATGTCGAGTTCTTCTTCCTGCGCCCCAAGGACATCGCGATCTACGTCGGGTCGGGCCAGCTGGACTTCGGGATCACCGGTCGGGATCTGGCCGCCGACTCCGACGCACCGGTGCGCGAGCGACTGGCGCTAGGTTTCGGCAATTCGACGTTCCGCTATGCCGGCCCGATCGGCCGGGAATGGACCGCCGCCGACCTCGCCGGCAAGCGGATCGCCACATCGTTTCCCAACCTCGTGCGAAAAGACCTCGCGGCCAAGGGAATCGAGGCCACAGTGATCCGCCTCGACGGCGCCGTCGAAATCTCCGTCCAGCTCGGAGTGGCCGATGTCATCGCCGACGTCGTCGGATCCGGCCGCACGCTCGCGCTGCACGATCTGGTGGCGTTCGGTGAGCCGCTGTGCGACTCCGAGGCCGTCCTGATCGAAGGCGCCGAAGCCGGGAACTCCGCCGCCCGTGACCAACTGGCCGGACGCGTGCAGGGTGTGGTGTTCGGGCAGCAGTACCTGATGCTGGATTACGATTGCCCGCGCACCGTGCTCGACGAGGCCACCGCGGTGACCCCGGGACTGGAGTCACCAACCATCGCGCCGCTCGCCGATCCGGCGTGGGTGGCGGTGCGCGCCCTGGTGCCGCGTCGCGACGTCAACGCGATCATGGACAAACTCGCCGCCATCGGCGCCAAGGCGATCCTGGCGTCCGACATCCGGTTCTGCCGCTTCTGATTCGACCGGCCATCGCGCAGCACGCGTGTTAGCGTCCGGTTGTCTTTTTCACCGGTACGGAGGTTGGCATGACGCAGGTCCTCGTTATCGTCCTCGCGCTGCTGATCGGCGTGATCGCCGGACTGCGGGCGATGACCGCCCCCGCGGTGGTCGCCTGGGGGGCCTTGCTGGGCTGGATCGACGTCGACGGCAAATGGTCGGAGTGGGTGGCCCATCCGATCACCGTCACCGTTCTCACGATCTTCCTGCTGGTGGAACTCGTCACCGATCAGCTACCGAAGACGCCGAGCCGCAAGACGGCTCCGCAGTTCGCCACCCGGCTCATCATGGGCGCCTTCGCGGGCGCGGTGATCGGCAGCGCGTTCTTCCATACCTTCAGCTGCACCGGTGCCGGCATCGTCGGCGCGGTGCTGGGCACGCTGGGTGGGGCCGCGGTCAGAACCAAGCTCTACGAGGCCAACAACGGGAAGGACCGGCCGGGCGCGTTCATCGAGGACGTCGTGGCAGTCGGCGGTGGATTCCTGATCGCCTTCCTCGTCAGCCTCGTCTGAACCGCCGTCTATGGCAGAAAAATTCGACGCGATCATCGTCGGCGCCGGCCAGGCCGGACCGCCGCTGGCAGGCCGACTGACCGAGGCCGGCCAGACGGTTGCGGTGATCGAGCGCAAACTGGTCGGCGGTACGTGCGTCAACTCCGGCTGCATTCCGACCAAGACCCTCGTTGCCAGTGCGTACGCCGCCCGCCTCGCTCGCCGCGCAGCCGAATATGGCATCGGCACAGGCGATATCAGCGTGGACATGACCGCCGTCAAGGCGCGCAAGGACAAGATCGTGATCGGCGACCGCGAGGGTGTCGAGTCCTGGATCGAAGGCATGAACGGGGCCACGCTGATCCGCGGTCATGCCCGTTTCGAGGGACCGCACACCATCCGGGTGGACGACCGTGTGCTCGAGGCCGACAAGATCTTCCTCAACGTCGGCGGCCGCGCGGTGGCCCCCGACATGCCCGGGCTCGCCGACATCGACTACATGACGAACGTCGGAATCCTCGAGCTCGACACGGTGCCAGAGCATCTGGTGGTCGTCGGTGGCAGCTACATCGCGCTGGAGTTCGCGCAGATGTACCGCCGCTTCGGCGCCGGTGTGACAGTGATCGAGAAGGGTCCGCGCCTCACCTCCCGCGAAGACGAGGACGTCTCCGCGACCATCAAGGAGGTTCTGGAGGCCGAGGGCATCGACGTGGTGCTCGACGCCAATGACATCCGGTTCACCAAGCGCGCCAACGGCTTCGAGGTCACCACGCGTGAGGGCGCAGAACCGATTGTCGGCACCGATCTACTGATGGCAGTCGGGCGCCAGCCCAACACCGACGACCTCGGACTCGAGGCGGCAGGCGTCGAAACGGACCGTCGCGGTTACATCGTCGTCGACGATCAGCTGCGCACCAACGTCGAGCACATCTGGGCGATGGGGGACTGCAACGGGCGTGGCGCCTTCACCCACACCTCGTACAACGACTTCGAGATCGTCGCGGCCAACCTGCTCGACAACGACCCGCGCCGGGTGAGCGACCGGATCACCACCTACGCGCTCTACATCGACCCGCCGCTGGGGCGTGCCGGGATGTCGGTCGACGAGGTCCGTAAGTCGGGACGAAAAGCGTTGGTGGGTAAGCGGCCGATGACCCGGGTCGGCCGCGCTGTCGAGAAGGGCGAAACGCAGGGCTTCATGAAGGTCGTCGTCGATGCCGAGACCGAACAGATCCTCGGCGCCGCGATCTTCGGAGTCGGTGGCGATGAGGTCATCCACTCGATCCTCGACATCATGACGGCCAAACAGCCCTACACCGCGATCTCACGCACCATGCACATCCATCCCACCGTCAGTGAGCTGGTGCCGACGATGCTCCAGGATCTGCAGCCGCTGGACTGATTGCACGGCCGACGTTGAGCTGCCGGGTGACGTGCGCGACACGCCACCCCAGATGTCGGCACGTGCGCATATCGGCGGGATGGACCTGATCGGAGTTCGCATCGACATCGGTCTGTGCGCCCGCGCCGAGAAAGAAGGCCAGGCGGTTGATGTCGTTCTCGCTGCCCGCCGAACTGTTCCAGCCCGGACCCAAACCCAGGTTCACCCAATGCATGTGGTGCTGGGCGGCGAATACCGAAAGCGACACCAAGGTGTTCAGCTTGTCACCGCTCTTTCCTCCGGAGTTGGTGAACCCGGCCGCGACCTTGTCGCGCCAGGTGCCGTTGATGCAGCGGCGCCCGGTCTGTTCGGCGAAGGCCTGGAACGCCGCCGACACGTTGCCCATGTAGGTCGCGGAGCCGAAAACGATGCCGTCTGATCCGTCGAGGATGTCCCAGTCCGCATCGCCAATCTTGTCGACGGCGATCACCGTGACGTCGGCGCCCGCCTCGGCTGCACCGGCAGCGACAGCCTGGGCCAGGGTGGCGGTATGCCCGTACCCGGAGTGATAGGCGATCGCCAACGCGGGTGCTGCGATGTGAGAACCGTTGTGTTTCATGCGCTTTCGCTTCCTGTATGCGATGAGTCGATGATCTCGAGTCGTCGTGCCGTCCAATCGGGCAGCTCCTCGCCGGACAGATGAGCCTCCAACCGATCGAGAAATGCGTGCGTGCCCCCACGGAAGCCGCCGGCGTTACGCACGCCGAGCCCGCGATGCGAGAAGCGCAGCAGAGTGCCGTCGCCATCAGCGGTCAGCTCGTATCGCACGACACCGTCCTCGACGATCGGCTGCTTCCATTCGTGCTCAAAGACATTGGGCGGATCCCACACCAGGATGCGGCCCGTCATCCGCTTTCGTTCGGGCGGCAATGGCGGCCCGTCGGCAACCATGTCGATGGTCCCGCCCTCGCGGCTGTCGATCGTCGTGACACCGAACCACGCCGCGCGTTCATCCGGATCGGTGATCGCGGCCCACACCGCTTCGATGGGGAACGACAGGCGACGCTCGAAGGTGAGCACGGCACGGTCGCCCTTGATCGTGAGTCGTCCTTCGCGTTCGGTCATTGGTCCTCCCGATGAGTTGTCTGCAGGTGGCGTTCGAGGGCGTCGAGGTGATCCGCCCAGTAGCGGCGGTAGCGGTCGATCCATTCGTCGATCGCGACCAGACCGTCGGCACGCAGTGCGTAGATGCGGCGCTGGGCGTCGGCGCGCACTTCGACGAGGCCGACTTCGCGCAGCACGCGTAGATGCCGTGACACCGTCGGCTGAGTCAGCCCCGGCAGGGTCGCGACGAGCTCACCGGCGGTGCGCTCACCTTCGGTCAGCGCGTCCAGCAGCGCCCTGCGGTTCGGTTCGGCGACGGCCTCGAAGACGTCCATGCATCCAGTATTGCGCGTCGTCTATATAGATGCAAGCGTATGTAAAGAGTTCACGCGCCCGCGGCGCGGAGCAGCCGCAGTTGACCGATCTCCGCGATGTTCTTCATCAGCTCGGCGTTCAGCCACAGCGCGGTGCGGGCGTGTTCACCGTCGAGTTCGGCGAGCAGCGCCCGCCACCGCGCGGCCAACTCCCGGATCGCCGTCACCGCGGCGGCACCGTCACCCGGCCATGCGACGTCGCCGCGATCGCGCGGCGCGGCGCCTGACACCCGGTCGATCGTCGTAGACCACCACCACAGGACGTGCCAGGTGAGCCACGCGATCGTCGGCACCGGAATCGGATCCGGTTCCGAGTCGGCCCAGTCGGGGCGCCAGACCCCGTCGGTGTCGGGCCGCAGCGTCCAGCACAGCGGCGCGGGCTCCCATAGAAAGTCGTCCTCGACGAGGGCCGCCAAATGCAGATCCGCCAACGCCCACGTCAGGTCGAACTGCCACAACAGTTCGTCGTTCATGACCGACGCTGAATCAGCAGCGTCTGTGCGCAGGTGCCGATGAACCCCTGACGGTCGAATAGATCCGCGGTGGTTACACCTATTGCGTCGGGCCCGATCGAGCCACGGGCCCGTAACGCGAAATCCTCACCGGCGGGCAGCCGATGCAGGTGCACCACCGTGTCGGTGTTCATGAACATGAACTGCTCCGGGTCCAGCGCGGCGCCCGCGCCGTTGGCCGAGTCGACCACCATCGTCAGCCGCTGCAGCGCCGTCGTCGGCTCCGAATCCACCAGCGGCACAAGGGGACTGAGCCACACCACGTTGCCGCTCTCGCCGGTCTCGGGTTGGCGTCGCCAGGTCACCGTCTCGAGATACCCCTTGGCGCCGACCCAGCTGTGCGGCACCGGAACCGACTCACCTTCGATGAGCGGGGGATAGCGGTCGGTGACCACGTCGACGGTGTCGCCGGGGGCGAGCAGCCATGCGGTGACCCGGGCGACCACACGGTCGGCGCCGTCGGTCCTGGCCGCTGACATCTCGGCGATCATCATCGAGATCCGCTTGCCGGGACGCTCGACCCACGCCCGCACCTTCACCGGCGCGACGGGAATGGCGCCGAGGATGTCGAGCGTCAACCGGCCGACGCGCAATGCCGATTCGGCCGCCAACTCCTCGATCAACTTCGTCATCAGCGCGAGAGGCGGTGAGCCATGCTGAATTTCGGGATCCCAGTTGCTCCGCGTGCCGTCGGTCGATTCGAACATCATGAACTCGCCGTCGGCGTCGAGCCGACGGTAGTGGCAATCGATCACGCCGCGGACTCCTCGGTGTGCAGCATCGTGTCATCATCGCCTTCACCGGGAGCCGTCGGCCAGCCGGGGTATGGCGGTGGCGTGCCCCCGAACACCGGGCAATGTGCGTGGTGCGCACACCAGTCGCACATCCGCGACGGGTTCGGGCGGAAATCACCTGTGGCGCCCGCAGATTGGATGGCCCGCCAAATGGCCATCAACGTCTTCTCGAAGCGCAGCAGTTCGTCGAGATCGGGTGTGTAATCGAGCACCTGGCCGTCGGCGAGATAGAGCAGGCGCAGCCGGGCGGGCAGCACGCCGCGGGAACGCAGCAGCGCGACGGCGTAGAACTTCATCTGGAACATGGCCTTGAACTCGGCCAGTGCCCTGGCCTCGGGCGGTGCCTTGCCGGTCTTGTAGTCGACGACGCGCAGCTCGCCCGTGGCCGCGACGTCGATGCGGTCGACAAAGCCACGCAGCAGCGTGCCGTCCTCGAGTTCGACCTCGACGCGCTGCTCGCAACTCTGCGGGTCGAATCGCGTCGGATCTTCCAGGCGGTAGTAGCCGGACAGCAGTGCCCGGGCCTGATCGAGCAGCTCGGCGCGCAGCCCGGGTTCGAATTCGTCGCAAAGCTCGGGCCGCTCGGCCACGAGGCGCTCCCATGCGGGGTCGACAAGTGTCATCGCGGTGCTGGGTCCGCGATCCGCCGCAGGGAGGGCGTACAACTGCTCCAGAGCCGCATGGACCACCGAACCGCGCACCTGTGCCGTCGACGATGGCTCGGGCAACCGGTCGATGGCGCGGAACCGGTAGAGCAGCGGGCACTGCTTGAAGTCCGCGGCCCGCGACGGTGACAGTGCAGGACGCCGAAACGCAGGCGGTTCCGGTTCGTCTGTCATGAGTTCAGGTTATGGCGACACTCCGACAGAATTCGGCAGACCCGCGCACCCGACGCGGCACGTTGGCTGGCAGGCTGAACTGCTGTGAACAGGACCGGACCTTTCGCAATCGGTGATCGTGTGCAGCTCACCGATGCGAAGGGCAGGCACTACACGATGGTGCTGACGCAAGGCGGGGAGTTTCACACGCACCGCGGGATCATCGACCTCGACGCGGTGATCGGGCTGCCCGAGGGCAGCGTCGTCAAGTCCACCAACGGTGACCAATTTTTGGTGCTGCGGCCGCTGCTGGTCGACTACGTCATGTCGATGCCCCGTGGCGCTCAGGTCGTCTACCCCAAGGACGCCGCCCAGATCGTGCACGAGGGAGACATCTTCCCCGGCGCACGCGTCCTGGAGGCCGGCGCGGGATCGGGTGCGCTGACGTGCTCGCTGCTGCGCGCCGTCGGGTCGGAGGGGAAGGTCACCTCGTACGAGGTGCGCGACGACCACGCGGAGCACGCCCTGCGCAACGTCACCACGTTCTTCGGCGAGCGCCCGGACAACTGGGAGCTGGTCACCGCGGACATCCGCGACTACGCCGGTCCCGAAGTGGATCGGGTGGTCCTGGACATGCTGGCGCCGTGGGAGGTGCTCGAAGCCGTGGCCAATGCGCTCGTCGCAGGCGGAGTGCTGATGATCTACGTCGCCACTGTGACGCAACTCTCACGCGCGGTCGAGGCGCTGCGCGAGCAGAAGTGCTGGACCGAACCGCGGGCCTGGGAGAGCATGCAGCGCGGGTGGCACGTCGTCGGTCTGGCCGTCCGTCCGCAGCACACGATGCGGGGCCACACGGCGTTCCTGATCAATGTGCGCAAGTTGGCGCCGGGTGCGATCGCGCCGATGCCGCTGCGGCGTAAGCGCCAACTCGGCGGGAGCATCTAGTCGTCGGTGCTCCGACGCAGTCCTCGCCTGACGGACAGCAGCTCCATCTCGGGCCGCGCCGCGACGAGCCGCTCGGCGGCGTCGAGGACGTCGACGACATGGACGCGATCGGCCGCCACCACCGACAGACCAACGCCCGCACGGCGATGCAGATCCATCGAGCCGGTCTCGGCTGCCGATACCGCGAACCGGCGGCGCAGCTCGGCGATGACCGGCCGAACGACCGATCGCTTCTGCTTGAGCGAGTGCACATCCCCGAGCAGCAGGTCGAACTCGAGCCAGCCGATCCACATCAGAAGGGATCCCTAGCGCGGAGGCGTCGGGGCCGCGGGTTCGCTCGGCGCCGGAGTCGCCGGCGCGGGCGTCTGCGGTGCGCTCTCGCCAGGCTGCAGCAGCTCGTCGGCGGTCTTGCGCGTCAGCTGCCAGGTGTTGTCCACGAAGACGAAGTCCATGGGGAAGGTGAAGTCGCCGGCCTGCGGATTGTCGGTCTTGAGGCTGACGACGGCCGTCACGGTGTCTGGCGACTCCTGCACCCAGCGCAGGTCCCGCGCCTCGAATGTCGCGGGCGCGTAGCCGTTCTGGATCAGCGCCTGGCCGAACTTGTCCATGGCTGCCGCGTCACCGGGGGTTCCGGACTCGATCAGCCCGACCTTGTCCGTGCCTGGGACGTTGGCATCGGCAATGCGGTTCAACACATCGGAGAGCGCTGTCGGCGGGGGGAGCGGGTCGACGGGCGGCCCAGGCGGAGTCTGGACGGACGTCGCGGCCGACGCCGTGTCCCCGGCCGGTTGCGCCGGTTTCTGCCCGCTGTCCGCGCTACATGCGCCAAGCCCGAGCGCCGCCGCAATTGCGACGGCGCTCAGGATCACGGCACCGGTTCGGCGGTGCGCCGACTGCCTAGCCGACAGCCGACATCAACGCCATGAGCGACTGCTTGGACATCTGCCAGCCGGTCGGGCTGGGGCCGGGAACGAACGCGATGTTCTGGCTCGCGACGCCGCCGTTGGCAGCGGTTGCCGTCACATCGGCGGTCACCACGGGGCCGTTCTGGTCAATATTGGCCACGCTGAACGAAAGCGGGAACTTGCCTTCGGCTTGCGCCTCGCGCAGCTTGTTGTCCGCGACGCGGCCTTCGATCCGGCCGATACCACCCTGGATGTAGGGAGCCTTGGACGCGGACAGACCAGGTGCGCCGAGCGCCTGGAGGGTCGTCATCAACGGTCCCTGCAGGTCGGGTGCCGGTGACTGCGGCATCGGGATGTCCCACACGACCGGCGCCACGCGCGGTGAGACCATCACATCCGAGGATGCAATGGAAGTCACACCTGCCGCGGCACCGGCGATGACGACGGCTGCTGCCGCGCCGCTAACGAGGGCTTTCAGGGTCACGATTGTCCTTTCGATGGGCCCAACTCACGAATGAGGTTAACAAGTGGCGCTGGTGTGTCGAATTGCTAGAGCGCACACAAAGGCTGAATCGCCGGTAGCTTTGAAGTTGTTACTGCACCAACATCAGGTGCGGGAGGGAGCGCAATATGAGCGAGTCCGAGCGTTCTGAA
>Ga0075365_10000911_pt1 | contig 12422 bp, 10 predicted proteins | sample EndMetdeltDD1765_FD_71387 | JGI IMG/M metagenome (GOLD analysis project Ga0075365, IMG submission 71387) | Populus endosphere microbial communities from Tennessee, USA - Endosphere MetaG P. deltoides DD176-5 | ecosystem: Host-associated > Plants > Roots > Endosphere | place: USA: Tennessee... | reverse complement strand
GTGAGCAGCTCGACGCCGAGGTCTCTCTCCAGCAGCCGGATCTGATGTGACAGCGGCGGCTGCGCTATCAGCAGCCGCTGGGCGGCACGCCCGAAATGACGTTCTTCAGCGACCGCGACGAAGTAGCGAAGTTGACGAGTGTCGATCGACATTCAGCTTCCTTGCCTCCGTGAGATCCCCTATCAGCACGCTAGGCGGCAAATCCGTTCGACAGAAGAACCCAAATGCTATCGATTGATACTCAAGACGTCCTAAATCGGTGCACCCGCGACAAAAGCGCACCCGCGGTCGGGACCACTTCGAACGCGCGAGGCTCATTTGCCGTGTCAGGCCGCATTCGCCACGATTCCCTCGACGCCCGCGACTGACAGGGCTTGCTGGACGACCAGGATCGCCGCGCCCAGCACGCCGGCACGATCGCCACCACGTGACTGCACGATGACGAGATCTCTCGTTGCGAGCGGAATGGATCTGCGATACACGACCTCTCGCACGCCCGCGAGCAGGTGCTCGCCGGCGTGGGCGATGCTCCCCCCGAGCACGATCACCGAGGGGTTGAGCGTGTTCACGAGCGTCGCGAGAACCTCGCCGAGCTCCTTGCCTGCCTGGCGGGTCGCCGCGACGGCCCGCGGATCCGCCTGCTGGATCAGGCTCACGACGTCATGCGCATCGTTTGCGGTCAGGCCGGCAGAGCTCAATGATTGCGCAATCGCCATGCCGCTGGAGATGCTGCCGAGAGTCCGTTCGTCATCGGGGGCGCGCGGAGAATCAGCGCTGAAGGGCACCTGGACGTGTCCGATGTCACCCGCAATACCTTGGGCCCCGCGCTGCAGCCGACCTCCTGCAATGATGCCTGACCCGAGACCCGTCGCCACCTTGACGAAGATGAGATCGTCGGCGTCCGGCCAGGAGAGCGCGTGCTCGCCCAATGCCAGGATGTTCACGTCGTTGTCGACGAGCACGGGAGCGTTGAATCTCTGGCGGACGTACGAGGGGACGTCGAAGCGGTCCCAACCGGGCATGATCGGCGGATTGATCGGACGACCCGTCGCGTGTTCCACCGCGCCGGGCAACCCGATTCCGATGCCCATGAGGCGCTCCTGCTTTCCGGAACCTGCCAGCAGCCGCTCGCCCATCTCGAAAACGGTGTCGAGCACGAAGTGCGGGCCGCGTCCGATTTCCATCGATACGGTCTCGAAATCGAGGATTGACGCTGCCAGATCCGTCACCGCGACGCTCGCATGCGTCGCACCGAGGTCGATTGCGAGCACCGTTCCGGCGCCCGGATTCATGGCGACCCGTGCGGGCGGTCTCCCTCCGGATGATGCCTCCGAACCGGCACCGGTCAAGAGATCCGCAGCGATCAGCGCATCGACGCGCGCCGATACGGTGTTCCTCGACATTCCCGTGAGGGCGGCCAGCTCGGACTTCGTGCGTGCGCGACCGTCGCGGAAGATCTGGAAGAGCTCTCCGACAGCCATCCCACTCGCACTCGTCGTTGATGCGCTCTCGTACATGGCGATGAGTCAATCACACGGCTGCACTGCGACGACTTCGCCGAGCGTCGCGGAATCGTAGGCGGCTCGAACCAGCGCGGTCAGCGCGACGGCCAGCTCGTGGTTCGACGTTCCTCGCGACCCGGTCTGAACATCGCGCGTCCACTGGGCGATTGCCGTGGGTGCGTCTGCCGCGATATCGATTTCTTGCCAGCCGCGCTCGGGAGTAGTGAGGGATCGGTATCTCAACCGGGGTACGTCGTCGGGGCCCAGGATCGAAGCCGGCTCGGCATCGCGAGCTGCGACCAGCGCTCCGATACCGGGTTCGGAATACAGTATCGATCCATCGGTGCCGTGGATCTCGATCGTGAACGGTGTGACGCGGGTGACGGACGACGTCTCGGCAATCGCGATGGCACCGCTGGCGTAGCTGAGCATCACAGCCGCGTTGTCCTCTACCTCCCTGTGGGTGACATGACCGAACAGCGCGGTCACACGTTGCGGGAGGCCGAGGATCATGGCGAGCAGGTAGAGCGGATGGCACAGATCGATGAGGATCCCGCCCTTCGTCGTCTCCGGATCGTAGAACCGCGCCGGAAGGATTCCGTCTGGATGACCAGGCATCGGAAGCGCGAAGGGATGACCGTCTCTGATACGGGCGGACGTCACCGTGCCGACGAGCCCTGATGCGACGAGGTCTGCGATCTGGGCCGCATACCCCTTGTTCGACCTCCAGAGCGAGACGGTGAGCGCCACGCCCTGCGTTCGCGCCGCTTCGATGATCGCGTGCGCCTCAGGGAGGTCGGCGCTCAGCACCTTCTCCATGAACACGTGCTTTCCCGCGCGGATGCATCGGATCACGATCTCGGCGTGATGTGAGGTGGGAGCGCAGACGATGACGCCCTCGATGGACGGGTCGTCGAGGATGACATCCAGGTCCGGCACGAAATCGATCCCGTACCGGTGCGCCCCTTCGACGCCTCGTGCGACGTCCTCGTCCCAGAGTGCGACGAGTTCCATGTCCGGACTGTTCTGCGCATCCGTCGCGTAGTCCGTCCCATGCAGGTGCCAGAAGCTGACGCTCGCAACCTTCATCGCCCGCTCCCTTCTTCCACCTTGACCCACGTCGAGGACTGCGCCGCAGCCTCGGCGGCGGCGACGACCTGCTGCACGCGCCATCCGTCCTCGAAGCTCGGTCGAACGTCTCCGCCGTGAAGGATCGCGTCGATGAATTCGCCGTCTCCGCTAGGAGCTTCGAATCCGTCGGGAAGTTCGACGGTGGTGTATCCCTGTTCACCGTCCCTGAGGATGCGCACGCTCGCGGCGGCAAAAGTGTGGTCGAGCTCGAGGCGACCTCTGTCACCTTGAATCTGGACGGTGTTGCGCTGGAACCCCTCCCCGACATGAGTGACGACACTGACTTCGAAGGTGGCGTGGGCCCCGCTGTCGAAATGAATCGCTCCCACCGCGGAGTCGGGCGCGGGGGTGTATTCGCCGCCGTCATGATTCGGCCTGCTCACGAAGGTCGCGCCGTCGGCCGTCACGGATGCGATGCCGCCGATGTACCACAGAGCCTGGTCGAACAGGTAGCAGCCAAGATCAGCAATGACGCCGCCTCCTCGCGACGCGTCGAATCTCCAGTTGTATTCCGGTGACCTGAAAAGACCGTGCGCAAGCGAGAACGAGGCGGAACGGACGTTCCCGATCGCACCCTGCTCGAGCAGTTGCTTCACCAGGTGGTGGTGCGGGGAGGTCCGGAGGGCGAAGTAGCTCATGTTGACCAGACCGGACTCCCGCGCGGCATCCGCCATCCGTCTCGCCGCTTCCGGTGTCGTGGCGAGTGGCTTCTCGCACAGGACATGGAGGCCGGCTGCAAATGACTCGAGTGCGATCTGCTCGTGGAGAGCGTCGGGCGCGAGAATCAGGACGGCATCGATCTCATCCGATCGGATCAAGGCCTCGTAGCCATCGAAGACGAGCTCCGCGCCGTAACGCTGCGCGATCGCGCTGGTTCGGCCGTGGTCGCGCCCGGCAACCGCGCGGAAGACAGCGTTTGGATGCGCGACGACGTTCGCCATGTGGATCTCCGCATACGCAGTCGTACCGATGATTCCCACTCGCACAGGATCGATTGCCAAGTGAACTCCTCGTTGGGATCGGACTTGACGAACTCATGCCTTGAGCCCGTTCGTGCCCAAAGGTAGTACACGTTGAGCAACTAATCTACATTCCTAATCAACTTTTGCTTGACACTTGCCAAAAGATCCCTCATGCTCGGATCGTGCTCAAAGAAGACAGCCCAGCGACGTCGCAGTCCGCCTCACGGCGGGCAGCTCCGCTCCGCGTCGGCATCATCGGGTCCGGCTTCATGGGCTCCGTGCACGCCCGTGCGGCTCGATCAGCGGGCGGCGCGCTCGTCGGCGTCGCCGCGTCGTCGCTCGAGAGCGCGGGTCGCGCCCGCAATGCCTTCGGCGCCGGGCGGGCCTTCTCGAGTGTCGACGACCTCCTCGACGCAGGCGTAGACGTCCTGCACGTGTGCACGCCGAACTTCCTCCACTACGACCTTTCGCTGGCCGCGGTCCGCGCCGGGGTGCACGTCATCTGCGAGAAGCCCTTGACGACCGACCTCCGCGATGCGACGCGGCTGACGAGTGAGGCCGATCAGCGAGACGTCGTCGGCACCGTGCCCTTCGTCTACCGCTTCCACCCGATGGTGCGCGAAATGCGACAGCGCGTGCTTCGCGGCGAGACCGGTCGGATCGCGCTCGCATCGGGCAGCTACCTGCAGGACTGGCTCGCGAACGCAACCGACACGAACTGGCGGGTCGACCCCGAACTCGGCGGTCGATCTCGAACCTTCGCGGACATCGGGAGCCACTGGTTCGATCTGCTCGAGTTCGTGCTCGACACCCGTGTGGCCAGGCTCAGCGCGCAGTTCGCCACGCAGTTCTCCTCCCGCGCCGAACGCGCCGGCGGGGCCGCCGGAGTGATGACCGAAGACACCGTCACGGTGCAGTTCACGACCACCGACGGCATCCTCGGCTCCTTCGCGGCGTCGCAGGTCGCCCGGGGACGGAAGAACCGGCTGGCTCTCGAACTCTCCGGCGATGCGCACTCCTTCGCATTCGACCAGGAGAATCCCGAATCCATCTGGCAAGGCGACGAGTTCGGGTCACGCACGCTCGTCCGGGACCCGAGCACGCTCTCACCGGATGCGGCGCGTCTGTGCACCGTGCCGTCCGGTCATTCGCAGGGCTACCAGGACTGCTTCAACGCGTTCGTCGCCGACTCGTACGCGGCAACCCGTGGTGAACGACGCGATGGGCTCCCGACATTCAGCGATGGCCTTCGATCGGTCCGGCTCGTCGAAGCGGTGGTCTCATCCGCGAGCTCCGGTGGCGAATGGGTCCGCGGGCTCGACCGAGAGGAAACAGCATGAGCGTCGCCGTCGAAGGCGCACGGATGGATCACGTCGGCGTGATGGTCACCGACATCGATGCAGCGGTGGTCTGGTACGTCGAGACCTTCGGATTCGATGTCGCGGACCGCTGGGCGGACCGCGAATCGGGCATGGCATGGGCCCACCTGGAACTCGACGGCACGCGAGTGGAATTCGTGCAGCGCGCCGGGTTGGAAAGACCGGATCAATCCGCCTCGGGTTACCACCACATCGCACTCGTGGTCGTCGATTGTGCTGAGGCGGTCATCCACGTCGTCCGCGCTGGAGCAGAAGTGGTCTTCGCTCCCTCCTACTTCGACCGACACGACATGGATTGGGCGTTCGTCCGTGATCCCTTCGGCAACATCCTCGAACTGATTTCGTATCGCAATCCTCCACACATCCCGAAACGTCCCTGACAGCCAGGGCGGCGCCCCACGGCGCCTGAACTGCGCATCGCGGTTCAGACAGCACCAAGATCCAGACAGCAACAAGAACAAGGAGTGTTCGCAATGACAAAGGTGTCCAAGAGCGTGATCGCGCTCGCCGCCATGGCGGCAACGGCGATCGTCCTCACCGGTTGCGCCGGTGGCGCTGGCTCCACAGCCAGCACGGGCTTGTCCGAGTGGAACGGAGAGCAGATCGCGTCCGCCGTGATCGCGCTTCCCGCGCAGACGACGAGCTTCGACCCGACCAAGAGCGCCTCCGCGACCGACAGAGTCGCGGCGGCCCTGATGTTCACCGCGCTCTACCTCCAGAAGGAGGACGGCACCGTCGAGCCCGGTCTGGCGGATGGCCCCGCGGTGTTCAACGAAGACCTCACCGAAGCGACGGTCACGATGAAGCCGGCCAACTTCTCCGACGGTTCGCCGATCACGGCCAACGACGTAGTCGCGACGATCGAACGCGAGCAGTCGGTCGAAGACAGTGTCATCGCTTCGACCACGGGCAAGATCAAAACGGTCGAGGCGATTGACGATTCGACCGTGAAGTTCACGTTCGTCTCGCCGTATCCGTCGTTCGAGGGCGTCGCCGGTCTGCTGTCGATCTACCCCGCCGCAGAGCTGGCCGACGCCGAGGCGTATTACGAGGCGCCGACGGTCACGTCGGGCCAGTACACGATCACCGATGGATGGGCTTCGAACAAGCTCGAACTCGACGCCAACCCGGAATTCTGGGGCGGGGATCCTGCCGTCGAGAAGGTCACGTTCCAGGTGCTTGCCGATGGCAACTCGGCTCTCAGTCAGCTGCAGTCGGGTCAGATCGACTTCGCCGGCGACCTGGCGCCGAGCTACATCGGTCAGGTGACCGACACCCCTGGACTGCGCGTCGAGGTGAGTCAGGTCTTCGGGTTCTTCGACCTGCGTCTGCGCAACGATCACGCGCCGTTCGATGACGCGAACGTGCGAAAGGCCGTCAACGCGGCTCTGGACCGGACCCAGATCGTCAGCTCGATCTGGGGAGAGTACAACACGCCCCAGTCCGGCTTCTGGCCGGTGGGAATGGAAGGCAACGATCCCGACACGAGCGTCGAACAGGATCTCGACGGAGCGAAGGAGCTGCTCAAGGGCACGGCGTGCGAGTCGGGCTGCACCGTCGACATGATCTATTCGGATCAGGACTTCGCGTTCTCCCAGCAGCTCGCACTCATGGTGCAGGAGCAGCTCGGCAAGATCGGCATCACGCTGAATCTCGAGAACCTGGACGGTGCCACCCTCGTCGACCGGCTGTTCGCCGGAGACTTCGACATGGCGCCCGGTGCGATGACGAGCGGAACGAACACGCCCGACCAGCTGCTGAACCTGGCCCTCAACGGCAACGGGCCTCTGAGCGCGGAGTTCACCGGGTACAACTCGGATGAGATGAATGCCCTCATCGAGACCGCGATCACGACCACGGGTGACGATCGCACGGCGGCTGTCGACGACATCGAGACCCTCTTCTCGGAGGATCAGCCCCTGGTCACCATCGCACCGTGGGTCCGCGGCAGCGCGACCAAGCTCCCTGAAGGAGTCTTCTCCCTCGTAGGGGCATCGGCGATCATGGCAACGGTGAAGTAGATGAAGGCGCGAGTAGTCGCACGCCGAATAGCCCGGATGACGGGTCAGGCCCTCTTGACCATCGCTGTCGTCGTGGTGCTCGTGTTCCTACTCGTGCGCATCATCCCCGGTGACCCCGTCAAGGTCATGCTCGGCATTCAGTACACGCCGGAGGCTGCGGCGGTCCTGCGCGAGCAGTTGAATCTCGACAGGTCGATCCCGGAGCAGTTCCTCCTGTACGTGCAGGGACTGCTCCGGGGTGACCTCGGCCAATCCACATCCCAGCCCGGCCGCTCTGTCGCGGAGATCATCGCCGAATCGCTACCTGCCACCGCGGCGGTGGCGATCACGGGAATCGTCTTCGGCGTCATCATCGGAGTCATTCTCGGATTGACCGCCGCGCTCAGCAAGAAGCGCGGTGTCGACCTCTCCGTGCGCACCTTCAGTATGCTCACCTTCTCGGTGCCGGCCTTCCTGGTCGCACTGCTCCTCATTCTGGTGTTCTCGCTCACTCTGGGATGGCTTCCCGCCGGCGGGTGGCCGGGCACGTGGCCGGAGAACATCCCGTATCTGATCCTCCCGGCGATCGCGCTCTCCACGACGATGTCCACCCTGATCACCCGCACCGTGCGGCAGGCCGCCATCGACACACAGGGTCAGCAGTTCATGGAGGCCGCGTTCATGCGCGGCCTGCCCGGTCGGGTGCTCAGCATGAAGCACACCCTCCCCAACAGCCTGCTGCCTGTGCTGACCCTTGTCGGCATCAGCATCGGCACCCTGCTCACCGGGGCGATCATCGTCGAGTCGGTGTTCGGAATACCCGGAATCGGCCAGGAGATGAGTCAGGCGGTCTCTCGCCGTGACTATCCGGTCGTGCAAGGCATCGCGCTCGTATCCGCGATCGCCGTCGTTGTCAGCGGCTATCTCGTCGAGATCGCCTACACCTTCGTCGACCCCCGAGCGAGGACACTGTGATCGACATGACCGGCACCATGCCGACCGACGACGCTCTCGCCCCGCGCGGACCCTTCACGCTCAGCTGGTTGAGAAAAGGTGTCGGCGCCCCGGCGAGCAGGGTCATCGGCGCGAGCGTCTTCATCCTCATCGTCCTGATGTGCGTCTTCATCCCCATCGTCTATCCATACGGCCCGAATGACTTCGTGGCCCCACCGCTCCAGGCCCCGTCGTGGGCTCATCCGTTCGGCACCGACTCGGTCGGGCGGGACGTGTTCCTCCGCACCTTCGCCGGCGGTCGCGTCGACCTGTCCGCCGCCGTCGTCGTCACACTCTTCGCGATCCTCGTCGGGACCCTGCTCGGTACGCTGGCCGGCTCCTCTCGGGTGCGCTGGGTCGACTCCGTCATCATGCGGATCGTGGATGCCGTGCTGGCCTTTCCGCTTGTCATCCTGCTCCTCGCTCTCGTCGTCGTCGTCGGTCCTGACACGCAATGGGGCCCGGCCCCGCCGGGCCTTCCGGCCGCGATGATCGCGCTCATGTGCGTGATGTGGTCGGGATACGCCCGCGTCGCGCGCGGCCAGGCTCTCGCAATGCGCGACTCCGACTTCGTTCTCGCCGGCCGGGTCGCCGGGCTGTCGAACGGACGGATCGTGATCCGCCACATCGCACCCGGCGTCAGTCGCATCACGGCGGCTCTCGCCGTCAGCGACATCGTCCTGGTGGTCGTCATCCTTTCTTCGCTGCCTTTCCTCGGCGCCGGCGTTCAGGCGCCCGCCGCGGAATGGGGAAGCATCATGTACGAAGGTCGCGCCTTCCTTCGTCAGGCCTGGTGGATCACCATCTGCCCCGGCATCGTGCTCGCCGCGACAGGGTTATCGCTCAGCTTCGTCGCCGATTCGCTGCTCGACTCGAGGAGGAAGAAGTGACCGAATACCCGCTGCTGTCCCTGCAGGACATCTGCGTGACTCTGGGCGACCGTGAGGTTGTCCGGAGCGTGAACCTCGACATCGCGCGGGGTGAATCCCTCGCGCTGGTCGGGGAATCCGGCTCGGGAAAGACGGTGACCGCCCGCGTGATCACCGGGCTCATCGACCGTATCGGCGGGCGCGTATCGAACGGGCGGCTGCTCTTCGACGGAAAGGTCCTCGGCCAAGACGACCCCGCGTGGAAGTCGATACGGGGCAAGCGGATCGCGCTCGTCCCGCAGGCGTCGCTCTCGAGCCTCGACCCGGTTGTCCGCATCGGAAACCAGATTGCTGAGACGATTCGCGCTCTCGACCCTGGTGCGAACATCGCCACCCGTTCTCGCGAGCTTCTTGAACACGTCCACATGCCGAGAATCGACGCCATCCTGAAGTCGTACCCGCATGAACTCTCCGGTGGTATGCGACAGCGCGTGATGATCGCCCTCGCCCTTGCCGGCCGCCCTGAGTTGATGGTCGCCGACGAGCCCACCACGGCACTCGATGTCACCGTTCAGGCGAACATCCTGAAGCTGCTCGGCGAGATCCGAGTGGAGACCGGCATGTCGCTCCTCATGATCGCGCACGATCTCGCAGTGGTCGGCTTGGTGTCCGAACGCGTCGCGGTGATGCGCAACGGTGAGATTCTCGAGACGGGAGCGACACGGGACGTTCTCTCGCAGCCGACGCAGCCGTACACGCGCGCACTGCTGGCGGCCCGACCCGAGACTTCCGCTCCTGGTGCTCCGCTGGCGGTCCTCGACCGCATCACCGGCGAACTTCGCGCTCCTGCGGCCGCAGAGCGCGTGCCGACCGACCAGCGCACGATCGTTTCGATGACGAACGTATCGATGACGTTCCGCAACGCAACCGCGCCGGCCGTCGCGGCGATGTCTCTCGACATCCACAGCGGCGACTCGATCGGAATCGTCGGCGAGAGCGGGAGTGGCAAGACCACGCTGGGACGGATCATCGTCGGGGCGCTGGCCCCGACAGGCGGCACCGTCATGGTCGATGGTCGCCCGTGGGCGGGCAAGTCGACCAAGAGCTCTCGACGACGTGAGATCCAGATGATCTTCCAGGATCCCTACGGCTCACTCACTCCATGGCGGACTCCGAGAGAGACGGTCGCCGAGGTCATCCGACGGTGGAACCACGTCTCGAAGCGACAGTCGCTTTCTGCCGCCGGCGAACTCCTCGACGATGTCGGTCTGCCGTTGCAGGCGATGGATCGCAAGCCTGCAGGACTGAGCGGCGGGCAGTGCCAGCGGGTCGGAATCGCCCGAGCTCTTGCGAGCGAACCGAAGCTGATCGTCGCCGATGAGCCGACGTCAGCCCTGGACATCTCCGCCCAGGCACAGATCCTCAACCTGCTGATGCGATTGCGGGCGACGCACGGGCTGTCCCTCGTGCTCATCTCCCACGACCTCAGTGTCATCCGTCATATGACCGATCACGCGCTCGTGATGCGCAACGGGGAAGTCGTCGAGGCCGGTGACGCCGAGCAGCTGTTCGCCCGTCCCGAACACCCCTACACGCGCGACCTCATGGCCGCGACCCCCACCCTCGCCGGAATGCGGGGCTGAGCGGACGGGGGCCCGACGTGGCCGGAAGTACATCCCCGATCACACCGGTCTACATTCTCAGCCTGGGATTGCTCGCCGCGACGGCACCGCTCAGCCTGGATGCCTACCTTCCGGCGCTGCCTGCGATGGCACGCGACTTCGCCGTACCGGCGCAAGTCGTCCAGGCTTCGTTGACCGCTTGCATGTTCGGGTTGGGCGTGGGCCAGATCGTCGCCGGACCGCTCGGCGACCGCTTCGGTCGGAGAGTGCCGATGATCATCGGAGCCACCGTCTACACGGCGGCCTCAATCGCCTGCGCCTTCGCGCCGTCTTCGACCGCCTTCGTGGCGTTCCGACTCATTCAAGGCCTCGCCGGTGCTGTCGGCCTGGTGCTCTCGCGAGCCGTCGTGCAGGATATCGCCGAGGGTCGAACTGCGACGCGCCTCTACGCGCAGATGGCGGCGATATCGTTGGCAGCCCCCGTGCTGGCGCCGATCGCGGGTGCCCTCGTGATCACGCTCGATGGCGGCTGGCGGGCGGTGTTCGGGATGCTCGCAGCGCTGGGGCTCCTGATGCTCGTCGCGGTGGTCGGGGTCATCGGCGAGACCCACCCGGCGGAGAGGCGCGCCTCGGCGGCCGTGCGACCGGTCCTTCGCGCGTTCGGATCTCTCCTGAGGGACCGATCATTTCGGAGGTATCTTCTGCTCGTCGGCGTCTCCTCGGCATTGCTGTTCTCGTACATCTCGAGTGCGCCCTTCGTACTGCAGGAGACGTTCGGCTTCAGTCAGTTCGAGTTCGCGTTGGCATTCGGCGCAGTCGGATGCGGACTCGTGGCGGTGAGTCTGGTCACGTCACGCGTCATCCGCAGGCACAGTCCGCTTCGCGTGCTGACGATCAGCGCCCTCCTTCAGCTGTGCGGCGTGGTCGCGCTCACCGTCGTCTTATTGCTCGGGCTCACCTTTGACAGCATGCCGACCGTCGTCCTGCTTGCTGCCCTCGTCTGGGCGGTGGCGCCGTCGGCCGCGATCTCGCCCATATGCGTCTCGTTCGCGATGGGTAGGAGTGGATGGCGAGCGGGCGCGGGCTCTTCGCTCATCGGGGCGGTCATGTTCGCCGCCGGCGGTATCGTCACGCCGATCTCCGGAGCTGCGGGAACAGCTCTTGCGATGCCCCTGCTCATGCTGGTCGCCAGCGTTGCTCTGGTGGTGGGGATCCTCACCGCAGCACGCGCTGCACGCACCGATCCATCAGCTGAGGACGATTCGTGAGAACGCACCCCATTGCCGCCGCTCTGTAATCGAGACTTGCGCCGAGGATCGCCTTCGACTTAGTCTAAGCTCCAGACAAAGGGTCGATGCTCACTGGGCGTGAGCCCCTGCCCACCGACTGAGCACCAAGAGCTCTGCACTCGGCATCCGCCATCGTCGACCGCATCCGCGGCGAGACGACCACCTTGCACCAAGTCCGAAAGGAAGCACCTCAATGAAGAGAATCCGTCTGGTCGCCCTCGTAACGATCGCGGCGTCGGGAATGGCCATGGCCGGCTGCAGCTCGCCGGGGGGCGAGACCGACGCACCCGCTGCGCTGACCGTATGGGTGATGGGCGACAGCTCCGATCACTTCGACGAACTCGTCGCGCCCTTCGAGAAGGAATCGGGAATCGACGTGGAAACCGTTGCGATCCCGTGGGACGCGATCGACGAGAAGTTCACTACTGCCGTCGCATCCGGCAACGGCCCCGACCTGTTGCAGATCGGAATCTCGAAGTTGCGCACATTCGCCGACAGCGGTGCGCTGATGACGCTCGACGAAGAGACGGTCGCGGACTACCCGAACCTCGCGGCCGCCAACTTCATCGACGGCGTTGCAGGCGATGCGACCGCGATCGGCGGGGAGGTCGTGTCGATGCCCTGGGTGTCCGACACGCGCGTGCTGTTCTACCGCACCGATATTCTCGCGGATGC
>Ga0075365_10000910_pt1 | contig 12432 bp, 11 predicted proteins | sample EndMetdeltDD1765_FD_71387 | JGI IMG/M metagenome (GOLD analysis project Ga0075365, IMG submission 71387) | Populus endosphere microbial communities from Tennessee, USA - Endosphere MetaG P. deltoides DD176-5 | ecosystem: Host-associated > Plants > Roots > Endosphere | place: USA: Tennessee... | reverse complement strand
GCCGAATCCGCGCCGCCGTCCCGGCGCCGGTGATCGAGATCGACGGCGGCATCGACGCGGAGACCGTCGGCAGCGTCGTCGACGCCGGCGCGACCCTCTTCGTCGCCGGCTCGGCGGTGTTCGGCGATCCGGAGCCGGGCCAGGCGTATCAGCGCATCGCGGCGGCGGCGCAAGCGGCCTGAGGAAGGTCCGGCCTAGCTGGCTTCGTCGGCCGCGGCGAGCCGCGCCTCGATCTCCTCGGGTGACCCGGGGGCGACGACGTCCTCCGGCGTCTTCGGCGGATGCCGATACAGCAGGTAGAGCAGCCCGCAAAGGAGCGCCGCCGAGCCGGCGAATCCGACCTCGACGCGCCGGAACTCGTCGAGGACCGGCAGCAGGTTCCAGGTGATGAAGCCCGCGGCGGCGGCCACCCACCGAACGGCCGCCCGGCGCGCCTGCCCCTGCGCGAGCGCCGCCTGGTTCAGGGTTCCGGAGGCCAGGTAGAAGCCCATCCCGGCGGTGACGATCAAGAGGCCGAGGCGGTCGTAGTCGAACTTCTCGCCGAACGCGATCTGCATCAGCTCCGGGCCGGCAATCGCCACCACCACGCCGACCAGCCCGGCGAACGCCGCGATGGCCCCCAGGGTCACGCGGATCGACATCTGAAACGCCCCGGCATCCTCGGCGGCGGTGCTTGACCGCAACCGCGTCAGATGGGGGAGAAGGCTGGTGGCGACGGCCTGGAAGAGCACCAGGGGCGCCCGGGCGATCATCAGCACGTTGAAGATGAAGCCGGCAGCGGCGGCGCCATCGGTGGCGCGGACGATCAGCGGCCCGGCGTTGAGGAGGCTCTGCTCGCTGACCATGATCAGCAGCACCGCCGCCGCGAACCCGCCGCCACGCGCGAGTGTGAACTGAGCCTGGCTCGCGGCGGGCCGCGAGCCCGGAGGAGCGGAACGGCGGGAGACGGCCCTCCCCGCGAACGCGAGCGGCACGACCGTCAGGCTGAGCACGGGCGCCGCCACGATGCCGAGGGCGACGGCAGTCTGGCCACTCGCGATCCCGATCGCGACGGCCAGGGCAAACGCCATGCGGGCGGTGGATTCGGCGAGCAGCAGGGCGCCGTACAGGACAAAGCGCCTGCTCCCAGCCAGAAAGCCCCGCGCGAAGAAGCTCGCGCCGAAGGCCAGAACCGCACCCACGAGAATCCAGTACAGGGTCGAGTTTCCTGACAGCAGGTCGTCCTCGAGCGGCCCGCGGAGGGCCAGTGCGACCGCGGCGAAGACGGCCGCCAGGCCGAGCTGGATCGTCGCTCCGACCCGCAGGGCCTCGCCGATCGATTCGCCGCGGGCCTGGCGGGCGGCGATCGTCCTCGACAGGAGCTGTTCGACCGGCCGGAAGAGGACCGAGATCGTGACGAAGACCGCCGACCACAGGACCACCACCTCGCCGTAGGAGGCGCGGTCGAGATTGTGGGAGGCGAGCGAGAAGTAGACGTAGGTCAGAAGCCCGGCCGACCCGACGCCGATCGACAGCATGGCGGCCGAGCGCCCGAAGCGCCTCGTCTCCGCCGCCGCTACCTCGCGCTCCATTGCGCGGGGACCGTACCGGCGGCGGTGGCCGGCGAGCCGCGGTGGGCTCGTGGAGAGGGGCGTATGATTGGTTGACTGACCAGTCAATCGGGGGCATCCACGGTGGCCATGAACCAGGATCGGCTTCACCTTCGCCGCGCGCTCGAGCTTGCGGCGGGCGGGCATGGCCGGGTGAGCCCGAATCCGCTTGTCGGCGCCGTGATCGCGCGTGACGGGCAGGTGATCGGCGAGGGCTTCCACGCCGAGCTCGGTGGCGTCCACGCGGAGGTGGCCGCGATCGAGGACTCCCGCGCCCGCGGGCTTGACCCGGCGGGCGCGACGATGTTCGTGACGCTCGAGCCGTGCGCCCACCACGGCCGCCAGCCCCCGTGCGTGGACGCGATCCTCGACGCCGGGGTCGCCCGGGTGGTCGTGGCCTCCGACGACCCGACCGAGAAGGCCAGCGGCCGCGGTCCCGACATCCTGCGAGGCGAGGGCGTCACGGTGGACTTCGTGGAGGGCGAGGAGGCGGACGCGGCCCGGCTGCTGAACCAGCCCTTCCGCAAGCGCGCCCGCACGGGCCGTCCGCTGGTGGCGCTGAAGTCGGCGGTCACGCTGGACGGGCGCGTGGCCACCGCGGGAGGAGACTCGCAATGGATCTCCAGCGAGGCCAGTCGCCTGCAGGCTCACCGCTGGCGAGCCGAGTCCGACGCCGTCTGCGTGGGCATTGGGACGGCACTGGCCGACGATCCGCTGCTCACGGCGCGCGAGGTGGGCACGCTCCGCCAGCCGACGCGGGTCGTCTTCGACTCCGAGGCGCGCCTGCCCGCGAGCTCCCAGCTCCTCGCCTCCGTCGACAAGGCGCCGGTCGTCCTCATCGCGTCACCGGCCGCACCCGAGGAACGCGTGCGAGCCCTCGAGGCGGCTGGGGTGAGCGTCGCCGTCTGCGAGGGTGAGCCACCGGACCGCGTGCGTCGGGGCCTCGCGGAGCTCGGGCGGCGCGACATCACGAGCGTTCTGCTCGAGGGCGGGCCGACCCTCACGGGATCGTTCCTCGACGCGGGGGAGCTCGACGAGCTGCGGCTCTTCGTCGCTCCGATCGTGGTGGGCGGGATGCTTGCCCGGCCGCTCATCGCGGGTAACGGGGCGATGATGCTTCCTGATGCCACCGCGGCCAAATCGATGGACTGGGAGCGCTCCGGCGACGATCTCCTGATCCGCGCGCGCCTGAAGGAGTGGTGAGGTGTTCACGGGGATCATCCGCGAGGTCGGGAGCGTCGAGAGCATCGTGAGAACGGCCGACGGAGCCCGCCTGCGGGTCGCGGCCGGCGCTGCCGGGGAGCTTCCGGACGGCGGCTCGATCTCGGTCAACGGGGTCTGCCTCACGGTCGCCGGTGAAACCGAGGGCGCGTTCGAGGCGGACGTGATGAACCAGACGCTGTCGCTGACGACGCTCGGGAGCCTCGATGCCGGAGACCGGGTCAACCTCGAGCCCGCCGTGCGGGCGGGGGAACCGCTCGGCGGCCATCTCGTTCAAGGCCACGTGGACGGCACGGGACGGGTGATCGAGGTCGCGGAAGACGGGTTCGCGCGCCGGGTGCGCATCGAGGTTCCCGCCGAGATTCGCCGTTACGTCGCCGAGCACGGCTCGGTTGCGATCGACGGCGTGAGCCTGACCGTGGCGGCGCTTACGGACGACAGCCTGGAGGTCTCGCTGATCCCGGAGACGCTCGAGCGCACGACGCTGGGCGAGCTGGAGGAGGGCAGCGCGGTGAACCTCGAGGTGGACGTGGTCGCCCGCTACGCAGAACGGCTCGTGCAAGGCTTAAATGCAACGACCCGCAAGGAATGAGTCAATGAGCAAAGACCGAATTGGTGCGAACCCTGCCGCCCCCGGACGCGTAGCGGAGGAGGCGGCGGGCGGTGGTGTGTTCTCGCCCATCGAGGAGGCGATCGAGGAGATCCGCCGCGGGCGCATGGTCGTCGTCTGCGACGACGAGACCCGCGAGAACGAGGGCGACCTCACGATGGCGGCTCAGTTCGCGACGCCGGAGGCGATCAACTTCATGGCGATGCACGGCCGTGGGCTGATCTGTCTCTCGCTGACCGGCGAGCGCTGCGATGAGCTGGGCCTGGACCTCATGGCGGCGAAGAACGAGTCGCCCTTCAACACCGCCTTCACGACCTCGATCGAGGCCCGCGATGGCGTGACCACCGGGATCTCCGCCGCCGACCGCGCTCGCACCATCCAGGTGGCGATCGACCCGCACTCGGTCCCCGACGATCTCGTTCAGCCGGGCCACGTGTTTCCGCTGAAGGCCAAGGACGGGGGCGTCCTCGAGCGAGCGGGTCAGACCGAGGCCGCCATCGACCTCGCGCGCCTGGCGGGCCTGATCCCGGCCGGCGTGATCTGCGAGATCATGAACGAGGACGGGACGATGGCCAGGGTGCCGGACCTGGTCGAGTACTGCCAGCGGCACGGCCTGAAGATGATCACGGTCGCCGACCTGATCGCGTACAGGCGGCGGACCGAACGGCTCGTGGAGCGCGTCGTGTCGACCCGCCTGCCCACGGCGTTCGGAGAATTCGCCGCCGTCGGATATCGGTCGCTGGTGGACGACAAGCACCACCTGGCCATGGTCAAGGGCAACGTGAGTGGGATGGAGGACGTGCTCGTGCGGGTGCACTCAGAGTGCCTCACCGGGGACGTGTTCCATTCGCTGCGCTGCGACTGCGGCGAGCAGCTCGAGGCCGCCCTGGCGATGATCGAGCGCGAGGGCTCCGGCGTCCTTCTTTACCTGTCGCAGGAGGGACGCGGCATCGGCCTGCTCAACAAGTTGCGGGCCTACCGGCTCCAGGAGGACGGGCTCGACACCGTCGACGCGAACCTCAAGCTCGGGCTCCCCGCGGATCTCCGCGACTACGGGATCGGTGCCCAGATCCTCGTGGACCTGGGCCTCACGAGCATTCGCATCCTCACCAACAACCCGAAGAAGATCCACGGCCTCGAGGGATACGGGCTGTCGGTGAGCGACCAGATCCCGATCCAGGCGATTCCGAATCCGCACAACGAGGAGTACCTGCGCACCAAGCGCGACCGGCTCGGGCACGCGCTCCACCACCAGGGCCTGCCGTTGGACGAGGAGCTGATCCACGACGAGCAGCAGCGCGAGGCCGAGCGCGAGGCGCTCGGGGCGAAGGAGACGGAGCCCGAGGATGGCTGAGGAGGTCTTCTCCGGTAGCCAGCGCGAGCGGCTGTCGGGCCTCGAGTTCGCCGTTTGCGTCGGGACCTTCTACGAGGATCTGGCGGAGCGGCTGCTGAACGGCGCGACGCTTGGGTTCGACGACGGCGGCGTCACCCCGGCGTCGGTCCAGACGTTCGAGGTGCCGGGTGCGTTCGAGCTCCCGCTCGCGGCAAAGTGGTGCGCGGACTCGGGGCGCTTCGCCGGCGTGGCCTGTCTCGGCGCGGTCATCCGTGGCGAGACCGACCACTACGACTATGTGTGCGGAGAGTCGGCGCGAGGGATCCAGCGGGTCCAGCTCGACACGGGCGTCCCGTGCGCCTTTGGCGTCCTCACCTGCGAGACGATGGATCAGGCACTCGCCAGGTCGGGTGGCGACGAGCGCGATCAGGGGCGGCGCGCCGCCCACGCGGTCCTGCAGATGGCGCTCCTGAAGAGCGCGCTCGAGTAGCTACCATCCCCTGCCGCATGGCCAAGGTCTGTCACAGCTGCGGCAAGGGGCCCTCGTTCGGGAACTCCCGAAGCCACTCGATGGTTGCCACACGGCGCCGCTTCGATCCGAACCTGCAGAAGGTCAGGATCGACGACAAGGGGCGCCCGCGCCGCGTCTACGTGTGCACCCGGTGCCTGAAGGCCAACAAGGTCGTCAAGGCCGCGTAGTCGCCGGGCCGGCGGGATAATCCCGTCAAGCGATGGTCGACACCTCCATCGAGCGCTTCCGCAGGGTCGTCCAGGCCGCCTATACCCAACTTGCCGCTCGCCGGCAGGAGGTGAACGACCTCAACGTCTTCCCGGTCGCCGACGGCGACACCGGGGACAACATGGCGCTGACCATGCAGGCGGTGATGAAGGAGCTCGACCGCCTCGACGGGCAGCCGATCCCGGCCGACCGCGACGAGCTGGTCCACACCGTCGCCCGCGCGGCGCTGATGGGGGCTCGCGGGAACTCCGGCGTGATCTTGAGCCAGATCGTGCGCGGCGCGGCAGAGGAGCTGGCGAGCCGCCCTGGCGAGCTCGTCGACCCGGTGCTCGTGGCCGCCGCCTTCGCACGGGCGGCGGATGCCGCGTACGAGTCCGTCCGCGACCCGGCGGAGGGCACGATGCTCACCGTGATCCGCGAGATGGCGCATGCGGTGTCAACCCATCTCGCCCACATGGACCGCCAGCGCCTTTCCGGGGTGGTCGACGACTCGGACCAGGACCAGCTGCTGGCCGACGTGCTCGAGGTCGCCACGAGAGCGGGCGAGCGGGCGGTCGAGCGAACGACGGGCCAGCTCGACGTGCTGGCCGAGGCGGGCGTCGTCGACGCCGGAGCGCACGGTCTCGTCGTGATCCTCGCCGGCATCGTCGCGGGCCTTCGAGACGACGTCGAGGCGCTGCCCGAACTGCCCCATCACGAGCCCGCACGAGCGACGCGGCCGCACCACTTCGACAGCCGGTTCCGCTACTGCACCAACTTCATCGTCACCGGGTCGGGGTTGGAAGCCCGCTCGTTCGTGCCGCGGCTCGAGGAGATCGGCGACTCGGTCCTCGTCGTGGGCGACGAGGCGACGCTCAAGATCCACGTCCACACCGACGAGCCCGAGGTGGCAGTGGCGGTGTTCGAGGAGGCCGGCGACGTGCAGCGGCTGGACGTCGCGGACATGCGCGAGCAGATCGCGGCTCGCGAGGCCCGGATCAGCCCCGCGGCGACCGGCGCGGTGGTGGTGGCGGCGGGGGACGGGATGAGGGCGCTCTTCGAGGGACTCGGCGCGCACGTGGTCGACGGCGGGCCTACGCTCAACCCCTCGACCTACGAGATCCTCGCCGGTATCCACGAGGTCCCGGCTGAGGAGATCCTGGTGCTGCCGAACTCCCCGAACGTGATCCTCGCGGCCCGGGAGGCGGCGAAGCTGTCCGAGAGACGGGCTCGGGTGATTGCCTGCCGGTCGCAGCAGGCCGCGCTGGCGGCGCTGGTGGAGCTCTCGCCCGATGAGGGGGGCGACGCCAACGCCGAGCGGATCGAGGCGGCGCTTTCCGAGATCCGCTCCGGGGCGGTGGCGCCGGCCGCACGCGACGACGCGCAGGGGCGATTCGTGCGCGGGGACGCGGTCGGTTTCGCGGGCGACGACGTCGTCACCTGGGGCGGCGCCGGGTCCACCCTGTCGGCGACCATCGAGCGGATAGCCGAAGGCGCGGAGATCGTCACGGTGATCGAGGGCCAGGGCGCACCGATCCCCCTCAGCCAGCTGCCGCTCGAGCTTCCCGAGGGGGTCGAGTTGGAGCTTCACCACGGCGGGCAGCCGCACTACTGGTGGCTGATCGCCGCCCAGTGACCCTCAGCGAGCTCCGAGTGGAGACGGGATAGATTGATCGCGTGAGCGCCGCGCCGCCCGTCCTCTGGCACATCCCGATCTCGCACTACAGCGAGAAGGCACGGTGGACGCTGGATCACAAGCGGATCCCGCACCGCCGGCGCGGGCTACCGGGCGGCGTGCACATGCTCGCGGCACTGGCTCTGACCCGGGGACAGGCCGTGACCTTCCCCGTCCTCGTCATGGACGGCGAGCGCATCGGCGACTCGACGGCGATCATCGCCGAGCTCGAGCGGCGTCAGCCCGACCCGTCCCTGTACCCGGACGACCCCGCCGAGCGCCGACGCGCCCTGGACCTCGAGGAGTACTTCGACGAGGAGCTCGGGCCGCCGATTCGCCTCGTCGCCTGGCATGAGATGACCCGCGATCCCGAGCGGCTCGGAATGCTCGCCGCGCGATTCCTTCCACCGAGCGTTCGAGACGACCCCCGGGCGGCCGCCGCGGCGGGGCGGTACGCGGCCGCCTTCACCAACGTTCGCTACGGGTCGAGGGACGAGGAAGCCGCCGCGCGGGCGAGGGAGAAGGTGGTGGCGGCCTTGGACCGCCTGGAGGCCGAGCTCGACGGCAACGACTACCTCGTCGGAGATCGGTTCAGCGTCGCCGACCTCACGGCCGCCGCCCTGCTGTATCCGCTGGTGCTCCCGCCCGAGGCCCCCCGGCTGGGCGACGTGCCAGATGGGTTCGAGCGTTTTCGCGCGCCCCTGAAGGAGCGCCCGGGCTGCCGGTGGGTCGAGAGGATCTACCGCGAGCACCGCCAGCCCGCAAGAGCCGCGGTGGCCGCCTAGCGGCCCTACTCGATCTCGACGACAGCCTCGACCTCCACCGGGACGTCGAATGGAAGCTCGGCCGCACCGATCGCCGAGCGAGAGTGGCTCCCGGCGTCGCCCCACAGCTCGAGGATCAGCTCCGAGAACCCGTTGACGACCGCGGGCGTCTTGCTGAACCCCGGTGAGCAGTTGACGAGGCCGAGCGCCTTCACCCATCCGCGCACGCGGTCGAGCTCTCCGAGCTCCTGCTTCAGGGAGGCGAGGATCGAGAGGCCCGTGTGCCGAGCAGCTTCGTGCGCCTCCTCGACGGAGACGTCGGCGTCCACCTTTCCCTGGACCAGGACCCGGTCCCCGTCCACCGGTAGATGACCGGACACGTAGGCGAGACCGCCGTGGACGCGGACGAGGTCGAACTTGAACTCGACGCCCGGCGGCGGAGCGAACGGGCGGGGAAGCGCAAGCCCGAGCGCGGAGAGCCTGTCCTCTATCTGACCCACGGGGTTGGAAAATAACCCTCTTCGGCTAGGCTGGCGCGCGCCAGAAACGGATTTTCAGCACAGGAGGTTGATCGGCATGGATGTTTCCGCTCTCAGGCAGGGCTTCGGCGGGACGCTCGTGGAACCGGGCGACGAGGGATTCGACGAGCTTCGGCGCGTCTTCAACGGCATGATCGACCGCGAGCCGGCGGTGATCGCGCGGTGCGAGACGGCGGCGGACGTCGCGGCGGCGGTCAACTTCGCACGCGAGAGCGAGCTTCCGCTGTCGGTCTACGGGGGCGGGCACGCCGTCACGGGGCACGCGATGTGCGACGGCGGGGTGTGCGTCGACCTGCGGCTGCTGAACCGCGTTGCCGTGGACCCGGACGCCCGGGTGGCTCGCGTGCAGGGCGGCGCCCTGTGGCGCGACGTCGACGGTGCGACCCAGGAGCACGGCCTGGCCGTCACCGGCGGCCGGATGTCCGACACCGGCGTCGGAGGGCTCACGCTGGGCAGCGGCTCCGGCTGGCTCGAGCGTAAGCTCGGCCTCACGTGCGACAGCCTGCGCTCGGTCGAGATCGTCACCGCTGACGGCACCGTTCGGACCGCGTCGGAGTCCGAGAACGCGGAGCTGTTCTGGGGGACTCGCGGGGGCGGCGGCAACTTCGGCGTGGTCACCGAGTTCGAGTTCGAGCTCCACCCGATGGGCCCGCAGCTCCTCGGCGGGATGCTCATGTACCCGGCGCCGATGGCGCGCGAGGTGCTCCGCAACTTCCGCGACGTCATGGCCGACGCCCCGGACGAGGTCTGCGCCGGCATCGCCCTGATCAGCGCTCCGCCCGAGGAGTTCGTGCCGGAGCCGGTTCGCGGGCAGCCCGTGGTCGGCGTGGTCGTGTGCTACGCGGGACCGCTCGAGGACGCGGAGGAGGGCCTTCGGCCGCTGCGCGAGTTCGGCCCTCCCGCGATGGACATGGTTCAGCCGATTCCCTACGTCGCTGTGCAGCAGCTGATCGACGCGAGCGTGTCGAAGGGCCTGCGGAACTACTGGACCGCCGACTTCCTGGCCGAGCTCCCCGACGAGGCGATCGACATCGTCTGCGAGGGCCATCTCACGAGGCCGTCGCCGATCTCCCAGATCCTCGTGATCCCGGGCGGTGGCGCCATCTCGCGGGTGCCCGACGATGCGATGGCATTCGGCCAGCGGAAGGCGCCGTTCAACCTGCACCTCCTCGGGCTATGGACGGACGAGGCCGACGACGCCGAGAACATCGCCTGGACGCGAGAGCTCGGCGCCCGGGTCAAGCCCTACACGACGGGGCGCGCCTACCTCAACTTCATCGGCGAGGAGGGGGAGGATCGCGTGCGGGCGGCATTCGGCGCCGAGACCTACGAACGGCTCCAGGCGCTGAAGGACACCTACGACCCGACGAACCTGTTCCGGCTGAACCAGAACATCAAGCCGACGGGTTGGCGGGAGGAGAAGCAGCCGGTCGCAGCGACCGCCTGAGGCGCACCGTGACGCGGCGCGGGTTCCCGCCCCGCGCCGCCGTAGCCTTGAGGGATGAGCGATACGGTGGCGCCGCCGCGCGAGCCGGGCGTCGAGGGCGAGCCCGCGGCGCCTGGCGCGTTCGCGACCGGGGTCGCGCAGGATCGAGCGTCCCTGCGAGATGCGGCGCTTCGCTCGGCGCCGCGACCCAGTCAGCTCGCCGCCCCGATCCAGTCGCTGCGCGGCGCCGGCCCCAAGCTCGCCGGTGCGGCCGAGGAGATGGGCTTGGCGACCGTGGGCGACCTCCTGATGCACGTTCCGCACTCCTACAGGGACCGGGCTGCCCCGCGGAAGCTGGCCGATCTTCGAATCGGCGAGGAGGCGACGGTCGAGGTGGAGGTGCGCTCCGCGAGGGTTCGCCCCACCCGGCGGCGCCGCCTGGTGATCGTCGAGGCGTCGGTTGCCGACGATTCCGGGCCCGCGAAGGCGACCTGGTTCAACCAGGCGTGGCTCGTGGATCGCCTCACCGAGGGGACGAGGGTGCTCCTGTTCGGCAAGCTCGACCGCTCCGGCTTTCGCGTCGAGGCACATGAGATCCTCGGCACGGACGGCGACGCCCGGGCGGGAATCCACACCACCGGGATCGTGCCGGTCCATCCGGCATCGGAGCGACTCCGGGCCCAACGGCTTCGTGACTGGGCCTGGCAGGCGCGGGGGCTCGCCCGCCAGGCGATCGAGCCGTTGCCGGCCGAGCTTCGCGCCCGTCGCCGCCTGGCGCTCGAGGGCGACGCGCTGGCCGCCGCGCACTTTCCGGAGGGCATGCCTCAGGCGGAGGATGCCCGGCGGCGCCTGGCATTCGAGGAGCTCTTCCTCCACCAGGCGGCGCTGGCGGCCCGGCGCTCCGAGCGCCGCACGACGCGACCCGGGATCGCCCTCGGCCCCCCGGGTGAGCTGACCGGGGGATGGCTCGAATCGCTCCCGTTCGAGCTCACCACCGATCAGCGGCGGGCGCTGGAGGAGATCGATTCCGATCTGGCGGCCGGCCAGCCCATGCAGCGGCTGTTGATGGGAGAGGTCGGATCCGGCAAGACGGTGCTCGCCGTCTACTCGATGCTGCGAGCGGTGGAGTCCGGTTACCAGGCGGCGCTGATGGCGCCCACGGAGACGCTCGCCGAGCAGCATGCGGCCACGCTCGACCGGTTGCTCTCGACGCAGCACGTGCCGTTCACGCTCCTCACCAGCGCCACCCCCGCCGCGCGGCGGCGTGAGGCGCTGACGCGGCTCGCGACGGGCGAGCTCGCGATGGTGGTCGGCACGCACGCGCTGATCGAGCGAGACGTGGAGTTCGGTCGCCTCGCGGTCGGCGTCGTGGACGAACAGCACCGGTTCGGCGTCCGGCAGCGGGCCGCGCTCGACGAGAAGGGTCCGGATGGGCGCGCCCCGCACGCCCTGCACATGACCGCTACGCCGATCCCGAGAACACTGTCGCTCACGGCCTACGGCGACCTGGACGCCACGGTTCTCCGCGAGCTGCCGGCGGGTCGCCAGCCGGTCGACACCTGGGTCGTCGGGGAGGAGAAGCGGCCCGGAGCGTACGGGTTCATCCGCGACCGGCTGCGGGAGGGGCGGCAGGCCTACGTCGTCTGCCCGCTGGTCGAGGGATCCGAGGCGCTGGAGGCGAAGGCGGCCACCGAGGAGGCGGAGAGGCTCCGGGCGACCGAGTTCGCGGATTTTGACGTGGGCCTGCTGCACGGTCAGATGCCGGCGCGGGAGAAGCAGGCCGCGATGGAGCGCTTCGCGGCGGGCAAGTGCGACGTCCTCGTGGCGACGAGCGTGATCGAGGTCGGGATCGACGTGGCCAACGCCTCCGTCATGCTCATCGAGGGGGCGGAGCGGTACGGCCTCTCCCAGCTGCACCAGCTCCGGGGCCGGGTGGGCCGTGGCGAGCATCGGTCGCAGTGCATCCTGTTCGCCGACCCGGGGTCCGAGCTCGCCACCCGCCGCCTGGAGGCGATCGCAACCGAGCGCGACGGCTTCAAGCTCGCGGAGGTGGACCTGGCGCTTCGTGGCGAGGGCGAGATCCTCGGCACGCGGCAACACGGGCTGCCCAGGTTTCGGGTGGCGGAGCTGCCCGACGACATCGCCGTGCTCACCGAGGCGCGCCGTGAGGTGATCGCCCTCGTGGACCGGCACGGATCGCTCGCGGCGCCGGAGCTCGGCCCGCTTCTCGACGCGACCCGCGCGCGCTTCGGCGACGAGGCGATCGCTCCTTGAGGATCGTTGCCGGCGAGCTCAAGGGCCGCCGTCTCGCGAGCCCGCCGCGGCGTTCCGCGACCGTGCGGCCGACCTCGGACCGGGTGCGGGAGGCGGTGTTCTCGATTCTCGGCGAGATCGAGGGGGCGAGGGCGCTCGACCTCTACTGTGGAACCGGGGCGCTCGGGATCGAGGCGATCTCCCGCGGCGCCGCCCAGGCGACGCTCGTGGACACCCACACGGCGCTGGCCCGCCGGAACGTCGTCGATCTCGGGATCGGCGACCGCTGCGAGGTGGTGCGCTC
>Ga0075365_10000909_pt1 | contig 12432 bp, 8 predicted proteins | sample EndMetdeltDD1765_FD_71387 | JGI IMG/M metagenome (GOLD analysis project Ga0075365, IMG submission 71387) | Populus endosphere microbial communities from Tennessee, USA - Endosphere MetaG P. deltoides DD176-5 | ecosystem: Host-associated > Plants > Roots > Endosphere | place: USA: Tennessee... | reverse complement strand
CCCCAGAGGTTCCTTGGAGGGCCTCTCGGTGCTCGAGCTGGGAGACGGATGGACGGTGCCGCTGGCCGGGCGCCTGCTCGCTGACCTAGGCGCGGAGGTGTGCAAGGTCGAGGTGCCGTGGGGCGACCGGCTGCGGGAGTACGGCCGCGACGCGGTCGAGCAGGCCGCGGCCTACGCGCTGCCCAGTGCCGGCAAGAAGCTGCTCCGCGACGAGGCCGCGCGCGCTCGGCTCGCTGAGGGCTTCGAGGGCGTGGACGTGATCCTGGTCGAGGCCGCCGCTCTCGATCGGCTCGGTCTTGACCTCGGCAGCGTCGACCCGCGCACGGTGGTGTGCCGCTTCGCCCCGTTCGCCCTGGACGGGCAGCTCGCCAGTCAGGTGGCCGCCGATCTCACCCTGCAGGCCCAGAGCGGGGTCATGGCGACAACCGGCTACCCGGCCGGGCCGCCGCTGCGGTCGGGGACCGAGCTGTCCTCGGTGATCGGGGCCCTCTACGGCGTGGTCGGCACCATCGCCGCGCTCGTGCACCGCGAGCGCACGGGTGTCGGGCAGGTCGTGGACGTCGCTCTCCACGACTGCCTGGTCTCGACGCTCACCAACTTCGCCAGCCGCGTCCTCGGGGGTGTCCAGCCCCTCGGGCGGATCGGCAACCAGGGCCCCAACTCTGCGCCGTGGGAGCTGTTCGAGACCGCCGATGCGGACTACGTGTTCATCATCGCCGCCAGCAGGCCGACGTTCGAGAGGCTGGCGGCCACGATGGGTCGGCCCGAGCTGCTCCGGGACCCGCGGTTCGCCGACCCGCACAGCCGCCGTGGCAACCATGAGGCCATCACTGCAGTCGTGGCTGACTGGACCCGCACCCTCCCGCGAGATGCCATCGTCGAGCAGCTGCGGGCCAACGGCGTGCCCGTGAGCCCGGTTCCCACCGTCCCCGAGGTCCTGGCGGACGCACACCTGCACAGCCGCGGTCTGCTCACTGACCTGGCCAGTGCGTCGGGCCGGGTGCGCCAGAGGGTCGGCCAGCCGCTCGGCTTCGGAGGGCTCTCCGCGCCCCGACAGGGTGACGGAGGTCGACCACCACAGCCTCACCGGGACGGGGGAGGGCCACTGGCCGGCGTCCGCGTCGTCGACTTCGGCAACCTGACGGCCGGCCCCTTCTGCACCCGCCTCCTGGCGAACCTGGGGGCCGACGTGCTCAAGATAGAGCCGCCCACGGGCGAAGGTGGCCGGCACCAGCCGCCGATCGTGGACGGGGAGAGCGTCTTCTTCCACATCAGCAACAACGGCAAGCGGTCGATGTCGGCGAACCTCCGCGACCCGGCCGATGTGGCCCTCGTCACCGAGGTCGTCGCCCAGGCCGACATCCTGGTCGAGAACCAGGCCCCAGGCGCGCTGGACAAGCGCGGGCTCGGCGAGGAGCAGCTGCTGGAGCTGGCGCCCCAGCTGATCTACACGTCGGTCTCGGGCTACGGCCACGAGGGCGCGCTCGGGGGTCTGCGGGCCTACGACACGGTGATCCAGGCCGGCGCGGGCCTGATGAGCCTGACGGGGGAGGCAGACGGCCGCCCCCTGAAGACCGGCATCTCCACTGCCGACGTGCTCGGGGCCCTTGCGGCGGCCGTGGCCAGCCTGGGGGCGTACTTCGGCCGGCTGACCGGACGACACGACGGGGTCCGGCTCGACGTGTCGCTCTACGACATCTGCGCCTGGAGCACTCAGACGGCCTGGGTGAGCGCGCAGTCCGACCTGCCTCCGGCCACTCGGCAGGGCAACGGCCACTGGCTGCACGCGCCGCACGGGCTCCACGCCACGAGCGACGGGCGCCGAGTGGCCGTGGCGTGCGAGACCGAGGAGCAGTGGCGGTTGCTGGCCGGGTTGCTGCACGGCGACCTCGACGATCGGTGTCCACCGGACCTGGAAGGCTGGGACCGACGCATTCGGTGGCAGCGACGCGAAGAGCTCGCCGCCCTCGTGGACGCCTACTGCGCGACTCGACCTGCGTCGGAGGTCGTCGCCCGCCTCCAGGGACTGCGGGTGCCGGCCGGAGAGTTCTTCGAGGTCGACGAGGTGCTGAGCGTGCGTCAAGAGGCGGCACCCACCACTGTCGACATCACGGGCCCTACGGGACGTTCGTGGCGGGTCACGGACGTCCCGATCAGGCTGAGCGTGACACCGGCCCGTGTCGACACGCCCGGCCCTTCGCTCGGCGAGGAGGACCAGGTCATCCGGGCCCGGCCGGAGCACGCCTGGGAGAGCGTTTTCAGCATCGAGGAGGAAAGACGAACGTGGCCCGAGACCAGCAGCGCCGCCTCTTCCTGAACGAGGCCGACCTCCGGGGGGTCATCTCCATTCGCGAGGCCAACCAAGCGGTACGGCTCGCCTTCGAGGACTGGAGCACCGACGACGGGCTCAACGCGATGCGCCAGCGCATGCACGCGCCGTCCGGGATGCGAGTCACGACCCACCCCGGAATCAGCCCGTCGCACAAGGAAGGAGGGGTTCTGGTGCACTGTGAGCTGGTCGACGCGTCCAGCGACGTGCAGCTCTACGAGAACATGGCCCCTCCGGTCACGGTGCTCTACAACAGCGACGACGGGGACCTCGACGCGGTCCTGGTCGGGGCCCTCTCCTGCCGTGAGCTGCCCGAGCTGCAGTCGTTCACCTCGGTGCGCACGGCCGCCACCAGCGCGATGGGCACCTTCGCGATGGCGCGCGAGGAGTCCGGCGTCCTGGGCATCTTCGGGACCGGCGACCAAGCCAGGACGCACCTCGTGTCGTTCCTCGCTGAGCGCCCGTTCGAGCGGGTGGTCGTCTACAGTCGCGACGCCGAGAACCGCCGTCGTTTCGTGGGTGAGATGGCGCCCGTCGTGGACGTGGACCTGGAGGCCGTCGACGGACCGGATGCCGTCCTGGACGCGGCCGACATCATCCTCACCGCGACCAACTCCAACGTCCCCGTCTTCGACGGGCACCGCCTGCGGCCCGGGCAGCACGTGACATCGATCGTGGGCAGCAACATGGGGTTGGTCAAGTCGGGCGCGGTCCGCGCTCAGCGGCGTGAGCTCGATGACGCCACGCTCCTCGGCGCGGACCGCATCGGGCTGGTCTCGAAGGGACAGGCGATCCACGACCAGCAGGGCGATGTCTACCAGCAGGTCGAGTCGGGCCAGCTGAGCTGGGACCGGGTCGTGGAGCTGACCGAGCTGGCGGCGGGGGCCGCCGGGCGGAGGAGCGCCGACGAGATCACCGTGTTCAAGAACAATGGCGGGATGGGGATCGCGGACGTCGCCGTCGCCGCCGCGGCGTACCGGGCCGCCGCCGACCAGGGCCTCGGCCGCGATCTCTTCGAGACGCGTTGAGCCCGTCACCCGTCCGGCAACCAGGCGCCGAACGGCACCGCACCCAGCGAGAGGAACCGCATGACCGAGCAGACCGTGACTGACCGCGAGACCGAGGCCGCGCTCTACGAGGTGGTCAACGGAGTTGCCTGGCTCACCTTCAACCGGCCCGACAAGCTCAACGCCCTCAACCTCGAGATGGTGACCCTGCTGCGCGGGTTCCTCGACAAGGCGCAGGAGGACGACGAGGTCAAGGTGATCGTGGTGACCGGTGCCGGCCGAGGCTTCTGCTCCGGCGCGGATCTCAAGGGCCTCTTCGGCTCCGGTGGCGCGGGGGCAGCCGTCAACACGGTGCCCCAGCACTCGCAGGTGCAGCTGTTCACGGCTGGCCTGTACTACAGCGACAAGCCAGTGATCGCCGCCGTCAACGGCCCGGCGGTCGGTGCCGGCTTCGAGCTCTCCCTCGCCTGCGACGTACGGATCATCGCGGAGAGCGCCTACTTCATGGAGGCGGCGATGCGACACGGTCTGATCCCGGGTGACGGCTCGGTGCTCCTCCTGCCACGGCTGATCGGCTCGGGCCGCGCCTTCGACATCCTGCTGACCGGTGACCGCGTCCCGGCGGCCGAGGCGAAGGAGATCGGGCTGGTCCGCGAAGTGGTCCCCGACACCGAGTTCCGGGACCAGGTGCAGGTCTACGCCGAACGTCTGGCCAAGGCTCCGATCGACGCCACGGCGATGCTCAAGCAGGCGATGCGGTACTCCGCCGGGGGCCCCGAGCTGCTGTCGGTGTTCAACTTCCTGCGCCTGGGCGTGACGGCGGGCAAGGCCATGCGACGTGCCGAGGGCACCTTCCCCAGCGGGGCCTGAGGTGTCGTCCCTCCGCGGCTTCCCCGCAGTCCTCATGCGTGGAGGCACCAGCAAGGCGGTGTTCTTCGAGGCCTCCGACCTGCCCGGGCCAGGCGTCGCTCGCGACCGCGTCGTGCTGTCGGCCTTCGGGAGCGGCGACCCACGCCAGATCGACGGGCTGGGCGGTGCCGACGTGCTCACGAGCAAGGTGGCCATCATCGGGCCGCCATCGCGCCCGGACGCGGACGTCGACTACACCTTCGGACAGGTCGGGATCGCGGAGGACGTGGTCGACTGGAACGGCAACTGCGGCAACATCTCGTCGGCGGTCGGCGTCTACGCGATCGAGGCGGGACACGTGGCAGCTGCGGAGCCTGAGACGTCGGTGCGGGTGCACAACACCAACACCGGGTCGCTGCTGAGACTGGTGGTGCCGGTCTCCGAGGGCCAGCCCGAGGTCGACGGAGACTTCTCCATCTCCGGGGTTCCTGGCACCGGCGCCGAGATCCGGCTCGACTTCGCAGCCACTGCCGGAGCCACCACGGGCACGATGCTGCCGACCGGATCGCCGGTCGACGAGCTTGCTGTTCCGGGCCTGGGCCGGCTGACCGTGTCGATCGTCGACGTGGCCAAGCTCGCCGTGTTCTTCCGCGCTGAGGACCTGGGCCTGCGTGGGACCGAGGCGCCCATCGAGTTCGGGCCCGAGCTGCTCTCCACCTTCGAGCGGATCCAACGGGCGGCCGCGGAGCTGGTCGGCATCGACCCCGGCACGGGCATGCCCCGGCCGGTGGCCGTCGCTCCGGCACGGCCATTCCGGCGGCTGGGAGACGAGGAGACCGTGGTGCCAGCAGAGGACGTCGACTTCCTGGGCCGCTGGGTCGTCGTGCCCCCGCCGCGGGTGCACAAGGCGTTCGCGGGCACCGGCGCGGTGTGCACCGGGGTCGCGGCGCACGTCGACGGGTCCGTGGTGCAGCAGGTGCGGGGTGGCTCCCGAGACGCGGTCGTCCGCATCGGGCATCCGAGCGGGGTGTTCCCGGTCCGCGTCGAGCTCGCCGGCTCCCAGGTGCTGGAGGCGTCGTTCTCGCGGACGGCCCGACGACTTCTCGAGGGGACGGTCTACGTCAAGGAGAGCGTGCTAGCCGCGCGGGCCGGCTGAGTCAGCCGGACACGACCTCGAGCCGAGGCATCAGCTCCGCCACGTCGTGGAGCTGGTCCACGTCCCACAGCCGGTCGAGGATCTCCCTCGCCCGCGCGCCCGGCAGCACCGCTGTGGCTTGCTCCAGGAACTTCTGGCCGAGCTCGTCGTCGGTGAGCGGGTTGGCCGGCGTGCCCTTCGGGTCCGCGTGTTCGACGCTGACCCGCTCGCCGCCGACGAGCTCGGCCGTCACCCTGCTCCGCAGCGTCGCGGGGAACGCGGTGGTGAACTCGGGGTCGGCACGTAGTTCGACTCGATCGAGCAGCCGCAGGATCACCGGGTCGCGGAACCGCTCCGGGGTGAGCGTGCGCCTGGTCACCTCGCCGTCGACGAGCGCCGCCGCGACGAGGTAGCCGAAGCTGTGGTCGGCGGTGCCCGGCGTCTGAGGATCCCAGCTCTGGGGCGACTCCTCGCGGGTCGTGACATATCGGCTCACCAGGTCGACGCGGAGCCTGGTCACGTCCTCGGGTCCCAACCCACGCTCGCGGAGCTGCTCGCCGAGCTCCACGGCGGCCCAGATGGGGGTCTGCGCGTTGTAGCGCACCGGGAGACGCTTGAAGAACGTCCCTTCGATCCGGAACGGCGTGCCCGCACCTCCCAGCTCTCCCAGCGAGAGCTCGGTGCCGAGCAGTGCATGAAGCCCCGACCGTCCGTCGAAGGGTTCGTCCGGGCCGGTGATGCCATGGCCGGCGAGGCGGGCCGCGCTCAGGCCCCGCGAGCTGGCGTCCGGACCCGCCAACCCCTTCCAGTCGGAGATCGTGCCGAACCTGGACTGCTGGAGGCTCAGGTTGGCGACAGTCGCGATTCCGAGCGCGTGGCCCAGCGCGTCCGGCTCGAGGCCTAGCACCCGGCCTGCTCCCAGCGAGGTGCCCATGGCGTGCAGAGTGGTGTAGTCCCAGTGCCGTCGGCCAGACGGGAGCCGGACGTGGTCCACGACCTGCCCCACCACCTCGTAGGCGACCGTCATGCCCAGCAGCACGTCGAGGCCGCCGGCGTGTGTCGACTCCGCTGCCGCCAAGATCCCGCCGACGTTGTCGCTGGGGTGGGGACCGATGGTGCCCGCGCCGCCGAAGTAGTCGTCGCTGAAGTCGAGGTAGCGGATCATCGAGCCGTTCACGAACGCCGCCAGCTCGGGCGTGGTCCGGACCCGGTCGCCCAGCACGGTGGCCGGCGCGACGGCGCTGCTGCCCGCGGCGAGCTCCCGCAGCGCGGCCATCGCCGGCTCGCGCCAGGCGCCGTAGGCACAGCCGACCGAGTCCACCAGGCTCCGCTTGGCAGCGTGTCGGGCGCTCTCGGTGAGCTGGTCGCGGGTCATGCCGGCTGCCCAGCCGACCAGCTGTGCCGTCGTCGCGTCCATCTGGATCCTGTCTCTCGTGGTGTGGCTGTCTACGCGACAGCGCCCTTGGTGGTGACATCTCCTGGCTGTACGCCGTCGCGGCGGCAGGACCAGAGGTAGGTCAGGTAGCCGACAGCTGCGAGGGCGGTGACGACGCCACCGGTGCCGACCGCGGCGCGGGCTCCGAGGGTCTCCCCGATCCAGCCGAGGAGCGGCCCCCCGACCGGGGTGGTACCGATCACGGCGATTAGGAGCCAGCCCACCACCCGTCCGCGCATGTGTGGCTCCGCACGCACCTGCATCCACGTGGAGGACACCACCCGGAAGGCGGCACTGGCCGCACCCAGCACGAACAGGAGCGCGAGTGCCACCGGCAGCGTCGGTGCGAGCGACAGCGCCAGGAGCACCGAGGCCAGCACGAGCGCCGACAGGGCGAGGCCGCGCGGAGTCGCGCGGAGGGTCCCGGCCACGGCGAGGCCTCCCACCATGGCGCCGGCACCCATCGCCGAGAAGAAGAGGCCCACGGTTCCCGCGCTGCCGTCGAAGACCTCGTGGGCCAGGAGCGGCAGGGTGACGGTCCATTCATAGACCACCAGCCCGGTGATCGTCAGGAGGACCATGGGCCCCAGCAGCTCGGGCTCGCCACGGATGTAGCGCAGCCCCGCGCGCAGCTGACCGGGCTTGCGGCTGACGCGCGGGGGCCGACGGTCCGGGTCCACCCTCATCAGCAGAGAGGCGGCAATCACGGCGGCGTACGACGCCGCGTTGACGAAGAAGCTGAACGGCAGGCCGACGGCCACGATCAACGCGCCGGCGATCGCCGGACCGACGACCTTGCCAGCGTTGAGGACGACGTTGCTCAAGGAGACGGCGTTGGCCACGTCGTCGACCGGCACGAGCTCCGAAGCGAGGCTGTGCCGGGCCGGCTTCTCCACCGCGTCGACGAAACCCAGGACGACTGCCAGCACCCAGACCATCCACAGCTGGACGGTGTCCGTGGCGGTGAGCGCACCCAGGGCGAGTGCGGGCACCGCGCCTCCGACACTGGCCCACACGAGCACCCATCGCTTGTCGAACCGGTCGGCGAACAGTCCTCCCCACGGTCCGAAGAGCAGCAGCGGCAGCTGCTGGGCGGCCGCGGTGAGGCCCAGCATCGTCCCCGAGCCTGTGAGCTCGAGGACCAGCCAGGCCTGGGCCACCTTCTGCATCCAGGTCCCGCAGTTGGACACGGCCTGCCCGGCGACGTACAGGCGGAAGTTGGGATGCCGCATGGCGCGGAAGGTGCGGGTGAACGCCCGTCTCATCGGCGACCGACGACCAGGCGCTCGAGCACAGGGAGGGCGGCGCGCAGCAGGTCGCGCTCGTCCTCGGTGAGCTGCGCGAGCTGGTCCTTCAGGTGCTCGTCTGAGCGCTGGTGGGACTCGTCCAGGAGCAGACGTCCCCTGGGCGTGAGCTCGACGATCGTGCTGCGTCGGTCCTCGTCGTTGACGCGGCTCGCCAGCAGCCCCTCTCGCTCGAGCGTGGCGACCATGCGGGTCACCGTGGACTTGCCCACCTGCTCCATGCGGGCCAGCTCGCCGAGGCGTACCGTCCCGTGCCGCTCCAGGACGGACAGTGCCGACGCCTGCGACGGCGTCAGCCCAGTTGCTCCTCGCTTGCGCAGCTGGCGTCCGAGACGGAGCAGCGCGGTCCGGAGGCGAGTCACCTCGGCCAGCTTGACGGGCCCGACGGTCTTCACGGCTCCTCCGGTCTGATTAGTACGCACAACGTACCAGTTTCGAAGCACTAGACACACGTGGGTCCGTTAGGATGCTGTCGTATACGAAGCCCAGGAGGAGTAGGCATGGTGAGGATCAGCGCTGTGGGAGACGTGCGGCTCACGCAGCCGCTCGCCGACACCCGGCTTCGGCACGTCGCGGAGCTGCTGCGCGACAGCGACATCGCGTTCTGCCAGAACGAGTGCACCTACTCAGACCAGGGCTCGATGGGCTCCAACGGCCCCCGGGGGGTCGGGCCGAACTCGCTGGATGGCTACCCTGCGTTCGCCGCGTCGGGGTTCGACGTGGTGTCGATGGCCACCAACCACGCCATGGACTGGGGCCGTGACGCCCTTCTCGACACGCTGGCTCGCATGCGAGCCGACGGCATCGCGGTGGTGGGCGCTGGAGCCGCGATCGACGAGGCACGGCAGCCGGTGGTGGTGGAACGGGGCGGCACGCGCTTCGCGTTCCTCGCCTACTGCTCGGTCGCCCCGATCGGCTACTACGCGGCGCCCGCCCGCGCCGGGGTCGTGCCGCTGCGTGCCTTCGTCTCGCACGTGCTGCTCGAGGAGGACCAGCCCGGCACGCCGCCAGAGACGCGGACGTGGCCGGTCCCGGAGGACCTCGACGCCATGGTCGATGACATCGCCCGCGCGCGCGAGCAGGCTGACGTCGTGGTGGTGTCGATGCACAAGGGCGTGCACTACATCCGCGCCTTGGTCGCGGACTACGAGCGAGCCGCGGTCCATGCCGCGGTCGATGCCGGCGCGGACCTGGTCCTGGGGCACGGTGCGCACATGCTCAAGGGTGTCGAGGTCTACCGAGGTGTCGCCATCTTCCACAGCCTCGGCAACTTCGCGTTCGACATCAACCCGGCCAAGAACCCCGATCCGTGGTGGAAGGAGCGCGTCCAGCGGGTCTACCGGACCTTCGGGTCCGAGATGCTGCACACGGGCGAGGGCGCGCTCAGCGTCCTGGCCCAGATCGACGTCGAGGACGCCCGGGTCACCCGAGTGGCCATGCTCCCGATCGCCATCAACGACGAGCGCGAGCCGGTGCCCGCTCCGGTCGGAACCGCGGCGGGAGACGACATCGCCGCCTACGTCGAGTCGATCACCTCGGATGCCGGGTTCACCACGACGTTCCGCCGCGACGGTGACGTGCTCGTCGTCGACCTGACCTGATCCGCTCAGAGCCGGGCGGTCTCAGGTCTCGGCCAGCTCGCGGCGAGCCAGCTCCAGCGCCCCACCGGCCAGCACGATCTCGGCCTGTCGCGCCGTGATGTCGAGGGACAACCTCAGAGGCCGTTCGCGGCCCACCACCTCAGCCTCGAGGTCACCCCCACCAGCCTGCACCAGGGCCCGGAGGTCGTGGAGTACCAGCACGTCGTCACGGCCGAGACCCGCCAGGTCGCCATCGGCCGGTGTGAGCGGCAGGATTCCCCAGTTCACGAGGTTTCGGTGGTAGATCCGGGCGAAGCCCGCGGCGACGACGGCCCGGACGCCGAGATGGCGAGAGCACAGGGCCGCGTGGTCCCGGGCCGAGCCCTGGCCGTAGTTGCGCCCGGCGACGACGCAGTGCGCGCCCTCGGTACGTGCACGGTCGGCGTAGGTCGCGTCGGTGCGCGAGAACACGTAGTCACAGAGACGATCGGTGTCGCTGCGCCAGGGAGCCTGCTCCTGCTGCAGCGGCATGATGTCGTCGGTGGACACGTCGTCGCCCACCGCGATGAGCACGGGGAGCCGCAGCTGGTCGGGCAGCTCGTCGAAGCGGGGCAGGGGCTTGATGTTCGGACCGGAGACGAGGGCCACGCCGGGCGACGTCACCGGGGCCGAGGGACGGTCGACCACGTAGTCGGCGCCGAGGTGCGCCAACGGAGACGAGAACGACGGCGGGTCGCCCAGCGTGCGAGGGTCGGTCAGCCGCCCGGTCAGCGCGGATGCGGCCACCGTCTCCGGACTCACCAGATAGACGGAGTCGTCGGCGGTGCCCGTTCGGCCCTTGAAGTTGCGCGGCGTCGTGCGCAGGCTGACCACGTCGGACGCCGGCGCCTGACCCATGCCGACGCAGCCGTTGCACCCGGCCTGGTGCAGCCTGCCGCCGGCCGCGACCAGGTCGAGCAGGTACCCCTCACGGATCAGGTAGCCGAGGACTCGGCGCGTCGAGGGGTTCACGTCCAGGGACACCCCCGGAGCCACCCGCTTCCCGCGGACGATCTCGGCCACCACCGCGAAGTCCCGGTATCCGGGGTTGGCCGAGCTGCCGAGGTAGGCCTGCCCGATCGCCAGCCCTGCGACCTCCTCGACCGGGACGACGTTGTCGGGGCTGTGCGGCACCGCGACGAGAGGAGTGACCGCGCTCAGGTCAACCACGTCCTCGACGTCGTAGCGGGCATCGGACTCGGCCTCCATCCGCACGAAGTCGGTGCCGCGTCCCTGCGCCTCCAGGAAGTCGCGTACGGCGTCGTCCGCCGGGAAGACCGACGTGACCGCGCCCAGCTCGGCCCCCATGTTGGCGATGACGTGGCGGTCCCACACGGTGAGCCCGGCGAGGCCGGGCCCGTGGTACTCGACGATGCGGCCCTGGCCCCCACGCACACCGTGGCGGCGCAGGAGCTCGAGGATGACATCCTTGGCCGACACCCAGGGCTGCAGCTGGCCTTCGAGGCGGACGCCCCAGACCTGCGGGCTCGGGATCTCGTAGGCGTAGCCAGCGAGCGCGAGCGTGACGTCGGTGCCGCCGGCCCCGAACGCCAGCTGGGCGACGGCTCCGGCGCCGACGGTGTGGCTGTCGCAGCCGAGCAGCGTGGTCCCCGGAGCGCCGAAGAGCTCGAGGTGGACGGGGTGGCTGATGCCGTTGCCGGCGGGGCTGTGCACGAGACCGAACCGCTCGGCTCCGGAGCGCAGGAACACGTGGTCGTCGGGGTGCTTGTGGTCGACCTGGGTGAGGTTGTGGTCGACGTAGATCGAGGCTACGTCGGTCCGCAGCGCATCGATGTCGAGCACGTCGAGCTGGCGGATGATCGTCGGGCCGGTGCCGTCCTGCAGCAGGGCCTGGTCGATGCGGAGCCCCAGCGTCTCGCCCGGCCCCCACCGGCCGGTGACCAGGCGGCTCTCGACCAGCCGTTGTGTGAGTGTGCCTGTCGACATGGCTCAAACCCCCGCGCGCAGCTCGTCGCCGTGCTCGTCGACGCCTGGGGCGCCGGTCGTCACCCGGGCCGGCGTCGCGCTCAGGCGGACAGGGAACTCGGTGACCCGCACCGGTTCCCGTCCCGGCCTGGTTGCCTCGGCCACCAGGCCGCGCGCCACAGTGTGCGGAGCGGAGATGACCTCCGGACAGTCCAGGAGGGGCTCGGCCGGGATACCGGCTCTCTGAGCCGCAGCGGTGATGTCGTCGCGGCGCTGGGTTGCGCAGTACTCCTGGACCACCTTCTCGATCTGCTCCCGATGGGTGACCCGCTCGGCGGCGCTCATCTGGCCCCAATCGCCTGGCACGTCCAGCCCTGCCCCGCCGAGCAGGCCGAGCAGGGCCTCCCACTGGCTCCTGGTCTCGCACGACAGGGCGACGGCGCCGTCCCTGGCCTCGAAGACGCCGTACGGCGCGAACGCGCGGTGGCGGGTGCCGACGCGCTCGACGTCGCGCTCGCCCAGGAAGACCCGCGGCCACCACATCTGCGTCGACCAGGCGACCACGTCGTACATCGCGACGTCGAGGCGGCGGCCGCCTCCACCGGTGGTGTCGCGCTGGTAGAGCGCGGCCAGGGTGGCCGCCGCCCCGCCAAGGGCACCGAGCACGTCCGCGCTGGAGATGCCGGTCTTGAGCGGCTTGCCGCCCGGCTCACCGGTGACGCCCATCAAGCCACCGGCCGCCTGCACCACCGTGTCGTAGGCGCGCTGCCCACCGCTGGCCCCGTCGTGGCCGAATCCGCTCACGGAGGTGTAGACGAGGCTCGGGTT
>Ga0075365_10000908_pt1 | contig 12433 bp, 13 predicted proteins | sample EndMetdeltDD1765_FD_71387 | JGI IMG/M metagenome (GOLD analysis project Ga0075365, IMG submission 71387) | Populus endosphere microbial communities from Tennessee, USA - Endosphere MetaG P. deltoides DD176-5 | ecosystem: Host-associated > Plants > Roots > Endosphere | place: USA: Tennessee... | reverse complement strand
TTGGTGAACAGCACGAAGTTCTGGAAATGCTGCGGGCTGGTGGCCGTATAATGCGTCATGCGGTGCAGCGAATAGTCGATGCGCTGCGCCGTAAACGGAGCCAACGGCCTTGGTTCGCCGAAGGCCACTTCGAAGGTGCCGTTGGCGATCTGGTCGTCGGTGCCGTCGAGATCCGGCACGTCGAACAGGTCGCGGATCGGCCGCTTGATGCGCTCCGCGGCGGCTCCGTCGACGTAAGTTCCCTCCAGGAAGGCGAAATGCAGCGGAATGGGCGTGGTCGACTCCGAAACCGTGACAGAGACACCGTGGTTGCGCATGATCAGGCGCAGCTGTTCGACCAGATAGCTCTCGAACAGGTGCGGCTGTGTGATCGTGGTGGCGAAATGGCCGGGTGTCGGCATATGGCCGTAGGCCTGGCGCGAGTCGACCTGGGTGAACGAACTCGTGGTGACGCCGATCTCGGGATAGAAGGCGCGGTAGCGCTTGCTGCTGTCGCCGCCGGCGGCCGCCAGGGCCGAGAAGGCGTCGCGCAGGAACTTGGTGTTGCGGTCGTAAAGCAGCTGCAGTGCGGCAACGGCTTTTTCGGCGCTGTCGAAGCTTTGCCGGCCAAAAGGCTCCGGCATGACGACAGATTCGATGGCTTGAGGGTAGATTCGCTTTTCCATGGCTCAATATAGAGACTTGGACGAGCGGTTGGGAGGGGTGTCGCTGCCGAAGGCGCCCAAAGCGCCATTTTTCTTTATCCCCGCTGCAGGCTGACCAGCAGAACGAAACCCACGCCGGACTTCCTCAGGGCCGGCGCCTCGATCGTCGAGCCGGCATCCGCGCGCATCATCGGCACCGCCAGGACCGGCGCGGCCAGGAGCACCAGGATGAGCGCCGCCCGCGGCAGGAGCCGAAGGGTCTTGAGAGTGTTGGCGGCGATGCGGGTCATGATGTCTGAGCTTTTCTTTTCGAGGTCCGGGTTTCTTTGTTTCAGTGACGAAGGTTGGTCGGGCAGGCGAGGCGGCACATTCTGGTGACTTCGTCCCAGGAGCGGGGAGAACGGCCCGCTTCGGCGACGAGGATGGCGAAGAACATTCCAAACAGGCTCATCAGCAGGCAGACGATGGTGAAGCGGCGAGCAAGCATTGGGGTCGTGTCTCCTTCAACACGCCGGAGAATGCCCCAACGCCTCTGAACCGGCTCTGATGCCGGCGTTCATCTGCGGTTCAAATTGATTGACGGGATCTGGGCGGGTCGTCGCCGGCCGGCCGGCCACCGGCAGCGGGGGCAAGAGCCCCAGGGCTTGACGTGCCGGTGAAACGAAAACGGGGCCCGTCGGGCCCCGTCATGGATGTCGCAAGGATAGATCGATCAGAGCTTGTGCCAGGTCTGGCTCTTGCAGATCAGTCCGCCAAGCACGCAGCCGCTCATCTTGAGAGCGGTGCCCGACAATGTCGCCTTGCCCGAATAGGTCTTGTCGTTTGCAGGGTCGGTGATGCTGCCGGCATATTTGTTGTCGCCCGCCGCCTTGAGCGAGCCGATCGTCTTGCCGGCATATTTGCCCGATTTGAGCGTGATGGAAAACGAGCCGCTGCCTGAAATGGCCGCGGTATCGCCGGCTTGCGTTTTCCAATTGCCCTCGATCGGATCGGCCCACGCCGCACCCGCGATGATCAATGTGGCTGCAAGAGCCAGGCTCACTTTTCGAAACATGTCTTGCTCCCTTTGGATAGCCGGCCGAATTCTCCGCCTCGCCGGTCTGCCGCTTACGCAAACGTAAGCTAATCCAGCTCCCGGCAAAACAAAAGCGGTGCCGCAACGGAAGACTTTGGGATTTTGAAGCCGCCTGAATTGGCTCCGTCGGCGAGGAAATGAAAACGACCGGCACGTGCTGTTTGTTTCCCGTGGTTAGCGGAGTGTTGATCCAGGCTCGAAAAATTTTCGTCGAATTTGACGAAAATCGGCTGAATTGCTGACTTCGTATCCTTAACGAATTTCCGCGTTTACCTCTTGTTTTAGCTTTGTTTTCTTCAAATTAAGCACGCCATTTAACGACGGATTCAAGCCTGATCGGCATTCTCGGAAGCATCGAAAGAGCGGCCCGGACAAGACGAACGGAGGCAGCTCTCGGGAGCCAGACAGGGGACTAAAATGGCACGTTTTGAAATGCTTGAAGCAGGTTTCGGCGCCATGGGGGCAACTGCCCAGGCCGACATTCTTTTCGAACTGGGCATGATGTATGCGACCGGCCGCGATTGCGAAACCGACGTCGTTGCCGCCCACAAATGGTTCAACATCGCCGCCATCAAGGGCTCGGCCCGCGCCGCGGAACTGCGCTCGGAACTGTCGGCCGCCATGTCGAAGGTCGAGATCGCCAAGGCGCTGCGCGAAGCCCGCGAATGGATGACCATGCACTGAGTTTCGGCAGACGGGGACGCTCCGGCCAAGACCGCTCCAAGACGGTCGGGTCAAAACAGGGATAAGGCTGCGCAGACAGCCAGGCCACAGGCCATCAACAACAAGAATGCGGCATGCAGGATCGGCCAAGCCGTGCGACGGACCATGATCCCGAAAAGTATCCGTTTTTCGGATCATGGCAGGGAAGACAGGGAAGGCTACGTTGGGGTTCGCGGCGCGGGGGCGCTGGGAAACAGCCCGATAGGCAAAAAAAGCCACGACCAGCCGGAACAAGGCTGGCGTGGCTTTTTGCGTGGATGAGGGCTCGCAGGCCCAATCGAGTGGCGCCAATGCGCCTAGACAGGCCCAATGAAGGATGAAATTGTCCCGCCTCTCTGGAAGAAGCGCGGCCGGGGGCCGCGCGTGAGTGGAGGAGTTCTATTGCCATGAAAAAAATGAGTATTTTGAGCGCGGCCATTTTCGGCCTGATGATGAGTGCGCCCGTCGCATTCGCCGACGACATCACCGTCTCGGTGGTCGGCCCGATGACCGGACAGCTCGCCACCATCGGCGATCAGTTCAAACAGGGCGCACAGGCCGCCGCCGATGCCATCAACGCCGCGGGCGGCGTCAACGGCTCGATGATCAAGCTCGATATCGAGGACGACCAGTGCGATCCCAAGCAGGCCGTGTCGGTCGCCAACCGCATCGTCGCCAACGGCGTCAAGTTCATCGACGGCCATGCCTGCTCGGGCTCGAGCATTCCGGCCTCGGCCGTCTATGCCGAGGCCGGCGCGCTGATGATGAGCCCGGCTTCCTCGAACCCGGTGCTGACCGACGCGGCCGCCAAGGCCGGCTGGCCGACCATCATGCGCCTCTATACGCGTGACGATGCACAGGGCGCCTTCATCGGCCCGTGGATCGCCAAGAAATATGCCGGCAAGAACGTCGTCATCCTGCACGACAAGAGCGCTTACGGTCAGGGCGTGGCCGATGCCGTCAGGGCGACCATGAACACTGGCGGCCTCAAGGAAGTCTATTATGACGCCATCAATCCCGGCGAGAAGGACTATTCGGCGCTTGTCACCAAGCTGAAGGATCTCAAGGCCGACGTCGTCTATTTCGGCGGCTATCATCCTGAAGCCGGCCTGATCCTGCGCCAGTCGGCCGAACAGAACCTGAAGTTCCAGCTGATCATGCCGGACTCCATCGCCTCGCCGGAATTCTGGCAGGTTGCCGGCCCGGCCGGCGAAGGCACCATGTTCGTCTTCCCGTCGGACCCGCAGGCAAAGCCGGAAGCCAAGGCCGCCGTCGAGAAGATCAAGGCCGGCGGCTTCGTGCCGGAAGGCTTCACGCTGTTCTCCTACGCCGTGGTCCAGGCGTTCGCCGAAGGCATCAAGCGCGCCGGCAGCGACGATCCGGCCAAGGTTGCCGAAGCGTTGAAGAACGGCACGCCGATCAGCACCGTTGTCGGCGACGTCACCTTCGACGAAAAGGGCGACCTCAAGAACGCCAGCTACGACATCAACCAGTGGCATGACGGCAAGTACGCGCCGATCGCGCAGTAATCTCGGGTAATGAGATAATCCAAGGAAATGGCCGGGGTTCGCCCCGGCCATTTTGTTTGCGGTCCGCGCAGGGTTCCGCTTATCAGCCTGCGGCAGCGGTCTGGGCGCCCTGTTCCTCGACGAACCGCACCAGCACCGTCCCGTCGGTGACCTGCGCTCCTTCCACGGCGATCTCGGCAACCACTCCGTCATGCGGGGCGGCGATGGTGTGCTCCATCTTCATCGCCTCGAGGATCAGCAACGCTTGTCCCTTGATCACCGCGTCGCCTTTCGCTACGCGCACCAGCTTGACCAGCCCGGGCATCGGCGCGCGCAAGCTGCCGGAGGCGGCAGCCGCGTCATCGCTGCGTGCCAAGGGGTCCGATACCGCGAATGTGTAGCCGACGGCGCCTTCGAACACCGTGATGTGGCCAGGCCAGCGGGCGAGGCGGGGAGTGGCGCGGAAATCATGCGAATTGGTGCTGTCATAGGGCGCATCGAGCGCCACCTGGAAGCGCCCGTCCGGCCGCACCGAAACCTTTGCCAGTATATCGGTCTCGCCGAACTTCAGCCGCGTGCGCCGCGCCACGCCGTGGAAATGCGCATAGCCGGAAAGCGACGACCATGGGTCGTTCGATGGCGGCAAGGCTTCCGCACCGGAGGCCGCGAGCGCTGCTGCCGAGACGATTTCGCCGGTCGGCGGCGCGACCCCGGTCAGTGCCGCCTGATGCCTGCCGATCAGGCCGGTGTCGACGTCGCCAGCACAAAAGTCGGGATCGGCGGCAAGGGCGGCAAGGAAACCGGTGTTGACCGTGGAACCGGCGATTTCGGTCCGCGACAGCGCCGCGCCGAGCGCTTCCAGCGCTGCTTGCCTGTCCTTGGCATGAACCACCAGCTTGGCGATCATCGGATCATAGTAGGGGGAGATGGCATCGCCGGCCCGCACGCCGGTCTCGACGCGCATTGTGGCGCCTTCGGGGGCCGCGTCAGGGAACTTCAGATGATGCAGCGTACCCGTTGCGGGCAGGAACCCCTTTGCCGCATCCTCGGCATAGATGCGCGCCTCCAGGGCATGGCCGGTCGGCGCGATCTCGCTCTGCGTCTTCGGCAGCTTTTCGCCGCCGGCAACCCGCAACTGCCACTCGACCAGATCGATGCCGGTGACCATTTCGGTGACGGGATGCTCGACCTGCAGGCGAGTGTTCATCTCCATGAACCAGAAGCGGTCGGCCTTCAGCCCGTGCGAGGCGTCGACGATGAACTCGATGGTGCCGGCGCCTGAGTAGCCGATCGCCTTGGCTGCCTTCACCGCCGCTTCCGTCATCGCCTTGCGCAGCGCCGGCGTCATGCCGGGGGCGGGGGCTTCCTCTATCACCTTCTGGTGGCGGCGTTGCGCCGAGCAGTCGCGTTCGTAAAGATGCACCGCATTGCCGAAATTATCGCCGAACACCTGCACTTCGATGTGCCGCGGCTTGTCGACATATTTTTCGACCAGAACGCGGTCGTCGCCGAAAGCAGCCTTTGCCTCGCGCCGGGCGCTGGATAGCGCCTCGGAGAAATCATCGGGATGCTCGACGCGCCGCATGCCCTTGCCGCCGCCGCCGGCGCGCGCCTTGATCAGCACGGGATAGCCGATCTCGCGTGCCTTGGAGGCAAGCAGCACGATCTCCTGCGCTTCGCCATGATAGCCCGGAACGACGGGAACGCCGGCTTTCTCCATCAGCCGCTTGGCGGCATCCTTCAGCCCCATGGCGCGGATCGAGGCCGCCGACGGACCGATGAAGGTGAGCCCCGCCGCCACCACCTGGTCGACGAAATCAGGATTTTCCGACAGGAAGCCGTAGCCGGGATGGATGGCCTGCGCCCCCGTCGAAAGCGCAGCCGCGACAATCCGGTCCCCGCGCAAGTAACTCTCACCGACAGGCGAGGGGCCAATGTGAACGGCCTCGTCGGCCATCTCGACATGCAGGGATTTCGCGTCGGCGTCCGAATAGACGGCGACGGTGTGCACCCCCATCTTGCGGGTCGTGCGGATGACACGGCAAGCAATCTCGCCCCGATTGGCGATCAGGATTTTGGCGAACATGGAGCCTCCCGGGTTTGCCTCGGGCGGCACCAGCCTGGCCGCCGGCTTACTTCGACGCAGCGATCGCGCAGCCGCCGCTTGCGGTCTTGACCTTCCATTTGGCGAAGCCGCTCTGACAGGCGCGCAACGCCGTTTCCTCCGCGGCCTTCTGCGAAGGTGCGTTCAGCTTCACGCTGCAGAAAATGTGGAGATCGACGACGCGCGAATAGAACGTCGTGGCGTAGGCTGAATGGCCGCTGGCCGCGATATAGGCGAGGTAGGATTTGTAGCAGGCTTCCTTCGGATCGAGTGACAAGGTCGGGGAAAACCGCTTGTCGCCCATCTTGCCCGCCAGCGATTCCGCCGAACCGGCGCCATGTGTTGCGAATATGAGCAAACTTGCAAGTATCGAGGCAACCATCCCCCGGCAATATTTCAGTTCCATTTCCACCCTGTCCCCGTTGCATTGCGCGGGACAAGCAGTAGCGAATATTTTTCCTCGCCGCCAGTTCGTTGTCGGGGGTTCGAGCTTGCATGTGTTGGTGAATCGGTTGGTCCATACAGTTCAACCCTTCCGAAGCGCAGCAACGGCTTGCCAGTATAGTTCCGCCATGTGCTCGTCGAAGCAGCAGAAGATGACAGCTTCAGGCACGGTTTTCTCTTCCATGACCATGGTGACCGTGCCGACAGCGATCTCGGCCGCCTCATCTTTCGGGTAGTGGTAAACACCGGTCGAGATCGCCGGAAACGCCACCGTTCGGCAATCATTGGCGGCCGCGAGTTCCAGCGACCTGCGATAGCAGGAGGCCAGCAGTTCGGCTTCGCTCCTGCCGCCGCCCTGCCAGACCGGCCCGACGGTGTGGATGATATGTCGAGCCGGCAGCTTGTAACCTTTGGTGATCTTGGCGTCGCCTACCTTGCATCCGTTCAACATCCGGCATTCGAACTCGAGCTCGCGGCCGGCGGCGCGATGGATGGCGCCATCGACCCCGCCACCGCCGAGAAGCGAGGTGTTGGCGGCATTGACGATGGCGTCGACATCCAGCTTCGTGATGTCGCCGGTGTGGATGCGAATCCTGTCCAGCGCCTTGCTCATCTCACATCCTGAACACGCCGAACCGCGTGTCCTCGATCTCGGCGTTGAGTGCGGCCGAAAGGCTGAGTGCCAGCACCTCGCGTGTCTTCGCCGGGTCGATGATGCCGTCGTCCCAGAGGCGGGCGGACGAGTAGAGCGGATGGCCCTCATGCTCGTATTTCATCAGGATAGGCTTCTTGAATTTCGCCTCCTCTTCGGCGCTCCACTCGCCGCCCTTGCGCTCGATGCCTTCGCGCTTGACCATGGCGAGCACGGTTGCCGCCTGTTCGCCGCCCATCACTGAGATGCGGGCGTTCGGCCACATCCACAGGAAGCGTGGGGAATAGGCGCGGCCACACATGCCGTAATTGCCGGCGCCGAACGAACCGCCGATGATGACGGTCACCTTCGGCACCCTGGCGGTGGCAACCGCCATCACCAGCTTGGCGCCATCCTTGGCAATGCCGCCGGCCTCGTATTTCCGGCCGACCATGAAGCCGGTGATGTTCTGCAGAAAGACCAGCGGGATCCCGCGCTGGCAGCACAACTCGATGAAATGCGCGCCCTTCAGCGCGCTTTCGGAAAACAGCACGCCATTGTTGGCGATGATGCCGACCGGCATGCCGTGGAGATGGGCAAAACCGGTGATCAGCGTCGTGCCGTAGTTCTGCTTGAACTCGTCGAACTCGGAGCCGTCGACAAGACGCGCGATCACCTCGCGCACGTCATAGGGCTGGCGCAGATCGGTCGGCACGACGCCGTAGAGTTCATCCGCCGGATGAAGCGGTGGAATCGATCTCTGTAAGTTCAGGCTTACGGTCTTGTTCCGATTCAGGTTTTTGACGATGCGCCGGCAGATGGCGAGCGCATGTTCGTCGTCCATCGCATAATGATCGGCAACGCCGGAAAGCCGCGTATGCACATCCGCGCCCCCCAGATCCTCGGCGCTGACATCCTCGCCGGTGGCCGCCTTCACCAGCGGCGGGCCGCCGAGAAAAATGGTCGCCTGGTTGCGCACCATGATCGTCTCGTCCGACATCGCCGGCACATAGGCGCCGCCTGCGGTACAGGACCCCATGACGCAGGCGATCTGCGGGATGCCGGCAGCCGACATGTTGGCCTGGTTGTAGAAGATGCGGCCGAAATGCTCGCGGTCGGGAAAGACCTCGTCCTGGTTGGGCAGATTGGCGCCGCCGCTGTCGACCAGATAGATGCAGGGCAGATTGTTCTGCAGCGCGATCTCCTGCGCGCGAAGGTGCTTTTTCACCGTCAGCGGATAGTAGGTGCCGCCCTTCACCGTGGCATCGTTGACGACGACCATCACCTCGGCGCCCTCGACCCGGCCGACGCCGGCGATCATGCCGGCCGAGGAAATCTCCTCGCCATACATTGACCACGCTGCGAACTGGCCGATCTCGAGGAAGGGCGAACCGGTGTCGAGCAATTGCGCGAGGCGCTCGCGCGGCAGCAGCTTGCCGCGTGAAATATGGCGCTCGCGCGCCTCTTCGGAGCCGCCGCGCTCGACGATCGCGGCCTTGTCGGCGATGTCGGCGACCAGCGCGCGCATGCGTTCGGCATTGGCGCGGAAGCTGTCGGAGGAAGGGGAGATCTGGGTTTGCAGGACGGCCATGCTCACACCCCCTCCGCCATGATCTCGCGACCGATCAGCCAGCGCCGGATTTCGCTGGTGCCGGCGCCGATCTCGTAGAGTTTGGCGTCGCGCAGCAGCCGGCCGGTCGGATAGTCGTTGATATAGCCGTTGCCGCCCAGCAGCTGGATGGCGTCGAGCGCCATCTGCGTCGCCTTTTCGGCCGCGAACAAAACGCAGCCGGCAGCATCCTTGCGGGTGGTCTGGCCGCGATCGCAGGCCGCCGCGACGGCATAGACGTAAGCGCGCGCGGCGTTCATCACCGTGTACATGTCGGCGAGCTTGCCTTGCACCAGCTGGAACTCGCCGATCGGTTGGCCGAACTGCTTGCGTTCGTGCACATAGGGGATCGCCACGTCGAGACAGGCTGCCATCAGGCCGATCGGGCCGCCGGCAAGCACGGTGCGTTCATAGTCGAGGCCCGACATCAGCACCTCGACGCCGCGTCCTTCCTCATGCAGCACATTGTCGAATGGCACCTCGACATTCTCGAACACCAGCTCCCCGGTATTGGAGCCGCGCATGCCGAGCTTGTCGAGTTTCTTCGCCACGGAAAACCCGGCAAAAGCCTTTTCGACGATGAAGGCGGTGATGCCGCGCGATTTCCGCTCAGGATCGGTCTTGGCATAGACGACCAGCGTGTCGGCGTCCGGGCCGTTGGTGATCCACATCTTGGTACCGTTGAGCACATAGCGGTCATTGCGCTTTTCGGCGCGCAGCTTGAGCGAGACGACATCGGAGCCGGCGCCGGATTCAGACATCGCCAGCGCGCCGACGCGTTCGCCCGAACACAGCGGCGGCAGGAACTTTTCCTTCTGCGCCGGCGTCGCCCAGCGGTTGATCTGGTTGACACAGAGGTTGGAGTGGGCGCCGTAGGAAAGACCGACCGAAGCCGAGGCGCGGGAGATTTCTTCCACCGCAATCACATGGGCGAGATACCCCATGCCGCTGCCGCCGAAATCGGGATCGGCGGTGATGCCGAGCAGGCCGAGGTCGCCGAGCTCGCGCCACAGATGCGCCGGAAATTCGTTCTGGCGGTCGATATCGCCGGCGATCGGCGCTATCCTGTCCTGGGCAAAACGGCGTACCAGGTCGCGCAGCGCCTCGATATCCTCGTCATGCCCGAAGCTGAGCGTGTTCGTGTACATGCCGTTCCTCCTGCCGCATGACCCCGAAAATCGACTTCGATTTTCGGAAAGGATCATGCGCAAATTCAAGTGCTACTGCGTCCTTTGCCCGTCCAAGGGACGTGCGGCGCTGTAGGTGTCCATCCTCGCGCCAACCAGGCGCATTGTCATTGAAAGATATGTCGCCGTTACTTCAGTGACCGACAGCCGCTCGCCTGGGCGAAACCAGACGATGACGCCGGTCATCATCTGGATCAGCGCCATGGCCGTCAGGCCGGTGTCCTCGATGCTGAAGTCGCCCGCCTCGGCGCCTTCGCGCAGGATGGTGCGCAGTTCCTTTTCGTAGGCTGTGCGCTGCTTGAGGATCTGTGTCAGCCTGTCGGGCGACAGGCTGCGCAGTTCCATGTTCGACACATGCGTGGCATGCCGGCGCTCGATGTGGAAAGCGATGTGGTTGCGCACATAGGCCGCAAGCTGCTCCGCCGGATCCGCATCGAATGGCCTCGCGCGTTCCCAGGCCTCCCGAAGCCCCTCCATGTGCTCGCGCATCAGCGTGAACAGCAGGTCTTCCTTGGTCGGAAAGTAGCGATAGAGCGCGGCCGCCTGCACGCCGACCTCGGCCGCCAGCTGGCGCATCGACATCGCCTCGTAGCCGTAGCGTGCGATCAGGTTGACCGCCGCTTCGCGGACTGCCGCCTCGGTTCGCTCGCCGTCCGATCCCGTGGTGCGCGCCATGATCGCCTCGTTAATTCGACGATAATAAAACGAACGTTCAATTAATTCAAGAGTGCCAAACTAGTAAATCGATGCGCATGGGCCTATGCGACGATCCTGAAATCTCCAGGCGCGGTCCAGGTCTCGATCTCCTCGACATCTACCCGCGAGACTGAAGCGCCCGCCGGGCCCTGGCGAAGCCGTTCGATCATGGACGAAACCGCCATGTCGGCGCCGGCAAGCCATGCCGTTACCGAGCCATCTCTTTCGTTGCGCACCCAGCCCACCAGCCCAAGCCTTGCCGCTTCGCCTCTCGCCCAGATCCTATAGCCGACGCCTTGCACCCTGCCGTGTACGCGGGCCTGGACGGCCCTTTTCCGATCGTTCATCGTGCGCTCCCTTCCTTAGAGTCTGGCGCAGGATCGAGCGAAGGCAACTGGCTTGAAGGGGACTATCGAACAGAAGCCGAGGCTTGCTCGCAAGGTGGATGACCCCATCCAATAAATAGTTGACTTGGTCAACTTTTACGCAATGATCCACCGAAGTGGAATCTCAGGGAAGGCGCATGACATGCCAGCCGATCGCAGTGCCTTGGTCCGCGATCTCAGATGCTTCAACCGGTTTTATACCGGCCTGATCGGGCTGCTCGACGAAACCTTGACGCACAGCGCCTTTACGCTGACCGAGGCGCGGGTGCTGTTCGAACTGGGTCGTCGACCCGGCCGCATTGCAGCCAATTCCGGCGGCAAGGCAGGCTTTCTGGCACGGGTGCTTCAAATCGACTTCGAACCAGCAGCGTCCGACATTGCCAGGGACCTCCAGCTGGATCCGGCCTATGTCACGAGAATCCTTCGAAAATTCTCTGCCGCCGGCCTCACCGAAACGCGTGCCGGCCCCGATGCTCTGCGCCGGCGCGTCCTCTCGCTCACCATGCGCGGCCAGGTCGCGCTCGCTGCACTTCAGTCGGCCGCGGATCGCGATCTCACCCGCCTGACCGTGGACCTGGGCGACGAGGAAGCCGCCGAGTTGTCGGATATATTGGCACGCGTCAGGCATCTGCTAAGCGCAGCGCCAGCATCCGAACGCCGCGAAAGCGCCTAGTTCCCCCGCGCTGCCGCCAGCGCGCCCGGCAATTCCTCGGCAAAGATATCCAGTTCGTGGTCGAGGCCGACGCTGACGCGAATGCAGCGGTCTAACCCTGGCGCCATCGGCTTGCGGATGAAGACATCACGTGACAGCAGACCTTGCAGCACCTTCAGCGCAAAGGGGCCGTCATGACCGCAATCGATGGTGACGAAATTGGTCGCCGAGGCCAGCGGCTTCAACCCGTTCTGCTCGGCGATCGCCGCGATGCGCCGGCGCCCGGCAGCCACGCGCGCCACCACCGTCTCGAGATAGGCCTGGTCGGCGAGCGCTTCGACGCCGGCGATCTGCGCCATGCGGCTGACGCCATAGTGGTTGCGGATCTTCTCGAAGTCGCGGATCACCTGGGCCTCCGCAATCGCATAGCCGCAGCGTATCCCGGCAAGCCCATAAGCCTTTGAAAAGGTTCGCATGCGGATGACATTCGGTCGCGAGATGTCGATCGGCGGCAGGGCCGAGGCAGGCCCCAATTCGCCATAGGCCTCGTCGAGCACCAGCATGGTGGTCTCCGGCAGCGCTTCGATGAAGCGGATCACCTCGTCCGCTTCCCACCAACTGCCCATCGGATTGTCCGGGTTGGACAGATAGACCAGCGGAGCCTTCTCCTTGACGACCGCCTTGAGCAAACCATCCAGGCTTTCGCGGTCGTTCTCGTAAGGGACTGTCACCAGCCGCCCGCCGACGCCGGCAATATGGAAGTTGAAGGTCGGATAGGCGCCGAGCGAGGTGACC
>Ga0075365_10000907_pt1 | contig 12435 bp, 12 predicted proteins | sample EndMetdeltDD1765_FD_71387 | JGI IMG/M metagenome (GOLD analysis project Ga0075365, IMG submission 71387) | Populus endosphere microbial communities from Tennessee, USA - Endosphere MetaG P. deltoides DD176-5 | ecosystem: Host-associated > Plants > Roots > Endosphere | place: USA: Tennessee... | reverse complement strand
CGCGTCGAGGTCACCGAGGTCGAGGGCCCGGTCGTCACGACGAAGGTCATCGTCGCGGGCGCCGTCTCGAACAACAAGGGCATCAACCTGCCCGGCGTCGCCGTGAACGTCCCCGCTCTGTCCGAGAAGGACGAGGCCGACCTCCGCTGGGGCCTGCGCATCGGTGCCGACCTGATCGCCCTGTCGTTCGTGCGCAGCGCGAAGGACGTCCAGCGCGTGCACGTCATCATGGCCGAAGAGGGACGCCACGTCCCTGTGATCGCCAAGATCGAGAAGCCGCAGGCCGTGGAGAACCTCGAGGAGATCATCGACGCGTTCGACGGCATCATGGTCGCCCGCGGCGACCTCGGCGTCGAGCTGCCGCTGGAGGCCGTGCCGATCGTGCAGAAGCGCGCGGTCGAGCTGTGCCGCCGCATGGCAAAGCCGGTGATCGTCGCGACGCAGATGCTCGAGTCGATGATCGACAACCCCGTGCCCACGCGTGCTGAGACCAGCGACGTCGCGAACGCGGTGCTCGACGGTGCGGACGCTGTCATGCTCTCGGGCGAGACGAGCGTCGGTAAGTACCCGGTCGTCGTCGTCGAGACGATGGCGCGCATCATCGCCTCGACCGAGGATCACGGCCTGGAGCGCATCGCGCCGCTCACGACCAAGCCGCGCACGCAGGGCGGGGCCATCACGCTCGCCGCGATGGAGGTCGCCGACTTCGTCGAGGCCAAGTACCTCTGCATCTTCACCGAGTCCGGTGACACCGCGCGTCGCATGTCGCGCCTGCGCCCGAAGATCCCCATGATCGGGTTCGCGACCGAGCCGGCGATCCGCCGCCGCATGGCCCTCACCTGGGGAGTCCAGTCCGCGCTCGTCGAGCACGTCGCGCACACGGACCGCATGTTCATCCAGGTCGATGACTTCTTCCTGTCGAACGACCTCGCGAAGGTCGGCGACAAGGTCGTCGTGATCTCCGGTTCCCCCCCGGGAATCGTCGGCTCGACCAACGACATCCGCATCCACAAGATCGGCGACGCGGTCCACGGCAAGGCTCCGATCTACCAGACGCGCGAGTAGGCGTTCGGCTGTATCCGGACAATGGTCGCGCTCGCTATGCTGAGCGCGACCATTCCCTTTGACGGAGGTACTACATGATCGGCTTCGGCGACTTCTTCTGGTACCTGCTGTGGATCTTCTACTTCACGGTCTACATCTTCATGGTCTTCCTGATCATCAGCGACCTGTTCCGCGATCACAAGCTCAACGGGTGGTGGAAGGCCGTGTGGATCATCTTCCTGATCTTCGCGCCGTTCCTCACGGCGCTCGTCTACGTGATCGCGCGGGGGAGGGGCATGGCCGAGCGCAATGCCGCAGCCCGCGGCGGCGGCGGCGCTCCCGAAGAGGACGGCTACCGGCCCTCAGCGTCGTCGACGCCCGCTGCCGACATCGCGCAGGCGAAAGAGCTGCTGGATGCCGGGACCATCAGCCAGGGCGAGTACGAGGCGCTGAAGAGCAAGGCGCTCGGAAACCAGTACTTCGGGGCCTGATCGACACGAATCGAAGGGCCGACCCCTGACGGGATCGGCCCTTCGATTCGTACCGGTGGTGGGACTCGTCCCTACGGCTCTCGGCTCGCCGCTGCGCGGCGGGCCGAGCCTCGGGCCGCAGGGGCCCGCCCACCGTTGGGCTTCGAGGAGCACACCGTCGACACGAATCGAAGGGCCGAACCCTGACGGGATCGGCCCTTCGATTCGTACCGGTGGTGGGACTCGAACCCACACGTCCTTTCGGACAAAGCATTTTGAGTGCTCCGCGTCTGCCATTCCGCCACACCGGCCCCGGCACGTCCGCGAACGACCATACCGTAGGATTGCACCTGTGACTGAGCAAGAGCAGGCCACTGGGTCTCCGGCATCCACGCCCCGTCGAGTCGTCGTTGCGGAGGATGAGTCGTTGATCCGTCTCGACATCGTCGAGATCCTGCGCGACAACGGCTTCGACGTCGTCGGCGAGGCAGGCGACGGCGAGACGGCCGTGCAGCTGGCCACCGAACTGCGCCCCGACCTGGTCATCATGGACGTGAAGATGCCGCGGCTGGACGGCATCTCCGCCGCCGAGAAGCTCAGCAAGAATCACATCGCGCCCGTGGTGCTGCTGACCGCGTTCAGCCAGAAGGAGCTCGTCGAGCGCGCAAGCGAAGCCGGCGCCCTCGCGTACGTCGTCAAGCCGTTCACCCCGAACGACCTGCTGCCCGCGATCGAGATCGCCCTGGCCCGCTACGAGCAGATCATCACACTCGAGGCCGAGGTCGCCGACATGGTCGAGCGCTTCGAGACCCGCAAGCTGGTCGACCGCGCCAAGGGGCTGCTCAACGAGAAGATGGGCCTGAGCGAGCCCGAGGCGTTCCGCTGGATTCAGAAGGCCTCGATGGACCGCCGCCTCACGATGCAGGACGTCGCGAAGGCGATCATCGAGCAGCTCGCCCCGAAGAAGGGCTGAGCCCGCTTCTCGGTCGATCGGATGCCGCGGCTCAGGCCTGCGGCAGGTCCTTGATCATGTTCGTGATCCGGATCGTCGAGAGCCGTCGGCCCTGATCGTCCGACACCGCGATCTCGTGCACCGTCACGCTGCGGCCGAGGTGGATGGGCGTGCACACGCCCGTCACGACGCCGGATGTCGCCGACCGGGTGTGCGTCGCGTTGATGTCCACGCCGACGGCGAGCCGACCCGGTCCCGCGTGCAGATTGGCGGCCATCGACCCGAGCGATTCGCCGAGCACGACATACGCGCCGCCGTGCATGAGCCCGACGGGCTGGGTATTGCCCTCGACCGGAAGCGTGGCGACGCAGCGGTCGACCGAGAACTCCAGGAACTCCATGCCCATCTTCTCGGCGAGGGCTCCCATGCCGCGGCGGCTGGCCCAATCGAGGCCGTCGATCTCGGCGCGGGGAGTGTCGGTCATGTCTGGCCCTCAGTGGTCGGAAGCGGCGTCCGAACCCCTTACTAAGCTTGCAGGGTGACGGACTCCGCAAAGCCTACCCTCCTGGTCGTGGACGGCCATTCGCTGGCATATCGGGCGTTCTTCGCCCTGCCGGTCGACAACTTCTCGACCAAGGACGGGCAGCACACGAACGGGATCTACGGCTTCCTGTCGATGCTCATCAACCTGATCAAGGCAGAGAAGCCGACGCACCTGGCGGTCGCGTTCGACACGTCGCGTCAGTCGTTCCGCACCCGCGAGTACACCGAGTACAAGGCCAACCGGTCCGAGTCGCCCAGCGAATTCAAGGGGCAGATCCCGCTCCTGCAGGAGTGCCTCGCGGCGATGAGCATCGCGGTGCTGTCGAAAGAGGACTTCGAAGCCGATGACATCCTCGCGACGCTCGCGACGCAGGGCGCCGAGCTGGGGTACGACGTGCTGGTGTGCTCGGGCGATCGCGACACGATCCAGCTCGTCAACGAGGACATCACGCTGCTGTACCCGAACGTGCAGGGTGTTTCCCAGCTCAAGCGATACGACACCGCCGCGGTCATCGAGCGCTACGGCGTGCGGCCCGAGCAGTATCCCGACATCGCCGCGCTGGTCGGCGAGACGAGCGACAACCTCCCTGGGGTGCCGAAGGTCGGAGAGAAGACCGCGGTGAAGTGGCTCGGACAGTTCGGCTCGCTCGACGCGCTGCTCGAGAACGCGGACAAGGTCGGAGGCGTGGTCGGCGGAAATCTGCGCGAACACATCGAGGACGTGCGCCGCAACCGCACACTCAACCGTCTGCTGCGCGATGTCGAGCTGCCCCTCACGATCGCAGACCTCGAAGTGCAGCCCATGGACGCGCAGGCCGTGCGCGACATCTTCGCCCGCCTCGAATTCAAGACACTGATCCCGCGCGTCGCGGAGCTCGCGGGGATCGAGCAGCAGATGGCATCGATCTCCGCTGCGGCCGCCGTGCTGGCTCCCGTGCCGGACGAGCCGGCTCCCGACGAGCTGGCCGCGTGGCTCGCGACCGCCTCGGGTGACGTCGGTGTCACGATCGTGATCGAGAACGGTCTTCCCCAGCGGGTCGGCTTCGCCGTCCGGGATGCCGTGACGAAGGATGCCGCCAAGAAGGATGCTGCAGTGGAGGCGAACTGGAGCCCGGAGCTGGCGGCATCCCTCACTCCGTGGCTCGCCTCGGACGCGCCGAAGGTCTTCAGCGACGCCAAGCTTCAGGTCAAAGCGCTCCGGCGCGCAGGCATCCGCCTCGGTGGTCTGGCATTCGACACGATCGTCACCGGCTGGCTGCTGCGGCCGAGCTTCCCCGACAAGACGCTGGCCGACCTGGTCGACCGCTACCTCGACGAAAAGCTCCCCGAGTCCGACCCCACCCAGCTCGTCCCCGAGACCGAGGGCGCGACACCCGGGCAGCTGTCGTGGTTCACCCTGCGGGTGGCCGAAGCACTGCGCGCCGAACTGGCCGACAGCGTCGCGGCGGTCCTGACCGACATCGAGCTGCCGACGCTGCTGACGCTCGCCGACATGGAGCTCGCGGGGGTCTCGGTCTCGCACGCGAAGCTGTCGGAGTTCTCGGGGGAGCTGGCCCAGCGGGCCGATGCGATCGCGCAGGACGCCTATGCGGCGATCGGCCGGGAAGTGAACCTCGGCTCGCCCAAGCAGCTGCAGGAGGTCCTCTTCGACGAGCTCCAGCTGCCGAAGACCCGCAAGACGAAGACGGGCTATTCGACGGATGCCGCGGTGCTCGCCGATCTGCAGGACACCAACCCGCACCCGTTCCTGGACCTGCTGCTCCAGCACCGTGAGGCGACGAAGCTGCGGCAGATCATCGAGTCGCTCGACACGGCCATCGCCGCGGACGGCCGGATCCGCACGACCTACGTCCAGACGGGCAGCCAGACCGGGCGCCTCTCCAGCACCGACCCGAATCTGCAGAACATCCCGGTCCGGACCGAGGAGAGCCGACGCATCCGGTCGGCCTTCGAGGTGGGACAGGGCTACGAGACGCTCCTGACGGCGGATTACTCGCAGATCGAGATGCGCATCATGGCGCATCTGTCCGAGGACCCCGGGCTGATCGAGGCGTTCAACTCCGGCGAGGACCTGCACCGCTTCGTCGGCGCCCGCGTGTTCGGCGTCGAACCGCAGGACGTGAGCTCGGCCATGCGCACGAAGGTGAAGGCGATGTCGTACGGCCTCGTCTACGGACTGTCCGCGTTCGGGCTGTCCAAGCAGCTGCGCATCGAGCAGACCGAGGCCAAGCAGCTCATGATGGAGTACTTCCACCGGTTCGGCGCGGTCCGGGACTACCTGCGCTCGTCGGTCGAGCAGGCCAAGATCGACGGCTACACCGAGACGATCTTCGGCCGCCGTCGCCCGTTCCCCGACCTGGCGAGCCCGAATCGGGTGCTGCGCGAGAACGCGGAGCGCGCCGCGCTCAACGCGCCGATTCAGGGGAGCGCGGCCGACATCATGAAGATCGCGCTCTTCCACATCCACGACGACTTCGCCGCCGAACAGCTCGAGTCGCGGGTGCTCATGCAGATCCACGACGAGCTCGTGATCGAGGTCGCGACGGGGGAGTGGGATGCCGCCGAGCGCATCGTCAGGGAGCGGATGGGCGACGCCGCCGATCTCGCCGTGCCGCTCGATGTGCAGATCGGTCGCGGACAGGATTGGAACGAAGCCGCGCACTGATGATGTTGGCCGCATCCGAGTCCTTCCCTAGGCTCGATCTCATGACAGATGCAGCACGCACGCCCACGCCGATCGACACGATCGCTGACGCGTGGGTCGACACACTCGCCGAACAGCTCCCGACTCTCGCGACCTACATCGGCCGCTCGGAGTTCAACGACCGCTACGGCGACTACTCGCCCGAGGGCATGGACAGGCTCATCGCTGAGGGGCGCGCCACACTCGGCGCGCTGGACGCGGCGACCCCCGTGGACGCGATCGACGAGGTCACGAAAGAAGACCTCAGCCGCGAGATCCGGCTCGAGATCGACCTGCACGATGCGAAGTGGCACCTCCGGGATCTGAACGTGATCGCCTCTCCGGTCCAGGACATCCGCTCCGTCTTGGACCTGATGCCGACGGACACCGCCGACGACTGGTCGGTGATCTCGACCCGACTGAACGCGATCCCCGGCGCGCTCGAGGGTTACATCACGACGCTCCGTGAGGGCATCGCGCAGGGGATCGTGCCCGCGCGCCGCCAGGTCGTCGAGGTCATCACCCAGATCGCGCGCTACACCGCGGACCAGGGCTTCTTCGCGACCTTCGCCGCGGATGCCGCTCCCGCCGACGGTCAGCTGCCGGCATCCCTCGCCCGCGAGCTCGCCGACAACGCGAACGCGGCGCGCGTGTCGTACGACGCGCTCTCGCTGTTCCTCAGCGGCGAACTCGCCCCGGTGGCGAGCGAGAAGGACGCGGTGGGGCGCGAGCTGTACGCGCTGCAGTCGCGACGGTTCCTCGGAGCGACGATCGACCTCGACGAGACGTATGACTGGGGCGTCGAAGAGCTTGCGCGCATGGTGGCCGAGCAGGAGTCGATCGCCGACCAGATCAAGCCCGGCGCGACCGTCGAGGAGGCCATCGCCTTCCTCGAGGAGGACCCGTCGCACAAGCTTCACGGCACGGACGCACTGCAAAAGTGGATGCAGCAGACCAGCGATCGCGCGATCGTCGAGCTGGGGAAGACCCACTTCGACATCCCCGACCCGATTCGTCAGCTGCAGTGCATGATCGCCCCCACGAAAGAAGGCGGGATCTACTACACCGGCCCGACGGATGATTTCTCGCGCCCCGGCCGAATGTGGTGGTCGGTGCCCGAGGGCGTCGAGGACTTCGACACCTGGCGCGAACTCACGACCGTCTACCACGAGGGTGTTCCGGGTCACCACCTGCAGATCGCGCAGGCGGTCTACAACCGCGCGCAGCTGAATTCATGGCGTCGCCTGCTGGCCGGAACCTCCGGGCACGCCGAGGGCTGGGCCCTGTATGCGGAGCGCCTCATGGAGCAGCTCGGCTACCTCGAGGATCCCGCCGACCGACTCGGGATGCTGGACGGCCAGCGCATGCGCGCCGCCCGGGTCGTCCTGGACATCGGCGTGCACCTGGAGAAGCCGCGTCTGGACGGCGAGGGAACCTGGGACGCCGAGTACGCGCTGGCGTTCATGCGCCGCAATGTCAACATGTCCGACGAGTTCGTCCAGTTCGAGGTCAACCGCTACCTCGGCTGGCCCGGACAGGCACCCTCGTACAAGGTCGGCCAGCGCATCTGGGAGCAGATCCGCGACGACGCGAAGGCCGCTGAGGGCGATGCGTTCGACATCAAGAAGTTCCACAAGCGCGCCCTGGACATGGGCGGGGTCGGGCTGGACACGCTGCGCTCGGCGCTCACGAGCTGACGGAATACCGCGCGGCCGGGCTGGGTTTGCATGCGTATGAATGAAATTCAGCTCGGTCTCGACACCTTCGGCGATGTGACGCGGGATGCCGCGGGGGAGCTGATCAGCGACGCGGAGACGATCCGCAACGTCGTCGACCAGGCCGTGCTGGCCGATGACGTCGGACTCGCGTTCTTCGGCGTGGGGGAGCACCACCGCCCGGAGTTCGCGATCTCGAGCCCGGAGATCGTCCTCGCCGCCGCGGCGGCCCGCACGAAGGACATCCATCTCGGCACCGCGGTCACCGTCCTGTCCTCGGATGATCCCGTGCGCGTCTACGAGCGGTTCGCGACTCTCGACGCGGTCTCGAACGGTCGCGCCGAGGTCATCCTCGGGCGCGGTTCGTTCATCGAGTCCTTCCCCCTGTTCGGCTACGACCTGCGCGACTACGAGACGCTCTTCGAGGAGAAACTCGACCTGTTCTCGCAGCTGCTGACCGAGAAGCCGGTGACGTGGCAGGGCACTCTGCGCGCACCCCTCACCGACGCGAACGTGTTCCCGAAGACCGCGCACGGCCTCACCGCCTGGGTCGGCGTCGGCGGGACGCCCGAGTCGGTCGTCCGGGCGGCCCGCTACGGGTACGGACTCATGCTCGCGATCATCGGCGGACCCGCCGCGAGATTCCGCCCGTTCGTGGATCTGTACCACCGCTCGCTGGACTCCTTCGGTCGCGAAAGCCTGCCCGTCGGCATCCATTCACCGGGTCACATCGCCGAGACCGACCAGCAGGCGTGGGAAGAGGCCTACGAGGGTTTCGAGGCGATGAACAACACGATCGGCCGCGAGCGCGGCTGGCCCCCCTACAGCCGTGGGCGCTTCCAGAACGACGTCGGTCCGGAAGGCGCCCTGTACGTGGGCTCTCCCGAGACAGTCGCCCGCAAGATCGCGGACACCGTCCAGCGGCTGGGCAGCACACGGTTCGACATGAAGTTCTCGACGGGCACCCTCTCGCACGAGAAGATGATGCGCTCGATCGAGCTGTACGGCACGAAGGTTCAGCCGATGGTGCGTGACATCCTTTCTTCATGACGAATGCCCCTGCTCAGGTGAGTTCGCTGTCGGAGCGGCTCGACCGATTGCCGTTCACGCGGCGGCACCTCCGGGTGCTGACCGGCTCGGGGCTCGGCTGGGCCCTGGACGCGATGGACGTCGGGCTCATCTCGTTCGTGCTCGCGGCGCTCGCGGTGCAGTGGAACCTGGAGCCGAGCCAGACCGCGTGGATCGCCTCGATCGGCTTCGTCGGCATGGCGATCGGCGCCACGGTCGGAGGGCTCCTCGCCGATCGGTTCGGACGCCGCCAGGTCTTCGCCGTCACACTGCTGATCTATGGCGTCGCGACCGGAGCCAGTGCGCTGGTCGGCGGCCTCGCCGCACTGCTGGCCCTGCGCTTCCTCGTCGGGCTGGGACTTGGGGCGGAGCTGCCGGTCGCCTCGACGTACGTGAGCGAGTTCGCCCCCGCGCGGATGCGCGGGCGCCTGATCGTGATCCTCGAGGCGTTCTGGGCGATCGGCTGGACCGCGGCGGCGCTGATCGGCTTCCTGGTGATCCCGGGCTCCGACGACGGCTGGCGATGGGCATTCGCGCTCGGGGCGATCCCCGCCGCCTATGCCCTGGTCGTGCGCTGGGGGCTGCCCGAATCTGCGCGGTGGCTGGCTCGCCGCGGCCGATCGGCAGAAGCGGATGCCGTCGTCCGGTCGTTCGAGGAAGCGGCGGGCGTCACGACCCCCACCGATGTCGCTGGGCATGCGGACACGGCTCCTGCCGCCGCACAGTCCGCCCGGGAGCGCCTCGCGGCACTGTGGTCGGCCGAATTCCGCGTGCGCACGGCGTGCTTGTGGCTGGTGTGGTTCTGCGTGAACTTCTCGTACTACGGCGCGTTCATCTGGATCCCGTCGATCCTCGTCTCGCAGGGCTACGACCTCGTCCGCTCGTTCGGGTTCACGCTGATCATCACGCTCGCGCAGCTTCCGGGATACGCGGTCGCGGCCTGGCTGATCGAGGTGTGGGGCAGGCGGCTCACCTTGTCGGTGTTCCTCGCCGGCTCCGCGATCTCGGCGATCCTCTTCGGAACCGCGGCCGCGGAACCCACAGTCATCGCGACGGGCATGGCGCTGTCCTTCTTCAACCTCGGGGCGTGGGGCGCGCTGTACGCCGTGACACCCGAGATGTACCCCACGTCGCTGCGGGCGACCGGATCGGGCTGGGCCGCAGGGGTGGGACGGCTCGCGTCGATCGTGGCACCGCTGACCGTGCCGCTCCTCCTCGTCGCCGGAGGAGCGCCCCTCCTGTTCGTCGTCTTCGCCGCGTTCTTCGCGATCGCCGCGGGTGCCGCCTGGGGGCTGCTGGACCGTCGCGGACGCGCTCTCGACGATCGCTGAGAGCCGTAGGGTGGGGGAGTGCCCACCGTTCGTTACGTCGCGATCGGCGACTCCTTCACCGAGGGCGTCGGCGATGATCTTCCCGACGGTCGCGTGCGTGGCTGGGCCGATCTGGTCGCCCAGGGCTGGGCGGATTCGATCGCCGACCCTGTGGAGTACGCGAATCTCGCGATCCGCGGAAAGCTCGCCTGGCCGATCGTGGACGAGCAGCTCGAGCCCGCACTCGCGCTGAAGCCCACGCACCTGTCGTTCAACGGCGGAGGCAACGACATGATCCGCCCGCGGACGTCGATCTCGCACGTCGTGGCGGCCTTCTCACGGGTCATCGAGCGGTGCGACGAGGAGGGGGTACGGCTCATTCTGCTCTCGGGCGCGAACCCCTCCGCGCAGCTGCCGCTGAGCCGCATGATCCAGCGACGGGGCGACATCCTCTCCTACGCGGTGGGGGAGCGGATCGCGGACCGCCCGGACATCATCCGCGCCTTCAACTGGCCCGATCGCGAGCTGTCGTCGACGTCCTACTGGTCGGAGGATCGGCTGCACATGAATTCGCGCGGGCATCATCGCGTCGCCGCGCGTGTGCTCACCGCTCTCGGCATGGAGCCGCCCGCGGGATGGTGGTCGCTGCCGCCGCTTCCGGACGCCGCGCGCGTGGGCGGGTCGACCTACTATCGCGAGCACCTCGGTCCCTGGGTGCGCCGCAGACTCACCGGAACGTCTTCGGGCGACGGCCGCGAGCCCAAGCACCCGGACTGGGCGGTCGTCGAGCCGTCAGCCGCCTGAGCCGCGGCGCACCAAGTACACCAGCTCGGCGAATTGACCCGCCTGGGCGACGGACTCGAGCGTCAGTCGGTCCGACTCGATGCGCCGGGGGAGCAGTGGCTTGCCCGAGCCCAGAGTGACCGGCGCGACGGAGACGCGGATCTCGTCGAGATGGCCCGCGTCCGCGAACTGGCCGACGAGATCGCCTCCACCGACGATCCAGACGCTTCCATCGCCGGCCGCCGCGCTGACCTCCGGCCAAAGCGCCTCGACATCGCCCTTCCGGAATCGGATGTCGGCGCCGGCGACCTTCGGCAGTGTACGTGTCGAGAGCACGAAGCTCACGATGTGGGAGTAATACCACTTCTCGGGGTGATCGATGAGCTGCTCGTGCTCCAGCAGCCATTCGTACGTCGTCGATCCCATCACGAGCACGCGAATGCCCTTCAGGAAGGTGGAGAACGCGGATTCCGCCTCATCAGCACCCGCGACGACGAACAACCAGGACAGCGAGTTCTCATCGTCGGCGAGGTATCCGTCGAGCGTGGTGGCGGTGTTGTAGATGACTCGGGGCATGCCGACACCGTAGCGAGAGGTGCCGACACGGCAAGAAAGGCTTGACAGGTATTCAACCAATCGGTATTGTACTAATCAGTTGAATACGAGGAGGGTAGATGAACACCGACGAACTGAGTCGCACGTTCGCGGCCCTCGCCGACCCGACTCGCCGAGCGATCCTCGCCCGGCTCGCCGCGGGGGAGGCCACCGTGGGGGAGCTGGCAGCGCCGTTCGAGATGACGTTCGCCGCTGTCTCCAAGCACCTTCGGGTACTCGAGAACGCGGGCCTCGTGAGCCGGGGGCGAGACGCCCAGTTCCGGCCCGCGATGCTCGACGCACGACCGCTCGCCGCGGCATCCGGCTGGATCGGGGAGTACTCCCGGTTCTGGGAGGACAGCCTCGGCTCCCTCGATCAGTACCTCAACGCCCTGCAGCAGCTGGGCGGGGAACCACACGACAAGGAGAACCCACGATGACTGAGTACTTCAGTATCACCCGCACCATTTCCGCACCCCGGGAGCTCGTCTTCGAGGCGCTCACCAAGCCGGAGCACTTCGCCGTCTGGTTCGGCACCGCCGCGGTCGCGGTTCCGCAGGAGACCCTGTCGATGGACGTCCGCCCCGGCGGCGCCTTCCGCGCGGTCATGCATCTCCCTGACGGCAACCTCATCAACTGGTCGGGCACCTACATCGAGGTCGACCCGCCCTCGCACGTCGCGATGACCCTCACGGACCAGCCGGGGGATGACACCGGCCTGCCGGTGCTCTTCGACCTGGAGACCGTCGAGGGCGGCACGCAGCTGACGGTGCGACAGGATCGCTCGGACTTCTCCGACGAGCAGGTCGCCGCGACGATCGCGGGATACAACGCCTTCATCGACGACATCGAGAAGGTGGTCGCCGGGCTCGCCGGCTAGGACCATCTCACGACGCCTGTCAACCCCTTGCCGGGGCGCGGCGCGTGCACCAGCCTCAAGAGGTTGGGACGCGCCGCGTCCTCACGGAAAGGAAGTGCCATGAGCATCGGAGCCGGAGTAGTCCTCTTCGTCATCGGAGCGATCCTCGCGTTCGCCGTGAACGTGCAGCTGGACTGGATCAACCTCGACCTGATCGGGTACATCCTGATGGGCGCCGGAGTGGTGGTGTTCATCATCGGCCTCGTTCTGCTGATGCGGAAGCGCTCGAGCGAGACGATCACGCGCACGGCGGTCGACCCTGCCGCCGGCGAGCGCGTCACGCGCCAGTCGACCAGCACGACCGACGACACCATCTGAATCGCACCGCCGAATCGCCAGACAGCCCGGATCGGG
>Ga0075365_10000906_pt1 | contig 12438 bp, 14 predicted proteins | sample EndMetdeltDD1765_FD_71387 | JGI IMG/M metagenome (GOLD analysis project Ga0075365, IMG submission 71387) | Populus endosphere microbial communities from Tennessee, USA - Endosphere MetaG P. deltoides DD176-5 | ecosystem: Host-associated > Plants > Roots > Endosphere | place: USA: Tennessee... | reverse complement strand
TCCCCGCGTAGGTGCCGAGCGACATGTGACCGGTGTACGACCTCATCGCGACCCAGTGATAGGCGCGGCCGGTGCGGTTGACCGCGTTGCTGGCCCCGAGCGTGAACCCGTTCGCGTCGAGGCTCTGGATCAGGTCCGCGGTGAGCGCGGTGTTGCCGGTCATGGGCTTCGTGTTGTCGCCGGTCATCGTGGACGTGCGGATCTCCGCGACGCCCGAGTTGTCGTCGGACTTGACGATCACGACGTCGGGCTGAAAGCCGACGCCCGTGATCGCGCGGTTGTCGGCGCCGTTCCCCGTGTAGGCACCGCTTGCGACGCGGATCCCGGGGAACGACGTGGCCGCGCTCAGGGTGTTGCTCGGGTTCGACTTGGCGGCGGTGAAGGTCGCCCCGGATGACGCCGTGGTCCATGCGGCGACCGCTACCAGAGCGAGGGCGGCGCCGATCGCCAGCCTTGCGCGCGCACTCATGACGGGTACGCGGGACCGGGTGGCGGGCCAGCGGCTCCTTCCTGCTGGGCGAGGACGGCATCGCGCCGCGCGCGCGCTTCCTCACCCGCCTGGCGCCAGAGGCGCGCGATCAACGCGAATGCGATGAGGAGCGCCGGTACGCCGATGATCAGCATCCGCACAGGCATCATCGAGAGCGCCGCGATTCCGAATCCGAGATAAGGGATCGCGAACGCCGTGCGAGCCTGCGTCGGCTGATCGAGCTGGAACCGCCACGGGTCGGCGTCCGGGTTGGCGTCGCCCTTCGTCTTGAACGAGGGGCCCTGCTTGCCGTGGTCGTCGATCGAGATGATGCGGTGGGTGATCAGCCCGTGCACGCCGGTGTCGGCCGGCGGCGTGTAGGTGATGACGTCGCCGACCTGGAGGTCCGAGACGGGGACCGGCTTGTCGAAGACGATCGATCCGCGATCGTAGGTGCCCTGCATCGAGCCTCCCGTGATCACGTACCGCTGGTAGCCGAACGCCGCGGGCAGGAGCATCGCCGCGGCGAGGCAGAGCCCCGCCGCGACGATGATGCCCGAGAGCACTTTGCGAACGACTCGCATCATTGATTCGTTCCGGTGGTGCCGGTCCGGTCCGTGATTACTGGACCGCGTCCCAGGTGAACGTGGCCGTGGAGCTGTCGCCCTGGTAGACGTTGCCGGCGCTCGAGTTGAACGTCGCGGCGAACTGGTACTTGTGCTTCTCGTTAGCCGCGAAGCTCCCGAGTGCGACGTTGGACGACATCGCGTTCAGCGTGCCCGTGTACTTGACCGGGTCACCGGCGTCGCACGTCGGGGTGCCGCTCGCGAAGTCGCCGCAGTCCTTGACGACCAGGTCGATCTTGTTCGACATCGGGTTGGCATTGTCCGAGTCGTTCAGCGCCGTGCGATTCAGCGAGAACGTTCCGGCGAGCGATCCGGTGTTCGCGATGTCAACCGTTCCCGTCTGGGTGTCGCCGGGCTTCCAGTTGCTCGCCGTGAGGATCGCCGCGGCGTCATTGGAGTTGGACATGGTCAGCGTCCCAGCGGTGAACGTGTTGCTGGGGTTCGCGCTCGAGGCCGAGAAGTTCGCGCCCGAGCCAACCGCGACCCCGACAGCGACCAAGACCAGAGCGAGCACGCCGAGCGTGCGCTTTGGATGAATGAGAAGTACGTCGATGCGAGACATTCGTTTCCTCCTGAGAGGTTGTATTCGGGGCTCTTGCGCCCCGCGAACATCTCTAGCTTCGGGGTCGTTGGTCCGGCACTGGACCGAAACCGGTATGAGGGTCGTATGAGGCGTTTTCCGGGAATTTATGCCCGGATCGCGCCGGCCGCCCGAGGAGTGAGGAGGGACCTACGAGGCCGTACGCGGCCGGTACCGGTAACCGAATCCTCGGACGGTCTCGATCGGATCCGTGTCGGCGACGTCCACGAGCTTGCGGCGCAGATAGCCGATGTACAGCTTGACCTGCTGGCGGGAGCGGTTCACCGAGTCGCCCCAGGCCATCTCGAGCAGCTGGTCGTGGCTCAGCACCTGGTTGGGATGCCGCGCCAGGGCGGCGAGCAGCCGGAACTCGGTGGGCGTGAGGTCGAGTTCCGTCTCGCCGACGGTGACACGGCGCTGGGTGAAGTCGATCTCCATCAGGCCGTCCGCGTGGAGCTCGTCGGGCATCCGGTTGTCGCCCGCACGCCGAAGGAGGGCCTCGACCCGGGCGATCAACTCCTGCCGCCCGAATGGCTTGGTCACATAGTCATCCGCTCCCTCGCGGAGCCCCCGGACCTTGTCGAGCTCGTCTGCGTTCGCAGTGAGAATCAGGACCGGCACGTCGCCGAGCTCGCGAACGCGCTCCAGCACCTGCCATCCATTCAGCTCCGGCAGGCCGATGTCGAGGATCACCAGGCGCGGCCGGTGCTCGTAGAACTGACGCAGCCCCTCCCGCCCGTCGGCCGCCTCGATCGTGGCCATCCCCTCGCGTTCGACCACGGTTCGCACAAGGTCCCGAAGATCGTCGTCATCCTCGACGATCAGCACCTTGTCGCCTTTCATACGCAATTCATACCAGCTTCGGAGCGCCTTCATTCGATGTCCGCGCAAACTGGGCGCATGGCCACGGTCGCCCACGATCAGGCGGTGTCCGCCCCCAACGGGTCCGACTCAGAGGCCGCACGCACGGTCGGCGAGCTGGCCGAGGCGATGCGCGGCACCGTGACGCCGGTGATCGGCTATCTCGAACTGATCTCGCAGGAGGGCCACGCGGCGCCAACCGATCGGCACCTCCGCTGGATCACGACGATCGAGCGCCGTCTGGACGCGATGCGCGAGCTGAATGACCAGATTTCGAGGGTGTGTGACGTGCTGCGAGATTCGGTCAGCGAGAGCGAAGCAGCCGCGCAACGCGCTCCTGAAGCTCCCGCGGACTGAACGGCTTTCGCATATAGCGCTCGCCCTCCTTGTCGATGCCCTCGGGTAGCTGCTTCTCGTTCACCGTTGCGGTCAGGAGCAGGACTGGGATCTCCGCGGTCTCCGGATCGCTGCCCAGGGCGTCCATGACCTGGATGCCGGTGCGCTGAGGCATCACGACGTCCAGGACGCAGGCGTCGGGTTGACGACTACGCGCCAGCGCGAGGGCCTCCTCGCCATCGCTTGCTCGAATCGTTTCGTGCCCCACCTGTTCCAGCGTCAGGCAGACGAGCTCGAGGATGTCCTCGTCGTCGTCGGCCGCAAGGATGACGCTGGTCTCGTCGCTGCTGTCGCTCACTCGAAGGGCTCCTTCCTCGCGTCCGGGCCGCTCACGGGCAGCTCCACTCGAAATGTCGCGCCGGCTCCGGGCTCGCTCTCGACGGCCACCCGCCCGTGATGGGCGTCCACGATCGCCTTCACGATAGTGAGTCCGAGACCCACCCCGGGCACCGCGCTCGCAGCCGCGGTCGGCGCCCGATAGAGCCGGTCGAACAGCTGTCCCTGCTGATCCTCGGGGATTCCCATCCCGGAGTCCGCGACCTCGATCGACGCGATCCCATCGGTCGCGTCGAGATTGACGGCGACGTGGCCACCCTTGGGCGTGAACTTGATCGCGTTCGAAAGCAGGTTGTCGACCACCTGACCCAGGCGGTGGGGGTCGGCTGTGCAGGCGGGGTCGGACCTGGCATCGGTTGTCAGCTCGATCTCGCGCTTGTCGGCAGCGGGGCGCGCCGCCTCGACGGCCTGCTCGACGATCCGGCGCAGATCCACCTCCTCGGGCTCGATCCGGAACGTTCCCTCCTGGATCCGCACGAGGAGCAGGAGGTCCCCAACGAGCCTCATCTCGCGCTGGGCGTTGCGCCTGATGATCTCGAGGTATTTCCGTCCCTGGTCGCTGAGCATGTCGGCCTCGCTGTCCGACAGAAGCTCCCCGTAGCCGATGATCGACGTCAACGGCGTCCGAAGCTCGTGTGAGACGAGACCGAAGAACTCGTCCTTGGCCCGCTCGACCTCCTCCTCGGCGCGGCGCCTGCGGACGTAGTTGCCGATCTGGTCCGTGATCGCGGCGAGCGTGCCGATCAGCTCGTCGTCGCGCTCTCGCTCCCGCCGGTCGAAGAACTGGAAGCCGCCGAACAGCTCACCCGAGACGTCGATGGGAACCCAGAGCTGAGTGCGGAGGCCGCCCAGGGCGGCCTGTTCGCCGCTCGGGACCCGTCCCTTCGCCGCCCCGGCGGTCAACCACTCGAGCTCCCGGGGGGCCTCCTCCGCATCCCATACGGCGCCCTCGCTGATCGGGTTGACGGGCAGGCGGGTGACGGGCGCCGTCCACACGTCCTCGCACCGAAGCTCCGCGCCGTCACCCGTCCAGTAGGCGCCGCACAGCCACGATCCCGCGCCCGCGATGAGAGGCAGAATCGCGGAGCCCAGGTGGTCGAGCTCGGGAACCTGCGCCAGGAGCCGCGTCGCGCCGTGCTGGGCGGTGAGGTAGCGCTCGCGACGCTTGCGCTCCGAGACATCCCGGTGGATCGCCGCCCCCGCCACGATCTTTCCGGACGCATTCTCGATCGGGGTAGCGGTCACCGCGACCTCGACGTGGCGGCCTCCCTTACCGACGCGGTCGTAGTCCACGTTGTGGATGCGCTCGCCTCGTTGCATGAGCTTCAGCAGCGCGGCGACGTCGTCGGGACGGTCGGGCGGGACGAAGTCGAACAGGGACATTTCCAGCGCCTCGCTCTGCGAGTAGCCGTAGATGCGCTCCGCGCCGGGATTCCAGCTCGTGATCCTGCCGTCCAGCGTGAAGCTGAGGATCGCGTCGCCGGTGGAATCGACGATGCTCGCCAGACGATTGCGCTCCTCCTGCGATGCCTTGCGCTCGGTGATGTCGTGCCCGAACACGTGGAAGATCCAGCGGTTGGACTCCCGTACGGCGGAGATCGCGATCTCGATCGGAAACTGGCGCCCATCCCGGCTGATCGCCCGGCTCTCGAAGCGACGGCCGATCATGGTCCAGTCGCCCTCGTCCAGGAACCGCCGCTTGCCCTCCCGGTACAGATCCCGTACGCGTGGAGGCATGGTGACCTCCGCCAGGTCCTTGCCCATCACCTCGTCGGCGCCCCAGCCGAACATCTGCCGGGCGACCGGGTTCCAGGCGAGGATCCGGCCGTCCGCATCCATCGTCACGAGCGCGTCCGTCGAGCTCTCCACGACCGTCCGCAGACGCTGCTCGCGGCTCTCGATCGTCTGCTCCGCGACGCGCAGACGCCCGGCGATCCACCCCATTCCGATGGCGACCGGAAAGTAGACAGCGGCCCGAGCCAGGTACTCGGGCCCGCTGATGTGGACGTCCTTGGTCACCGCCCAGACCACGACCGCCCCCAACGCGGCAACCGCGAAGCCGAATCCCGGCAACAGCCCCAGCTCGAGGGCGACGAGCGCGATCGGGAGCACCTGAAGCCCGAGCAGCCCGTTGCTCTCGTCCATGTTCGTGATACGGGCGATGAAGATCCCGACGAACAACACGAGCGCGATTGCCAGCACGGCGACCGTCCGGCGACGGCTGCGCGGGGTCACCAGGGGCCCGAACATGCCGATCGACCACTCCACTAGAAGTGCCCCTTCCGTGGTGCTTCGCTTGACGCGCCGATGCCCCTAAGACTAAGCGGCCAGAATCCGGTCCTTCTCGCGGCTGAACTCTTCGGCGTCCAGCACCCCGGACTCGCGCAGCCGTCCCAGTCGCTCGAGCGCCTCCAGCCGCAGGTCCGCGGCCGCGGCCTCCTGCGCCCCCTCGGGGGCCGCGCCGCGGCGGCGGATGCGCTCGCGCACGCTCAGGTACCGGGCCTTCCACCGCTCCACCGCCCGCTCCCAGGTCTCCTCGGGGAACTCCCGCATCGCCTGGCGGCGAAGCGCCTCGTAACCCGCGATCAGCAGCGCGACGAGCAGGAGTGACGGCAGCAGCCGGCTGGTCCCCTCGGTTGGGTTCCACCAGAAGACCAGCAGCACGATCGCCACCAGCGCGGCATAGCCCCAACGCCGCTCGGCGAGCACGGGAGTGAACTCGCGCCGGAGCTCTCTTGCCGCTGAGGTCCTGCCAGCCAGCCAGGCGCCGACGAGGATGGCCAGCCCGTATCCGATCATCGCCACCCCCTCCGCTCGCAGCAGGGAGGTGCCGATCGACCACACGGAGGTCACCGCCGGCCTCACCGAGTCGGTCTTGGCGAGAGCGTCGATGACGATGCCGCCGGAGACGCTCCGCCCAACCAACACGACGATCCCGACCGCGATGAAGCTGATCCCGCAGGCGCGAAGCGCCTCGCGCCGCCAACCACGAGCAAGGAAGATCGCCAGCGCGTAGAGGGCCAGCGCGAGGAGCGGAAGGGCCAGGGCGAGATCCTCGAGGAGGTTGACCATGTCCTGGGCGAAGCCGAGCTGGTCAGACCGCACGAGCTCGATACGGGCGGCCTGGGGCGGAAGCTCACGGGAGATGTCGATGCCGGCGTTCTGCCCGATCTCGCTGACCAGCCGCCCGAGGTCGAGCGTCACGACGCCATTGGTGGTGGAGAGAGTGTCCGTCCCGCCATGGATGAGCTGCAGGAAGAGCCGGTGGGCGCGCCGGTTGGCGTCCGCCCACAGCGTCTGAACGTTGGGGTTCTGCAGCGCCTCGAGCCCGGCCTGGGTCGCCAATTGGCGAATCCCGCCGCTCGCGGGGCCGGCGAGGCCCTGAACGTCGTCTGGAAGCGCGTTCTCGAGCTTCTTCTGGACGTCGACCTCGGTGAAAAGCTCGTCGATGAGGAAGCCGTTGACAGCCTGTTGAACGTCTTCGTCAGCGAGCAGCTCGGTGCTCGTGCGAGTCCATGTGTCGGTTTCCAGCAGCTGGCGCTTCGCCCACACCGCGAAGACGGCGAAGAAGGCGATGACGCTCGCCAGCACGATGATCGCTACGGCGGTGCGCCTCAAGCGGGGCGGCTCGGGCATCGGGAAAAGCTTCCCGCCCCGATCGGACGTACGGCCGGTTCAGGCGGGTCCCGCGGGACCAGGGATCCCGGAATCCCCTGCGCGGAGCCGTTCCTCGAGGTGCTTCCCCTGCCCGGCCTCGACCGCGCGCGCGGCGCGCGCCTCGTCGAGCTCGATGCCCTGTGCCTCGGCGAGGTCCAGCAGGCGCTGGCGCTCCGTGGTGTCGGATGCCCACTTGAGGAACGCCCAGGTGAGCACCGCGAGAGTCACGAACATGCCCTCGCCCATCATGATCGCGCCGGCGATTCCCTGGTCGGTCAGCGGCGAGATCCCGTGGGCGCGGTCGCCGGCCTCATAGACGGGGTAGAAGACGGTGCCCGACCAGATCAGGACGTTCCCGAGAACCGTCCCGACGAATCGCACGCCGATTACGTAGACGACCTTCCATCCCGCGTTGAACCAAGCGGGCTTCGGCAGCGGGCCGAGAACCGGCATCCACATCAGGCAGCCGAAGAAGATGAACATTCCGTGCTCGAGGGCGTGCAGCGGCGCACTGGTCAGCGTCGCCTCATAGAGGGCCGGTATGTGCCACACGTACAGGTCGATCGCCCAGAGCGGCAGGGCCACGAGTGGGTGTGCGAGGACCCGCAGTCGGTCGAACGGCTTGATCGCGAGGATGGGCTGCAGAAGCGGCCCTGTGAGCCCGAGTACCAGGAAGATCGCCGCCAGATCGCCGATCAGGAGGTGCTCGATCATGTGGCCGTAGAGCAGCTCGTCGGACACCTCGCCGAGCCCGATGAAGGAGAGGGCGAGGGTGAGCAGGCCGGCGCCGAACGAGGCCTGGCGCCACGCCGGCACCGGGCGGCCGCGCTCGGCGAGGTGGGAGGCGCGAATCCAGTAGAGGATCGCCGGAACCAGGATCGGCGCGAGCTCGAGCGGCGCGAATTCCGGCTCGAATTGAGCTTGCAGCGGGGTCATCGGTGGCTACAGCCCACGATAGAGCGCGCGCGGGGCCGGCCACCCGGATGCGCGAGAGCCCACGCGGGATTTAGATTGCTTTTTCGGTCACCTGGCATCCTTAGCCGGCATGAGACCAATCGCGTTATCGCTGGTCGTGCTGGCCGGCGCGGTGGGGGTCGTGGGATGTGGCGGGTCGGACGCGAGCTCGGATCCGCAGTCGTCGACCACCGGAAGCTACGCCGGAGCAACCGCCAACCCGTCGAAGCCGGCTCCGCCCTTGAAGCTCGAGAACTCCCTCGGCAAGCCCGTGAACCTCGACGACTATCGCGGCAAGGCCGTCCTGATCACCTTCCTCTACGACCATTGCCCCGATATCTGCCCGACGATCGTGTCGAATCTGCGCGCGGCCCAGAACGAGCTCGGGCCGCAGGCGGAGGACATGCAGGTGATCGCCGTCTCGGTCGACCCGAAGGGCGACACGCCGAAGACGGTCAACGCCTTTCTGAAGGACCACCTGATGACCGGTCGCATGGAGTACCTGATCGGCTCCCGGCCCCAGCTCGAGCAGGTCTGGCACAACTGGAACATCGTGTCCAAGTCCGATCCGAGCCGCAAGGATCCCGATGCCGTGGAGCACTCGGCGCTGATCTACGGGATCTCCGGAAGCGGCGAGATCACGACCCTCTACCCCTCGAACTTCAAGCCCCAGCAGATCGTGCACGACGTGCCCATGCTCGCCGCGTCATAGGAGAGTGACCACTCGACATGACCCGCGGACGGGCAATCGGTCTGGGCGTTCTGATCTGCGTCGTGGTCGGCGTTGTCGTGGCGGAGGTCCTGACCGCGGATGATGGGGCGCGCTCCCGCCCGGCGCCGGAGCTGCCTCGCGAGGTCCTGGTGGGGCCGCGGACGGACCTGGCGTCGCTCCACGGGAAGCCGGCCTTCGTCAACTTCTGGGCGAGCTGGTGCGACCCGTGCAAGGAGGAGGCGCCGGAGCTCAAGCGCTTCGACCGGGAGATCGGCGACCGGGCCGCCCTGGTGGGCGTCGACTGGGGCGATGCCGCGGACAACGCGCGCGATTTCATCGCCAAGTCCGGCTGGACGTACCCGATCCTGCGCGATCCCTCCCAGAAGGTCGGCACGGCATACGGGCTGAACGGCCTGCCAACGACCTTCGTCCTGGATTCCGACGGAGACATCGTCCAGGCGCTACAGGGCCCTCAGACTGCAGGCAGCCTGCGGCGGGCGCTGGCCTCAGTAGATTGACCGCTCCCTGATGGCGACCCGCAAGGACCAGAAGGAGCGGCTGCGGGGCGAGCGCATGGCGCGTGAGGCTGAGGAGCAGGCGACGGCGCGGCGGAAGCGGCTCGTCCAGTACGGAGCCCTTGCGGGCCTGCTTGCCCTTGTCGTGGTGGCCGCGTTGATCATCGTGAGCCAGAACAACAGCTCCGACGAGGCCACGGGGGCGGGCGCCGGCGGCGACGTCGCGGATGTCTCTCTCGTCTCGCAGCAGCTCCAGGGCATCCCGCAGAACGGGACCGTCCTCGGCGATCCCAAGGCGAAGGTCTCCGTGGTCGAGTACGGGGACCTTCAATGCCCGGTCTGCAAGGAGTTCTCCTTCCAGGTTTCGCCGGACGTCATCGACAAGGTCGTCCGCAAGGGGATGGCCACCTACGACTTCCGGCAATGGACCATCATCGGTCCTGACTCCGTGACCGCCGCCAAGGCCGCCCTGGCTGCGGGGGAGCAGGGGCGCTACTGGAACTTCGTCGAGCTCTTTTACCGAAACCAGGGCCGGGAGAACTCCGGCTACGTGACCGACGACTTCCTGACCTCAATCGCGGAGGGCGCCGGGGTCAAAGACATCGAGAAGTGGAATGCTGACCGCAAGAGCAAGGAGTGGGATCCGATCCTGTCCCGCAACGACACCGAGGCCAAGGGCCTCGGCTTCACCGGGACGCCGTCGATCCTGGTGCAGGGGCCGAGCGGCCGCAAGACGTTCGCGACCATCCCCTCCGCCTCGCAGATCGAGGCGGCTGTCGAGTCCGTCCAGTAAGGCCTAGGCGGCGCGCCAGGCGGCCAGCGTGCCCTCGTGGGCGAGGCGCTTGAGGCCGCGGGCCTCGAGCTGGCGGGCACGCTCCTGCGAGACGCCCACCTCACGGGCGACCTCTCGAAGCGAGGCCTCCGGCGTACCGCCGGTGCCGAAGCGAAGCTCGAGCACGCGCCGCTCGTCGTCAGGCAGCGTCGCCAGGGCGGCGTTGACCGCCTGCTCCTGCTCGCGCTCGTCGACCTCCTCCTCGACGCTCTCCGAAGCCTCGGCTCGGAACTCGCCCAGCGTGGTGTCCCCGTCGTCGCCGACGGGCGCATCGAGGCTGGTGGTGACCCGAGTCAGGTCCCGAACCGCCTTCACCTCATCGAGCGGAAGCTTGGCGCGATCGGCGATCTCCCGCTCGGTGGGCTCGCGGTTAAGGCTCGCGCTGAGCTCGGACTCGACGCGGTTCACCGTGCGCTCGCGCTGGGCGATGTGCGCCGGGATGCGAACCGGACGGCCCGTGTTGTCGAGGCCGCGCTGGATCGCCTGCTTGATCCACAGGACCGCGTAGGTCGAGAACTTGTAGCCGCGCCGGTAGTCGAACTTCTCGGCGGCGCGAATCAATCCGAGCATCGCCTCCTGGACCAGGTCCTGCATCGACAGGCCGTGGCCCTGGTAGCGGCGGGCGAACTTGATGACGAGGCGAAGGTTGGAGTTGATCAGCCGCTCCTTGGCGGCCAGGTCGCCCTTCTCGATCGCCTGGGCGAGCTCGACTTCCTCCTCCCGCGTGAGCAGGGGATAGCGGCTCGCCTGGTTCAGGAAGAGCTGGAAGCTGTCGGTGGTCTCCGTTGCGGCAGCGTGATCCGCGCCGCGCCGGTCCGGGTGCTCGGCGATCAGCGACCGAGCCGGGTGCTCGCCGCGTCGTCGGTGGTTCTCGTTGCGCTGGGTCTCAGCGCCTCTGCTTCTAGGCAATTCGTCTCCTTCTCGGGGTGTGATCCCTGCCGGGGACCGCCGCGATACCTACGCCGGACTGTGCCCGGGGTTACTTTGCTTCAAAAAGTATAGCATTAGTTGCACGATCAAGCAATATTGCGGGCGTGGGCGTGGGAAATCCCTCCCGACCAGTATCGAGGCCCAGCATGAAGGCCCCCTAAGGGCCCACCGGATTCCCGCCGCGGAACCTCCAACAGTCTGACACGGCCGGCGCTTTGCCGCGTCGCAGGCGTGGAACCGTGCCTGAGCCACGCCCGCGCCGCGTACGAGCCATGGGTCCAGGGATCCGCAGACCAGTTGTCGATCCAGGCGCGGCCGGTGAAGTCGCGCGCGATTCCGGGGACGACGCGCTGGACTACAATGGTTAATCAGATGGTTAAGGGTCACTCGCTCGACGCGACCTTCGGGGCGCTCTCCGACCCCACTCGTCGCGCGATCGTGGAGCGGCTCACTCGGGGAGAGGCCTCGGTGGGGGAGCTGGCCGAGCCCTTCGACGTTTCGCTGCCGGCGATCTCCAGGCATCTGAGCGTCCTGGAGGATGCTGGCCTTCTGGTTCGCACCAAGGAGGGACGCAATCGCCGCTGCCGCCTGGTGGAGCAGCCCATCCATGAGGTCCTGGAGTGGATCGCAAGGTACGGGAGCTTCTGGGAAGGGCAGCTCGACTCCCTCGAGCGCTTCTTGGCCGACTCGAAGCGCGGGGGAGGCCACCGATGAGCGCGGGATCGCGCGAGCCGGCGTCGGCGGCGACCGCGGTGGTGCACGTCACCCGGGAGCTGCGCGCATCCCGAGAGGAGGTCTTTCGCACCTGGACCGACCCGGATCTGTTCAAGCGGTGGTTCACGCCACCGGGCAACGCCTCCGTGACCGCCGACCTCGACGTCCGTCCCGGGGGCAGCTATCGCATCGCGCTCGAGCGCACGCCCATGGTGCCCGGGACGAGCTACATCGTCGGAAGCTATCTGGAGGTGGATCCTCCGGAACGACTGGTGTTCACCTTCGGCTGGGAGGACCCGCCGCCGGTGGACGGCCTGGGCGATCTCGAAACGCTCGACAGCCGGGTCACGGTCAGATTCCGCGATCTCGGCGGGTCGACGGAGGTCAGCATCACCCACGAGCGCCTGGACACATCCGAGCTGCGGGCGTTCCACCGCTGGGGGTGGGAGACCACCCTCGATCAGCTCGCCCGCATCGTCTGAGGCTCAGGAGCTTCGGTCGGGGTTGACCGGCGCCACCACGCTTCTCCGGTGTTACATTTAACCGTATGGTTAATGATCTTTCGGATCGGTCCAGCCGCGCGGAACACACCCGGGCGGGCGGGGAACCCGCGCGCCCGCCGGTGCTCTGGCACCTGAAGGTCTCCCACTACAACGAGAAGGCGCGCTGGGCGCTCGATTACAAGCGGGTTCCGCACATCCGGCACGCGGTGCTTCCAGGACGGCACGCGAGGATCGCCCGGCGCCTGGGTGCCGGTCGCACCCTTCCGGTCCTCGACCTTGACGGGGAGGTGCTCGGAGACTCGACGCTCATCATCCACGCACTCGAACGCCGGTATCCCGAACCGGCTCTATAC
>Ga0075365_10000903_pt1 | contig 12451 bp, 10 predicted proteins | sample EndMetdeltDD1765_FD_71387 | JGI IMG/M metagenome (GOLD analysis project Ga0075365, IMG submission 71387) | Populus endosphere microbial communities from Tennessee, USA - Endosphere MetaG P. deltoides DD176-5 | ecosystem: Host-associated > Plants > Roots > Endosphere | place: USA: Tennessee... | reverse complement strand
TCATCCTGGCGCTGGCCAACCCCGAGCCCGAGATCCGGCCGGAACTCGCGCGCCAACTGCGACCCGATGCGATCCTGTGCACGGGCCGATCCGACTACTCCAACCAAGTCAACAATGTGCTGTGCTTCCCCTTTATTTTCCGCGGGGCGCTCGATGTCGGTGCCACCACCATCAACGAAGCGATGAAGGTCGCGGCCGTGCATGCAATCGCCGATCTGGCGCGGGCGGAGGCCTCCGACATCGTCGCCAGCGCTTATGGTGGACAATCGGTGGCCTTCGGTCGCGACTACCTGATCCCGAAACCGTTCGATCCGCGTCTCATCGAACGCGTGGCGCCAGCGGTTGCGAAAGCTGCGATGGCGAGTGGGGTCGCTGCCCGTCCGCTTTCCAGCCTCGATGCGTATCGCGATCGGATGGCACGCTTCGTCTATCACTCCGGCAACAGCATGAAGCCGGTGTTCGAGGCCGCCAAGGCTCAGCCCAAGCGCCTGATCTATGCCGAGGGTGAAGAGGAGCGGGTGCTGCGTGCGGTGCAGGTGGTGGTGGATGAGGGGCTTGCCTACCCTGTGCTGCTCGGGCGGGCCGACGTCATCGCCACGCGCATCGAGACGCTTGGGCTGAGACTCAAGCTCGGCAATACCTGCGAAGTGGTCAACATCTTGAGCGATCCACGCTATCCCGAAGTGGTCGCCGAATACTATCAGCTGGGTCGCCGTCGCGGCATCACGCAGCCCATCGCCAAGGAGGCGATGCGCAGCCGCGCCTCGCTGATCGCCGCCATGCTCCTCAGACGGGGCGACGTCGACGCCATGCTGTGCGGCACGGTCGGCACCTTTGACGAGCACCTGGGTTACGTGCGCGAGGTCATCGGCCAGCGCGCGGGCGTGCTGACGCTGGCGGCCATGAACATGCTGATGTTGCCGAACCGGCAGATTTTCATCTGTGACACGTACGTCAACCACAAACCTCGGCCCGAGGAGATCGCCGAAATGACCCTGCTTGCGGCCGAAGAGGTTCGTCGCTTCGGCCTCAAGCCCGTCGTAGCCCTTCTCTCCCATTCTAGCTTCGGCAGCTCGAAGGCGCCCGAGGCGCAGCTGATGCGCGACGCGCGGTCGATCCTGCTCGAGCACGATCCGGAGCTGATTGTAGATGGCGAGATGCGTGGCGATGCCGCCTTGTCGAAGCCGCTGCTCGACGACGTTTTTCCGGGCTCACGGCTGCCGAGCGACGCCAACCTGCTGATTATGCCGAACGTGGATGCGGCGAATATTTCCTACAATCTGCTCAAGATCGCGGCCGGCAACGGCATCACGGTCGGGCCCATTCTGCTCGGCACGGCCAAGCCCGTGCACATTCTCGAACCCGCAGTCAGCGTGCGCCGCATCGTCAATATGACGGCGCTGGCCGTCGTCGATGCGAGCGTTCAACGATAGGGAAGAATCGCGTGAAGGAGTGAGACCCATGCAGGCTCAGGCCACGAGTGCAACGCCAATTCCCGGGCACAAGCCGTTCTTCAAGAGCCTCTACTTTCAGGTGCTCTCCGCCATCCTGGCGGGCGTGCTGCTCGGCCACTTCTACCCGCAGCTCGGCGAGCAGATGAAGCCACTCGGCGACGCCTTCATCAAGATGATCAAGATGGTCATCGCGCCGATCATCTTCTGCACAGTGGTGCACGGGATTGCCAGCATGCAGGACCTGCACAAGGTTGGGCGCGTCGGCCTCAAGGCGCTCGTCTATTTCGAGGTGATCACGACCCTTGCCCTCATTGTGGGACTAATCGTTGCCAATACGCTGCAGCCGGGTGTCGGCATGAATGTCGATCCGAGCACGATCGACACCAAATCGATTCAAGGTTACGTGGCGAAATCGAAAGAGCAGAGCACGCTGCAGTTCCTGATGGACATCATCCCAAGCACCGTGGTGGGTGCTTTTGCGCAGGGTGAGATACTTCAGGTCCTGTTCTTTGCCATCCTGTTCGCATTCGGCTTGCAGGCGCTTGGGCAACGTGGTCAGGCGCTACTCGGTGTCATCGACCAGGCATCGCACGCCTTTTTCGGCGTCGTTGGCATCATCATGAAAGCGGCGCCAATCGGCGCCTTCGGAGCCATGGCCTTCACCATCGGCAAATATGGCGTGGCAACGTTGCTGTCACTCGCCAAGCTGATGGTGGCGTTCTACACAACGTGCGTCATCTTCATCGTTGTCGTGCTCGGCTGCTTTTTGCGATGCTGGCGGGCTTCAACATTTTCAAGTTCATCCGCTACATCAAGGAAGAGCTGCTGATCGTCCTTGGAACATCATCATCCGAGTCCGTGCTGCCGCGCATGATCGCAAAAATGGAGAACCTTGGCTGCGAAAAGTCGGTGGTCGGCCTCGTCATTCCCACGGGCTACTCCTTTAATCTTGACGGGACCTGCATCTATCTGACGATGGCGGCTGTTCCTGGCGCAGGCCACCAACACCGATCTTTCGCTGGCGCAGCAGCTAGGTATCATAGGCATTCTGCTCCTGACATCGAAGGGCGCGGCTGGCGTGACCGGCTCCGGCTTCATCGTACTTGCCGCGACGCTGGCCTCGGTCGGGACCATCCCCGTGGCCAGCATTGCTCTCATTCTGGGGCGTCGACCGCTTCATGTCGGAGGCTCGTGCGCTTACCAATCTCATCGGTAATGGCGTTGCGACCGTTGTCGTATCGAAGTGGGAAAACGCGCTCGACGTTGATCGCATGCGCCAGCAGCTCAACAATCAATCCGACGCAGATGCGGATGAGCCCGAGCGGGTTCTCGACGTCATCAGCCCGCCCGAGGCCGTTCGATGACCGGGAGACCGTTATTAAAGTCTTCGTCCTCCGAATTGTGACCTTGCTCGCGGCGTTCTGGTTATCGGCTGTACCGGGTAGTTGCCGCGAGGCGCATTGGCCGCAGACTCTCGCCATTGGCACGGCCTCGACGGGTGGCACATATTTCGTTTATGGCGAAGCTCTGGCGCGCATCCTCACCCGCGAGCTGAGAACAACAGTTTGGGCGAGATCAACGGAAGGTCCGATCGAAAATATCAAGCTGCTTGAGAACGGCGAGATCCAGCTTGCCTTCGTTACGTTAGGTATCGCCCAGCAAGGCTGGAACGGCAGTGCTGATTGGACGGGGGGCAAGAAATATCGCGCGATGCGCGCGGTCTTCCCGATGTACGACACGCCGTTTCAATTCATGGCGCTACGAGACTCTGGCATCGTGTCGGTTGGCGATCTGAGCGGCAAGCGCATCGGCATTGGCCCAGAAGGCGGCACCTCGGGATTCTACATGCCCGAGGTCTTCAAGACGCTGAAACTCAATGCGACGTTCCATATGGGAAGCTGGGCGGACCTTGCCTCACCCGTGCAGGCGGGCTCAATCGATGCTCTTGCGGTGGCTGCCGGCGTGCCCGTTCCGTCGTTTGCCGATCTAGAACGTGGCAGCAAGGTGCGTTACCTACCCCTGGCGCAAAGTCAGATCGTCTCGTTGCGCTTGGCAATGCCCGAGTTGGGGACCTCGCTCGTCGCGGCCGGCACGTATCCCTCGCTCCTCCGCCACTATCAGACCGTTGGACTATTCAATTTTGCGGTGGCGCACTCGAGCCTGCCCGACGATCTCATCAACGCGATTGTGGAGGCCGTATTTGCCTGTCACGAGGAACTCGTGGCGGCGCATCCTGCCGCTGCCGAAACCATCTCAGGCAATTTCACCCGCAATACATTTCTGCCGTTCCACGGTGGTGCAGCTCAGTGGTACCACCACAAGTCAGGCACGGGCGTCGTTCGAGGAGACTAGCCCAAGCGCTGTAGACAGCGTCGCGCACCGAGCTCTGACGGCTGTCGGTTTTGCGTTCAAGGGCTGACGTTGCTGCACTTCATCGCTTTCGTCCGCTTTGTGCCCTTACTGACGTCAACAATTGTAGGCTTCGCTTGCGGCGCTCTTCCGCTGTGTTTGAGTATTTCCATCGCGATCGCCCGCGCAGAAATGTCCGCTTCGATGTCTTCCGCTCAAACCCAGTCGCCCACGTCGAATCCAGGCACCGGAGTTGCTGGCGACAGTGCGGGCGCTCTTGTAGAGGCAGGTACCGCAGAAACGCCAGCGCCGTTTGCGTGCGCGAATGTGAAATGCTTGAAAGTGAATCCGCATAAGACTCCCACGGTTCGACTTCCGAAATGGGTCAAAAACTGTCTGGCGTCAGAACGCGATTGATGCCGCGCGAGGCGGTCCCCCTGTGTCATTTCATCTTGTATGCCTTTGCATCTGCAGCGACGACAGCGGAATCGAACCTATTGATGTCGTCGAGCAAATCGTTGGTGATGATGTCGCTCGCGCTGGTTTTTTCCTTGATGACGCCCTGTGCCAATAGCCATTCCATGTAGCTTTGGTAGTTCGCCTCGACATTGTCGCCCCAGCGCTTTCCGTCGACAGGCTCATAGCGCCAGTTTTTGGCCCGAGCCTCCAGCGTTAGCAGGTCGTCACGCAGCGCGGTTGCCTCGTCTTTGCCGGTCGCCTTGGTCTGAGGATATACCTCCCACAGGATGCGGATCGCGGCCTCCGGGTTGGCCATCGCGAAAACTGTACCCATAGCGTAACCCTGCGCCAACGCCACGGCCTGCTTGCGATTGTCCTTCAGGAAGTCTTCCAGCGCGACGAAGCCGTTGGAGGGGAATTTCTTGATCTCGGGGTGATCGAGGAGACGTAGTTTTGCGCCGGCATTCTCAGTCAGGGCATATTGCGTGTCGAACTGCGACAGCGCCTCGATCTGCTTGCTGCCCAGCAGCGCTGCGGTCTGCGCGCTTTCGCCGGCAACCATGATGGTAATGTCCTTGTCGGGATCCATGCCGGCCTGCTTGGCGAGCGCTCGCGCGACGATCACGCCGGCAGATGCCATCGACGTCACGCCGATCTTCTTGCCCTTGAGATCCGCGATTGACTTGACCGTACTGTCGGCCGGCACGGCGATGCCGTAGATATTGCCCTGATACGCCGTGTAGAAGAATTTCGCCTTTACGCCCTGCGGACGGATGATGGCCAGCGGCTCGGCCGACGGCAGCGAGGCCTGCAGCTCCTTGGTGGCGACCAGCTTCACGCAATCGGTCGAGCCCGGCAGAGGCACGAGGTCGACCTTGATGCCGGCCTTCTCGAACCAGCCCATCTTGGTTGCAATCGCGAAGGGTGCGGCCGCCGAGCTCACCGTCCTGGCGCACCAACCTACGCGCAGGGTCGCCGTCTGCGCCATCGCCGACGCTGCGGTTGCCAGAAGCCCACAAGCCAGCACGACTCCGCTGATCAATCGCTGCATCACAAAACCTCTCCTTTTGTTGCGTTTGCTTCGTTGGCGTCGGCGTCGCGCGACGTATCCCAAAAAAGCACGCGCCGCCGTACGAGGGTGACGACGCCGTTCAGGATCAGCCCCAGGATCGAAAGAATGAACAGAATGGAGAACTGGCCAGCCACGTCCATCGTGAAGCTCATGCTCTGCATAAGCATGCCGAGACCTCTTTCGGAGCTGATGAGCTCGGCGACGATGGCGCCGATCAGAGCAAAGATCATAGCAATCTCCAGGCCGGCGAAAATGTAGGGCATCGCGTTCGGCAGCTGCAACATGCGAAAGATTTGCCAGCGCGACGCCGACAGCGAGCGCATCAGGTTGATGCGATCCTCGTCCGCCGAGCGTAGCCCGACGATGGTGTTGACCATCAGGGGAAAGAAGGCGACGAGTGCCGCGCTGATGACTTTGGAGGTCAGGCCAAGTCCGAACCAAACGAGAATAAGGGGAACAAGTGCCACCTTCGGCATCGCCTGGAACATGATGATGATCGGATAGAGATAGTACTCGACGGTCCGCGACAGCGCGACAACGGTGCCCAGCATGAAGGCCAGCGCACAGCCGAACACGAAACCCAGCAGCGTCTCGCTGATGGTCGCGCCGATATGGCTGACATAGAGATTGCTGGCGATGCCGTTATACATGGCGTAGGCGATCCCGCTCGGCGCCGGCACGATGTAAGCTGGCGTTTTGAAGTAGCCAACCGCCCATTCCCACGCGCACAGCAGGAGGGCGATGAACGCTAGGCGCAAGACGAAGGCGACGGGGCCACGGCGCATCAGTCTAATCCTCCGCCACCGGGATTGAGCGCAGCACGCACGCGTTTGACATAGGCGCCGAAGGCTTCCGTATTCATGACGTCAAGCCTACGCGGCCTCGGCAGGTCGACCTCGAACTCGTCGCCGATTTTGCCCGGCCGCGCTGTCATGACGATCACGCGGTCGGCGAGGTACACGGCCTCCGCGGTCGAGTGGGTGATGAACAGGACCGTCTTGCGCCGTTCCATCCAAATGCGCTGCAGCTCCACATTCATGGACTCGCGCGTCATGGCGTCAAGGGCACCGAACGGCTCGTCCATTAGCAGGATGGCGGGGTCGTGCATAAGCGCGCGCACGATGCCCACACGCTGCTGCATTCCGCCCGACAGCTCGCGCGGATAGCGCTCCTCGAAACCCGACAGGCCGACCAGCTTGATGAGGTCAAGCGCGCGCTTTCTCATCTCATCCTTGTCGAGGCGCTGCACGTCGGCCGGGAGCATCACGTTGCCGAGCACGGTGCGCCACGGGAACAGCACGGGCGACTGGAACACCACGCCGATGTCGCGGCGCGGGCCCTGGATCGGCGATCCCTTGAGGTTGGCCGCGCCTGCCGTCTGGGGCAGCAGGCCCGCGAGAATCTTGAGCAGGGTAGACTTGCCGCATCCGGACGGACCGACGACGGCGATGAACTCACCGTCGCCGACCGAGAAGCTGATGTCACTCAACGCCAGCACGCCGCTTTCACCGCGGCCGTAGCGCAGCGAAAGCTGGCGCACGGAAATGATGTCGCGAACCGTTTGCCCGCCGCGCCCTGAAACGGCGCCCTGCGTCACCCGAGCGTCCAACAGATCCTCCCGATCCATCTTTTTCGCGTCGAGGCGGCAAAAAGCCGGCGGCGCGGTGTGGATATAGCAAAAGTCTGGGCCGGTTGGTTTCTGGTGTCCAGAAAACAATTTCCCGAACTAAGGGCGACAATCCCAACGCTCCGCTTTACAGCGCCCGCGTGGAGCAGAATGCTGTGCCAGCCATCGAGCCGCGCCCGCCGTCCTGGCGCATAACACTAGCCGAAAGGATCGGGCCCAATGCCCAACTATCAGGGAAAGCGCGCCTTCCTGGAGTTGCTGCGCCAGGAGGGCGTGGACATGATCTTCGGCAATCCCGGCACGACCGAGCTGCCGCTCATGGACGCGCTCGCCGTGGAAACGGGTATCGGTTACACGCTGGGTCTCAACGAGGCCGTTGTCATGGCGATGGCCGACGGATACGCGCAGGCGTCGGGCAAGCTGGCCGTCGCCAACGTGCACGTGGCACCCGGACTCGGCAACGCGATGGGCATGCTCTACGACGCGCAGAAGGCGTCCTCGCCCATACTCGTCACTGCCGGCCAGCACGACCAAGCCTTCAGCTTCCAGGAGCCGATCTTGTGGGCAGACCTCGCCGTGATGGCCCGCCCGCTCGTCAAATGGTCAATCGAGGTCACCCGCCTCAAGGATCTACCGCGCGCTGTGCACCGAGCCGCCAAGACCGCGCTCGCCCCGCCGATGGGCCCGGTGTTCTTGTCGCTCCCGGTCGATGTGCTCCAAGAGAGCGGGGACATCGATCTCGGGACACCGACCAGAGTAGCTGCAGGCATACGCGCAGACGCATCCGCCGTCGCCAGCGCCGCGCAGATGCTGGCCTCGGCGAAAAACCCAGTGTTCATAGCCGGCGATGCGGTGGCGCAGTCGGACTCCCTTGCCGAAGTCGCGGAACTAGCCGATCTGCTCGGCGCACCCGTGTGGGCCGAGGGCATTGCCAGCCGGGCAACGTTCCCGTCGACGCATCCGTTGTTCCAGGGGCACATGCAGCGCCTGTCGACCCAAATCCGCGAGATATTGAAACAGCACGACGTGTTGTTCTCGATCGGTGGAGATCTTTTCACACAATCATTGCCGACCAACGCCGATCCCGTACCCACCGGGCTGAAAATCGTCCACCTCGACACGGACGCCTGGGAACTCGGCAAGAACCAGCCAGCCGACGTCGCCATGCTGGGCGAACCCAAAGTCACGGTGCCCGAACTGACGGACAGGGTCCGCCTATTGCTGGGTCGGGAGGGATCAGAGCATGCTTCGAGGCGGCGCGACATGGTGGCGAGAGATACCGCAGCCAAGCTCGCAGCAATCCGGCGCGAAGCCGATGACCTCGGCAGCAAGAGCCCGATCCGCGCACTGGCGCTCATGAAGACAATCGGCGACTTGTTGCCCAACAATGCCGTAGTGGTCGAGGAAGCGCTCTCATCGGCCGATCGCATGCGCAATCTCATCCCCTCGCTGGATGCCAAGAGTTGGTTTGGAATGCGCGGTGGCGGTATCGGTTGGGGTTTGCCCGCAGCCGTCGGTGTCAAGCTGGCCTTGCCGGAGCGCCCCGTCGTGGCCTTGATCGGCGACGGTAGCTCCATGTACACCATGCAGGCGCTCTGGACGGCGGCGCATTGCAAAGTGGGCACGCTGGTTTTCGTCATTCTGAACAACACGTCATATCGCATACTCAAGCAGCGCATGAATGCTATGCGCGAATACGCGGCCCAGGCCGATCACTACCCCGCTATGGATCTTGTCGAGCCGACCATCGACTTTGTTGGGTTGGCTGCGTCGCTTGGAGTGAAAGGAGACCGCGCCAAGACGATCGATGATGTGCGCGAGCTTCTGAGTGGCGCGCTTGACCGCGCGGACCCTTTCCTAATCGACGTATCGATGGACCAAGGCTTTAAGCCGGTTTGAAAGGTCCATCGGACAATGCATCGACATCGGGGCGTGATCCACGCCCGCTTCGCCCCCTAGAAACGGACGTTGCCGGGCTTTTTGCGGCTTGGTCCGCTTTGTGCCAACAGCAGAAGTGCGGCAGGCGATCCAGCTCGAAAAAGTCATGCGCCTACGGGACTGGCGGCCGATGACCGGATCATTCCCGCGGCCTGGTGGACGGCGTGCTCCTCCAATGGCGTGAAAGCGAACTCGAGTCAGCTTCGGGTCGATAGCAGATGGAACGACCCAACGCGGCATGTCCGCTCCTGCGCAACAGCTGGATATACAGAATCCGCTCGGCATCCTTACCGGGTCCAGCGCGGGAGGACGCGGCAGCCGTTGGGATCAATTTGCCGTGCCGATCTGGTCGCGTCCGACACGCAGCGCAGCCGCTTCTGGTCAGTGTTGCAAGATCTTCGACAGGAAGAGCTGCGCGCGTTCGCTGCGGGGGGTGCCGAAGAAAGACTCCTTATCGGCATCCTCGACGATGGTGCCCTGATCCATGAACACGATGCGGTTGGCGACCTTGCGCGCAAACCCCATCTCGTGGGTCACGACCGCCATGGTCATGCCTTCCTCGGCGAGCTTGACCATGACGTCCAGCACCTCGGTGATCATCTCGGGGTCCAACGCCGAGGTCGGCTCGTCGAACAGCATGGCGATCGGGTCCATGGCCAGCGCGCGGGCGATGGCCACGCGCTGCTGCTGCCCGCCGGAAAGCTGGGAGGGATATTTGGCCGCCTGCTCGGCCAGCCCCATGCGATCCAGCAGCTCATGCCCCTTGGCCTCGGCCGCCGCACGGTCGCGCCCGAGCACCTTCTGCTGCGCCAGCACGATGTTTTCGGCGGCCGTCATGTGCGGAAACAGCTCGAAATTCTGGAACACCATGCCGATGCGCGAACGCAACTTCGGCAGGTTGGTGGAACGATCTCCAACGGAGATGTCCTCGACCGTTATGGTGCCCTTGGTGAACGGCTCCAGCCCGTTGATGCACTTGATCAGCGTGCTCTTGCCCGAGCCCGAGGGCCCGCAGATCACTACCACCTCGCCCTTTGCGATGCTCATGGAGCAGTCGTCGAGCACCCGGAACGGTCCATACCACTTGCTGACGTTCTTGAGTTCGATCACAGGGCATACTTTCGCTGCAGCCGGTTGGCGAGCCGCGACGCGCTGAAGCAGATGACGAGAAACACCAGGGCGACGAACAGGTAGAGCTCGGTTGGCCGGTTGTCGCGGCTGGCCACGATGTCGGCCGAGGTCAGGAAGTCGCGCAGGCCCACCACGTACACCAGCGAGGTGTCCTGCAGCATGACGATCGACTGCGTCAGCAGCACCGGCACCATGTTGCGCACCGCCTGTGGCAGGATCACGTAGCGCATCGACTGCATCTTAGTGAGGCCCAGCGCCATGGCAGCCGAAATCTGCCCGCGCCGCACGCTCGAGATGCCCGCGCGGATGATCTCTGAGTAGTACGCCGCCTCGAACATGACGAACGCGATCAGCACAGAGTAGAAACTGCTCACCGGCCTGCCGATCAGCTTGGGCACCAGCGTGTAGAACCAGAAGATCACCAAGATCAGCGGCATCGAGCGCAGGAAGTTGACGTAAGCCTCCACCACCCAGGCCAGCGGCTTGATGGGCGACAGCCGCGCCACCGCCAGCACTGTGCCGAGCAGCAGCCCTCCGGTAACGGCGAGCCCCGTCAGCTGCAGGGTCAGCAGCATGCCGTTCCAGAGGAATGGTGCATTCGCCCACAAAATAGCGAAATCGAAACTGCCAAACATCTATTGCGCTCCGACTGCCAGCGTGCCGGCAATGCGCGTGCGGCCCTCGAGGATGCGCATGATCAGGATCACCAGGCCGGTGACGAGGCAGTATAGCACCGTCGCCACGGTGAAGGCCTCGAACGCGGCGAAGGTGTATTCCTCGATCTGGCGCGCCTGCGAGGTGAGTTCGAGCACGCCGATCGTCAGCGCCAACGAGGAATTCTTGAACACGCCCAGGAAGTCGCTGGTCAGTGGCGGGATGATGGTGCGGTAGGCGACGGGGATCAGCACGTAGCGGTAGACCTGGGACGGCTTGAGGCCCATAGCCAGGCCCGCATTGCGCTGGCCGCGCGGGATGGCGTCGATGCCTGATCGCATCTGCTCGGCGACGCGTGACGCAGTGTAGAGCCCGAGGCACACCACCGCCGTCGTGAACTGCGGGTAGGGCATTTCGCGCTTGACCCAGCGCCCCCAGTCCGCCGGCAACAGCTCGGGCACCACGAAGTACCAGAGGAACATCTGTACCAGCAGGGGGATGTTGCGGAAGATGTCGACATAAGCGGTGCCTGCATAGCGCAACGCGCGGTTGTCAGCGGTGCGCGCAATGCCGATCGCGGAGCCGAGCGGGAACGCAATGGCCCACGCCAGCACCGCGATCAGGATGGTCTTGCCGAAGCCCGTGACGATCCACGTGAAATACGGCTCCTTCAACAGGATGGGCCAATTCCAATTGTAGCTGCCCATTCCTGTCTCCGATGGCCTGTCCCCTTGCGCCAGCCTGCCGGGTTCAGTCCGGCAGGGCGATCAGCTGGAAGTTCTCTTTCAGGCGGTCGCTCAGCGGATAGTTGATCTTGGTCGGGCCGGGCTCGAACCACTTCTTGTAGATCGCCTCCATCTCACCGCTGCGGATCAGCTTGGCGATCGTCGCATTGCCGAGCAGGCGGAAGTCGTCGTTGTTGCGCGGGATCATCATGCCGTAGGGGTCATAGGAAAAATACGGCCCCACGACCTCCCAGTCGTCGGGGTTCTTGGCCGCGCTCTTGAGCCCGGCCAGCACCACGTCATCGGATACGTAGGCGTCGGCACGGTCCTGCTCCAGATTGAGCATGGCCTGCGAGTGATCCTTCACCTTCACGATCTCGCCCTTGATCTTGATCTTCTTGGCGTCGATCTCGACCTGGGCAGCCTTCTCGTTGGTGGTGCCGAGCACAGCGACCAGCACCTTGTCGGTCATATCCTCGATCTTCTTGATGCCGGAGGTCTTGCGCACCAACAGCTTGGAGCCAGTCAGGAAGGTGGTGTTGAGGAAGCTGATCTGGCGCGAGCGCCCGATCGTATGGGTCGAGCTTTCGCAGATGATGTCGACCGTGCCGGCCGTCAGCAAGGGAATGCGCGTCTGCGGCGTGAGGGGTACGAACTTGACCTCGATCTTGTCGAGTTTCAACTCCTCCTTGGCGGCGTCGGCGATCTTTAGGCAGATGTCGACAGAATAGCCCTGCGCCTTGCCATCGGGCCCTAAGTAGGAGAGCGGTACGGAGGCATCGCGATGCCCAATGGTGATGGTCTTTGTCTCGGCGATGCGCTTCATCACCGGGCCGTCCTGGGCGGATGCGGCGGTAGATAAAGCGGCTAGCGCGGCGATGGCAACAACAACTGCGAGTGCCCGTTTCATAGTCGTGCCTTCCTATACCTATGAGCCATGCGGCCTGTTGCACATCGCGCGACATCCAAAAGAGTCGCCGAGCAGCTTGCCGCTAGTGCGCCGTACATATCTTTCGCGGCTCTTATCGATCCCACTTAGGAC
>Ga0075365_10000902_pt1 | contig 12461 bp, 6 predicted proteins | sample EndMetdeltDD1765_FD_71387 | JGI IMG/M metagenome (GOLD analysis project Ga0075365, IMG submission 71387) | Populus endosphere microbial communities from Tennessee, USA - Endosphere MetaG P. deltoides DD176-5 | ecosystem: Host-associated > Plants > Roots > Endosphere | place: USA: Tennessee... | reverse complement strand
TCCGCGTCGGCGAGGAAGCCGCAATGCCCGCCGTGTTCCGTGACGACGACGGTGATGTTCGGATTGCCGGTCAGCTTCGCGTCGCGGAACGGCTCGACCGGCACGAACGGATCGTCTTCGGCCGTGATGACCAGCGCCGGGACCTGGATCCGCTCGACGACGCGCAGGGCGGCGGCGCGGTGGTAGTAGTCCTCGGCGCTCGAGAATCCGAAGAACGGCGCCGTGTAGGCGGCGTCGAACTGGCGGACGGTGCGGATGCGGCCGAGGCGTGACACGTCGAAGCGGCCGGGGAAGGCGGCGTCCTTGCGCCGCATCCGCGACTTCAGGTTGCGCACGAAGTTCCACTGGTAGGCGAAGTTCGATCCCCGCTCCAGCGCGCGCACGCACGCTTCCAGTTCGAGGACGGGAGACACGGCGCACACCCCCTTCAGCGCGGGCAGGTCGGCCGGCGGATGGGTGCCGGCCAGGCGCAACGCGAGATTGCCGCCGAGCGAATAGCCGGCGACCACCACCCGGCCGATGCCGTCGGTCGAGCCGAGCTCGCGGATGACGAACGCGGCGTCCTCGATCAAGCCGGAGTGATAGAGGCCCGGACCGAGGCTCTCCGTGCCGCCGCAATTGCGCTGGTTCAGCAGCACGGCGTTGAAGCCGGCCTTCAGCGCCTTGCCCGCCAACCCGCGCATGTAGTGCGCCTCGCTCGACCCTTCGAGTCCGTGCAGCGCGAGCAGCGTCGGGCGGTTCGTCCGATCGGGCTGCCAGTAACAGCGGGCGAGGACCTGCGTGTCGGACGTGACCTGGAAGAGGCGGTCGTCGGGCGCCGGCAGGGGCACATCGCGGCGCGCCGCCCAGCACCACACGGTCATGACATGGCCGGCGGCGAGGCGCCGGCGGGGGATGAACGGCTTCACGTCTTCACCGCAGTCTATAGATGAACAGGGATCCGGACCGGTGCGCCAGCGGCAGCTCGAGCTGCCGATCGATGACGAGATAGTCGAGGCCGTAGCGGCGCGCCAGGGCGCGCGCGCCGTCCGGCGTGTCCCACCGCAGCGCCGCCAGCGCCCGCTGGCGGTCGGCCAGGCGCATCGCGAGCGGCCGATCGTACATCGCGATGGCCGGATCCTTGAGCAGGTCGATCAGGACGTCGCGATGGCCCGCGGCGCGGACCGTGGATCCATACAGGGCGGCGTGATGCGGATCGGCGAGCCAGCCGCTGCCGGGATCCGTCGTCCGCGCCCAGGCCATCGCCTCGCGCCAGTCGTCGTGCTGCAGATCGATCGCGAGCACGCGGCGGTCGGGAAACTGGATGAAGCAGCCGTAGACGCCGCGCGCGGTCGACAGCGCCAGAATCACGGCCGCGGCGATGGCGGCGCGGCGGCCGGTCGTGCGCGCCGTGCCTTCCGCGATCGCCCAGACGAGATAGACGGTCCCGAGGAAATCGATCATCCAGAAGACGCGCGTCACTTGCAGCTGCACCGCGAGCGCGATGTGAGCGCCGCTGAACGGCAGCCACGCGAAGAAGAGGAGCGCCAGGGCCAGCGCCCCGAGCACGACGGGCGATTCGCCGGCGACGGTGAGTCCCGCGCGCACGCGCGCGCGCCAGCCCAGCACGATGACCGGGACGGCGATCAGGTTGGTGACCCAGACGTCCACCGGCCAGGCGAGAGGAAAGAGGTAGTCGCGGTCGGCGATGACCTGGAGCCAGTCCGCGTCCATCGGCATGAGGCGCCCCGCCAACGGTCCGCGCGACAAGGCCAGCCCCCCGGCCACCGCGAGCAGCGCCGCGCCCGCTGCCAGCGGCTTGCGCCATTCCGGCCGCGCGAGCCACACGGCGACGCCCAGCCACAGCGCAAACCAGAACGCCGTCGTCGGATGCACGAGCCCCGCCGCGAGGATCAGCGCGGCCGCAACGCGCTCCCGGCGCTCGAGAAACATCGCGACCGCGATCACCCCCAGCGCGAACGCGAGCTGGCGCGGGTGGAAATAGCCTTCGAGCGAGTTGGCCCCGGTCTTCGCGATCGCGTGACGCAGCGTCAGCGCCGCGCCCAGCGCCACCACGGCCCAGCGCGTCCGGTAGAGCCGTGCGCCGATGCGGCTGGCACCGGCGGCGAGAAGCAGCAGGCTCGTGACGTAGAGCGCCAGGAACAGGTGCTGGATGGAGACGCCGGTCAGCCGCACCACGCCGGCCAGGATCTCGTCGGCGACCATCAACCGCGCATGCGCGCTGATGAGCACGCGGTCCTGCGGAAAGAGCGCCGGATCGAGATGGCGCAGGACCGAGGGAATGTAGAGCGCCTGGTCCGACGCGCCATAGCGGTATCCGGCCGAGTTCAGGGTCGCAAGGACGACGAAGAGGCCAAAGGCACATGCCAGAAGGCAGAAACGGATCGTTCGCGACAACGTGGGTGCTACCTCTGACTTCTGTCTTCTGGCTTCTGTCTTCTGACTTCCGACGTTCTTCACCCTTCATCCGCTGAAGGGCCGTAGATCGCGGGGACGGGCACGTTGCGCAGCCGGAGGTAGACGCTCAGCTGCCCGCGGTGATGAATCAGGTGATTCATGATGAAGCTGCGCAGCACCGCGACCCTCGGCATGGTCAGGACCTCCTGGTCCCCCTGCATCAGCGTCCACTGCACGAACATCGCGGCGTCGATCTGGGCGTCGATTTTCTGGCGGCCCTTCTTCACGTTGCCGTCGAACGTCTCGAGGATGGCGGCGACCGAGACGGGCTGTTTCGGGCGCGCGTCGTCGCCGAGCGACGCCACGTCGAACTCCGTGACGTCGAAGGTCGCCTCGACCCAGCGCGGGATGTTCGCGATGTGGCCGGCCAGCTGCCCGAGGCTGAACGACTTGTCGTGCGGCTTCCACGCGAGATCCGCCTGCGGGACCCTCTCGAGCAGCCGTCGCGTCGTCCCCATCTCGTGATCGTACTCAGGCAGGAACGCGTCCTTGAGAGCCATCCGGAAAGTATACGACGGCCCCGAAGCTGGAAGCTGGCAACTGGCAACTGGCTATTCGTGCCTCAGTGCGGTGAGCGGATCGATGCGCGAGGCCCGGCGGGCGGGCAGGTACGCGGCGGCCGTGGCCAACGCCAGCAACAGCGCGGTCGCGCCGCCAAGAGCGACGGGATCGTAGGGCTGCACGCCGAACAACTGGCTCTGGACGAGACGAACGATGCCGACGACTCCAGCGAGTCCGAGCGCCGCACCGGCCAGTATCGTCCACGCGCTCTCGCGCACGATCAACCAGCGGACCGCCGCCGGCTGCGCGCCGAGCGCCATGCGCACGCCGATTTCCGCGGTGCGCTGCGTCACGCCGTCGTTCATCAACCCGTAGAGGCCGATGCAGGCGAGCAGCACCGCGAAGGCGCCGACATAGCTCGCGAGGAGCGCGAGCAGCCGCTCGCGGGCGAACGAGTCTTCCGTCTGGCGCTCGAGCGTCTTGGCGCGAAAGATGGTGAGGCCCGGGCCGGCGCGCGAGACGGCGGATCGGACGGACGGCAGGACGTCGGGCGCGGCGTCGGCCAGGCGGATCTCGAAGGTCGGCGAGTAGAAGATGCTTTTCGGCTCGTGCTGGAAGATCGCGTAGTAGACGACGTCGCGCGGCGCGTCCTTGACGTTGGCGTAGCGGACGTCTCCGGCGATGCCGATGACTTCGCGCGCGCCGGGCCCGTCGCCGAGCAGCTGACCGATGGGGCTGCCGTCGAAATGGCGCGCCATGCGCTGGCTGATGATCACGGTCCGCGGCGAGCCGAGCGAGTCCCGCTCGTCGAAGTCCCGGCCGGCCACGAGGGGGATGCCGAGCGTGGCGAAATACCCCGGCGCGACGTGATTGAACGCGACGCGGACGCGCGCTTCCGGCGCGAGGATCTTGGCGCCGAGGCGGGTGAACGAGTCGATGAAGTAGTAGTTGTCGCTCACCGGCCGTACCGCCGACATCGTGATCGATCGGACCGCGGGCACGCCGCGCAGCTCGTCGAGGACGCGGCGGTAGGCGCGGGGGATGTCGTCCCCCTTCATGCCGGCGAGTCGCGGGTCGGTCGAGAACATCAGCACGTGGCGGCGGTCGTAGCCGGTGTCCTGCGTCCACAGCTTGGCGAGCGTCTGCAGAAAGAGGCCGGCCGCGACGAGGAGCACCAGCGACAGCGCAACCTGCGACGCGACCAGCGTGCGATCGAGCAGGCGGCGCTGACGGCCGCCGCCGACCTGGCGGGTGGCCGCCATGCGCCGGCCCGACGTCGCGCGCAGTGCCGGCGCCAGCCCGAACAGCAGGCAGGTCACGCCGGAAACCGCGATCAGAAAGGCCGTCAGCCGCATGTCGATGCCGAGCGCCACGGGCGCGCGTTCGGCGGTCGGCGTCGCGACGCGCAGCAGCAGCTGGCCGCCGCCGTTCGCCAGGCCCAGCCCGAGAACCGCCGCGCACGCGGCGAGGACCACGGACTCGGTGAGCAGCTGCCGGACGACCCGGCCGCGGCCGGCGCCGAGGGCCAGCCGCGTCGCGATCTCCCGCCGTCGCGCGTCGGAGCGCGACAGCAGCAGCGTCGCGACGTTCAGGCTCGCCAGGAGCAGGACGGCGGCGAGCAGCATCAGCAGCAGCCGGAGCTGGCGCTCGTAGCCGTCCCGGAGGTCGCTGGCGTTGCCGCGGGCGCCCGGCTCCAGCCGCCACCGGACGTCGCGTGCGCGCTTCGCCTCGTCCGCCGTCCGCGCGCCCTCGAGACTGGCCCGCGCGAAGATCGCGCCCGACTCCTGCTCGGCCGCGCCCAGGGTGACGCCGGGCTCGAGCCGCGCCATGACGTAGATCCAGGTGGCGAACGCGGCGGTCCACAGCGGCTTGCCTTCGCTCAGCCGCTCGATCGATCGCATCGGAATGCTGATGTCGTAGGGCCGTCCGACTTCCGTGCCGGCGAACCCGGCGGGTTCGACGCCGACGATCGTAAAGGGCACCTGGTTGAGCATGACGGTGGTCCCGAGCGCATCGGCGCGTCCGCCGAAGCGCCGCAACCAGTAGGCGTGATTGAGGACCGCCGTCGCCTGGCCGGGTTGATCGTCCGCCCGCGTCAGCAGCCGCCCGAGCGCAGCGGTGAGCCGAAGGGTCGAGTAGTAGTCGCCCGTCACGAAGACACCGGCCGCCGCTTCCGGCTCTCCGTTGACGGCGACCGTGACCCGGCCGAACGGGTTCACCGCGAACACGCCGTCGAGCGTCGTGCTGTGATCGCGGACGGCCTCGAACTGCGGGTAGGGGAGCGAGTAGTTGAACCGGCCGTTCGGTCCGGCGAACGAGGCGACCACGAGCCGATCGGCTTGGGGAACCGGCAAGGGCCGCAGCACGATGCCGTCGAAGAGCGAGAAGATCGCCCCGATGGCGCCGATCCCCAGCGCCAGCGATCCGATCGCGAAGACCGCGAAGAGCGGACTGCGGCGCAGGAGTCTCAGCGCATACCGCACGTCCTGGATCCAGCCGTCGATGAAGGCGCCGGCCTTGACGTCGCGGATCTGCTCTTTCAACGATTCGGTTCGTCCGAGTTGCATCGTCGCCGCGCGGCGTGCCTCGTCGGGGCTCATGCCAGCCTGCCGATGTTCTTCCGCAAGCATGTCGAACGCGCCCCGGATCTCATCGTCCAACTCGGCTTCGACGCGCCGGCGGTGAATCAGATTTCTCCAGAGGCTGCGAAGTCTCATCGTGGTCTCCAGATTGCCAATTGCCCGCTGACTCGATTCCCCGTTGCCAAATCATTCGTGCCGCAAGGCGACCAGCGGATCGACGCGCGACGCGCGCCAGGCCGGAATGGCGGCCGCGATCAGGGCGACCGCGAACAGGGACGCGACGGTGCCGGCGAGCACGCTCGGGTCCGAGGGGGTCACGCCGTAGAGCAGGCTGGCCAGCGAGCGCGACGCGAGGATCGCCGCGGGTATGCCGGCGGCCGAGCCGATCGCCACGACGATCGCGGATTGTCGAAGGACCGAACCGAGCACGGTGCCGCGCGTGGCCCCGAGCGCCAGGCGGAGCCCGATCTCGCCGGTCCGGCGCGCGACCGCGTAGCCGAGTACGCCGAACAGTCCGACCGACGCCAGGAAGAGCGACAACACGGCGAACGCTCCCAGCAGCCGCCCGACCAGCCGTTCTCGCACCAGCGAGCGATCGACCTGGCTCGACAGGGTCCGGATCTCCGAAACCGGTACGGCCGGGCCGACCGCTTGCACGCGCTCGCGGATGCCGCGGGCCAGCGCCAGCGGGTCTCCGGACGTCCGCACCGAAAGCGTGAGACCGCCAGCGTCCCCGGTGTTGACCGCATACATGTACACCGTCGGTTTGTCGACATCGCGGAGCGTGTAGTACTTCGAGTTCGCGACCAGACCGACGATCTCGAGCGGCAGTTGGCGCAGCATGAACCGCCGGCCGATCGGGTTGTCGTGTGGGAAGTAGCGCTGTGCGAAGGCATCGTTCACGACCGCCGCGACGGTCTCGCGCGCGCCGTCCTCCGGAACGAAATCACGTCCCAAGCGCATCGGGATGGCCATCGTCGCGAAGAACCCCTCGGACATGCGATTGGCGAGGACCATCGCGCCGGGCTCGCGCGGGCGCCCGTCGATCGTGATCGGGAGGTCGATGCCGCCGCCGGAGATCGGCGTGATCTTCGACAGGCTCGCGGCCGCGACACCCGGCAGAGCCCGGACCGTGTCCAGGACGTTGCGGTAGTACTGCGTGAGCCGCTGGCCTTCGTAGCCGACGCGCATCGGGTCGAGGGTGAGGAGCACGACCGGCCTGGCATCGAACCCTGGATGGACGTCTCTGATGTTCCGCAGCGTCGCGACGAGGAGCGCCGCGCCCGCGAGGAGCACCAGCGAGAGCGCCACCTGCACCGCGATCAAGGCATGGCCCCACCGCGACGACGCGCGGGACGCCGAAACAGCGCGCACGTTGGCCTGGACGGAGGAGGTGATGTCGGTGCGGGCGGTGTGGAGGGCGGGAAACACTCCCGCAAGCAAGGCCGCCCCGACCGCGACGCACGCTGTGAAGAGGAGGACCCGTCGATCCGGCGCGACGTCCAGGTCGATCGGCGCGCCGCCCTGGACGATCAGAGAGACCGCGAGCGGCGCACCCCAGGCCGCGACGAGCAGGCCCAGCGCGGCCCCGGCCGCGCCGAGCAGCGCGGATTCCGTCAGCAGCTGGCGCACCACGCGCGACCGGCTCGCGCCGATCGCGAGCCGCACCCCGATCTCGCGCCGCCGGGCGACCCCGCGCGCCAGCAGCAGATTGACGACGTTGGCGCAGGCGATCAGGAGGACGACGATCACGGCCGCCATCAGCAGGACCACCGGCCGCGAGAAATCCCGCCGCACGTCCGACACGCCATTGCCGGCGGACTCGACGAACAGGCGCTGCGCGAGGAGCCGCTCCCGGGCCTCGGCGTCCGTCACGTCGGCGGAGTTGTCCGTCATGAACCGCGTGAAGATCGGATTCAGGCCGGCCGCTGCCGCATCGCTCGTGATGCCCGGCTTCAGCCGTCCGACGATGCCGAGCCAGCTGGAGGATCCGCTGCGCAGCAGGCTGTTGCGCCGGACCAGCGGCTCGGCGGCCATCGGGACGAAGAAATCGGCGGGTCTTCCGACGGCGAGATCGTCGAAGCGGGCGGGCCCGACGCCGACGATCGTGAATGGCACGGCATCGATCCGAACGGTCTGGCCGAGCGCGTCTCCGCTGCCGCCGAACTCGCGGATCCAGGCACGATAGGAGAGGACGGCGACGGCCGATCCGTCGGGCGCGTCCGCCCGGTCGTCGCGCTGGGACAGCAGCCGGCCGGCCAGCGGCGTCAGTCCGAGCACGTCGAAGAAATTCCCCGACACGAACCGGCCCGCCACCCGGCTCCCAGTGGCGGTGCTTCCCGCCATCGCGTTCTTCGACATCGCCAGCGCGCCGTTGAACACGGTGTTCTCGTCCCTGATCCGTTCGTAGGCCGGATAGGAAAGGGCGGTTCCGTTTCCGAATTGGGTGATGCGCCACACCTCCACGAGCTGCCGCGGGGCGGCGACCTGAAGGTCGCGCAGCAGCAGCGCGTTGACGAGGCTGAACATCGTGGTGGTGGCGCCGATGCCGAGGGCCAGCGACAGGACGGCGGTGAAGGCGAAGAGCGGGTTCCGCCGCAGCAGCCGTGCGCCGAACGCGACGTCGTGCCAGAGGATCTCGAGGGTGGCCCCGCTGCGCGCCGCCCGGACCTGCGTGGCGATCGCGGCGGGGCGGCCCAACTCGATCGTCGCGCGCCGGCGCGCCTCCGCCGGGTGCATGCCGGACCGGACGTGCTCGTCGACGACCAGGTCGAACGCTGCGCCCACCTCGTCGTCGAGATCGTCGTCGGCGGCCCGGCGATGGCGAAGGTTCCGCCACAGGCTGGCCAGGCGGTGGCGCGCGCGTCGGAAGATGTCCATGCTCCTATCGAGCCTCTATACGAGCGCGAGTGTGCCGCGGTTCGTATCGAATGTCAATAGGAGAGGAAGGCCCGCGGGAGAAATCGGCCGACGATGGCCATCGGAGTCATCCCTCGAGCAGCAGCTTGTCGACGAGCCCGGCAAGACGGCGCCAGCGCTCGGCCTGGCGCGCGAGCTCGCGCGCGCCGGGCTTGGTGATGGCGTAGAACTTCGCTTCGCGGTTGCTCTCGGTCCGTCCCCACGCGCCCTTGATCCAGCCCTGCTGCTCGAGCCGGACCAGCGCGGGATAGAGGGTGCCCTGGTTGAGCGAGAGGGGATGATCGGAGACCTGCGCCAGCCGGGTGGCGAGCGAGTAGGCGTGCAGCGGCCCCATCGTGGAGAGCGCGCGCAGGACGATCAGGTCGAGCGTGCCCTGGAGGAGCTCGACGCCTTTGTCTTCACTTGGCATACCAGTGAAGATGGCACAGCGGCCACGGGGGGTCAAGGGGAGCCGGTGCCAAGGGTAGCAACAGTGCTGGCGCTAACGGTGCCAACGGTGCTCGTGCTGCGGGTGCGGAGATTCGGTGTCAGCGGTGTCGTGCGCACCATCGCCTGCACCGCTGGCACCTTGGTCTCCCGGGAGCATCCCTGGCACTGCTGCACCTTGACACTGCACCCTTAGCACTGCACCGTCAGCGCCCTGGCACCCGACTTACTGAAGACCGTCACTCTCAATCGTGACCGTCTTCTGGCCGATCACTTTCCCGTCGACGGTCAGTTTGACGAGATACGAGCCGGGGGGAAGCGGGGGACCGCCGAAGCCGCCGCGGCCGCGACCGCCGCCGCCCTGGGCGGCTTGCGCAGCCGCGGGTGCCGGTGCGCCGGCCGCCGGCGCCGCGGCCGGACGATCCTCGCGGCCGGCGCCTTGCTGGCCCCCAGCCGGCGGTGTCGCCGGGGGATTGGTCGCCGCCGGCTGCGTCGCGGGCGCGGTGGTCACCGGGGTTGCGACGGGCTGTCCGCCCTGGCCGCCGCGGGCGCCCGGCGGCGTCGCCTGCAGGTTCCACCGCACGCGATTGAGGCCGGAAGAGCGGGTGCCATCGATGGTCCGCACGACGCGGCCCGTCACGTCCGAGATGTCGACGCGGACGCTGCCGGCGTCGGCCTTCAGCCAGTAGCTGATCGCCGTGCCGACCTCCGGATTGGGCGCACGGAAGACTTTCTGGCCGCCGACGGTGATCTGCTTCTGGATGTCGTTCAGCCACGCCGTCGCCGGCCGGACGTCGAGGAGCGCCGCGTCGGTGGTCATCGTCTGGTCGGTCAGCTGTTCCAGCGGCGAGATGTCGTCCAGGATCCAGATGCTCCGGCCGTGCGTGCCCGCGATCAGGTCCCGCTCGCGCGGGTGGATGATCAGGTCGTCGATCCGCACCGTCGGCATCCCCTGCATCAGCGGCTTCCACGACTTGCCGGCGTCCATCGACACGAAGATCGCGTACTCGGTGCCGAGGAAGAGCAGGTTGCGGTTGCGATCGTCCGCCGTGATCACGTTGGCGTTGCCTGTCGGCAGGTTGGCCGCGATCGAGGTCCAGCTCTCGCCGAAGTCCTTGGTCACGAAGACGTACGGCTTGTGGTCGTCGGTCCGGTGGCCGTCGAACGTGACGTAGGCCGTCGCGGCGTCGAACGGCGAGGCCTCGACGCGCGAGACGTGCGTCTCGTTCGGGACGCCCGGCACTTTCGACACGACGTTCTTCCAGGTCCGGCCGCCGTCGCGGCTGACCTGCACGTTGCCGTCGTTGGTGCCGGCCCAGACGATCCCCGGCACGACCGGGGACTCGCTGATCGTGATCACGTTGCTGTAGGCGGCCGCGCCGTCATGCTTCGAGGCCATCGGCGCCTTGCCGTCCACTTCCATGATCGGACGGTCGTTCCGGCCGATGTTGCGCGTCAGATCGTCGGACATCATCCACGTGGTGCCGCGATCCATCGACTTGAAGATCCGCTCGGCACCGAGATAGATCGTCGACGGGTTGTGCGGCGAGAGGATGAACGGCGTGTTCCAGTAGAAGCGGAAGTTCGTGCCCGGCGGAGGCGGCGGCACGATGTTGCCGCTGGCCGCGCCGGGACCGCCGAAGGCCGGCGGAGCCGGTTCGCCGCTCTCGGAGGGTGCGGCCTGCGTCTGGCCGCCGCGGCCCGCCGGACCGCGCGGACGGATGCTCGTGCTGGTGGCGCGTCCGAGATCGACGCGGTTGGTGTTGCCGTCCTGCGACTCGGAATAGAGGATCCGCCAGTCGGTCGGATCGTTGGCGGTGTAGAAGCCGTCGCCGCCGCCGACGCGGAACCAGTCGGAGTTCAGGATGCCGTTGGGGCTGCGCACGCGGCTCGGGCCGCACCAGCTGCCGTTGTCCTGCAGTCCGCCGCACACGTAGTACGGCTTCCGCATGTCGGCGCTGATCTTGTAGAACTGGCCCAGCGCTCCCATGTGGTTCATGAAATCCCAGGTCTCGGCCTGGTCGTAGCTCACGTCGAGCCCGCCGTCGTTGCCGACCATCAGGTGATTGTGATCCTTGGGGTCGATCCAGATCGCGTGGTGGTCGCTGTGCGCGAGGCCCTGCACCTGGCGCCACGTCTTGCCGCCGTCGATCGTCTTGAAGAACGGGGCGCCGCCCTGGTAGGCGATCTCGGGGTTGGTCGGGTCGACGCGGATCTGGCTGTAGTACATCGGCCGATCCATCGAGTTCGACAGGAACCGCCACGTCTTTCCCGAATCGTCCGATCGCCAGATGCCGGACTTCGTCGGGTCGGGCGCGGGAGCCCCGCCGCGGCCGCCGCCACCGCCGCGTCCCGCCCCCGGCTCGACGAGCGTGCCGTCGTCGTTGACGCCGGCGCCGGTCCCGCCGCTCGGGCCGACTTCGATCGACGCGTAGATGGTGGACGGCTTCGAGCGCGCGACGTCGAGGCCGATGCGTCCGATGATCGGGTTCGCCGGCAGGCCGTTGCCGGTCAGCTTCGTCCACGTCTTTGCCGCGTCCGTCGTCTTCCAGATGCCGCTGCCCGGGCCGCCGCCGTTGAAGCCCCAGGGCTGGCGCCGCCGCTGGTACGCCGCCGCGTAGAGGATGTTCGGGTTGACCGGATCCATCACGACGTCGGTGAAGCCCGTGTCCTGGTCGACGAACTTCGTGTTCGTCCAGGTCTTGCCGCCGTCGATCGACTTGTAGAGTCCGCGCTCGGGGTTGGGCCCGAAGAGATGCCCGATGGCCGCGACGTAGACGATGTTCGGATCCTTGGGGTGGACGACGATGCGCGCGATGCTCTGGGTCGCCGCCAGGCCGACGTTCGTCCAGGTCTTGCCGGCGTCGCTCGATTTGTAGACGCCGGCGCCGAACGACGAGCTCTGGCGGTTGTTCGGCTCGCCGGTCCCGACGTAGAGGACGTTGGGGTCCGACGGCGCGACGGCGATGTCGCCGATCGACGTGATCGGCTGATCGTCGAAGATCGGGGTGAAGGTGGTCCCGTTGTTGACCGTCTTCCACACGCCGCCGGTCGCGAACGCCACGTAGAAGGTGGAGGGATTGCTCTCGACGACCGCGAGGTCGTCGATGCGTCCGCCCATGTTCGCCGGGCCGATCGACCGCCAAGTGAAATTCTTGAGCACCGGATCGGTGCTCTGATGAACCGGTGGGGCGGCCGGGGCCGCGGCGGGCTGGACGCCCTGTGCCTGCATGCCGCGCGCGCCGAGGGCGCACAGGCCCACGGCCGCGAGTCCCGCGCCAAGACGGAAACCCGCCGTCGCCATCCGGCTCCGGCGGGGTGAAGATGCCGTTCGCTTGCTCACGCCTATGCTCCTTCGCTTGGTAGTACTACCGAGCGTAGGAGTCTACTGCAAACGATAAACGGGGGAATCGGGGAATCGGGTAATCGGGTAACCGGATAAACGGGTAACCGGAGAATCGGGTAAACCGGTAAACGATAAACGGGTCATCCGGCGGAGTGCCTACTTCTTGAAATCGACCTTGGGCACGGCCTGGGACGCCTGAGGGGCCTCGTAGTAGGGGTATCCCTTGAAGC
>Ga0075365_10000901_pt1 | contig 12468 bp, 10 predicted proteins | sample EndMetdeltDD1765_FD_71387 | JGI IMG/M metagenome (GOLD analysis project Ga0075365, IMG submission 71387) | Populus endosphere microbial communities from Tennessee, USA - Endosphere MetaG P. deltoides DD176-5 | ecosystem: Host-associated > Plants > Roots > Endosphere | place: USA: Tennessee... | reverse complement strand
TCGACACTCGATCTGCAGTCGGCCGACACCGACGTTGCGGTGTTCGCCGAACCGGTCGGCGCTCGGGGTCTGCCCGGTGCCCGCGTGCTGCGCGCCGACACCCTCGAGCGCTTCGTCGCCGGTTGGAACGGAATGATGCGATGAAGCGCGCGATCACACCCGCGTTCGTGTTGCTGGTCGTCATCGCGGCCGCGGCTGCGATCGTCGCGACCGCCGGCCTGTACGCGGTGTTCGAGTCGTGGACGTTCATCGCCTGCTCTGCCGCGGGCGCACTGGTGGCGGTTGCAGCAACCCTCGTCGCCGCCCGATACCGGCTGTTGCCCGGCGAGTCGATCGCCCTGTCGGTCGTGCTGTTCGTCGTGGTCGGCATCGTCGTCGTCGGCGGCGCGCCGACCCCGGGCGCGGCGCGCACGTTCTTCTCCGGACTCGTCAACGCATGGGCCGACATGGTGTCGGCAACACAACCAGCGGACCTCACCGAGACGTTGCGCGTCGTACCGTTCGCGCTGTGCTGGTTCGGCGTGTTGCTTGCCTGCGAGTTGATCCGCTGGACGCGCCCGCCGTCGTTGCCGATCGTGGGGCCCCTGGCGACGCTGTCGCTCACCGCCCTGCTCAGCGCCGAGGACCGCACCGTCGCAATCGCCCAGGGTGCGCTGCTCGCCACCGCGGCCTTGGCGCTGGGCGCGATCCAACAGCGGCGAGCTCGACGCGAGCACGAGGTCGCCCGAGCCACGTCGACTCGGACCGGTCCGCGCCGCCCCGAGGTCGTCGGCCTCGCTCGCGTCGTCGTGATGCTGGCAGTGGTCGGTGTGGCCGCACCGCTGGTCGGCCCACGGTTGCCGTTGGCGAAGGCCCACGAGCGGTACGACCTGCGCGACGAGAACACGCCTCCGTGGGACCCGCTCGCGGTACCCAGCCCGCTGGTGGAGCTGAAAGGCTCGTTGGCCGCCGAGCAGCGCGACAAGGTCGTGTTCACGGTGACGTCGTCGTCGCAGATCGATCGCTGGCAGACCGCGGTGCTCGGCGACTACGACGGCGTGGTGTGGACCGTCGGTAGTGGCGACGGTGATGCCTCCACCGAGTTCCGTCCGGTCGACACGCGCCTGCCGCGCCCGCCGTCGGAGGACACAGGTGGCGCCAAGGTGAGAGCCACCGTCACCGTCACCGACCTGCGCGGCCCGTGGCTGCCGAGCCCCGGCTGGGCCACAGCCGTCGACATCCATGACAAGGGCGCCGGTGATGCACCGCTGCGCGCCAACCTGCGCACCGGAACACTGGCGGTTGCGAGCGGCGTCACGGCGAACATGAGCTACGACATCACCGCCTACGAGCAGGCCGACCTCACCGACGAGGAGTTGGCCGATGCAACCGTGCACTCGACCGATCCCGGGCACAGCCTCGACGGACTCCCCCCGCCCGTCAAGAACCTCGCCGCCGACCTGTTCGAGGGCAAGGACCCGGGTTGGCAGGACGTCATCAGCGTGCGCGACGACTTCCGCGGAAGCGGCTTCTACGACTCGAGCCCGAGCGCGCCGCCTGGGCACAGCTTCTTCCGGCTCGCCGAGTTCCTCAGCGATCCCCAACGGATCGTCGGTTACGAAGAGCAGTACGCGGCCGCGGCAGCAGTGTTGCTGCGCACCGCTGCCGTACCCGTGCGCGTCGTGGTCGGCTACCGGATCCCCGCCGACCGCTGGGTGAACGGCTCGGCTGAGGTGCACGCCGGCGACATCAGCGCCTGGATCGAGGTGCACGTCGACGGTCACGGTTGGGTCGCAGCCGACATCACACCCGACCGAACGCGCACGCCCACGACGAACCAGCAGGGCACCGTGTTCGAGGACGTCGCCGTTCCGAACCCGCCCCCGCCGCCGCAGCTGCCACCGAACGTCGAAGTGATCACCGATGACTCCGAGCGCGACAAGCTCGACGAGCCCGACCCCGATCACGCCACGGTCGAAGCCGACGTCGCCGGCGAGGGTGTTGGTCCCGGCATCGTCGCGGCCGGTGCCGGCGTTGGCTCGGCTCTGCTCGTGGTGCTGCTCGGCGGCAGCGTGATGGTGGTCAAATGGCGGCGGCGGCGACGGCGCCGCGCCGCTCCCGTTCCGGCCACGAGGGTGGCTGGTGCGTGGCTCGAGCTGTCCGATCGATGTCGCGAGGCCGGCGTGCCCCTGCCGCAGCAGACGACCCCGTTGGAGGCGGCCCGCGCCTACCTCGACACCGAACCCTCGGCACCTGCTGTCCGCGACGATCTACTGGCCCTGGTCGCGACCGTCGACCGCGCCGCGTATCACCCGCAACCACCAGGCGACGACCGTGCCGAACAGGCCTGGCGATACTCTGACCGTGTGGTTGACGCACTCGTCAGCGATCGCAGCCTCGGCCGGCGGCTCGTCATGCGGATCGACCCTCGCCCGCTTCGCCACCGCGATCCGGTCGCGGCCCAGGATCGCCGGTGAGATGAACGACGACGAGGTCACCCGCGAAGTCGATCCGGACTGGTTGACGCGCCTGCGCGGCGACGCCTCAGCCCTCGACCGCGACGACGTGCACGACAACGGGCACGCGGCCGACGACGAGCACACGATCGGCAACGCAGATCTGCTCGATCAGGTGCGCGCCGCGGTCCGCGACGCACGGAGTGAACGGACGCCGTCGGCACCGTCGACGCCGTCAACTCCGTCAACACCGTCAACACCGCGGGACATGTCGTTCCCGCCGCCTGACCCGACATCGCCCGCGCACAGCGCCAAAGCCGCGCCGACGCTGACGTTCCCGGAGGCCCGCTGGCAGCCGCCGCCGCGACTCAAGCCGATCAGCGCCGCACCTGCGCATCCACTGCTGGCCGACTCACCGCGTCCGCCGCGATCCAGGCGGGCACTCGTGCTCGTGGTCGCCGCGGCAGTCGTCGTTGCCCTGATCGTGGGCGTGCTCATCGGCCGCAGCGGTTCGTCCGGCGGCAATCCGAGCGACGGCACCACGGTGACCACACCCGACAGCACACCCGCTTCCAACGTTGGATCCGAGGTCGGTCCGTGAGCGTCGGCACCGCCGATGAGGCCACGATGCCGCCGGACGTCGCCCGCCGCTTCGCCGATCTTGGTGGACGACGTCAGCAACCGTACGCGCGCAGTTGGGGCACGGCCAGTGCTCGCGGTCCACGTCGAAACGCGAACGAGGATGCCTGCGATCAGCGCCACGGCCGCTCGTTCGCCGTCGCCGATGGGATGGGCGGACGCCCCGGCGGAGCCGCCGCCGCGGAGACCGCCGTCGCCGTCGTGCTCGAGCACATGAGTCGGGCCGCATCGCCCACGGACTGGCGGGCGATCGTCACCAGCGCCAACGACGCCGTACGCGGGCGGGCCAGGCTCGACGGCATCGACCGCAACGGTGCGGCCATCGCCGCGATCCACTGCAGCGCCAGCGGCGTCACGGTGCTGCACCTGGGCGACGTCCGCGTGTATCGCCTTCGCAACGGCGCGCCCGAGCCGTTGACCACCGATCACAACGTGGCCGAGCAGCTCGCGCGCGACGACATCAATCCGGCGCGACTCGGCCTGCGAGCCGGCGAGCTCGCCGCGCTCACGGGGTACCTCGGCGACGAGGACAGTGCCGTCGACTTCGCGGTGCGAGCGCTGTCGGTTGTCGAGGGCGACCGCCTCGTGGCCTGTACCGACGGCGTCCACCGTCACCTCGACGGTGCCGTCTGGCGGGCCGTCGACGCTCTCGACGACCGCGCCGCAGCAGCGTTGCTGGTGGACGCCGCACTTCGCGCCGGTGGCACCGACGACGCCACCGCGCTCGTCATCTCGCTCGCACTGGGCGACGCCACGGAAACGGGACACGGATGATCGTCACCCGCCTCGGTGTCGGCGTCGAATCGGCGAGCGGGCTGCTCGCCCGCCGCGCCGATGGGCTGCTCTTCGCGGCCGGCACGATGTTCGCAGGATGGCCACAACTGCTCGAGCGGTTCCTCGACGCTGACGACGTCGAAGCCGCGCGCGACGCAGTCACGGATGCGGTGGTCGCGGCCTCGTTCGCGGTCGATCCGTTCGCGATGGTCACCTGGAGCGACTTGGTGCACGTGCACGTGCTCGGCGACATCAGCCTCACCACCGATCTGCCGAGCTTGCCGATGCTGTCCGGCCGCGGCTCGGCGAGCTGGGTCGAGCACCGTGCCCCGCGTACGACGACGGAGTGCCGCCTGTGGTTGGGAGTGGATCCAAAACCCGCCAGCGATCTCGGTGCCGGCGTCGTACCGGCCGACGGGTTCTCGCTCGAGCTCGAGGCTGGGTCGCCCGCTCCGGCCCGCGCCTCGACTCAGTCCCAGCGGCCGGCGTCGTGTCCCCCGGCCGAGCCGCAACCACACGCCTTGCCGGACCTACCTGTCGCGCCCCGCGGCCCGACGAGCGGCCTGGAGGCGCTGCACGCGGCGACGGGCGGCGACTGGATGGAAGACTCGCTCGGTCTGCCGCCGCTCAACGATGCGCGCCCGCTCGAGCCGGCGGTCGCGAGCGCACCTCCCGTCTCCGACTTCGATCCCGAGATCACACTCGAACCGCTGGCCGTCTCCGTCGCCGCGCCCGAGATCGATCAGACCCCGGCGCCGGTGAACGCCGCTCGCCCGCGCACGGTGCAGGCCCGGCGCTGCCCCAACCAACACGTCAACCCACCGACGGCCGCGCTGTGTCGGCTGTGTCGCGAACCGATCTCGCCCGGCGAGCCGCTCGAACTCGTGCCCCAACCCGCGCTCGCGTCGCTGGTGTTGCCGGATGGACGATCGGTTCCGATCGACGGCAACCTCGTCATCGGCCGCAGCCCAACCGCCCCTGCCGCACGTGTCACCGAGCCGAGCGCGCTGTGGCCGCTCGACGTCGGCAACGACGTCTCGCGCACGCACGTTGTCGTGCGCGCCAACGGTTGGGTGCTCGAGGCAGTCGATTGCGAATCGAGTGGCCAGACCGTGCTCGTGTCCGCGCTCGCGCCACACGCGGAGCCGACGTTGCTCGAACCATGGGTGCCGCACGAGCTCGCCGTTGGCGACGTGCTCTACCTCGGCGGCCCGACCCAGCTGAGGATCGAACGATGACAGTGGGATCAGAGCTGATCGTCAGCTTCGTCGGTGACGAGCGCGTCCTCGCCCCCGGCGACGAGCTGACGTTCGGTCGCTCGGGCGATCTCGTCATCGACGAGAATCGCTACCTCCACCGAGTTGTCGGGCGCTTCACGTTCGCGAGCGGAATGTGGTGGCTGGTCAACCTCGGCTCGGCGATTCCGCTGACGGTCTCGGACACGAGCGGACCCTCGTTTGCCCGCGTCTCGCCGGGATCGTCGGTCGCGCTGAGCTTCGAATCGTCGTTGGTCGCCTTCGAAGCGGGCAACCGCAACTACGAACTCGCCGTCGATGTCGTCGACGGCGGCTTCGACGACGCGCTTGTCGATCTCGACGGCGATGGTCAATCCGAGAGCTGGTCCGACGAGGTCACCACGACGGCGTCGTCGCTACCGATGTCGGCCGAGCAACGGCTCCTGCTCGTCGCGCTTGCCGAGGGTCGGTTGCGCGATCCCGGCGCCACCGTCGAGATGCCGACCAACCGCCAGATCGCCCACCGCCTCGGCTGGACGATCACCAAGTACAACCGCAAGCTCGACGGACTGTGCACCAAGTTCGCCGCGGCCGGTGTGTCCGGTCTGCGCGGCTCCAGCGATGCACTCGCCAAGGACCGCCGGCTGCGCCTCGTCGACCACGCGCTCCACGCCGCCACGGTGACATCAGCCGACCTCGACCTGCTGCCGCCGTCGTCGTAGTAACCGCAGGCCCGGTCAGCGACTCGCCTCGGCGCTCCACACCTTCGCTGGGGGGATTCGTCCCCGTCGACGTCCCCGGTCCAGATCTTCATGATGAGACGTGGCTGAGCGCAGCGCTCGTCCAACTCACGAACATCACGATCAGAGATCCCGAAAGGACCACAACATGAGCGAGATCCTTCTCCGCGCCGAAGACGCACGGTCAGCCGCCGACGAGGTCGTCCGCGCCGCGCAAGACGCCCACGATCAGTTCCAGACCCTCAAGAGCCGGCTGGCCCCGTTGGCCGACAGCTTCCGCGGCAAGACCGCGACTGCGTGGGACGGCAAGTACACCGAATGGGACACGAGCGCCAAGGACCTGATGGAGGCCCTCGACGGTCTCGGCAAGTTCCTCAACTCGGCCGCCGACGCGATCGAAGAGACCGACAACAGCCTCTCCTCGCAGCTCGGCTGACAAGGACCCACGCGTAGCCCTCGTCAGCACACGATGCGTTTGGAGTCCCGATGACGACATGGTCCGAGATCTTCCCTGATGTGGACGGCCCCCCGGTTCGCGGTGAACCGGGGGACTTCCACGGGGTCGAGCGCGCCTTCGCGACGATGGGCGACGACGCCCAGAACGCGCTCGACGAGTTCAACAAGATCAAGTCCGATGCCGGCGTGAGCCAGCTGCGCGGCGAGGCGGCCACTGCCTTCGAGCGCTTCGTCCGCGAAGTGTCGGACTCGCTCGGAGACCTGCCACGGGTGTGCCATGAAGCATCACTCGTGTTCAAGAAGCACGCCGACGATCTGTCCGCACTCCGCAGCGAGGTCGCCAGTGCGTTGGCCCGAGCCCAGACCAAGTGGAACGAACGCAACAACCTGCAGACCGACGTGTCCAACGCCGACCAGCGGGTGTCGACGCTGCAGAACCAGATCGACTCGCTGCCGAGCACCGGCACGGATCCGACCGCGGACTCGCAACGAGATGGCCTCGATTCGGATCGCTCGCAGGCGGCGTCGAATGCGCAGTCGTTGCACAACCGGCTCGATCAGGCCAACGATGCGCTCGCCGCGATCCGGCGGGAGTACAACGGCTTCCACGATCGCGAAGCCACCCTGCGCTCGACGACCCACAACGGGCTCGACGACATCGATCTCGGTGACCTCAGGGACCCGGGCCGGTTCGCCTCCTTCTGCGAGGGCGCATTCGACTTCATCATGACCGTCACCGGCCTCGACGCGATCATGGACCTGGTCGAGGCAATCGTGTCCGGCGATTGGGCCAAGGTGCTGTGGAAGCTTCGCGAGATCCTCGATGTCGTGATCCTCGTCATCGCTGTCGTTGCCCTGTTCACCCCCCTCGGGCCGATCATGCTCTGCGTGGCCCTCGGTCTGGCTGTGGCCAAGCTCGCGGTCGATGTCGCGCTGTACAAGACGAAGTGGCCGAACCCGGAAACCGGCGAGGTCATCAGCGGCGGGGACATCGTGATGGATCTCGTCGGAGTGGCCACTGCCGGCTACGCCTCGTTCAAGCCGCCGACGTCTTCGTTGCTCCAGACCGGACAGGACCTGCTCCGGCTGCGCAACGCGAACAACATCGCCACCCGCTCGTCGATCCTGCGCAACCTCGGGATGACCCCCATCCACGCCATCACCCGGGGGCAGCCCGGCTGGAACCTCTCGCGAATCGTCCGGGTCGAGGGCGTGCTCATCTTCACAGGCAAGACGGCCAACTCCGTCCGCGGAGCTGTCAGCAAGGCGATCAAGGCCCCGACCGTCCTCGCCAACCCGGTCCGATCACCGCTGTCCACCGATGTCTTCCAGTCCATCGCGGATGGGCATTCGAAGCCGGAAGGCGTGCCGGAGAAGATCGTCACCCATCTGTTCCCCAACTCCGTCACCCACACCACATGCGTGCCGGCCTAGAGACTCGAGACAAACACGACATGGAGACGATATGACTGCCCTCGCCGAGATCGACACCTTCGGGCTGATCCTGCCGACGTCGTGGACCGGGCTGCCGCTCGAGCCGGGTGCCTTCGACGCGTTCTGCGCCGAACTGCGCCAGCGGTGGCGGGCCGAACCCGACTGGGACCGCACCAGCGAACGCAAGGCCGAGTTGCTGCTGCGGCGAGTACGTTCCGAGCTGACCCGCCGCGGCGCCACGTTCGCGGGCATCTTCTGCGACGCGGGAGTGCCGGACGGCAAGCCGCCGATCGAAGCGAACCTCGAACCGATGATGGCGGTGTGCACCTTCGCGGCCTACTCGCAGGCCGATCTCGACACCGATCTGCCGTTGACGTTGCCGGTGTTGTTCGCCGCGTTCGCGACCAAGTCGGGCCCTGACGGACGGCACGGCACGATGACCAACCTGCAGCCACCGGAGGTGGACACGTTGCCGGTCGGCAAGGTCGTTCGCCTCCGTCGCCTGTATCGGCCGAAGGGCTTCGGCGTCCAGACCGATCCGTTCTATGCCGAATCGTTCGTCATGCCGCTCGGCGACGACGGGCTCGCCGCCGGCGTGCTCCAGTTCGCGACGGTGAACACCGACATCGCCCATGAGTTCAGCGATCTGTTCGAAGCGATCGCGAAGACGATGACGCTGTTCACGCCCGACCAGCCCACCGACTTCAGCAGGACCAGCCCAGCAGCCGGCAACGAGACGGGAAGGAGCTGACCGTGGCCGAACTGATCGTCGTCGACCTCGACTACGTCGCCGATCTGCACACCCGTGTCGCGAACACGACGACCAAGTTGCGCGAGGACCGACCGGGCAACGTGTCGGTACCGAGCGATCACGACATCGACGACACGCTGCACTCGTTCATGGAGCGGTGGGACAAACGCCGCGGCGAGCTGGCCGACACCCTCGGCAGCGTGGGCGAAGCGTTGCAGGCGATGCACGACGCGTTCGACGGCACCGACAACAAGCTCACCGGCCAGCTGAACTGCGAGTAGGCGATGTCCGACATGTCAGCCGGGCTGGCGCTGGGCGACGAGCTGAGCATGGGACTGGCACACGTGCGCGACGCGCCGGTCGGGCTGCCGAACGCCGAGGCCGTGGTGGAGGCTGTGTTCGAGATCACGTCCGGCGCGACGCGCGTCGTGCTCCGCCCCGGCGAGTCGGTGCTGATCGGCCGCACCCGATCCGGAGACGCAGCGACGGAGCCCTTCCTCGGCGTCGACGATCGGTTGGTGTCGCGTCGACATGTCCTCGTGCATCGCGTCGGGGCCGACCTCACCGCCGAGGACCTCGGCTCGCGCAACGGCACGATCCTTGCGCGCGGCGCGACCACAACGCAGCTCGTGCGGCCGACCGTGCTCGCCGATGGCGACCGGCTGTGCACGGTCGGCGATGTCGAGCTCGCGCACGTCGTCGCTCGACGTGCTCCCATGCCGGGCCAGGATCGATGACGACATGGCGAGTGCAGGTCCGCGACCCTCGCGGCACGCTGCACGACGTCTTCGCGTCCGGCGATCGCGAGTCGACCACGGAATCGCTGGTCGAGCAGATCGAGGCGCTCGGCTTCCATGCCCGCCCGCTCGGACTCCACGGCCGGTCACTGAACCAACTCAGCTCGACCCTCGTCGACGCGGGTTTGGAGAACGGCGATGTCATCACGGTCGGGCGACTCGATGCAGATCCGAGCGTGCCCCGTGAAGGCTGGTACGTGGTCAGCGTCAGCGGTCCGGACGCAGGCCGCTGGGCCCGCCTCGATCCGAACAAGCCACTGACCGTCGGGCGCACCGGATGCCGCGATCTGGCTCTCGACGATCCGTTGCTGTCGGCAGCGCATTGCCGGATCAGCCTCGTGGGCGACGAGGTGACGATCATCGACGCCGGCTCGACCAACGGCACCTACGTCGAGGGTGAGCCGATCGACGGACGCGATCAGGCGACGGCGCTCGACCGCGGCCAGTACGTGCAGGTCGGCAGCTCGGTGCTGACCGTCATCGAGATCACGCCAGACGATCTGGCCGTGCTCGGTGAAGCCGATGGACCGGACCGAGTCTTCCCGCGGCAGTATCGGCGCGCGCTACCGGCACTGCCCGAACGGCTGGAGGCTCCACGCACCCGCGAGCTCGAGGAGTCGACGAGCGCGGCGACGTGGTGGCGCTCGGCCGTCCCCCTCGTCACCGGCGCCGGCTTCGCGCTCCTCACCGGTCGCTGGATCTTTCTTCTCATCATGGCGATCGCGCCGATCATCTTCACCGTCGACGCGATGCGTCGGCGGCGCCGGGTCAGCAACAAGACCGAACGCCAGCAACAGAAGTACGCCGCTGAACTGCTCGACTTCCGCACCCGGCTTGCTGCCCTGCGCCGCGTCGAGCGCGGACGCCTTCGTGACGCAGCCCGCGTCGGCGGCTTGTCGTCGATCAGCGCCGAGGCCCGGTTGAACAGCCTGTGGGAGCGCTCGCCGGCCGACGACGATTTCCTGACCCTCACCGTCGGGCTGGCCGCGATGCCATCCGCGATCACGATCAGCGACGCCAACCTCGACGACAACGCGATCCAATGGGGCACGCCCGTCGGCACGGATCTGCGCACCACCGGCTCGCTGGCGGTCATCGGCGAGCCAGCGCGCACGATGGGCGTCGCGCGCAGCCTCGTCATGTCGCTCGCCGCGCACCACTCGCCCGCCGACCTGCGCATCTCGATCCTCACTGCTGACACCGCCGGCGACCAGTGGGGCTTTGCCCGCTGGTTGCCGCACACGTTCCAGGGCGACTCCGGATGCCGGATCGCGACGGACACCGACAGCCGTGCTGCGCTGCTGAGTTCGATCACACAGCTGCTCGAGACCAGACGCGAGGTCACGGCCGGCACGACGGGCGGATCTCGGGGACAGCACTCGCCCGTGCACCTGGTGGTCATCGACGACACGTCGCTGCTCTCGCCCGGGGAGTTGACCGAGCTGTTGGTCGGCGGCCCCGCCAACGGCATCGTCGCGATCACGCTCGACGCGCGGCTCGCGCCCGAGGGCAGCGGCGCGACGCTGACCCTTGCCACGGCGTCGGACACCTGCGTGTTCCAGAGCCGCCATCAGCCGCGCGTCGAGGGTGTCGCGGTTGCCGAGATGTCGGCCGTTGTCGCCGATGCTGCCGCGCTCCGACTGGCCGGCCTCCGTCCGACCACATCTGACGAGCGCGATCTCGCCGGCGGCGTGGTCCACCTCGTCGACATCCTCGACACCGGGCCGACCGTCATCGACGGTGATCACGTGCGCGAGCGATGGGCGTCGATCGGTCCGAAGACCGAGGTGACGGTCGGGATGGCCTCGAACACCCCGATGAAGGTCGATCTCGTCCGCGACGGTCCGCACGGTCTCGTCGGCGGCACGTCGGGGTCGGGCAAGACGGAGTTCCTGAAGACGCTGTTCTGCGCGCTCGCGTTGAACAACCATCCCGACGATCTCTCCATCGTCATCGTCGACTTCAAGGGTGGCGTCGACCACGAAGCCGTCAAGCCGCTGCCGCACGTGATCGACGTCGCGACCAACCTCGACATCGAGCAGTTCAAGCGCACCATCGTGTTGCTCAAGGCCGAGTCGCGCCGCCGCCAGGATCTGCTCGGCGGGGCGGGCGCGAGCAACATCGATTCGTACCGGATGGCCCGCGCCAATCGGCCCGACCTGCCCCGCCTGCCGCGCCTGCTGGTGGTTGTCGACGAGTTCGGTGAGCTGCTCGCCAGCGAAGGCGGGCGCGAGCAGTTGAAGGAGCTGGAATCGATCACCCGCATCGGGCGTGCGCTCGGTCTGCACCTGCTGCTCGTCACCCAGAACTTCGACGGCAACCTGCCTCCACAGATCGACGCCAACGCCGGCATGCGGGTCTGCTTGCGGGTGCAGAAGCCGGTGCACTCCAAGGCCGTCCTCGACTCGGGAATCGCCGCGACGATCTCGGACCGCAACGTCGGGCGCGCCTACGCCCGTTTCCACGGCCGCGACCTGATCGAGTTCCAGACTGCACGTGTCGCGGGGCGGCGCCGCGATCTGGCCGCGACTTCATCGCCGGTCTCAGCGCGGCTGGTGCCCTTCTCGGTCCTGTCGACGCCACCACCCGCTTCCCGGCCCGAGGACGTTCCGGTCGAGGAGACCGACATGTACCTGCTGCTCGAATCGATCCGTGAGGCCGCGGCCGCGACCGGTTGGACGCGCAGCTCGGTGCCGTGGCCGAGCTCGCTGCCCGAGCACGTCAGCCTGCTGTCGATCGCCCGCCGCTCGACCGGCCCGAGCGCGCCGATCGGCATCGCCGACGTCCCCGCCGAGCAACGGCGCGACCTCGTCACGATCTCCGAGCGCGATCAGCAACTGGCCCTGATCGGCGGCCCGAACACACCGCTCGGCGATCTGCTGGCGACGTACGCGACATCGCTTGCCGTCGCCAACACCGTCGACGATCTCCACATCTATGCGATCGACCTCGTCGGCCGCGGCCTGGCGATGCTCGCCGATCTGCCGCACTGCGGCGGTGTCGCCGTCCGCAACGAGGCCCTCGCGCTGCGGATGGTGCGCTGGCTGATGCAGGAGGCCGCCGAGCGCAAGGTCGCGATCGCCGAATCGGGAAGCTCCACCGTCTGGGAGCATGCCGCGACCGGCGCCGCGTTGCCGCCCCAGATCGTGTTGTTGGTGAGTGGTGCGGAGCGGCTGCTGAGCACCAACGACGGGCCCGTCAGCAACC
>Ga0075365_10000900_pt1 | contig 12471 bp, 8 predicted proteins | sample EndMetdeltDD1765_FD_71387 | JGI IMG/M metagenome (GOLD analysis project Ga0075365, IMG submission 71387) | Populus endosphere microbial communities from Tennessee, USA - Endosphere MetaG P. deltoides DD176-5 | ecosystem: Host-associated > Plants > Roots > Endosphere | place: USA: Tennessee... | reverse complement strand
CAACGGCTACCGCCTGCGCCTTGTCCGCTTTCGGTCGCGCACCTTTCCGGATCCGAACAGCTAGACTCCCCGCCACCTGGCGTTGACCAAGGCGTAGAGCATCTGGTCGCGGACCCGCCCGTGCTTGACGCTGCTCGCGGACAAGAGCCCTTCGCGCGTGTAGCCGGCCTTCTCGAGCACGCGGATCGACCGCGCGTTGTCGGCGAACGGCAGCGCGAAGAGGCGGAGCATGTTGCAGGTGGCGAAGGCGTAGGCGGACAGCAGCGTCACCGCCTCGACGGTGATCCCGCGGCCCCAGAACGGTTCGCCGAGCCAATAGCCGACTTCCGCCGAGAAGCGCTCGACGTCGGCGCCCGGCGCGAACCCGGCTCCGCCGACCGCTTCCCCGCCAACCGCAATGGCAAACGTCGTCGTCGGGCGGGCCTGCGCGAGGGACTGGACGAACTGCCGCCCGTCGGCGGCGGTGTAGGGATGCGGAAATCGATCGCGCAGCTGCCGCGCCACGTTCGGGTTGTTCGCGTACTTCACCAGCGACGGCACGTCAGCCGGCCGCCAGGGCCGCAATGTCGTCAACGCGCCGACCAGCTCCATATCAGCTCGCAACTCGCGACTCGCCACTCGCAACTAGAACAACGACGACCCGTGCTTCTTCAGCCAGCGTTCGGCCTCGCGGAAGCCCGGGCACGCGGCTTCGACGAGGCGCCAGAAGCGAATCGAATGGTTCGCCTGCTTCAGGTGCATCAGCTCGTGGATGAGGATGTACTCGCGGACCTCGGGCGGCATCAGCATCAACCGGAAGTTGAGGGTGATGTGCCCGCGCGAGGAGCACGATCCCCAGCGCGATCGCTGATTGCGGATCGTGACGCGGTTGACGGTCAGGCCGTGCCGCGCCGCCAGCGCCAGGATCTGCGGCGGCAACTCCTCCATCGCCTTCGCCCGCAGCTCGGCATCGACCGCGGCCGGGCGCCGCGTCTCGAGCATGCGCGCGCGCTGCCGCTCGGCCCACGCCATGTGCCGCTCGGCGAAGCTCATCGCCTCGGCCTTCGATCCGCCGCGCGGAATCGTGACCCGCAGATCGCCGTCGGGCCTGACGCGCATCACGTAGCGCCGCGCCCGCCGCATGCGCACGAAGTGGATCGTGAACGCGGGCGGCTCCGGCGGCGCAGGTGGCGCCGCGACCGGCACGATCGGCACGATCGGCGCCGGCGGCGTGGGCGGCGCCGGCGACGGCAGGAAGGGGAACCGCAGCTGCACGGCGTTACTTCGCGAGATAGGTGTTCATCCAGCCGAACACTTTCTCGTGCCACAGCTTGCTGTTCAGCGCCTTCAGCACCCAGTGCCCTTCGTCCTCGAAGACGAGCGCCTCGCTCGGCACACCCCTGAGCCTGAGCGCGGTGAACAACTGCAGGCCCTGATCGACCGGAACACGGAAATCGAGCTGGTTGGTGATCACCAGCGTCGGCGTCTTGAGGTTCGCCGCGGCCCGGTGCGGCGAGAACTTCGTGAACTGCTCCCGCGCCGTCCCGCTCCACGGCATGCCGCCGAACTCCGTGTTGCTGAACCACAACTCCTCGGTCGCGTAGGCCATCGACTCGAGGTTGAACAGCCCGTCGTGGCTGACGGCCGCCTTGAAGCGATCCGTGTGGGTGATCAGCCAGTTGACGGCGTAGCCGCCGTAGCTCGCGCCGGCCACGCCCTGCCTGGCCTGGTCGACGTAGGGCAGCTTCGCCACCGCGTCGAACACGGCCTCGAGATCGCCCATCACCTTCCCGGCCCAGTCCATCGTGATCTCGTCGACGAATTTCTGGCCGAAGCCGGTCGAGCCGCGCGGGTTCGGCGCCGCGACCACCCAGCCCTGCGCCGCCCAGAGCGACGGATTCCACCGGTACGACCACGCATCGTCCCAGGCCCCCTGCGGTCCGCCGTGGATCAGAAAGACGACGGGATACTTCTTCGCCGGATCGAACGCCGGCGGCTTGATCAGCCAGTACTGAATCGGCGTTCCCCCGGCGCCGGGAACGGTGAGGCTCTCGGGCTTCTGGAAATCGACGCTCTTCAGCCACGACTCGTTCTCGCGCGTCAGGGCCTGGGCAGGCCCTGTCCGCCCCATGCGGAAGAGCTCCGCCGGAGCAGTGAGCGTCGCTTTCGAGAACACCACGAAGTCGGCGCCGATCTGCGCCGCGGAGATCGTGCCGCCCTGCGCGACAAGCTGCGGTGCGCCCCCGATCAGCGGCACGCGATAGAGGTTGTCGGCCCCCTTGCTGGTCGCCGTGAACACGATCGTGTTGCCGTCGGGCGAGAGGGTGAAATCGCCGACGGACAGGTCGGGGGTCTCGAACACGGTGCGCTTGACGCCGGTGGCGCGGTCGTAGACGTCGAGATACCAGCGGTCCGACTCCAACCCCGGCCGGCGCTGCGCCCGGACGATCATGAACTTGCCGTCCGGGGTGACGCGCGGCTGCACGTCGGCCGCCGCATTGGTGGTGAGCTTCTTCGCCGGTCCGCCGGTCACCGGCACCGACCAGACGTCGTTGTTGGTCGAGAACGCTTCCTTGTCGATCCCGTCCCGGTTGGAGACGAAGATCAGCTCCTTGCCGTCGGGCGTGAACGCCAGCGCCGCGTCCTCCTGCTGCGTCGGCGGCGAGTCGAAGTCCCCCGGCGTCAGATCGCGCGGCTCACCCCCGGCCATCGACGCGACGAACACGTGGTGGCGGACGTTCTCGCGCCACTCATCCCAGTGGCGATAGAGGAGGCGCTTCAGCACATGCACGTTCGGCGGCGTGTCTTCCCCGGTCTTCACGTCCGCGACGAACGCGATCGATTGCCCGTCGGGTGAAATGACCAGCGGAGCCTGCACGCCCCCGGCGATCCTGGTTACCTGGCGGACGTCAGGATCCGCGCGCGGGTTGTGGGCGTAGACCTGCATCTCTCCGTCGCGGTTCGACAGGAATACGAGCGCGTTCGACGTCCAGCGCGGCGTGTTCTCGCTCTTGTCACCGCCCACGAGCAGGCGCGGCGGAGCGGAACCGTCGGCCGGGACGACCCAGATGTCGGCGTTGCGCTTGCCGGTCGCGACGTCGGTGGTCGTCCGCACGAACGCGACCTGCCGTCCATCGGGCGAGAGCTGCGGGTCGCTCACGCGAACGGCGCCGAGCAGGTCCCGGATGGTCATCGGCCGCTGGGCGGCGGCGGGCGAAGCAAGGGCAAGCAGCGCGATGGCGGGAAACAGGGGCTTCATAGTCCTCCGACGGACGATTCTACCCCTTGTCACGAACCCTTCACGCCGGTCACCAGGAGCGCAAAGAGCGGAAAGCTCTCAGGAAAGCTGGCGATCTTCGCGGCCTTGGCGATCTTTGTGAAAGAGCCGTCGGCCGCCGCGCCTATTCCGCGCGCAGCGCCACCAGCGGATCGACCGCCATCGCGCGCCGGGCCGGCACGTAACTCGCCACGAAGGCGATGACCGTCAGGAAGAACGAGACGCCGATGAAGCTCAAAGGATCGGCCGGGCTGACGTTGACCAGCTGCTCCTTGATGATCGGCGTGATGAAGAAGGATCCGACGACGCCGATCGCGACGCCGATGAGCGCCAGCTTGACCCCCTGCACGACCACCAGTTTCAACACGTCGCCGCGGCCCGCGCCGAGCGCCATGCGGACGCCGATTTCCTGCGTGCGCTGCTCGACCGAGTAGGACAGGACGCCGTAGACCCCGATCGCGGCGAGCACGAGCGCGATGCCGCCGAAGAGCGAGAACATCCATCCGAAGAGGAAGTACTGCCAGTAGCCGCGCTGGCGGACTTCGGCCATCGTCGCCGCCTGGAAGACGGCCATCCGCGGATCGGACGCGCGGATCGCTTCCCGCGCCGGCGCGGACACCAGGGCCGGATCGCCGGCGGCGCGGATCGTCAGCCCGGTGTTCGGGAACGCGCCATAGGGGAGCGGCACGTAGGCGCACGGTTCGATCGGCTCGGTGTTGTCGAGCTCGCCGTGCCGGTAGTCGGGGACGATGCCGACGATGGTGAACCAGCCGCCGTCCGCCTCGTTGAGCGTGCGGAAGCGCCGGCCGACCGGGTCGTCGTTGGGCCAGAACCGCTTGGCCATGGCCTGGTTGATCACCGCGTACGGCGTCTTCGTCATCGATTCCGTGTCGGTCAGCTCGCGGCCGCGGATCACCGACAACCCGAGCGTCTTCAGCATGTGCGGCGAGACGCCGGTGAAGCCGATGCCCGGCTCCTTGCCTTTCTCGGCCGGCTGGCCCTCGATCACGACCGTGCTGAAGCCGCCGCCGCCGCTGAGCGGAATGAGATTGGACGCGAACGCCGCCTGCACGCCGGGCAGCGCCTCGACGCGCCGCAGGATGTCCTCGGTGCGCTGCACCTTCGACTCGGGCGTCGGGTACTGCTCGTTCGCCATGTAGTAGCGCATCGTCATCAGCGGCGCCGCGTCGAAGCCGCCGTTGGCCTGCTGCAGGTTGAGGAAGCTGCGCACGAAGAGCGAGGCGCCGATCAGCAGCAGCAGCGACAGCGCGACCTCGGCGACGACCAGCGTGTTGCGGATCCAGGCGCGGCCGCCGCCCGCGGTGCCGCGGCCGCCCTCCTTCATCGCCTCCTGCAGATCGGCCCGCGACGCCTGCAGCGCGGGGGCGAGGCCGAAGACGATGCCGGTGAGACCGGCCACGCCGATGGCGTAGACGAAGGCCCGGAAGTTGAGCGACCACTGAATGAAGTAGGGGATGTCGTCGGGAGGGATGGACATGTCCATCAGCTTGAGGCCGCCCCAGGCGCACGCCATGCCGAGCGGGACGCTGACCAGGCCGACGATCACGCTCTCGGTCAGCAGCTGCCGGAGGATCTGGCTGCGCGCCGCGCCGAGCGCCGTGCGGATCGACATCTCGCGCGACCGGCTCGAGGCGCGCGCCAGCATCAGGTTGGCGACGTTGAAGCAGGCAATCAGCAGCACCATCGTCACCGCGCCCATCATCGTCAGGATGATCAGCGTGACGTCGTCGGGAATCGCCCAGGCGCGCAGCCCGCGGACCCACGCCCCGCGGCCGTCGTTGCTGTCCGGATAGGCCGCGGCCTGGTTCGACGCGACGGCATCCGCCTCGCGCTGCGCCTGCTCGATCGTCACGCCGTCGCGCAGACGGCCGAACACCTCGAGGTTGCGCTGGCCGCGCTGCTGCGTGACGGCGAACTCGGAGAGCGGCAGCCACAGGTACTGGTTCTCGGGAAAGCGGAACTTCGGCGGCATGACGCCGATCACGGTGTGCGGGCGCGCGTTGACCTGGATGGCGCGGCCGATCACGGCGGGATCGGCGTTGTAGCGGCGCTTCCAGAGATCGTCGGAAATGAGGACCACCGGTTCCGCGCCGACGCGATCGTCTTCCGCGGTGAAGCCGCGCCCGAGCGAGGGCGATTTGCCGAGGAGGGGAAAGAGCTGATGGCTGACGGCCCCGCCGGAGTAGCGATCGGCGTCGCCTCCCTCGCTGACCGTGAAGCTGCGGTACTGGATGCCGGCCAGGGCGCTGAACGAGCCCGCGCTCTCCTGCCAGTCCTTCAGTTCCAGCCACGAGAAACTGCCGAACCGCTCGTTGTTCCGCTTCTGCGTGGTGTGCAGGACGACGAGGCGTTCGGGCGCGAGATAGGGGAGCGGCTGGATCAGGACGCCGTCGGTGACGCTGAACATCATCGTGTTCAGCCCGATGCCGATCGCCAGGCAGGTCACCGCCAGGCCCGTAACTCCCTTGTTTTTCAACGCGGTACGGACCCCGAAGCGAATGTCCTGGAGCAGCATGTGAGCTAAATACGCCTGGAACATCGGCCATGTTCCGGTGTCCACTAGGGACATGCTCGAAGCACGCGGGCTGACGAAGTACTACTCCGCCATCACCGGGGTCCGGGACGTCAACTTCCGCATCGAGAACGGGGCGGTCCTGGGCCTGCTCGGCCCGAACGGCTCGGGGAAATCGACGACGGTGGGGATGCTGACCGGGCTGCTGGAGCCGTCGGGCGGGGCCGTCGAACTGGACGGCGCCAACGTCCGATCGGACATGCTCCGCTACAAGCAGCGTCTCGGCTACGTCCCCGAAGAGGCGCAGCTCTATACCTGGATGACCGGCGCGGAATACCTGACGTTCTGCGCGCGCCTGCGCGGGCTGGCCGCGGGCGTCGCGCGGCGGCGGATCGACGCGCTCCTCACGATCTTCGGGCTCGGCCTCGATCGCGACGCGACGATGAGCGCCTACTCGAAGGGGATGCGGCAGAAGATCCTGCTCTCGGCGGCGCTGCTCCACAATCCGACCATCATCGTGCTCGACGAGCCCTGTTCGGGCCTCGACGTCGGCACCACGCTGGTCATCCGCAGCCTGATTCAACGCCTGGCGGCGGCCGGGCGCATCGTGATCTACAGTTCGCACGAGCTCGAGATGGTCGAGAAGGTGTGCTCGGAGGTCCTGATCCTGCGGGAGGGACGGGTCGCCGCGCACGCGGCGACGGCGGCGCTGCGCGAACAGGTCCACGCGGCGTCCCTGGAGGACGCCTTCCGCACGCTCGTGTTCACGACGGACACCAACGCGGTCGCCGGCGAGATCCTCGAGGCGATCAGCCACTGACGGCGGCCCTGATGATGGTCCCCATACCGAAGCCGTGGCGGCGAAGCGCGGACCAGGTCGAGACGATCGCGCGCGCGACGTTCAAGGGTTTTCTCGAGAGCGATCTCATGCCGTCCGGCATGCAGGCCCCCGCGATGATCTGGGTCGCCGCGTTTCTCGTCGCGCCGTCGCTCTGCCTGCCCGCCGTCGCGATGATCAAGTACCCGTTCATCCGGATGTTTCACCCGGAGATGCTCGAGCGGGTGTTCTGGGCCGACCGGCTGCTCTACCTGCTGCTGTCCACGGGGGCGATGGGGCTGATTTCGGTCGTGCTGTGGGACACGCTCTTCCCCGCTCGCCGCGACGCATTCGTGCTCACGCCGATGCCGATTCCGGTCGGCATCCAGATGCTCGGGCGGCTGTCCGGACTCGTGCTGCTGTTCGCCGCCTTCACCGTGGCGCTGAACGCCATTCCGGCGATCGCGTTTCCGGCGGTTGCGGCGGGAGGCTTCTTCGACATCCCGCGCGACGTCGCCGGCCACATCGTGGCCGCGATCGCCGCCAACGCCTTCGTCTTCTTCAGCGTGACGTCGGTGCAAGGGCTGGTCATCCTCGCCTTCGGCCGCCGCGCCGCCGCGCGGCTGGCGGTGATCGCCCAGGCCGGCGCGGTGCTCCTGTTCCTGATGTCGCTGCTGTTCATGGACGCCGTTCGCGGCTTCGCCATCGACGCGATCCGCCGCGACAACCTGGCGGATCCACGGCTGCTCTTCCCCCCCGCCTGGTTCCTGGGACTTTACGACTTCGTCGCCGGCACGCCGCGGCCGTTGATGACCGGGCTCGCGCTCAGAGGGCTGGCCGGCGCGCTCGTGCCGTTCGCGGTGACGGTGGCGATCTACGCGTTCGGCTTCAAGCGCCTCCTGGCCCGCGCGGTCGAGGCGCCGCCCCGCACGACGCGGTTCGCGCTGGTCGCCCTCGGCTCCCGCCTCGTCCGGGCGATCCTGATCCGGCGGCCGGAGGAACAGGCGATCGCCGCGTTCGTCCTGCGCGCGGTCGCGCGCAGCGGGCGCCACAGCATGCTGCTGTCGATCTACGTCGGCGCGGGCCTGGCGCTGATGACCACGTCGGTGATCCCCGCGGTCGTCCGATTCGGCTACGACGCCTTCACCACGCCGGGCGTGGCGATGCTCAGCCCGCCGCTCGTCCTGAGCGTCGCGCTCGCGGTCGGCATGCGGATCCTCATGACGATTCCCGTCGATCTGTCGGCGCGATGGGTCTTCCAGACCACGGCGCTCGTGCCGCGGCGGATCGACGCCGGCGTACACAAGGCGATGCTGCTGCTCGTCGTCCCGCCCGTCGCCCTGCTGGCCGGCATCTCGGCGTGGGTCCTGTGGGGCCCGGCGATCGCCTGGCGGCACGCGGTGTTCTGCGCGTGCCTGACGCTGGTGCTGTGCGAGGTGCTGCTCCTCACCTTCAAAGGCTCGCCGATGACCCGGCAGTACGTCCCCGGCCGCTCGCGCTTCCACATGTGGTGGGCGTTCTATCTGACGGCGTTCACCACCTATTGCTACACGATGGCCGGCTTGGAGGCGACGCTGCTGCGTGTCGGCGGGCTGCCGATCGCCTCGAGCCTGTTCGTGGCGCTCGCCTTCGCGGCGTGGCTCACGCGCAAGATCCGGCTGCGCGATGTCGAGGAGGTGTCCTTCGAGGTCGAGCCGCTCGACGAAATGTTCCAGGGCTTCAACCTGACCGAGACCTACGCCGCGCAGTCGGTCGCCCCGACCGCCAACGGCGCCGGCAAGCTCCCGGTCTGACACGTGGGCGGATGTGCCGGCTGAAGGCGGAAGGTGCCGTTCAGCCCCCTGTAGTTTCCGCCTGTAGTCGGAAGTCTCAGGTGTGGGTATGATGCCGCCATATGCGCCGCCCCGTTCTCTGCTGGCTGCTCCTTGCCGCGACCGCCACGCTCGCCGGCCAGACTCGCATCGACGTCGTCACGCCGGCGGCGCCCGAACTGGCGGCCTTCGGCACCTACGACATCGGCGTCAGGACCATCGAGGCGACGGACAGGAATCGCCCGGACGTGCTCAACACGAAGGCCGGCGGCCCAATCGCCCGCTATGACCGGACGCTGACCCTCGAAGTCTGGTATCCCGCGGCGCTGTCGGCGGGACAGAAGCCGGGCGGCGAGTACCGGACGTTGACCCGCGACGGGGCCGCGGCGACGACCATTCTCGGCCGCGCGGTCCGTGACGCCGCGCCGGTGCGGGCGGCGTCCTTTCCTGTCGTGATCATCTCGCACGGCTATCCGGGCAATCGCTATCTCCTCAGCCACCTCGGCGAGAACCTCGCGAGCAAGGGATTCGTCACGGTGTCGATCGATCACAGGGACAGCACCTACGACGATCAGAAAGCCTTCAGCAGCACGCTCTACAACCGGTCGCTCGATCAACTCTTCGTCCTGCGCGAGATCGATCGTCTGGGCAAGGCCGGGTCGGGCAGCTTTCTCGCCGGGCTCGCCGACGCCGCCCGCACCGGCCTGGTCGGGTACTCGATGGGCGGGTATGGGGTGGTGAACACCATTGGCGGCGGCTACAGCGAGGCCGCCGTCACCGGCCCAACGGCGCCGCCGAACCGCCTGCTCGCCGAGCGCGCCGCCTCGAACGCCGCGTACCGGTCCTCGATCGATCCGCGGATCAAGGCCGCCGTCGCCATCGCGCCCTGGGGCATGCAGGGGGGCGCCTGGGACGCCGAGGGGCTGAAGGGGATCACCCTGCCGGTGCTCTTCGTGGCCGGCAGCGTGGACGAAATCGCCGGCTATGAGAAGGGCCCGAAGGCCATCTACACGGGCGCCGTCAACGCCGACCGCTATCTGCTCACGTTCATCAACGCCGGCCACAACGCCGCCGCGCCGTATCCGGCGCCGCCGGAAGTGATGACCGACCCCACCTACCCGCGCATGACCTCCCCGTTCGGACACTATGCCGATGCCGTCTGGGATACGACGCGCATGAACAACATCCTGCAGCACTTCGCCACCGCGTTCTTCGACCTGCACCTGAAGGGCGACCGCGAGAAGCAGGCGTTCCTGGATCTCGCCCCGAACGGCAAGGATGGGACGTGGAAGGGCTTCAAGCGCGGAACCGCCGTCGGCCTGATCCTCGAACACGCGACGCCAGGTCCGCGCTGATCGTCCGCCTGCAGGCGGATGTGACTCGGCGTCCGTGCGGCGTCTGCGTGCACTTCAGATCGCCCGCACCCGAGGCCAACGGTTCTGCCAGATGCCCCGTCTAACCGCTGGTCGAATCTGAAGACGGAAGTCCGCCCGCTATCGGGAGGTTGGATGATCCATACACTACGGCTTGCCTTTCGTTCGCTGCGCCGGCGTCCCGGGTTCAGCGTCCTGGCGATCGTGACGATTGCCCTTGGCGCGGGCGCAAACGCGGCGGTGTCGGCCGTCGCCTACAGCGTGCTGCTCAAGCCGCTGCCGTTCGCCCAGCCTGGCACCGTCGTGGCGGTCTGGCCCGGACGGTTCATGTCGCAGGTCGAGCTGCGCTACCTGCGCGAGCACGCGCGAGGGCTGTCGCGGATCTCGTCCGTCTCGCCGGGCTGGACCTACTCGCTCACCGGCGCGGGCGATCCGTCCAAGGCGACGATCGACCGCGTGTCGGGCGACCTCTTCGAAACGCTCGGCACCCAGCCGCTGCTCGGCCGCCTGATGCGCGCGGACGAAGAGCGGCCGGGCTCGCCGAAGGTGCTCGTCCTCAGCCACCGTTTCTGGCGCGCGCGCTTCGGCGGCGACCGATCGGTCGTCGGCCGGACGGTGAAGCTGGACGATCAGCCGCACGAGATCATCGCCGTGATGCCTCCGTCCTTCGAGGTCCTGACGACGCGGGTCGATGCATGGGTGGCGCTGCCGGCGGATCGCGCCGCGTTCTACGACCGGCTCAACTTCGCGCTCTTCGTCGGCCGTCTCGCACCGGGGGTCACGGCCGCGCAGGCCGATCGCGACTTCAAGGCGCTCATTCCCACGATGCGGACCGACCTCAAGTTTCCGGCGACCTACGGCCGGACGGCGCGGATCCAGGATCTGCGGTCGGCGATCACGGGCGACATGCGGTCGTCGCTGCTCGTGCTGGCGGGGGCGGTCGCGCTGATGCTGCTCATCGCCGGCGCCAACCTGGGCACGCTGCTCGTGGCCAGCGGCGCATCGCGCGCGCGGGAGTTCGCCGTACACGCGGCGATCGGCGCGTCGCGCAGCGCGCTCGTCCGCCTGCAACTGGCGGAAGGACTCGTCCTCGCCGCCGCCGGCGCCGCCGCCGGACTGGTCCTCGCCTACGGCGGCCTGCCGCTGCTCGTCGGACTGCTGCCGAAGGACACGCCGCGCACCGGCGACATCCACGTCGACGGCACGGTCACGATCGCCGTCGTCGGCGCGGCCCTCCTCGTCGCGCTGCTGTTCGCGATCGCCCCGTCGTTCACGGCGGGCCGCCGCGGCTTCGGCTCGCTGCGCGAAGGCGCGGCCACCGAGTCGCGCGCGACCCGGCGCACGCGCGGCGCGATGGTGTCGGTCGAGATCGCGCTGGCGCTCGTGCTGACAATCGGCGCCGGACTGATGCTGCGCACGCTCTGGCAATTGCAGCGTGTCGACCCCGGGATCGACGTCGATCGGATCCTGACGCTCCGGCTGCAGCCGACCTCGACGAACTACAAAGCGCCCGGCGCGATCACCGCCTACTACGACCAGGTCCTGGCGCGCATCGGCGCCGTGCCCGGCGTTCGCGCGGCGGGCGCGATCCAGCATCTGCCGTTCAGCGGCATCGCCTGGTTCGACGGGTTCGAGATCGAAGGCCGGCCGATCCCGGCCGGCGAGGCGCGGCCGACTGCCGGCGTCAAGATCATCACGGGGGACTATTTCGCCGCGGTCGGGCAGCGCCTCGTCGCCGGCCGGACCTTCACCGCCGCGGACCGCGCGACCGCGGCCCCGCCGGTCATCGTCAACGAGTCGTTCGCCAAGGCGTACTTCGGGAGCGCCGCCGCAGCCGTCGACCGGCGGATGCGGACCGGCCGGGCCGCCGGCGACTGGGTGGCGGTCGCCGGGGTGGTCAGCGACGTGCGCACCGAGTCGCTCGACAAGCCGTCGGTGCCTCAGTTCTACACGGTCGTCACCGGTGCGAACATTCCGGGACTGATGCTCGCCGTCCGCACCGACGGCGACCCGCTGTCGATCGCCTCGGCGGTCCGCGAGGCGGTATGGTCCGTCGATCGCAACGTGCCGGTCGCCGATCTCCAGCCAATGCGGACGATGATCGGGACGACGCTGGCACGGCCGCGGCTGCTGCTGACGCTGCTCGGCGCCTTTGCCGCGACGGGGTTGGCGCTCGGCGCCATCGGCGTCTACGGCGTCGTCGCCTTCGGCGTGGCGCGGCGCCGCCGCGAGATCGGCATCCGCATGGCGCTCGGGGCGAACCGCGCCTCGGTCGTCAGGCTGATGCTCGGCGAGTCGGCGTGGTACGCCGGAGCCGGCCTGATCGCAGGCGTCGGCCTCGCGCTGATCGCAAGCCGGATGCTGAAGGGCCTGTTGTTCGAGGTACCGGCCACCGACGCGGCCACGTACGTGTCGCTGGCGCTCGGCGTCGGGCTGCTGGTGACGCTGGCGAGCTATGCGCCGGCGCGCCGCGCCGCGTCGATCAACCCGGCCGACGCGTTGCGGAGCTAGGGCAGGACGTAGCTCGCCAGGACGGCCTGCACCGTGAAGATGTTCAGTTTCTTGTTGAACTTCAGCTGGATCGGCGCGGGGCTGCCGCTCACATAGATCTTGAGCTCGGCGTCGAGATCGAGCGACCCGGCGGTCTCGACGCTGAACCGCACGATCTTCCGGTACGGGAT
>Ga0075365_10000899_pt1 | contig 12471 bp, 12 predicted proteins | sample EndMetdeltDD1765_FD_71387 | JGI IMG/M metagenome (GOLD analysis project Ga0075365, IMG submission 71387) | Populus endosphere microbial communities from Tennessee, USA - Endosphere MetaG P. deltoides DD176-5 | ecosystem: Host-associated > Plants > Roots > Endosphere | place: USA: Tennessee... | reverse complement strand
TAGCCGTCGTCGCTCTGGGCGCGGCGGAACTTCAGGCTTTCCGACAGGCGCCGCTGGAAGCGGGCGTTGTCGAGATACGCCATGATCTCGCTCTCGTTGTCGCTGGCATAGCCGCAGCGCAGGAAGCCGAAGCGGACGGTATTGAGCGGACGGCCTTCCTTCGCCGCAATGCCTTCGAGTTTTCCGCGCAACGTCTTGATGGCGTCGTGGCCGTTCAGCAGGGCGGTTACGAACAGATTATGGTTGTCCCGAATTCCACGGCCGAGCGTTTCCGGATTGCCCGAGGTGACCCAGATCGGCGGCATCGGCTTCTGCACGGTGCGGACGCTGATCGCGGTCGGCGGTATCTTGATGTGCTGCCCGTCGTAAGAGAAGATGCGCTCACGAAGGCCCGCGTGCAGCACATCGTAGATCTCGGCGAACAGGGTGTGTGAATCCTTCAGGTCCACATCGAAGCGTTCGAATTCGAATTGCTGGTAGCCCGAGCCAATTCCAAGATCGAGCCGGCCGTTGGAGACGACGTCGGCGAAGCCGACCTCGGCCAGGAGCCGGGACGGGTGGTAAAGCGGCAGGATGCAGACCGCCGTGCCGAGGCGGATGGTCTTCGTCAGACCGGCGCAGTGCGCCACCATCATCAGCGGTGAAGGGCTCAGGCTGTAGTTGTTGAAGTGGTGTTCGGCGTACCAGGCGGTGTTGAAGCCGGCAGCTTCGGCAGCAACGGTCTGCTCGACCGCATTGCGGATGACGTCCTGCGATGACTGATGATAGCCGCGCTGCTGCGCCAGAATGAAGACACCGAATTCCATGAAGAAAGCTCCGCGGGTGTTGATTGCCGGTGCCGGCTTGGCCGGCCTACGCAAAACTAGGGCCTTGTAAAATCCGAGACAATCGCCGTAGAACAAGCATGTCTTTTGCAAAAAATGAAAAGATCGAATGGGCGGGCTGCAGGCGATGGAATTGCTGGTGGCGACGGTGCGGGAGGGCAGCTTCTCCGCGGCCGGCCGCCGCGCAGGCCTGTCGCCGGCCTCGGTGTCGCGCCATATCGGCGAGCTTGAAGCCGAGCTCGGCGTGCAACTGCTCAATCGCACCACGCGGCACCTGTCGCTGACCGAAGCGGGCAGGATCTACGCGCAACGCGCCGAGCAAATCCTGCACAGCATCGAGGATGCCGCAGCCGCAGCGCTTGCCTTGCAGAAGACGCCGCGCGGCACGCTCAGGGTGCATTCGCGCACGCTGTTCGGAATGACGGTGCTGACGCCGCTGCTGCCGCGCTTCCAGAAACTCTATCCCGAGCTGAAGGTCGAGCTTTTCCTGTCCGAGCGGCGCGCGCAGTTGCGCGAGCAGGAGTTCGACGTCGATCTACAGATCGCGGCACCGCACGATCCCGGCCTGATGCAACGGCGTCTGCTTGCCAGCGAGCGCATTCTGGTCGCCGCGCCCGACTATGTGGCGCGCACGCCGCCTCTGCGTGTGCCTGCCGATATCGCGCGCCACAATTGCCTCGCCTACTGGCTCGGCCCGGAAGAGGTGCTGTGGAAGTTCATGAGCAAAGGCAAGCTCACCGAGCTGGCCGTGCCGTCATCATTCTCCAGCAACAACGGCCACGTCCTGATCCAGCTTGCGATCCTGGGACATGGCATCGCGCTGCTCGACGACTACACCGTCGCGAACGAGCTTGCCCGCGGCCGGCTGGTGCGTCTCTTGCCGGGCTATCGGGTGACCAACTCCACGTTCGACGAAGGCATCTACGCGACCTTCCTGCAGACCAACTATCTCCCCGAGAAGATCAGGGTGTTTCTGGATTTCCTGGCGGCAAGCGTTCCGCAGCAGATCAAAAAGCGCGGGGCGCGCTAGCGAATGGCAGTTATCGGCGGCTTTGGCAGGTTCAGCGCTTGACCGCTCGGTCAGTGAAAAATATGGTCTTTTTCAATCCATCAATGTGGTCGGCGGTCGCTTCGATGCCACGTCCTCAGACCGGTCCGGAGCCCACGCGATGACCTTTGCACCGCTGAAAGAGGAAACGGCCGAGCGGCCCGGTGAATCCGAACGGGTCGTGCAGATCCTCACCCAGGCGGCGCAGATCTTCGCGCGCAAGGGCTACGAAGGCGCCTCGATGCGCGACATCGCGGAGGCCTGCGACATCTCGAAATCGCTGCTGTACCACCACTTCAAGAGCAAGGAAGAGATCTACTCGCGCGTTGCGGTCGGCGCGACGCAGGAGCTCTATCTGTTCGTGTTCGAACGTGTCCCGCAAGACGCGCCGCCGTCGGAGAAGATCCGGGCGTTCATGGTCGCCACTGCCGAATACTTCCGCCGCCATCGCTGGGCCTGGATCGCCTCGACGACCGCATTCTGGAACGATCCCGCCCGCCATCGCCAGAAGGAGCGGATGACACGGCGCGACCGCTATGAGGGATATCTCAGAAGCCTGATCCAGGAAGCCGTCGACGCCGGAGAGCTGCGCGACGTGGACGTCGCGATGGCCGGCCGCCTGATCCTGTCGTCGCTGAACTGGATGCACCGCTGGTACAACCCGGCAAAATCGATGAAGCCGGAGCAGATCGCGGACGTCTTTTACGACATGGTCTTCAACGGGCTTCACGCCGGGGCGAGGAACAACGCCAGGCGGCCGTGACGAACGGTCTGAAAAGCAAAAGCCCGGCGCGAATGGTGGCCGGGCTTTTCCTTGAGCGATGTCTGCTCCCTATTCGAGCACGATGTTCCGCGACTTGATCACCGGGCCCCACAGCGCGACGTCCTTGGCAAGCTGACTGTCGAGCAGCGAAGGCGGCCCTGATTCGACCTGCTGCATTTCGGTCTCCATCAGCTTGGCGATTTCCGGCGTCTTCAGCGCCTGGTTGGCCGCTTCGTTGAGCTTGGCGATGATGTCCGACGGCGTTCCGGCCGGCGCGTGCAGCGCCGTCCAGAACGATGCCGTCAGTTCCGGAAAGCCGGACTCGGCGAACGTCGGCACGTCCGGCAACTGCGGCATGCGTTTCTCCGTGGACAGCGCCAGGATCCTCAGCTTGCCGCCCTTCACGTGCTCGATCACCGCAGACGGCGTTGCGAAGCTGAGGTCGCATTCGCCGGACAGCATCTCCATGATGGAAGCGGGGTTGTTGCGATAGGCGATGTCGGTCACCGCAAAGCCCATCGATTGCGACATGATGATTCCGTACAGATGCGTGACGCTGCCGGGGCCGAGCGTTCCGTAGAACAGTGGCTTGGTGCGGCTCTTCGCGTGCGTGACGAAGCCCTTCACGTCGTCGACCGGCGTCTTGTCTGCGTTGACCGTCAGCGTCAGTGGTCCGGAGAGCAGCAGCGCCACCGACGCAAAGTCTTCGAGCTTGTAAGGCAGGTTCTTGCGCAGCATCACGTTGAGCGAGATCGGGCCGGTGCCGCCGGCAAGCAGGACCGTGCCGTCCTTTGGCGCACGCGCGACATATTGCGAGCCGACGATGCCGTTGCCGCCCGGTTTGTTGTCGACGAGCACAGGCTGCTGCAGCGTCTCCGACATGCTCTTCGCCACGGTGCGGATGAGGTTGTCGATCGTTCCGCCGCCGGCGTAGGGCACGACGATGAAGATCGGCTGGGAGGAGGCGGCCCTCACGATCGATGGCGCTGCGAGCGGGGCCAGCAGTCCGCCTCCCAGCAAGGCGGTTACCTGACGTCTGTTGAACTTGGACATGCGCATTTCCTCATTTTTTGCGGGCAGGCCCGGGGAACAGCCATACGTTTACGGCATGACCGACCGGTCGGTCAACGCTTGCCAGGCTGCGTCGCCGGTGCTACTGGCTTGCAAAATTGGCTGACCGATCGGTCAGCCAGGAGAATAATACGAGCCAAGCGAGGAACCATGTCGGCCGATATCGTCACACTGGAAGTTTCCGATTTCATCGCCGTGGTGACGCTGAACCGGCCGCCGGTGAACGCCCTGAACTGGGCCATGCGCGAGCGCCTCGTCTCGGTCTTCGACGAGATTTCGGAACGTCCCGACGTCCGCGTCGCGGTATTGACGGGCGCGGGCAAGGTGTTCTGCAGCGGCGCAGACCTGAAGGATCGGCCTGATCCGTCGAGGCCGGGCTCGTTCCTCAGCCACAACCGCATCACGCGCGAGACCGGCAACAGCATCCGCGAATGCGCGAAGCCTGTGATCGCCGCCGTCAACGGTGCGGCGCTCGGTGCCGGTCTGGGCCTGATGGCCTCCTGCGACATCTATCTTGCTTCGGACGAGGCGGTGTTCGGCATGCCGGAGATCAATGTCGGCCTCGCCGGCGGCGCATCGATGCTGCGCACATTGTTCGGTCGCTCGACCCTGCGCCGCATGTTCTACACCGGCATCCGCCTGTCGGCGGACGAGCTCTATCGCCGCGGCATCATCGAAATGTGCACCAGCCGTGATGATCTGATGCCGGAAGCGATGAAGATCGCGAAGGAGATCGCTGCAAAGAGCCCGCTCGCCATCGGCTACGCCAAGCAGGCGACCAACATGGTCGACCTGATGCCGCAGCGCGACGCCTACCGCTTCGAACAGAATTTCACGATGGCGCTGTCACGCACCGAAGATGCGCAGGAAGCGCGGCGTGCATTCCTGGAGAAGCGCGAGCCCGTTTTCAAGGGGCGCTGAGCATGCAGACGAAACGAGAACCGGAAGCACCGTGTCGGCCGCGTTCGATCTGGATCATAGTGGCGAAGGAGAGATCATGACGGCCGTGAACATCAGCGTGCAGGACGGCGCAGTGACGCAATCGTTGTCCGGCGAGGCATATCGGCAGGCGGCGCGAAGCTGGCTCGCCACCAATCTGCCTGCAAGCTTCCGCAGCGACAGCACCGCATTCGCGGCTCCGTCGCTCACGCAGTCGACAGGCTGGGAGGCCGCGCTGCACCGGGCCGGATTCGCCGGCATCACCTGGCCGACGGCTTACGGCGGCCACGGCCGCACGCTGCGCGAACATCTGATCGCCAATCAGGAAATCGGCGCGCTGCCGATGCCCGAAAGCGTGAACTCGATCGGCAAGGAGCTTGCTGGTCCGATCATTCTTGCGATCGGCACGGAAGCGCAAAAGCTGCGCTTCCTGCCGAGCATCCTCGACATGACCAACATCTGGTGCCAGGGCTTTTCGGAACCGGAAGCGGGCTCCGATCTCGCCGGCCTGCGCACGCGCGCCGTTCGTGATGGCGATGTCTGGCGTGTTAACGGCCAGAAGATCTGGACCAGCGGCGCCTATCGCGCGCAGCGCTGCCTGCTGCTGGCGCGCACCGGACCGGTGGAGGACCGGCATCGCGGACTGGCGCTGTTCGCGGTGCCGCTGGATGCAGCCGGTGTGCGCGTGCGGACGATCAAGTCGATCGACGGCAAGGAAGGCTTCTGCGAGGTGTTCTTCGACAACGTCGAGGTATCGCAGGATGATGCGTTGGGCGCGCCGGACGAGGGATGGTCCGCGGCCATCCGCGTGCTTGCGATCGAGCGGGCGACCAACCGCATGTATCGTTCCTGGCGCTTCGAGAACGAACTTCGCCACCTGATCGCCGCGTGCAAGGCCGACCCGGTCCTCACGGGATTACTCGAGGAGCGCCACTATGCGGCAATGCTTGCGGAGACGATCGTCGATATCGACGTGCTGAAGGCGCATGTCGAGACGGCGGTCGATGCGCTGGTCGCAGGCGAACAGATCGGTGCGCGCGGCAGCCTGGCAAAACTGCACTGGAGCGAGGCGCATCAGCGTTTTGCCGCGCTGGCGATGGAATTGCTGTCGAAAGCATCGCTGCCGCTCCGGTCGGAAGTGCGTGTCGCGCAGCGGCGCTTCGAGGGCATCTATCTGCAGTCGCGGGCCGAGACGATTTACGCGGGCACGACTGAAATTCAGCTCGGCATCATCGCCGACCGGATCCTCGAACTGGCGAGAGGCAAGTGACATGACGAACAGGGACGAAGGATTGTCGCCCGCCGAGTTTGCCGCCACCGCGGCGCGCGCGGTCGCAGCCTGCGCCGGCTTGAGCGTGGCAGAGCAGGGCGTCCGCCTCGCTGGCGATGGCCTGGTCGGGGTCGTGGCTTCAGAAAACGTCGGCGGACTCGATCTGCCGCTGTCGTTTGCAGTGCCGGTCGTTGCGGCTGCGGGCGCCGGACTGTCGGATTTCCCGCTCATGGAGAACATCCTGCTCGCGCGGCTGCTGCAGCAGCGCTTGCCGCGCATCGCGACGACGATCGTTGCGGGCTCGATCAGCGCGACGGTCGCCTGGAACGGTGCCGTGACGGCCAGTCGGCAGGGCGATCGGGTCGTTCTCAAAGGATGCGTTGCGCGCGCCCCGCGGGCGGCCGACGTCGGCTTGCTGCTGGTCCGCGTCGGCGAAAGTGCCGCCGCGATCGTTCCCCTCGCCAGCGTTGCCCGTGACGAGAGCAGCGGTATCGATCTGACCCAGCCGGAATACACCGTGCAGCTGGACGCGGTCAGCGTCCCGGCGGAAAATCTCTTCGCCGAGGGTACGTGGCAGGATCTGCAATCGGATGCCTTCGTGCTTCGCGCGGCGGCGATCCTCGGCTCTGCCGAGACGTGCCTCGCGCTGGCGCGGGAGCACGTTTCGACGCGGCGGCAGTTTGGCCACGCGCTGTCCTACAATCAAAGCATTCGCCATACCCTCGCGCGGCACAAGCTCGGGCTCGAGGGCATTCGCCAGTCGATTGCACGGGCACTGTTCCAGGAGTCGGGACTGCGCGAGCGGCGCGCGGCGTTTCTCGCGGCATCCGCCTATGGCGTGACGATCAGCGAAGGCGCCGTGCAGATGCACGGCGGCATGGGCTTCACCTGGGACATCCCGGTGCACAGGCACGTCCGGCGCATTCGCGCTCTGCAGGCGCAGGGTGATGCGAGTGGCGTGCTTGCGGCGCTCGGGCATGATTACATCGCCGACGTGAAGCCCGCTCGCGAGCACGCCGCGGCTTGACGACAACATGACAGCAAGAAGGACAGATTCGGCATGACCAAGGTTCTCGAAGGGCGGGCAGCGCTCATCACCGGCTCCGGTAACGGCATCGGCCGGGCGACTGCGCTACGGATGGCGTCGATGGGCGCCACCATCGGCGTCAATGACCTGAAGCCCGAGTTCGTCGAGAAGGTCGTCGGCGAGATCGAAGCGGCGGGCGGCAAGGCGGTCGCGGTGACGCAGAACGTGGCGACGCGCGACGGCATGCGCAACGCAGTGCTCGGCTTTGCCCAGAAGCAAGGCCGGCTCGACATCCTCGTCAACAATGCCGCCTGGGTGCGTTATCAGGCGGTGCCGGACATCGCGCCGGAGACGGTGGAGCGGATGCTCGACATCGGTTTCAAGGGCGTGATCTGGGGCATTCAGGCGGCCGCAGAGGTGATGGATCCCGAGCGCGGCGGCGCGATCGTCAACATCGCCTCGGTCGCAGGCCTCGTTTCGGCGAAGAACAGCATCGTCTACAGCGGCATCAAGGCCGGCGTCATGGGCATCACGCGCGCAGCAGCTGCCGAACTCGGCGCACGCAAGATCAGGGTGAATGCGATTGCGCCGAGCGCGATCCCGACCGAAGGCACGATGCGGAATCGCAACACCGAACTCGACGCCCGGCGCATCGCGCGCACGCCGCTCGGGCGTCTCGGCACCGTCGACGACATCGCCAAGGCGATCTGCTTCCTCGCCAGCGACGAGAGCGGTTTTGTCACGGCGCAGATCATGACCGTCGACGGCGGCATCACGACGACCAACATCTGAGCGCGCCGCAGCTGTGCTCACAAGCACCCAACATCCAAAGAGAAGAAGAGTGTCATGAACCGTTTCGCCATCCTCACCAGTCTGACCATGTCGCTGCTTGCGGCGGCTCCTGCAGCCGCCACCGAAACCTATCCGAGCCGGCCGATCACATGGGTCGTTCCGTTCGGCGCCGGCGGCGTCACCGACAACACCGCACGGATCATGGCCAAGGCCATGTCGCGGATCACCGGTCAGCCGGTGCTGGTGGACAACCGACCCGGCGCGGGCGGCATCGTCGGCACTGAGCATGTGGCTGCGGCCAAGCCGGACGGCTATACGATCCTCTACGCCTCCAGTGGGCCGATGGCGGTCAATCCCACGCTGTACAAGGGCAAGCTGTCGTACGATCCGCTGAAATCGTTCACACCGGTGCAAGCGCTGTCTCAATCCAACATGCTGATCGTGGTGAACCCGTCTGCGCCGTTCAAGACGCTTCCTGAGATGATTGAGTTCGCGAAGAAGAATCCGGGCAAGCTCAATTTCGGATCGCCGGGGCAGGGCACGGCGCAGCATCTCAGCGCTGAGCTGCTGCAGTCGGAAGCAGACATCAAGATGACCCATGTTCCCTACAAGACCGGCGCTACGCAGATGGGCGACCTGATGTCGGGCGTGCTCGACCTGTCGATCGAGTATCCCGCCGTGGTGCGGCCCTACATCGAGGCCGGCAAGATGCGCGCGATCGGCATGACCGGTGCGAAACGTTTCAAGAGCTTTCCTGATGCGCCGAGCGTCGCCGAGCTTGGCTATCCGAAAGCGCAGAACGCCGGCTGGTCGTCGATTGCGGTCCCGGCCGGAACACCGCCTGAGGTCGTCGAGAAGCTCGCGCAGATCGTGCAGGAGGCGCTGAAGGATCCGGCGGTCGTTCAATACTACGACGCCAACGACAATCTCGCGCTGGCCGAACTCGGCCCCGACAAGATGCGCGACTTCATTGCGAAGGAAATCGAGAAGTTCAAGGCGGTGGTGGAACGTTCCGGTGCGACCGCCGACTGACGTGCGGTGCGACCGCGGCGGAGATGGACCATGGCGGATATCGAGAAACGGTTGATGGAGCTGCTCGATCGCGAGGCGATCCGCGATTGCATGTATCGCTACTGCCGTGGCATCGACCGCGCCGACGAGGCGGCATTGCGCAGCGCGTACTGGCCCGACGCGATGGACCAGCACGGTCGTTACTCAGGTCCGGTCGAAGGCTTCTTCGAGCTGGTGAAGCAGGGCCATGCGGCCGATCCGCGCAATGTCCATCAGGTGAGCAACATCCTGATCGAGTTCGCGAGCGACACGATGGCCGCGGTCGAGAGCTACTTCAGTGCCCTGCAGCGAAGCCGACGCAGGGACGGCACCCTCAACCAGGTAGTGCTCGCCGGCCGCTACTGCGACCGGTTCGAGAAGCGCGATGGCGAATGGCGCGTCGCCAAACGTACCGTCGTTTATGACTGGGTCGAGGAGCAGACGCCGCCGGCCGAATCCGAGGAGGGGCGCTTCGGGCTGCGCAAGCCGATCGGTGGGCGCTTCCCACTTGATCCCATCTACGAGCTTCGCAAGTCGGCCGGGCTCAAGGATCGCTGACAGCTAGTGTCCCGAATCCGAAGTTGCTCTACTTCGCAGCACTCTCGGGAGCGAACTTCGGATTCGATAAGGACACTAGCAAACTTATGATTCTAGTGTCGTTTATGGTTCAAAAATTCGCTCGATGGACTCGCGGCGACACTGGAGCGAATTTCTGAACCACGACACTAGTTCACGCTGTGCAATGTGTCCCGTTGACGGGCGGCCCCGGTTGTAATCTCCTGCCGCGACAAGAAGCGCGACCGGAGGGACCGCCAATGACCATCGTCCGACAGCTCGCCGTCGGCCTAGCCGCGCTGCTGCTTGGCATTGCGCCTGGCTTTGCGCAGCAGACCGTCAAGATCGGTCTCCTGGTGCCTCTGAGCGGCCCGTTCACGCCGACCGGCAAGCAGCTCGCGGCGGGTGCGCGCCTTTATATGCAGCAGAATGGCGACACGGTCGCCGGCAAGAAGATCGAGCTGATCGTCAAGGACGATACCGGCAACGCCGACATGACCAAGCGGCTTGCCCAGGAACTGGTCGTCAACGACAAGGTGTCGCTGCTCGCCGGCTTTGCCCTGACGCCTGGCGCGATCGCGACGTCGGCGATCGCCAACGAGGCGAAGATCCCGCAGGTCGTGATGCTGGCTGCCACGTCGGTGGTCACCGAGCGTTCGCCCTACATCGTGCGCACGAGCTTCTCGGTGCCGCAGACGGTCGTGCCGCTGGCGGATTGGGCGGCGGCGAACGGCATCAAGACGGTGGTGACGCTCGTCTCCGACTATGCGCCCGGCATTGACGTGGAGACGGCGTTCAAGACGCGCTTCGAGGCGAACGGCGGCAAGGTGATGGAATCCCTGCGCGTGCCGCTGTCCAGCAACGATTTCGCGCCGCCGCTGCAGCGGGTGGCGGACAGCAAGCCTGACGCTGTGATGGCGTTCGTCCCGGCCGGCGTCGGCACGATCTTCATCCGCCAGATGGTCGAGCGCGGGCTCAACAAGTCGGGCATGAAGGTCATCGCCGAAGGCAGCCTGACCGAGGACGACATCGTCAACCAGATCGGTGATGCGGCGCTCGGCATCATCACCTCGCATCACTATTCGGCGGCGCACGACAGCCCCGAGAACAAGGCCTTCGTCGCCGCCTTCGAGAAGGCCAATGATGGACAGCGGCCGAATTTTGCAGCCGTGCAGGCCTACGACGGCATGCGCGTGATCTATGAAGCCCTGAAGAAGACCAACGGGGCGACCGATGGCGAGGCCCTCGTCAATGCCATGAAAGGCATCAGCTGGACCAGTCCGCGCGGACCCGTGACGATCGATCCGGCGACGCGGGAAATGATCCAGAACATCTATATCCGCAAGGTCGAACGGATGGACGGCAAGCTGTACAACGTTGAGTTTGCGACCGTCCCGGACTTCAAGGATCCATCGAAGGTCAAGAACTAGCAGGCAGCTAATGCAACGCAAAACTCCACCCCATCGCGCCGATCACGTTGGTTCGTTGCTCCGGTCCCCTCGCCTGAAAGAGGCTCGCAGCCAGCATGCGACCGGGAAATTGTCCGATATCGCGCTGAAGGAGATCGAAGACGCCGAGATCAGCACGATCATTGCCAAGCAGGAGGCGATCGGGCTGTCCTCGGTCACCGACGGCGAGTTCCGGCGTGCCTACTGGCATTTCGATTTTCTGGCCGGGCTCGACGGCGTCGAGATGGTCGAGGCGGAGGGCATCAAGTTCGCCGGCGTGACCTCGAAGGCCGAGGCTCCTTTCGTCAAGGGCAAGCTTGGCTCAAAACATCATCCGCAGATCGCACACTTCGAGTTTCTCAAGGCGCACACCAGGAAAACGCCGAAGATGACGATCCCGAGCCCGTCGATGCTGCACTATCGCGGCGGCCGGAAGATGATCGATCGCGCGGCGTATCCGACCATGGAGGAGTTCTATCACGACCTCGGGCAGGCCTATAAGCGCGTGGTCCAGGACTTCTACGCCGCGGGCTGCCGCTATCTGCAGCTCGACGACTGCAGCTTCGCTTATCTGTGCGATCCCGCGCAGCGGAAAATGCTCGCCGACCGCGGCGACGATCCTGACAAGCAGGGTGAGATCTACGCCGGCATGATCAATGCCGCGCTCGAGGGCCGGCCGAGCGACCTCGTCATCACCACGCATGTCTGCCGCGGAAACTTCCGCTCCACCTTCATCGCCTCCGGCGGTTACGAAAAGGTCGCCGACCTGCTGTTCAACAGGGTCAACGTCGACGGTTACTTCCTGGAATGGGATTCCGACCGCGCCGGCGGTTTCGAGCCGCTGCGGTTGCTGCCGAAAGGCAAGACCGTCGTGCTCGGCCTGATCACGTCCAAGAGCGGAGAGATCGAAAACAGGGATTTCGTCAGACGGCGCATCGACGAAGCGACCAAATATGCACCGCTCGATCAGCTCTGCCTGTCACCGCAGTGCGGCTTTGCGTCGACCGAAGAAGGCAATGTCCTCGCCGAAGACGAGCAGTGGGCAAAACTGCGCCTGGTGACGGAGCTCGCCGACGAGGTCTGGGGCCGCTGAGGGACAATCGTACTAGACTAGCTGCGGAGCAGGAACTTCTGCACCTTGCCCATCGCATTTCGCGGCAGGGCGTCAACCAGCTTCACTTCGCGCGGCACCTTGTAGTTCGCCATCTTCTGCTTGCACCACGCCAGGAACGCGTCGGTGTCGAAATTTGCCTGGCGTTTCGGCACGACGAAAGCCTTGCCGACCTCGCCCATGCGTTCGTCGGCAATTCCGATCACTGCCACCTGATCAACCTGCGGGTGCTCGAGCATCAGCCGTTCGATCTCGGCCGGATAGCAGTTGAAGCCGCCGACTACATCCGCTGAGAGCGGGCGCGCCGCTACGACCTGTCGCAGACGGGCTATCCCGCCTGTCGCGTCTGTGCCGGCGCCTGCACGATCGGCGGCTTGGCGTTCAGCGCGTCGACCTGAAAGCCCGCCACCTTCTTGTAGGTGTTGGCGATGTCTTCCAGCTCCTGTTGTGAGAGCACATCGGTGACGACGTTGAAGCCGTCCGGGGCGCGCTCTTCCACCAGCTGCATCACCTGCTCGGGGCCGTTCTTGCGGTTCAGCATCACGAGGTCGGAGGTCGCAGGCCGCCGCTCGG
>Ga0075365_10000898_pt1 | contig 12474 bp, 11 predicted proteins | sample EndMetdeltDD1765_FD_71387 | JGI IMG/M metagenome (GOLD analysis project Ga0075365, IMG submission 71387) | Populus endosphere microbial communities from Tennessee, USA - Endosphere MetaG P. deltoides DD176-5 | ecosystem: Host-associated > Plants > Roots > Endosphere | place: USA: Tennessee... | reverse complement strand
GTAATCGCGTTTGGGCCAGGTGTTTCCGAGATTGATCGATTCCGGTCCTTCACGAAGCTGAGCGACGATCGCGGGCAGCAGGTGCGGATTTGTCTCGCCAGGGCCGATGACGTTGAAGAGCCGCATGATCGCGGCCTTGATGCCACGCTCGGCGGCGAAGATCTGCACATACTGTTCGCCCTGCAGTTTGGTGATGCCATAGATATCCGCGGGACCGAGCGCGGACTCGGACTCGCGGTGATCCGCTTCGTCCGGCTTGTAGACGGCTCCACTGCTCGCAAAGACGAACCGGGTCCCGGGCTGGCAACTCGCCAACAGATTGACCGTGCCGCTGACGTTGGTTGCCACGGCGTTCGACGGGTCGCTGTCGCATTCGGGGATGTAGTGAATCGCCGCCAAATGCACGATGACGTCAGGCTGGAAGTCCTCGACCACCGCTCGGGTGGCAGCCGCGTCACGGAGATCGACGCGCTGGAATCCGAAACCCGCGTCGTCACGGGTGAGCCAGTCCGGTGTGCCGTAGCGCAGTAGATCCGCGACCAGAACGTCGGCTTTCGCGCTGAGCATGGGAACGAGTTCCCTACCGACGAAGCCCGCACCACCCGTCACCATCACTCGCATGTGCGTCGTCCCCCCGTTTCAATGATCTCTTTCGCCCTCGTCTCGAGCGATTGAGCAACCCCTGACCAGTCCAATGATTGCGCACCGAGGAGCCCCGCTCGGGAAAACGTGTCCCATTGCTCCTGGGCGGTGAGGAGCGCGTCCGCGAAATCCGCGGTCTCGGTGCCGCACACCACGCCGGCGCCGTACTGGGCCACCACCTCTTTGGCGCCGTTCTCGGGGAACTTCGCCGTGACGACCGGCAGACCACTGGCCATCGCCTCGGCGATCACCCGCGGGAAGCCCTCACGCTGGCTCGGCATGCCCAACACGGCGGCACGCGAGAGTAGTTCGACCTTCTGGTCCTCGGTCACCGAACCCAGCACACGTATGCGCGATGCGACCGACGACCGCCGCGCGTGTTCCTCGATGTCCGCGCGCGCGGATCCGTCGCCGGCGATCACCAGTTCACCGGCGAATCCGCGCGCGGTGGCGAGTTCGAAGGCATCGATGAACAGCGGCAGGTTCTTATGGGGGAAGAGCCTTCCGACGTACAGTGCGCCTGATCGCACTTCGCGGTCCGCGGCTCGGTATTGGGTGACCACGATGCCGCTTGGCAGCACGGAGCACTCACGTCCCGACTGCTCGGTGATGGTCGTGGCGACGGCGTTGCTGATCGCGAAATTCGTAGCGGCCAGCCGTGGCAACCGTTTCTGCGCCGTTCCAACGATGCGATCATCACGGATCTCACACCAGTGAATCCCCGTACGTTCCCGCACATTTCGGGGTAGCGCGGGGACATGCAGCAGTGGCCACTGATTCAAGAGGTGAAAGTCGTAATGCTGCGGCACGACCTGGCGCCGTACCCAGGCGCTGTACTTCATGATGGCCGGCCAGTTCCTCCGCAGTGCGGGGATGGGCGGGTTGATGTAGCGGTTGGTGAGGGGATTGCGGCGGATGTGTACGCCATTGACCGTCACATCGGGGTCGAGCCCGGTGTCGTGGCCGATGCAGTAGACGTCGACCGAATGGCCCCGCTGCACCATGGCTTCCGCAAGCTCGGCAAAGAACACCTCTTGCCCACCGACGTGGGGAGGGTACAGCTCAGTGAGAAACGCGAACCGCATCGAGCCCCCTTAGCTGTCCCTGCCGGGTTCAGTGTGCCATTCGATCCGTGCCGAGTATCGGGGTTCGAGAGGGCGGTTTCTGCAGGTCAAGATCAATCGATCAGGCATCGCGGTCGCCGAGTTTCGTCAGTATCACCTCGGCGGCAGCGCCGGTCGAAATGTGTGTTTGGCGTTGATTCACGTGTGCCCAGCCCCTCGACGTCAGTTCGGCTCTCGCCTCGTCGTCGAGGCAGTAGGTGCGGATCAACTCGGCAAGTCCGGTGTGATCCTTCGGATCGAAGTAGTCGGCGCCGCTGCCGCAGGTCTCCCGCAACGACGGGATGTTCGAACTCAGGACCGCGGTGTGCGACGCCATGGCCTCCAGCGGGGGTAATCCGGCCCCCTCATTGAAGGACGGCATCACCAAGAGGTCTGCGCCTGCCACGAGTGCGCGCAGCTCACCGAATTCCAGACGTCCGAGCATGGCCACGCGATCTCCCAGCGCGGCCGCTTGTGCATGGATGCTCTCATCGAGCATTTTGACCGACGCACCACTTCCGGCGATGACAAGTCTCTGCGGAATCTCTTGTTGCACTTGTGTATACGCGTCCAGCAGAGCCGACAGATTCTTATGCCGTTTGACGTTGCCGAGGTACAAAACGTAACGGTCCTGCACCGGCGACAACCGAGGATCGACAGGTTCGAACCACGCCCCGCTCACCGGAATCGGCGTCACGACAAACCGTGCGGACCCCACGTACCTGGCCAGGGCGTCGGCGGCAGCCTGGGACGGGGTGAATATCGCGGCGGACCTTCGCGCGACGATCCCCAGCATCGTGCGTGCATACATCCGCCGCGCACGGCCGTTGCCGCTGATTCTTTCCGGCAGTAGGTGGTTGTCGTCGTGCACCGTGGTGAACGTCAGGATGCGGCGGTTGCCGGGGCGCAATAGCGTGAGCGGAAACGGATAGTGAGGTAACCAGATGGCCTTCGGCCGGGTTGCCCGTAGCGCACGATCCCATGCCCGCTGCTCGGCGACCGAGTACATCAGGGCGCCTGACGGCTCCGCGATGACGACTGTGGTGCCGTTGCCGACGGGAGGAACGTTGTCGCGATCCGCCAGGACTGCGAGGGTCCGGCCCTGCCGGGCGAAGGCCTCTTCGAGTCGCGGGATGTACACGCCGATGTAGGTGCCGATACCGCTCTGGTCGATGTGTCTGACATCGAACAACAGATCGACGGACCCGTCACCCCGCGCCGGCGTCATCGTGCCCCCCTTGGCCCTCGTCACCGTGGGTGTCGACGTTACCGCGAGGATGCGTCTTCAGGAGCCGAATCTGGCGGGCCTTCACGCCGCCGTCAAATACGTTGTGCGCCAGGAAGCCTGCAGACGCGCTAGTCGTCCTCGCCGTTCTTGTTATCACGCCATGCGCGCTCGAACGGCAGCCGCCACGCGTTGGGTGCGATCAGTTGGTGAATGGCGTTGGGGCCCCACGTGCCCTGCGGGTACGACTTCACCGACGGCGGGTCCTCGAGCAGCTTTTCCGAACGTTCCCACAGCGACTCGATGCCCTCGGCGGTGGTGAAGAGTGTGTGATCGCCGCGCATCGCGTCGAGGATGAGGCGCTCGTACGCCTCCAGGACGTCGCCGACCGTGTCGATCTCCTGCGTCGAGAACTGCATCGACAGCTTGTCCAGCTTCATGCCCGGCCCTGGCCGCTTGCCGTAGAACGACAGCGACACCTTGGAGTTGTCCGCCAGGTCGAAGGTCAGATGGTCAGGACCCTGCGCGCCGACTCCGGATCCTGGCGGGAACATCGATCGCGGTGCCTCCTTGAACGCGATCGAGATGATTCGGATGCCCTCGGCCATCCGCTTGCCCGTGCGCAGGTAGACCGGGACGCCCGCCCATCGCCAGTTGTCGATGCCCACCTTCATCGCGATGAACGTCTCCGTATCGGAATCCTTTGCAACACCTTCCAAATCGCGGTATCCAGCGAACTGACCGCGCACCACGTCGGAACACTTGATCGGGAGCATCGACCGGAACACCTTGTTCTTCTCTTCACTGATCGCACGCGGTTCAAGTGCGGTTGGCGGTTCCATCACGACGAACGCCATCACCTGGAGGAGATGGGTGACCACCATGTCTTTGAACGCCCCGGTGCTTTCGTAGAAGTTGGCGCGCTCATCAAGGCCCAGGGCCTCGGGGATGTCGATCTGGATGTGGTCGATGAAGTTGCGGTTCCAGATCGGCTCGAACAATCCGTTGGCGAATCGGAACGCCAGGATGTTCTGGGCTGCTTCCTTTCCGAGGAAGTGATCGATGCGGAAGATCTGGCTTTCGTCGAATGTCTCGTGGACGAACCTGTTCAGCTCGACCGCACTGGCGAGGTCGGTACCGAACGGCTTCTCCATCACGACCCGCGAGCGGTCGACCAGGTTGGCGTCTTTCAGCATCGTGATCACCGCGCGGGCCGCTTTCGGCGGCACCGACAGGTAGTGCAGGCGGCGCACAGTGGGTCCGAGCTTTTCTTCGGCGGCGGCGACGGCGGCAGCCAGCGCTTCGGGCCCATCGCCCTGAGGCACGTAGGTGACGGTCTCGGCGAACCGTGTCCACTGGTCCTTGGTGAGCTTGTGGGTGCCGAAGTCGTCGATGGCCTCTTTGGCCACTTTGAGAAAGTCCTCGGTCGAGATGTCCTCGAGAGACGTGGCGACGATCTCGATGTGGGGTGCAAGTTCGGATTGATCCAGATATGCGAGGCCGGGAATCAGCTTGCGTCGGGCCAGATCACCGGTCGCGCCGAACAGGACGACCACGTGCGGATCCACCGCGTAGTCATCGTGGCGGCCGGGACGGGAGCCGGGGTGCGGATATGAGATCGTCTGCGGTTTGCTTGTCGCCACTCTCGGCATACTCCCATCGGCACGACTGTCCTGCAGGACTACCCGGTCATCCTCGCGGCTACGCCATCGAGGATCTGGTGCAGCCCCGAGCGGAAGTCGGCCAGGTGATCGTCGTCGACCGGGTCGAACGCGCCGCCCTCGACGGCCGCGGCGAGCGCGGGGAAGCGGTTGGCGTCGACGAACCGGCGGAGCAGGCCGGGGTAGTCGGGGCCGTCCACCTGTGCCGCGTCGATGTGCAGCGCCGCCGCGCCACGGACGTAGTGCAGGAGAGTCATCACCGCCGCGAGCTTGTCGCGTTCCGACAAGCCGGTGGCACCGAGCGCGGCCAGCCCCGCGTTCAGCCACGCCAACTGGCCCGGGTCGGCGGGCGGGCCGGACGCCGCGGCGGGCAGGACCCAGGGGTGTCGGTGGTAGATGTCCCAGAGCCCACAGGCCCAATCCGTCAAGGCGCCGCGCCAATCCGCGGCATCGGCGACGGGCGGTGGGCCGGGTGCCGTCGAAAGCATGAAGGTCACCAGCTCGTCCTTGTTGGCGACGTGTCGATACAGCGACATGGTGCCGCAGCCCAACCGCTCGGCCAACCGGGCCATCGACAGTGCGCCGAGGCCGTCGGTGTCGGCCAGGGCGACCGCCGCCTCGACGATGCGTTCCCGGCTGAGCCCGCGCGGGCGGCTGAGCGCACTGGGTTCCTCCCACAGAATCTCCAGCGCGCGGGGCAGGGGATCGCTCATTTGGTGCCAGCATAAACGATTGCGCACTCCTTTGCGTATACCGTACGCTCCATGCGTATGACATACGCAATCAAGCCGCGCGCGGGGTGGCTGACCCCGATGCTCGCCGTGATCGTCGCGGCCTTTCTGCTGTTCTCGCTGCCGCCGTACTTCACCGGCGGCACCAGGGTGCCGTCGACGTTCGGGTTGCACTACCCGCTGCTGGTCGCCCACGTGATGTTCGGCAGCGTGGCCATGCTCACCGCGGTCGCACAGATCTGGCCGCGTCTGCGTGTGCGGCATCCGGCACTGCACCGTCGCACCGGTCGGGTCTACGTGTGCGCGGCGATCCCCGCCGCGGCGTTCGCGATGGTGATCGGCGCTGCCACCCCGTTCGGTCCGGTCCTGGCGGCCAGCAACGTGCTGCTGGGCGCGGTGTGGCTGTGGTTCACGATCAACGGATTCGTGGCGGCGCGGCAGCGGCGCTTCGCCGACCATCGCAGGCACATGGTGCGCAGCGCCACGGTCGCGCTGTCGACGATCTCCAACCGGATTTGGACGCCGGTGCTCTTCATTTCGCTGCAGCCGTTGCAGGACAGTGTCTTTGACGGCAACGAGGAGCACTACCTCTGGTTCGTAGCAGGCCTGGGCGCCTGGCTGGGCTGGACGATTCCGTTGGCGACCGTGCAATGGTGGCTCATGCGTAAACGACAGGGGCCGGCATCGGCAATTTCTCAGTCTGAGCTCATATCTCCCGGGTAATCTCCCCGGCCATGGCGACCGAATTCAACGGCAGAATCGAGCTCGACATCCGGGATTCGGAACCCGACTGGGGTCCCTATGCCGCGCCGACGGCGCCCGAGGATGCGCCCAACGTTCTGTACCTCGTGTGGGACGACACGGGCATCGCGACCTGGGACTGTTTCGGTGGTCTGGTGCAGATGCCGACGATGAGTCGCATCGCCGAGCGCGGAGTGCGGCTCTCGCAGTTCCACACCACCGCGCTGTGCTCACCGACGCGCGCGTCGCTGCTGACCGGACGCAACGCCACCACCGTCGGCATGGCGACCATCGAGGAGTTCACCGACGGATTCCCCGGCTGCAACGGGCGAATCCCGAACGACACCGCGCTGCTGTCGGAGGTTCTCGCTGAGAAGGGATACAACACCTACTGTGTCGGCAAGTGGCATCTGACCCCGTTGGAAGAATCGAATCTTGCCTCCACGAAACGACATTGGCCACTGTCCCGGGGATTCGAGCGGTTCTACGGTTTCATGGGCGGCGAGACCGACCAGTGGTATCCCGAACTGGTCTACGACAACCATCCCGTCGCACCCCCGGGGTTGCCGGAGGACGGCTACCACCTGTCGAAGGACATCGCCGACAGGACAATCGAATTCATCCGCGACGCCAAGGTCATCGCACCCGACAAGCCGTGGTTCTCCTACGTATGTCCCGGGGCCGGACACGCCCCGCACCACGTCTTCAAGGAATGGGCCGACCGCTATGCGGGCACCTTCGACATGGGCTACGAGCGCTACCGCGAAATCGTCCTGGAGAACCAGAAGCGGCTCGGCATCGTGCCAGCCGACACCGAGCTGTCGCCGATCAACCCGTACGCGGATGTCAAGGGGCCCAACGATGAACCGTGGCCCGTGCAGGACACCGTGCGGCCGTGGGACTCGCTCGGTGATGACGACAAGCGATTGTTCAGCCGGATGGCGGAGGTGTTCGCCGGATTCCTCAGCTACACCGATGACCAAATCGGCCGCATCCTCGACTATTTGGAAGAGTCCGGCCAACTCGACAACACGATCATCGTGGTCATCTCCGACAACGGTGCCAGCGGTGAGGGCGGACCAAACGGATCCGTCAACGAGGTCAAGTTCTTCAACGGGTACGTCGACACCGTGGAAGAAGGTTTGCGGTTCATGGACAGCCTCGGTGGACCGGAGACCTACAACCACTATCCGATCGGCTGGGCCATGGCGTTCAACACGCCGTACAAGTTGTACAAGCGCTACGCCTCGCACGAGGGTGGCATCGCCGACACCGCGATCATCTCCTGGCCCAACGGTATTGCCGCCCACGGTGAGGTCCGCGACAACTACGTCAACGTCTGCGACATCACCCCCACGGTGTACGACCTGCTCGGTATCGACCCACCGCTGACCGTCAAGGGCATCAACCAGAAGCCGCTGGACGGTGTCAGTTTCAAGGTGGCCCTCGACAATCCAGGTGCACCCACGGGCAAGGAGACACAGTTCTACGCGATGCTCGGTACCCGCGGCATCTGGCACGACGGCTGGTTCGCCAATGCCGTGCACGCGGCGTCGCCGGCGGGCTGGTCACACTTCGACAAGGACCGGTGGGAGCTGTTCCACATCGAGGCCGATCGCAGCCAGTGCCATGATCTGGCTGCCGAGAATCCCGACAAGCTCGCCGAGCTGAAGGCGCTGTGGTTCAGCGAGGCCGAAAGGTACAACGGTCTTCCGCTGTCAGATCTGAACATCCTCGAGACGCTGTCGCGGTGGCGGCCTTACCTGACCGGCACCCGGGAGTCGTACTTCTACTATCCGGGCACCGCTGACGTCGGGGTGGGAGCGGCGGTGGAAATCCAGGGCCGGTCGTTCTCGTTGATCGCCGAGGTCACCATCGACAACACCGGTGCGGAAGGGGTGTTGTTCAAGCACGGCGGCGGGCACGGCGGGCACGTCCTTTTCATTCAGGACGGGCGTCTGCACTACATCTACAACTTCCTCGGAGAGGAGGAGCAAGCGTTGGCGTCGCCGGGGCCCGTACCGGTGGGGGAGCACACGCTGGGTGTCGCCTACACGCGGACCGGAGCGGTCGAGGGCAGCCACACGCCGCTGGGCGACGTGGCGCTCTACATCGACGGCGCCGAGGTGGCGTCCAAGTCGGGCGTCAGGATCCACCCCGGCACGTTCGGCTTGGCCGGAGCCACCCTGAGCGTCGGGCGCAACACCGGATCGCCGGTATCGCGGGTATACAAGGCTCCGTTCGCGTTCACAGGTGGCACTATCTCTCAGGTGAATGTCGATGTGTCCGGTCAGCCCTACGTGGATCTGGAGCGTGAATTCGCACGCGCCTTCGCGAAAGACTGACGCAGCCGATGAGAACTCGATCGATCGTGATCGCCGCGCTGTGTATGGCGACCCTGGTGGTGTCGGCCTGCGGCAAGACCAGTGAGGGCGAACCTGTCGCCGACGAGGAGTCAGTCGCCACGTCGACCTCGTCGGCCACCGAAACGACGACAATGCAGACGACACGGGCCATCCCGACTGCAGAGGCCGACCTCACCGAACCCGGCGTCGTGCCGACCACCCGCACCGAGGTGGCGCCCGGCACCGTCACCTGTGCGGGTCCCGAGCCCGCGCCGGAGGGCGTGACGGCCGCGGTCGCGGATCCTGCGGCGCCCAAGGTCACGGTCGTCCTGCCCGAGGGTTGGTCGTCGGAACCGGGCGACGGTGACGTCGGCGCGAAACTGACCGGCCCCGACGGTGTTTGGGCGACGGTCACGATCGCCAAGACGACGTTGGATCCCGCGGCTGCGTTCAAGCAGTACGCCGACGATGCGATGGCGGCCTCGGCGGTCAGCAGCGTCAGCGTGCTCCCTGCCGATCTGTGCGGTTACAGCGGTCAGAAGTTGCTCGGCTCCTGGGCGGATACGCCGGAGCAGGCGGTGGAATTCGGGGACCGCGTCGCACACGTCTGGACGAACTCCGGCGACTACCTGGTGGCGGTGCACGTGCAAGGTCCGGCCGGTGCGGGCTTCGACCCGTTCACCTCGCCGATAATGGACGATTTCGCCATCGAAATCCCCTGATGCTCACCGAGCTCGTCGAGCTGGCGGGCGGGTCCTTTCGGATGGGCTCGACGCGGTTCTATCCCGAAGAGGCGCCCGAGCACACCGTGACTGTCGCCGCCATCGCGGTCGAACGCCACCCGGTGACCAACGCGCAGTTCGCCGAATTCGTCGCTGCCACTGGATATCTCACCGTCGCCGAGCAGTATATCGATCCTGCGCTCTACCCCGGTGTGTCAGCCGACGATCTGGCGCCGGGTGCCCTGGTGTTCCAACCCACCAACGGTCCGGTCGACCTGCGGGACTGGCGCCAGTGGTGGACGTGGGTGCCCGGCGCGAGCTGGCGGCACCCGTTCGGCCCTGACAGCTCGAGCGGGAATTTCGATGACCGGCTGGATCATCCGGTGGTCCAGATCGCCTATCCCGACGCCGTGGCGTACGCATCATGGGCCGGTCGCCGGCTGCCGACGGAAGCCGAATGGGAGTACGCCGCGCGCGCGGGCGCCATCACCACCTACCCCTGGGGTTCCGACGTCGCGCCGGACGGCCGGCTGATGGCCAACACGTGGCAGGGCCGGTTCCCCTATCTCAACGAAGGTGCGGGCGGCTGGGTCGGCACATCGCCGGTCGGCACGTTCCCGGCGAACGCCTACGGTTTGGTCGACATGATCGGCAACGTCTGGGAGTGGACCACCACCGAGTTCTCGGCGCATCACCGACTGGACGGGGAGAAGGGCTGCTGCACTCCCGCCAAAACCGCTGACCCCACGGTGAATCAAACCCTCAAGGGCGGATCGCATCTGTGTGCGCCGGAGTACTGCCACCGGTACCGTCCTGCGGCGCGCTCACCTCAGTCGCAGGACAGCGCGACGACGCATATCGGGTTTCGCTGCGTGGCTGATCCATAGCGTTCGCCAGACCGACGATGCCCGCGCCGACCAGCAGTCCCGACACCCCTATCGCCGCGATCACCGCTGGGTCGTGCGGGGCCGCGGCGTCGAACGCGATGATGCCGAGCGCGTAGCTGACGACCGGGTTGGTGACACTCATGGCGGCGACCGCCGGCGGTAGCGGCCCGCTGGCAAAAGCTAGCTGTACCAACACCATTCCGCACACCGCGGTCGCCGACAGCGCGTAGATCGGCCAGTTGAGCAGCATGACGGCGAGGCCGCCCTGATACAGATCCTCGACGGTCAGTTTGAGGAACACAGCGTTGAGGGCGTGGCACAGGCCGGCCGCGATACCGACGAGCACACCGGCCAGCGGTGCGACGGTGCGCCGACTCAGCTGCCGCAGGATCACGACAAGGCTGAACACGCATAGCGTCGCAAGCAGGATCCGGTGCCGACGCGGTTGTCCGTTGAGCGGCGACGCCTCGACCGTGAACAGCAGCACCAACCCGCCGCACACCGCGAGCACCGACAGCCAGTCGCGCATCGACGGCCAGCGGCGCTGTTCGGCGGAGGCCAACGACAGGACGAACAGCAGTTGCGCGGCCATCAGCGGCTGGACGCTGGCCACCGATCCGACCTTCAGGGCCGCCGCCTGGGTGCCCACCCCGGACAGGTTGGTCAGCCACCCGGCGAGCCAGGTCCGGCTGTGCAGCAGGCGGCCGAACAAATGATGGACACCGGAGGCGTCCCGCAGCGACGCGGTATTGGACCCGACGACGGCACGGGCGGCGCGTTGTTGCAGGAACGCCGACAGCGCGAACAGAAATGAAGCCGTCAGAGCCAGCGTGGTGACGTCGGCCATGCCGTCATCTTGACCTCGCGCGATACGCCCGGGTGAACGCGCGCGGAAGGTCAGGTGTTCTCGAAGCGGACGATGTCGCGCACGAACGTCCCGCGGCAGTCGCGTAGTCGGAATCCCGCAGGCTCGGCCAGCTCGCGGAGTTCGTCGGCGCTGAGCCGGTCCGGATCCGGGAACCCCTCCATGAACACCAGCAACCCTCCGGGTTTGAGGACGCGGGCAAGCGATCTCAGGCACGCGGCCTTGTCGGGAACCTCTCCGATGACGCTGACCAGGTAGGCGACGTCGAAGACGTCGTCAGGGAACGGAAGCCCGGCGCCGGCGTCACCGCTGTGAAATCCCACGTTGGTATGACCGATGTCGTCGAGCTTGCGTCGTGCCTTGGCCAGCATCTCGGGCTGGATGTCGAACAACTCCAATCGGCCGCCTGGCAGTCGGCCCGCGACCTCTCTGCTGAAGAAGCCGGACCCGGGTCCGAGCTCAAGCACCGTTTCGGAGCCGGCCAGTTCCAGCGAGTCGGCGAGGTCGGCCGGGTTGGCGAACAATCGCCGGACCGGGTTGTCCAACAGGAAGGCCGCCCAGTGCGGATAGGGGAAGTCGCCGACTCGGCGAGATTGGCGAAGAATGGTGTCTAGCCAGGTAGTGGGCATTTCAGCTCCTCTGATCGCAGTGGGAGTTAGGGTACCCTTACTTTCTTGGATCGTGGGTTCTCCCGTCGACCAGCGACGATTTGGTTCCTCGCAGGTCCTCACCTAGAATCAACGGGTTGCCTTGGGCAGACCTCGGATCTCTTAACGGAAATCCCTGCGTGCTCTTTGGTGACAGCAAGACCGCGCACGTCGGGTCGGTATCTGCCGTGCACACATTTACCAGGTCGAGGAGTTCGAGTGATTCAGCAGGAATCGCGGCTGAAGGTCGCCGATAACACGGGTGCCAAGGAGATTTTGTGCATCCGCGTGCTCGGCGGATCCGGGCGGCGTTACGCCGGCATCGGCGACATCATCGTGGCGACCGTCAAGGACGCCATCCCGGGCGGCAACGTCAAGCGCGGCGAGGTCGTCAAGGCCGTCATCGTGCGCACCGTGAAGGAGCGCCGTCGCGCCGACGGCAGCTACATCAAGTTCGACGAGAACGCCGCCGTCATCATCAAGGCCGACAACGACCCGCGCGGGACGCGCATCTTCGGGCCGGTCGGTCGCGAGCTGCGCGAGAAGCGCTTCATGAAGATCGTTTCGCTTGCACCGGAGGTGTTGTAGATGAAGGTCCACAAGGGCGACACGGTGCTCGTGGTCTCCGGTAAGGACAAGGGCGCCAAGGGCAAGGTCCTGGTGGCCTACCCGGATCGCAACAAGATCCTCGTCGAAGGCGTCAACCGCATCAAGAAGCACACGGCGATCTCGCGCAACGAGCGCGGCGCACAGTCCGGCGGCATCGTCACGCAGGAGGCGGCCATCCACGTCAGCAACGTGATGGTTGTCGACTCCGACGGCAAGCCCACCCGCATCGGGTACCGCAAGGACGACGAGACCGGCAAGAAGGTCCGCATCGCCAAGACCAACGGCAAGGACATCTG
>Ga0075365_10000896_pt1 | contig 12486 bp, 11 predicted proteins | sample EndMetdeltDD1765_FD_71387 | JGI IMG/M metagenome (GOLD analysis project Ga0075365, IMG submission 71387) | Populus endosphere microbial communities from Tennessee, USA - Endosphere MetaG P. deltoides DD176-5 | ecosystem: Host-associated > Plants > Roots > Endosphere | place: USA: Tennessee... | reverse complement strand
CACCAACAGGGGCTTCTGGCCGTTCATGCGTACTCCTTCGAAACGCCGCGCAGCGCGCTGCGCGGCGTTTCGAAGGAGTACGCATGAACGGCCAGAAGCCCCTGTTGGTGGTCATCGACGATGAGCAGGGCATCCTCGACGTGGTCAGCCGCTTCGCGCAGCGGGCCGGTTACGAGGCGGTGGCATGCTCGACCGGGCGCGATGCCATCGCGCTGCTGCAGGTGCGCCGCGCCGACCTGGTGCTGGTCGATCTGCGGATGCCGGACCTCGGCGGCCTCGACGTCCTGCGGGCCATCCGCGAGATCGATCCGCGCTGTCAGGCGGTGCTCATGACCGGCTATGCGTCGGTCGAAACCGCGGTCGAGGCGATCAAGCTGGGCGCGACCGATTATCTGAGCAAGCCGCTCGACTTCGCGCGTCTCGAGCAGCTGCTCGCCGGCGTCCGCGACGATCTCGAGCGGCGCCGCAACCTGCTGTCGATCGAAAGCGACGTCGCGCGGCGGCTGGAGTTCTGCGGCATGATCGGCCGCGGCCCGGCGATGCAGGAGCTGTTCGGGATGATCCGGCGCCTCGCGCCGCACGTCCGCACCGCTCTCGTCACCGGCGAAACCGGGACCGGCAAGGAGCTGGTCGCGCGCGCGCTCCACAGCCTGGGCCCGCGCCGCGATCGCCGGTTCGTCACGGTCAACTGTTCGGCGGTCGTCGAGACGCTGTTCGAGAGCGAGCTGTTCGGCCATGTCCGCGGCGCGTTCACCGGCGCCACCGAGAACAAGCAGGGGCTGTTCGAACTGGCCGACAACGGGACGCTCTTCCTGGACGAAATCGGCGAGCTGCCGGCGTCGGTGCAGGCGAAGCTGCTGCGCGTGCTGGAGCTCGGCGAAGTACACCGCGTCGGGTCGCTCGAGCCGCGCCGCGTGACGGTCCACGTCGTCGCCGCGACAAATCGCGACCTGCGCGCCGAAGTCGCGGCGGGGCGGTTCCGCAGCGACCTCTACTACCGGCTGAACATCGTCGAGGTCAAGCTGCCCGCGCTGCGCGATCGGCGCGAGGACATTCCGTATCTGACGGCCGCGTTCGTCCGCGAGACGTCGGAGCGGCTGCAGAAGCCGCTGGCCGGACTGACGCCCGGCGCCGAGCGGGTGCTGGGGATGGCGGCGTGGGACGGCAACGTGCGCGAGCTCCGCAACGTGATCGAGCGGGCCTGCATCCTGGCCGACGGCGACTCGATCACCGAGCGCGAGCTGGCGGTCACCATGCCGACCATGCCCTCCGCCCCGGCGCGTCCCGCGGGCGTCGCGCCGGCCGTCACGATGGCGGGCGAGGGGGTCCCGGCGGACGACCTGCTGGTGACCGTCGAGCGCGAGCACATCCAGCGCGCGCTCGTGCGGGCGCACGGGAACAAGAAGGCCGCGGCGCGGATGCTCGGCCTGAGCCGGCGCGCGCTGTATCGCCGGCTTGAACGCCTCGATCTCGGTGATACGATCATGCGCCGCCGCGATCCGTCGCTCGAGGCGATCGGGGCATGACATCCCGGGTGTGCGCGGCGTCGCGCCTGATGGACCCGGATGGTGCGCGGCGGGCGCACACTTTGTTCACGGTTCTGTCCGCGACGGTCGGAATCACTGGAGATCTGGTTTGCTTCGGGCGAACGCCCGTGGCGAAGCGCTTGCACTGTTGAGGTTATGACCTATTCATCCGAATTGACCCCGGCGCTGCTCGCGCCGCCTTGCGCTTCCGTGCTCGTCGTCGACGACGAAACCGCGGTCCGCGAGCTGATGGCGCGGTGGCTCGCCAGCGGCGGTTACGACGTGCGCACGGCCGCCAATGCCGACGAGGCGCTGCAGCGCGTGCACGATCGGCCTCCCGCGGTGGCGTTGTGCGACATCCGGATGCCCGGGCACGACGGCCTGTGGCTGGCGCACAAGATCCGGCACGATGCGCCCGAAACCGCCGTCATCATGGCGACGGGCGTCCAGGACGTGAGCTCCGCCGTCACCAGCCTGCGCCAGGGGGTCATCGACTACCTGACCAAGCCGTTCGGCCGCGACCGCCTGCGCGAGTCGGTGGTGCGCGGCATCGAGTGGCACAAGGCCGCCCGCGATTCCCGCCGCTGGCGTGAAACGCTGCAGGCGGAAGTGGAGAACCGCTGCCAGCGGCTGCGGGACGCGCTCGCCGCCCTGCCGATCGACAGCGACGCGGCGCTCGACGGCCTGCTGTCGATGCTGACGCTCTCGGATCACGACGCGTATGCGCACGCCTACCGCGTGGCGGCGCTGTCGGCCAGCGTCGGCTGCGCCATGCAGCTCGGCGAAGAGGACATGGCGTCGCTCGAACGCGCGGCGCTCCTCCACGACGTCGGCAAGCTCGCGATGCCGGACGCGCTCCTGCGCAAGCCGGCGCCGCTGACCATCGAAGAGCAGGATCTGATCCGCCAGCACCCGCAGATCGCCTCCGACTTGATCGCCCGCGTTCCGTACCTGGAGCAGGCGGCGGAGCTGGTCCGCGACGCGCACGAACGGATCGACGGGCTCGGCTATCCGAACGGGACGCACGCGACGGACGTCGCGCTGGGTGCCCGGATCATCTCGGTCGCGGACGCCTTCGACGCGATGACGCGTCCGCGCGTCTTCCGCGACGCGATCACGCCGTCCGAGGCGCTGCTCGAACTGGAGCGCTGCGCCGGCACGCAGTTCGACACGTCCGTCGTCGCGACCTTTATCCGCGTCATCCACGTGTAAGGGGCGCCGGGTGCGCGGTGCTGAGTGCTGAGCGCTCGGTGCCGGGCCTCGGCACGCCGCTTCGAGGCCGCCGCTCGCGAACACGCCGCGCCGTCCACTCCATGCGTCCACGCGGCACGCGGCACCGAGTATCCCGCTTCCAGCACCCGACACCCGAGCACCTGTGTAACAATCTGTCTCCGTGCCAGCGTTCGAACCGGTTATCGGCCTCGAGATCCACGCGCAGCTGCTGACCGCGACCAAGATTTTCTGCGGCTGCTCCACCCGGTTCGGCGCCGAGCCGAATACGGCGCTGTGTCCCGTGTGCCTCGGGCTGCCGGGGGCGCTGCCGGTACTGAACCGACGCGCGGTCGAACTCGCCGCCCGCGCCGCCCTGGCCCTGGGCTGCCGGGTCCATCCATCGTCGATCTTCGCGCGCAAGAACTACTTCTATCCCGACCTGCCCAAGGGCTACCAGATCTCGCAGTACGACCGTCCGCTGGCCACGCGCGGGTCGATCGACTTCGTCTCGGACGGGCGCGCCGTGGCGGTCGGGATCACGCGCGTGCACATGGAAGAGGACGCCGGCAAGTCCCTGCACGACGGGTTCGCGGACTCGGTACGGGCCACGCACCTGGATTTCAACCGCAGCGGCGTGCCCCTCATCGAGATCGTGACCGAGCCCGACCTGCGCTCGGCGGCGGACGCCGCCGAGGCCTTCAGCCGCGTGCGCGAGATCCTCGTCGCGATCGGCGTCAACGACGGAAACATGGAGGAGGGGAGCCTGCGCTGCGACGCCAACGTGTCGGTGCGTCCCGTCGGCGAGACGGCCTTCGGCGTCAAGACCGAGCTGAAGAACCTCAACTCCTTCCGGCACGTGCAGCGCGCGGTCGAGTTCGAGATCGAGCGCCACGTGCAGGCGCGCCGCGACGGCATCCCGCTCGTGCAGGAAACCCGCCTCTACGATCCGGCGACCAACCGCACGACGGTGATGCGGACGAAGGAGGAGGCCGACGACTACCGCTACTTTCCGGAACCGGACCTGCCGGCGCTCACGCTCGACGCCGCCTGGATCGAGGACGTCCGCCGGGCGCTGCCGGAGCTGCCGGAAGCCCGGCGCCGGCGGTTCGTCGCGGAGTATCATCTGTCGGAAATCGACGCTGGCGTCCTGACCCAGTCGATGGCGCTCGCCGACTACTTCGAGCGCGTCGCCCGGGCCTGCGGCAATCCGGCCACCGCCAACAACTGGGTGAAAGGGGAGCTCACGCGAAAGCTCAACGAGACGCGCGGATCGATCGAGGACTCGCCGCTGCAGCCCGACGCGCTGGCGGAACTGCTGGTGTTGATCGACCGGGGCACGGTGACCGGGCCGATCGCCAAGCACGTCTTCGAAACGATGTACGCGTCCGGCCGTCGCGCCGAGGAGATCGTGGCGTCCGAAGGACTCGCCACGATTGACGATCAGGACGCCATCGACCGCATCGTCGCCGAGGTCCTCGCAGCGCACGCCGGGCCGGTGGCGGACTATCGCGCCGGCAAGACGAAGGCGTTCGGCTTCCTGATCGGCCAGGTGATGAAGGCGACGGCGGGCAAGGCGGATCCCGCGCGTGTCAACGAGAGCGTCCGCCGCGTGCTCGGCGGCCCCGCCGGAACACAGCCATAGCGAACGAGTACCAGGAGTGAGCCGCGCGCGGAAGCGGGGCAATGGGGGCCCTGCGAGCGAGCGTGTAGGGGGTGCGGCGGGCGAAGCCCCCGCATGAAAGATGATCGAAGCGCAGAAGGTGTCCAAGATGTACAGCCGCGGCGTGTATGCGCTGCGCGAGCTGTCGCTGCGCATCGACAAGGGGGAGTTCGTCTTCCTGACCGGCCCGAGCGGCGCCGGCAAGTCGACGCTGCTGCGTCTCCTCCTCCGGCAGGAGATCCCGACCGAGGGGCGCCTGGTCGTCGGGCAGCGCGACCTGTCGAAACTGTCGCAGCGGCAGGTGCAGGCCTATCGCCGGTCACTCGGCTTCGTGTTCCAGGACTTCAAGCTGCTGCCGAGCAAGACCGTGCTCGACAACGTCGCCTTCGTGCCGCGCGTGCTCGGCATGCCGCCGACGCAGCAGCAGCGGCGCACGTTCCAGGTCCTGAAGTGGGTCGGCCTCCAGCACCGGATGAACGCCTATCCGATGGAGCTCTCGGGCGGCGAGCAGCAGCGCATCGCGATCGCCCGCGCCCTGGTCAACGACCCGGTGATCATCCTGGCCGACGAGCCGACCGGGAATCTCGACCCCGACCTGTCCCTCGAGATCATGAACCTGTTCCGCGAGATCAACGCCCGCGGCACCACGGTCCTCGTCGCCACGCACGACCGCGAGCTGATTCGCCGCGTCGGGCGGCGGACCCTCTCGCTCGATCACGGCAGCGTCGTGGAGGGCACCTAGATGCGGGCGCTTCAGTATTTCTTCGGCGAGGCGGCGGAGAGCCTGTGGCGCAACTGGCGCGCCGCGCTGCTGTCGATGCTCACGATCGCCGCCGGACTCTTCGTGCTCGGCTTCTTCATCATGATCAACACCAACATCCAGCGCATCGTCGGGCGCTGGAGCGACGCCGCGGAGCTCGCGGTCTACCTCCGCGACGAGGCGCCGCAGGATCAGGTGGCGACGATCACCGAGATGCTGACGAAGAGCGGGCTGGCGGCGTCCGTCCAATACGTGTCCAAGGATGACGCGCGGCGAGAATTCGCGCGCGACTTCCCGGATCTCGCGCCCGCCGCCCGGACCCTCGACCACAATCCGTTTCCGGCGTCGCTGGCGGTGCGGCTCAATTCGAACGCGCAGGCCTCGACCGCCGCCGTGGACAACATGGTCTCGTCGCTGAACGGCGTGGCGGGCGTGGCCGACATCCGCTACGACCGCACCTGGCTCTCGCGGCTGAACGGCACCATCCGCGTGATTCGCGCGGTGGGACTGGTCATCGTGCTGCTGATGGCGGTCGCCAGCGCGCTGACGGTGGCCAACGTCGTGCGGCTGGCGGCGATGACGCGGAAAGCGGAAATCGAGATCATGGAGCTCGTCGGCGCGCCGTTCGCGTTCATCCGCGGGCCGTTCATCGCCGAAGGGGTCATCCAGGGGGGGATGGGGGCCATCCTCGCCATCATTCTGCTCCTGGGGACGTTCGCCGGAATCCGTGCCCGCTTCGGGGCCGTCATGGCCGACGCGGTCGGCCTGACCGGCATGGCGTTCGTGCCCATCCAGCTGCTCCTGCTCCTGGTGGCGGGCGGGATGGCGCTTGGCTGCCTCGGCGGTTTCGTGGTCGCCCGGGGGGTCCGATGAGGTGCTCCGGAACAGGCCCAGCCGAGGTCGTTACAACCCGTTGACAGATGCCGCGACCCGCGTTTAGACTCGATCCATCCATCCCCGATATGTCCCACGCGAGGAGTCGCATGGCACGCTTAGTCCCGGCGAGGATCTCGAGCGCACGGCTTCCGATGGCTGACTTCTATAGGGAAGAGTTCCTCCGGCACCGCCGGTGTCTCGAGCGACAGCGCGAATACTACTCGGAGCGCGCCATCACCGAGGCCGACGCCGCGATTGCCAGGATCCTCACCCGCCTCGAAACCCTCTGCGCCAAAGACGACGCCGATCAGTTGATGAGTGGCCTCCTTAGAAAGTTTGACTCCGTGACCGGCCTTTCGGCCTGGTCCGACCCCAACAAGCTGCATTAGGCTTTCAGGCTTTGGTTGTCGGCTTTCGGAAAGAGCGAAATCCCCAAGGCCTCTTAAAACCAGCAAAGCCAGAGTCCCCCAGCCTCACATGCGTGGAATGAAGCTCGTCCTCACGGTCGTTGTCCTGGTGCTGGTCGCGTTCGGCGCCGGCTTCGCCTGGGGTGCGTCGGGCCGGAGCACCGCCCAGAGCGCACTCGACGGCGTGCTCCAGCAGGTGGATCTGTCCACCGCGCGCGCGCAGATACTCGAAGCGCGGGTCAGTCTCTACAACGTGAACTTCGGCGACGCGCAGCGGCAGCTGGACGATGCGAAGGGGCCGCTGACGAAGGCGCGTGATCGCGCCCAGGCCGAGGGAAAGAAAGAGGCCGCCGACGCCCTGACGGCGGCGCTCGGCCACGTGCAGGAAGCGCAACGCCTCGCCGGCCGGCTGGACCAGAGTGCGAACAGCCGGGCGAACGAGGCGTTGAAGGCGATTCAGACCGCTACTTCAAAATAGTCGCCGTCAGTTCAACCGTGATCTTGCGGTCCGACGCAGGATCCGCCGCCTGCGAGATCACCAGCGGCTTGCCCGATTCCAGGATCACAGTCAGGCGTTCGTTGATCGACGCCATCCCGGGTTCTCTTTCCTCGGGCTCCGAGCGGCTCCTCGGCGAGTACTCCAGCCCGAAGCCCACGTTGATCTTGTTCGGCTCCTTCAGGATGATCGCCGGAAGCGCGTCCACGTTGATGGTCACGTTGCGATAGGTGTACGCCGGCGTCATGGTCGGCATGCCTGTGTCCAGACTCTTCACCGGGACGCTCGCGCTGCTGCGGATGCTCGTGCTCTTGCGGTCGCCGACGACCATCGTCACCACTTTCTTGGCCCCGGGATTCGAGCCGGTCTGATCGGTGATGTTCACCTCGATCCTGATGTTCACCGGCAACGCCGCTTCCACGGGCACGGGTTTCGCCGCGGTTTCCGACTTGGCCTGGGAAGGCTTGGGGGTGGCCTCGACTGGAGCTTTTGCCTGAGCGCCCAGCGCGACACCGGACACCGCCATTGCACACACCGACAACACGAGTCTCTTCAGCATGGGTTCCTCAATTCCGCCGGTCGGGCGGTGACAACGGAGCGATCTGCAACTCGGCAAGCGGCGCCAGCGGGCTGATGGCGATGTCTTTCTGGGCGATATCCACCGGATGGGTGCCGGCGACGGCGATCGGGGCGAGCGGGGCGAGCGGATCGATCACCGTGCTGTGGTCCGCGTCCGCCGCGACCGCCGCGACGACGAGGCGGTCCTCGATGCCGCGCGGCAAGGGGCGCGGGCCGGGCAGGGCAACCGTCGTGACCGGCGACCCGGAACGCGGCGCGGTCCGCGGCGGCTGCGGGCTGTGGGATGTCGGCGGCGCCGGAACCGGCACCGGGTTCACCGCCGCGATCGGCGGCGACACAGACGGCTCGACGTGCGGCGCGGTCTGCCGCCATGGAGCGAACACCGCGAGCACGACGACCGCGGCGGCCGCGACGGGCCCGGCGAGCCACCAGAGCTTCCGGCTGAAGCCGGAAACGACAGGGCTCGTACCGAACACGGCGCTCGTCGACAGGGCGTCGATCCGATCCAGCACGCGCCCGCGCAGGTCCGCCGGCGCCTCGACGTCGAGCATCTCGCGGACGGCCCGGTCGATGGCCGCATCGAGATCCCGATCGCCGATCCGCGATCCCCGATCCCCGACCTGCGATCCTCGACCGTCTTCCCTAGACATCCGTATAGCCCATCGACGTCATCTTGTGTTTCAACACCTTGCGCGCTTCCGACACGCGCCACTTCACCGTCCCGGTCGGCACCTTCAGCATCGTCCCGATCTCGTCGTAGGTGTGGTCACCCGAGCCGGCCAGCAGCAGCGCGTCGCGCAGCTTTTTCGGCAGCGACGCGATCAGCGGCTTCAAGCGGTTCTGCAGGTCGGAAGTCATCAGGTCCTCCTCCTGCGATTGCCCGCCCGCTGCCAGTCGATCCATCGGGTTCCACTCCTCGCCGGTCTCACTCGAGTGCACCGGCGTCACCATCCGTTGCATCCACCGCGTGACGCTCTTGCGCCGGTCGATCGCCTTTCGCCAGGTGATCGACAGCAGCCAGGTCTTGAACGACGATTCGGCGCGGAAGCCATCGAGCTTCTGGAAGGCCGTCACGAACGCCTCCTGGGCCACGTCGTCGGCCTCGGCGGCCGACCCGACTGCCGCCAGGGCCGCCCGGAACACCGCCCGCCGGTTGCGCTCGACCAGCTCGCCGAACGCCTCGGTATCCCCCGCCTGGGCCCGCCGGACCAGGGCGAGATCCAGGGCCGTGGCGGCATCGGCGGCTTCCGTGACGGTCACACGGCTAATAGAGGGGTCAGCCCACACGGTGGTTGGGAAAAGTAGAATGAAGCCAATGCTCAACAGCGAACAGCTCCTGGCCGCCATCCGCGACAAGGTCGAACACCCGGCCACGGCGCGGGAACTGGTCCAGCGGCTGAAGATCCCCCGCGAGCAGCGGGCCACCGTCAACCGCCTGCTGAAGGGGCTGGTCGCGGCCGGGCATCTGGTTCAGACGCGCGGCAACCATTTCGGCCTGCCGGACCGGATGAACCTCGTCGTCGGGCGGGTGCAGACGCATCCGCGGGGGTTCGGCTTCGTCATCCCCGACAAGCCGGTCGAGGGAGTCTCGGGCGACATCTTCATCGCCGGCGCCAACTTGAACCAGGCGATGCACGGCGACCGGGTGGTGGCGCGCATCGAGCAGCGGCGCGAGGACCGCGCCGAAGGACGGATCGTCCGGATCCTGGAACGCGGATCCAAGACGATTGTCGGCCGCTTCGACGTCGACGACACGGGCACAGGCTACCTCGTCCCGTTCGATCGCCGGCTGATCATGGACGTCATCGTCGGAAACGAGGAGCGGCTCGAGGCCAAGCCCGGAGACATGGTCGTCGCCGAGATCACCCGCTTCCCGACGCCGACCCGCAGCGCGACCGGGCGCGTCCTCGAAGTGCTGGGCGACATCGAGGAGCCCGGCGTCGATACCGAGATCATCATCCGCAAGTTCGGCATCACCGACAAGCACAGCGACGAGGCGGTCGACGAGGCGACGCGGCTGGGCGGCGCGGTGAAGGACAAGGACATCAAGGGGCGCACCGACTTCCGGAGCGTCCAGACCGTGACGATCGACGGCGAGCACGCGCGCGATTTCGACGACGCGATCACCATCGAGAAGCTGCCGAACGGCAACCATTGGCTCGGCGTCCACATCGCCGACGTGGCGCACTACGTCGCCGAGGGGGGCGCCCTCGACGAGGAGGCTTACGAGCGCGGCACGTCCGTCTACTTCCCGGACCGCGCCGTCCACATGTTCCCGTCGGAGCTCTCGACCGGGCTGTGCAGCCTCAATCCCAACGTCGATCGGCTCGTCCAGTCGTGCCTGATGGAGATCGATCGCCAGGGGACCGTGGTCCGCTACGAGATGCACGACGGCGTGATCCACAGCGACGCGCGCATGACCTACACCGACGTCAGCGCGATCCTGACGGATCGCGATGCCGCCCTGCTGCAGAAGTACCAGGCCTTCGTCCCGATGTTCGAGACGATGCAGCAGCTGTTCGAGATCCTGAACCAGCGCCGCCGCCGCCGCGGCTCGATCGACTTCGACCTGAAGGAGCCCGCGATCATTCTGGACGACGAGGGGATGGTGCAGCAGATCATCGCGGCCGAGCGGCGGGTGGCGAACCGGATCATCGAGGAGTTCATGCTCGTCGCCAACGAGACGGTGGCGCAGCACCTGGACGACCACGACGTGCCGACGCTCTATCGCATCCACGAACAGCCCGATCCGCTCAAGGTCGAGCAGTTCGAGGAGTTCGTCACGACCCTGGGCTACAGTCTCACCGCACCGCCCACCGCCGTCAAGCCGCGCGATTTCCAGAAGCTGGTCGAGAAGATCCAGGGGAAGCCCGAAGAAAAGCCGATCGCGTTCCTGATGCTGCGGACGATGCAGAAGGCGCGCTATGCGGAGACCAACAGCGGGCACTTCGGCCTGGCGGCGAGCAGCTACACCCACTTCACCTCGCCGATCCGGCGCTACCCGGACCTCATCGTGCACCGGACGCTGCGCGAGTCGCGCGGCGGCATGGGCAAGGATCGCGTCGAGCAGCTGACCGAAGACCTGCCCGAGATCGGCCGCCACACCTCCGAGCGCGAGCGCCGCGCCTCCGAAGCGGAGCGCGAGCTGGTCCAGTGGAAGAAGGTCCGCTTCATGACGGACAAGGTCGGCGACGAATTCGAGGGCTACGTCACCGGCGTCACCGCCTTCGGGCTCTTCATCGAGCTGGTCGAGCACTTCGTCGAGGGCATGGTCCACGTGTCGACGATGGCGGACGACTACTACCGGTTCATCGAGCGGGCCCACGTGCTGCGCGGCGAGAACACCGGCCAGGTCTACCGTCTCGGCGACAAGGTCCGCGTGCAGGTCATCAAGGTGGACATGGAGCGGCGGCAGATCGATCTCGGCCTGGTCGGGATCCTGAACCGGGTGCGCGAGTCGGAGAGCAACCGCGGCCCGCGGCGCAGCAAGGCGGAGCCGAAGGCCGAGCGCCACATGAAGGCGGGCAAGCGCAAGCAGCGCCCGGGCAAACGTGAGCGCAAGCGGCGGTAGGCAGGAGTCAGAGGGCAGGAGTCAGAAGTTAGAAGTCAGAAGCCAAAAGATGCCGACTGACCAGGTCCGTTCCATCGTCATCGGCACGGCCGGACACATCGATCATGGCAAGAGCGCGCTGGTCACGGCGCTGACCGGCACCGACCCCGATCGGCTGAAGGAAGAGAAGGCGCGCGGGATCACGATCGATCTCGGCTTCGCTCACGCGCAGATCGAGGGGTTCGACGTGGCGTTCGTGGACGTGCCGGGGCACGAGCGCTTCGTCAAGAACATGCTGGCCGGCGCCGGCGGCATCGACGCGGTCCTGCTCGTGATCGCAGCCGACGAATCCGTGATGCCGCAGACGCGTGAGCATTTCGCGATCTGCCGGCTGCTCGAGGTCCGCTCGGGCGTCATCGCGCTCACCAAGTCCGATCTCGTGGACGCCGAGATGCTGGAGCTGGCGCGGCTCGACGCGCGCGAACTGGTGGCCGGTTCGGCGCTCGCCGACGCGCCGATCGTCGCGGTGTCGTCGAAGACGGGTGCGGGGCTCGACGCGCTCCGCCAGGGGCTGGCGGCAGTCGCCGCGGCGGCGCCGGGGCGCGACGGCGGCGGGGCGCCGCGGCTGCCGATCGACCGCGTCTTCTCGATGCGCGGCTTCGGGACCGTCGTCACCGGCACGCTGACGAGCGGCACGCTCGGCGCCGGCGGCGACGAGGATCTCGTGCTGCTGCCCTCGGGCCGGCGCGTCAAGGTGCGCGGCCTGCAGGTCCACGGCGCGACGCGGCCGTCGGCCGCAGCGGGCCGGCGGGTGGCGGTCAATCTGGGCGGCGTCGAGGTCGGCGAGATCGCGCGCGGCGATACGCTCACCGCCGCGGAGGCGTTCGACGTCACGCGGCGCTTCGACGCGGTGATCGATCTCCTGCCCGACGCCAGGCCGCTGCGCCACGGAGCGCGCGTGCGCTTTCACCACGGCACGGCCGAACTACTCGGGCGCGTGGCGCTCGCCGCGGACGCCACGGGGCCTGCCGCCACGGATCACGCCGCGGATGCCACGCACGGCGCGGACAAGAACGAACCGGGCCCGGGGATCTCGGAGTTGCAGCCGGGAAGGCGCGCTTATGTGCGGGTGCGGCTCGAAGCGCCGGCGGTGCTGACGCGCGGCGATCGCTTCATCCTGCGGCAGTACTCGCCGGCGGTGACGATTGCGGGCGGGAGGGTGCTCGACCCGGCGCCGGCCCGAACGCCGATCCGGACCGCGGCGGGCGCGGCGCGGTTCGCGCAGTTGAACGGACAGGACGTCGCCGCCGTCGCGGCGTTCGTCGAAGAGCGGCGCGGCGCGGGGCTGACGATCGCGGCGCTGGCGCGCCGCGCCGGCATGACTCCGTCGGCGGCCGCGGCCCTCTGCGCCGAGTTGTCC
>Ga0075365_10000895_pt1 | contig 12486 bp, 12 predicted proteins | sample EndMetdeltDD1765_FD_71387 | JGI IMG/M metagenome (GOLD analysis project Ga0075365, IMG submission 71387) | Populus endosphere microbial communities from Tennessee, USA - Endosphere MetaG P. deltoides DD176-5 | ecosystem: Host-associated > Plants > Roots > Endosphere | place: USA: Tennessee... | reverse complement strand
GGCTGCGCATTTGCGTTGCGCGACATCGTCGACCGCCTCGACGCGCTGGGTCTCGGTCGAGGGGAGGTGCGGATCGTGGGCGGTGGCGCCCGTGACAACCTGTGGGCGGCGATCAAGGCCAGCGTGCTCGGGCGCCCGGTACGCCGGGTGCTCACCGAAGAGGCCACGGCCGTGGGCGCTGCTATGGTCGCGGGCGTCGGCACCGGGTTCTTCGCGGACTTCACCGAAGCATCGGTTGCGGTCCGGCTGGCTCCGGCCGCCATCGAACCTGAGCCCGAGGCGACCAAGACCTACGCGGACGCCTACCGCCGCTATCTCGCCGCGTTCGATGCCGTCGAATCGGCACTGGCGCAGCCCGATTTGTTGGCTCGGCCAACGTGATTACCGTTCCCGATCCCTCGTCGCTGTTGTCGACGCTGCGTGCCGACGGACACGACGGGCTGCCCAATGTCGACGTCCGGATCGGCGCATCGGTGTTGGATGGCGCGATTGTTGACAGCATCGCGAGGTTCGTCGGAAGGGATCCGCTGATCCTCAGCGACGGCGGACCGTATCGCACGCAGGCCGGGCCGGTGGTGGATCGGCTCGCCGCGCACCTCGGCTGCCGGGTGATCCAGCTGGGCACGGGAACGGTGCGGGCCGACGAGGAAACCGTCGAGCAGGCCATCGCCGAGGTTGGGGAGCACCGGCTGCTGATCTCAGTCGGGTCAGGCACCCTCACCGACATCGCAAAGGTCACCGCACAGCGCACCGGCAACCACCACGTCGCCATCCAAACCGCGTGCAGCATCAATGGTTTCATCGCCGACCGCAGTGTGCTCGTCATCGCAGGAGCGAAGCGCACCGTGCAGTCGCGGTGGCCCGACGTCCTGGTTGCCGATACCGACATTCTCGCATCGGCGCCGTGGCAGTTGAATCTTGCTGGTGTTGGCGATCTTTCGACGGTTCCCAACGCGGTGGCCGAGTGGCGGCTGGCCGCCCGGCTCGGTCACGGGCCGCCGTACAACGCGGCCGTCGTCGACGATGTCCTTGCCGCCAACCCGGTGCTGCCAAGGCTTGCCAGGGCGGCACGTGACGCGGAGCCCGAAGGAATCGCCGATCTGGCCCGGCTGTTGGCGGCCAGTGGATTGTCGATGGGGATTGTCGGTTCGACGGCACCGGCGTCGGGTACCGAGCACGCGGTCTCGCACTTGATGGAGATGGCGCGCAGTCGCGAGGGTCGGCCGGCCGCGGCGCACGGCATGCAGGTCACGGTCGCGACCCGGCTGGCCGTGCGGGTCTGGCAACTCGTCGACGCCACGATCAGGTCGGGCGATGCGAAGGTGCAGATTCCCGATGAAGTGACGAGCCGCGACGCCGTCGCACGCGCGTTCATCGAGTTCGATCCGCAGACGGCCGAAGAGTGCTGGACGGCGTATTCGGCGAAGCGAAACTGGCTGCTGGCACACCAATCCGGGGTCGAGACAGTGGTTTCGGAGTGGGACGCGTTTGCGCGGTCACTCGGCCTCGCGTCGCCGGAACAGTTCGACGAGATCAGCCACGCCAGCGGGCTGCCTACCCGGGCCCAAGACCTCGGCGTCGGCTACGACGACGACCTGTTGTTCTGGGCGCTGCGGAATTCCCACCTGCTGCGCGAGCGCATTTCGATCGTGGACCTCGCCGACCTGCTCGGGGTGTGGTCAGACGAGACGGCGCGGTCGATCGTGGCCGACGCCTCGAAAGCAATGGAATAGGAGCGCTGCCGTGTCTCACTTCGTCTTCATGCTCACCCACGGTGACCGAACCATCGAGCACGCCGCAGAGATCGTGCCGGAGTTGGCCGACACCGGGCTGCGCTATATCGGCTTCAAGGACGTCGGCGCGGATGCGTCACGGCAGCGGGAGCTGACGTCGCTGGCCCACGACACGGGCTTCGAGGTGATGTTGGAGGTGGTGTCGACCAGCAAGGAAGACGAGCTCGCGTCGCTGCGCGCGGCGGCCGCGGCAGGGGTGGACTGGGTGCTCGGCGGCACCCACGCGTCAGACGCTGCGGGTCTCCTGCCGGATGGGGTGCGCTATTGCCCGTTCCCAGGCAAGGTCGTCGACCATCCGAGCGTGCTGCTCGGCACCATCGACGAAATCGCAGGCGACGCCGAAAGGCTCACGGCGCTCGACCACGTCAGCGGGCTCGACCTGCTCGCGTATCGCCATCCGAGCGCCGATCACGAGGCGCTGATCCGTGAAGTGGTGCGGCGCTCGAGTGGCCCGGTCATCGTCGCGGGATCGATCGCGACCATCGATCGGGTGCTCGCGGTCAGCGATGCGGGGGCATGGGGATTCACCATCGGCAGCGCCATCTTCGATGGCCTGTTGCCCGGCGCGCCGTCCGTCGCCGCCCAGGTGCGCGGCGTCCTCGAGGCCACGACCGCCGGTGCAGCCCGCGAGGGCCGGACGTAGGCTGTTCAGAGTGTCCGGCCGTACTTTGCTCGCCGACCGGCTGCGTGACGAGCTGCTGGAGGAGATCTCCAGTTCGCAGTTGCAGCCCGGGACCAAATTGCCGAGCGAAGGCGAATTGGCCAAGCGCTTCAACGTATCTCGCGCGACGGTGCGAGAAGCGGTGCGTGGCTTGGTCGAGGCGGGATACGTCACCCGTCGTCGTGGTTCGGGCAGCTACGTCACCGAGCGCCGACGCATGCCGCACGGACTTGACGCGACACTGAGTTATCTCGCGATGATCGAGACGGCGGGCGCCCGCGCCGGTATGCGCATCCTTGATGCCGCATTCGAGCCGTGCTCTGCGGACGACGCGGCACTGCAACTGAAACCGGGCGACACGGTGTTGGCGGTCGAGCGGGTGCGCACGGCCGATGACCAACCGGTGATCTACTCACTGGACCGGATTCCCGCTCGGCTGCTGCGCACCGACCTCGATCTGCAGCACCTGGACCCGTCACTGTTCGCGCTGCTGAGTTCCTCGGGGCATGCCGCGGACCACGCCACCGCGACGCTGCGCGCCGTCGCCAGCACCAGCCAGACCGCGAAGGTGCTCGGCGTGCGGCGGGGCAGGCCGCTGCTGTACATCGAGGAGGTCGATTACGGCCGCGACGGCACCCCGGTGATGCTGTCGCGGGAGTGGCACGTGTCGGAAGCGTTCGACGTCAGGATCAACCGAAAGGCCAACACGCTGCGGGCGCTCTCGGCGTCCACAACGGCATAGATTGAGTTCTAATGGTCTGATGCCCTACCTTTAGGGTGAGAATTCGGTAAATGTCCAAGGTCAGGCAGGCGGGATGCGGTTTCCAATGGTTGACTGCTCGTCATGACTGGCATGTTGTCGCAATCCGAGCTCGAGTCGCTGGTGGCCGCCGGCGACATCGACACCGTCATCGTCGCGTTCTGCGACATGCAGGGCCGGCTGACCGGTAAACGGGTCTCGGCCCGGTTGTTCGTCGAGGACGTCGCCGCGCACGGCGCCGAGTGTTGTAACTACCTGCTCGCCGTCGACGTCGACATGAACACCGTCGACGGCTACGCGATCTCGAGCTGGGAGACCGGCTACGGCGACATGGTGATGACGCCTGATTTCTCCACCCTGCGGCTGCTGCCGTGGCTGCCGGGCACCGCGATGGTGATGGCCGACCTGTCCTGGACCGATGGCAATCCCGTGACGCAGGCGCCGCGCAGCATCCTCAACCGCCAGATCGACCGCCTCGCCAAGCAAGGGCTGGTGCCTTACGTCGGCACCGAGCTGGAATTCATGGTGTTCGACGACGGTTTCCGCGAGGCGTGGGCGAAGAGCTATCGAGGACTGACTCCGGCCACCGATTACAACGTCGACTACGCGATGCTGGCATCCACCCGGATGGAGCCGCTGCTGCGCGACATCCGGGTGGGCATGGACGGCGCGGGCATGTACTGCGAAGGCGTGAAGGGCGAATGCAATTACGGCCAGCAGGAGATCGCATTCCGCTATGACCACGCGCGGGTTACCTGCGACAACCACACCATCTACAAGAACGGCGCCAAGGAGATTGCCGACAAACACGGCAAGAGCCTGACGTTCATGGCGAAGTTCGATGAGCGTGAGGGCAACAGCTGCCACATCCACATCTCGCTGCGAGGCGACGACGGCGCCGCAGTGTTCGCGGATTCCGACGACGATCTCGGCATGTCACCGATGTTCCGCAGCTTCATCGCCGGGCAGCTGGCGACGATGCGCGAGCTGACGTTGTTGTACGCGCCGAACATCAACTCCTACAAGCGTTTTGTGGAGGGCAGCTTTGCGCCGACGGCGATCGCGTGGGGCCTGGACAACCGGACTTGCGCCCTGCGCGTCGTTGGCCACGGCCACGGCATGCGGATGGAGAACAGGGCCCCGGGTGGTGACGTCAATCAGTACCTCGCCGTGGCCGCACTGATCGCGGGCGGACTGTACGGCATCGAGCGCGAGCTGGAGCTGCCGGAAGCGTTGGAGGGCAACGCCTATACGTCAGGGGCGGAGCGGCTGCCGACCACGTTGGCCGAGGCCGCAGCGCTGTTCGGCAAGTCCGAGGTGGCGCGCGAGGCCTTCGGCGACGACGTCGTCGAGCACTACCTGAACAATGCACGGATCGAACTGAACGCGTTCAACGGCGCGGTGACGGATTGGGAAAGGGTGCGTGGTTTTGAGCGGCTCTAGACCTGTACTGGGCCTGACCACCTATCTGCAGCAGGCGCAGACCGGGGTGTGGGACGTGCGGGCCAGCTTTCTGCCCGCGATCTACCTCGAAGGGGTGAATCTGGCGGGTGGTATCGCCACATTGCTGCCGCCGCAGCCGGTCGATGCCGAGATCGCCTCGCGGATTCTGGACGGGCTGGACGGGCTCATCGTGACCGGCGGCCGCGACGTCGTCCCGGAAGGCTATGGGCAGCAACCGCATCCGGCGACGGACGAGGCGGTGGCCGACAACCGCCAGCGGGACGCTTTGGAGTACGCATTGGTGGGTGAGGCGATCCGCCGCGGCATGCCGGTGCTGGGTATCTGCCGCGGAGCCCAGGTGATCAACGTCGCGCTGGGCGGAACGCTGCATCAGCACCTGCCCGATGTCATCGGCCACACGCACCATCAGCAGGGCAACGCGGTGTTCGCCACATCGGCGGTGCGCACTGTGCCCGGAACGCGGCTGGCCTCGCTGATCGGCGAATCGTCGGATGCCCAGTGCTATCACCACCAGTCCATCGACAAGCTGGGCGACGGTCTGATCGTGTCCGCGCAGGATTCGGACGGCGTCATCGAGGCCGTCGAAATCCCCGGTGACAATTTCGTTTTGGCGGTGCAGTGGCATCCCGAGGAACGACTAGATGATCTGCGGCTGTTCGCTGCGGTGGTGCAGGCAGCGGCGGTGTATTCGAAGGAGAATGCGTGAGCGCGAGTGAACTGATCAACCCCGCCACCGAAGAGGTGCTGCGCACGGTCGAGCAGACCGATGAGGCGGGGGTCGACGACGCGGTCGCGCGCGCCAAGGCGGCACAACGCGGCTGGGCGCGACTGGCTCCTGCCGAGCGGGCGGCCGCACTGCGCGCCTTCGCCGCCACGGTCGACGCGCATGTCGGCGAGCTTGCGGAGCTGGAGGTCGCCAATTCCGGGCACCCCATCAGCAACGCGGAGTGGGAGGCCGGCCACGTCCGCGACGTGCTGCAGTACTACTCGGCCACCCCGGAGCGGTTGTCCGGCAAGCAGATTCCGGTGGCCGGCGGGCTCGACGTCACGTTCAATGAACCGCTCGGCGTCGTCGGTGTCATCACGCCGTGGAACTTCCCGATGACGATCGCTTCGTGGGGCTTCGCGCCGGCGCTCGCGGCAGGCAACGCTGTCTTGGTCAAGCCGGCCGAGTGGACGCCGCTGACCACCATCCGGCTCGGCGAACTCGCCGTCGAAGCGGGTCTGCCCGCCGACCTGTTCCAGGTGTTGCCCGGCAAGGGCTCGGTGGTGGGGGAGCGCTTCGTCAGTCACCCCGATGTTCGCAAGATCGTGTTCACGGGATCGACCGAGGTCGGTACGCGGGTGATGGCCGGCGCCGCCGCCCAGGTAAAGCGCGTCACCCTGGAACTGGGTGGGAAGAGCGCCAACATCGTGTTCGACGACTGCGACCTGGAGAAGGCCGCGGCGACCGCACCGTATGGCGTGTTCGACAACGCCGGCCAGGACTGCTGCGCCCGCAGCCGAATCCTGGTGCAGCGCAACGTCTACGACCGGTTCATGGAGCTACTCGAACCTGCCGTCAAGGGTGTGGTGGTCGGCGATCCGAGGAACAAGGACACCGAGATGGGACCGCTGGTGTCGAAGCCGCATTGGAACACGGTGGCGTCCTTCGTACCCGACGATGCGCCGGTGGCATTCCGGGGTGACGCACCGTCGGGTGCGGGTTACTGGTTCCCGCCGACAGTGCTGACGCCGTCGCGCACCGACCGCACCGTCACCGAGGAGATCTTCGGCCCGGTGGTGACGGTGCTCCCGTTCGAGGACGAGGCCGACGCCATCGCGCTGGCCAATGACACGCCCTACGGGCTGTCCGGGTCCATTTGGACCGACAACCTGTCGCGGGCGCTGCGGGTGTCGCGCGCTGTGGAATCCGGGAACCTGTCGGTCAATTCGCATTCGTCGGTGCGCTACAACACGCCGTTCGGCGGGTTCAAGCAGTCGGGATTGGGTCGCGAGCTCGGCCCCGACGCGCCGCTGTCCTTTACCGAAACCAAGAACGTCTTCTACGCGATCGGAGATGCCTGATGGATCTGACCCAACGATTGGCCGGCAAGGTCGCGGTGATCACCGGCGGCGCCGGCGGCATCGGACTGGCCACCGGCCGGCGGATGCACGCCGAGGGCGCGAGGATCGTGGTCGGCGATATCGACCCGACGGCGGGCAAGGCTGCGGCCGATGAACTCGACGGATTGTTTGTCCCCGTTGACGTCTCGGACGAGGCGGCCGTGGACAATCTGTTCGACACCGCGGCCGACACGTACGGCTCGGTCGACATCGCGTTCAACAACGCGGGCATCTCGCCGCCCGATGACGACGTCATCGAAACCACTGAGCTGCCCGCGTGGCAGAAGGTGCAGGACATCAACCTCAAATCGGTGTACCTGTCCTGCCGGGCGGCGCTGCGCCACATGATGCCCGCCAAGAAGGGCTCGATCATCAACACCGCCTCGTTCGTCGCGGTGATGGGGTCGGCGACCTCGCAGATCTCCTACACGGCGTCCAAGGGCGGCGTGCTGGCGATGTCCCGTGAACTCGGAATTCAATACGCCCGCAGCGGGATCCGGGTCAATGCGCTGTGTCCGGGACCGGTCAACACCCCGCTGCTGCAGGAGCTGTTCGCCAAGGATCCCGAACGCGCGGCGCGGCGGCTGGTGCACGTGCCGATGGGCCGGTTCGCCGAACCGGAGGAACTGGCCGCCGCAGTGGCATTCCTCGCCAGCGACGACTCGTCGTTCATCACCGGAGCCACCTTCCTGGTCGACGGCGGCATCAGCGGCCACTACGTCACGCCGATCTAATGTCTGCCGACCCGGACGTCCCGCTGGCCAGTGAGGCATTGCTGCGCCCGGTGCGGCCCGGGAACCCCTTCGAGGACACCGTCGAACGGCTGCTGCAGACAATCAGGCTGGGTGTGCTGCAGCCGGGCGAATCGCTTCCGCCCGAACGCGAACTGGCGGCCAAGCTCGGGGTCAGCCGCGACACCGTCCGCGAGGCCATCAAGTCACTGGCCGACGCCGGATACCTGGTGTCGCGGCGCGGCCGGTACGGCGGCACCTTCCTTGCGGAGGAATTGCCTCCCCACACCGACAGCCCTCGGGTTACCCGTGAGGAGATCGACGACGCGCTGCGCTTGCGCGAGATTCTCGAGGTCGGGGCGGCACGGATGGCAGCGAATCGCACACTGACGGCGGGGGAGCGAGAAGTGTTGTGGTCGCGGATGACCGATGTCCGCGGCGCATCGCCCGATGACTACCGGCGGCTGGACTCGCGACTGCACCTGGCGATCGCAGAAGCGGCGGGCTCGCCGTCGTTGGTTCCGCTGGTCGCCGAGAACAGGATGCGGCTGAACGCGCTGCTCGACCAGATTCCGTTGCTGCCACGCAATATCGCGCACTCCGACGAACAGCATGAGGCGATCGTCGTCGCGATCCTGGCTGCCGACGGTGACGGCGCGGCAGCGGCGATGCGGGCACACGTCGCGGGTTCGGCCGCCCTGTTGCACGGCTTCCTGGACTAGCGAGAGTGCGACCGAAGCACCACCAGAGAGGAACCCAAGCGATGGTCACGACACGCGCCGAAGCGGCGCACTACCTCAAGGACGCCGGAGGCTTGAAACTTGTCGTTTTCGGAGCTGATGGGCACGAGGTCGCGGCGATGTTCGTCCAAGGATCGGTGACATACGACGCGGAGGAAGCCACCTTCATTGCGGTCGCTGAGGACGGCCACACAGTTGGGGAATTGTTCGTGGACGAAACGGTCGGTTACGACGAAAACACAGACGCGTTCGTCATCCACGCCGCGCAATAGCAACCCGCCCGCGATGCCGCGGACTAGTACTTCTGTTGGGGTGGTTTGTGTTTCAGCGCATACCGGTAGAAGTCGGCATTCTTGAGCTGACCGGCCGCGGCATCGTCGACCACGACGGTGACGTGCCGGTGAAGCTGCAGTACGGACGCGGGACAGCTTGCGGTCAACGGACCTTCGACGGCTGCCGCAATGGCTTCCGCCTTGTGACCGCCGGTTGCGATCAGCACGAGGTGGCGGGCGTCGCAGATGGTTCCCAGTCCCTGGGTGATCACGTGGCGGGGCACCTCGTCGATGCCGGCGAAGAACCGGGCGTTGTCGCGCCGCGTCTGCTCGGTGAGAGTCTTGACCCGGGTGCGCGACGCCAGTGACGATCCCGGCTCGTTGAATCCGATGTGGCCGTTGCCGCCGATGCCCAGCAGCTGAACGTCCACCGGGCCGGCCGCGGCGATCTGCGCGTCGTATTCGTCTGCCGCGGTGAAGATGTCGTCGGCGATGCCGTTGGGACTGTGCACGCGCCCGGAGTCGATGTCGATGTGGTTGGTGAACTCGGCGCGGATGACATGTGCGTAGGACTGCGGGTGGCTGGGCGGCAAGCCGACGTATTCGTCGAGCAGAAACGCCTGTGCACCGGCGAAACTGAGGCCTTCCTTGCGATGCCTGCGGATCAGCTCGTGGTAGACGGACAGCGGCGATGAACCGGTGGCCAGCCCCAGCGTGGTCGCACCCGAGGTGACCGCGTCGGCGAAGATGTCGGCTGCCGTAGCGCCGCACTGTTGTTCGTGTTGGCGGATCACGACTTCCATCGGCTACGCCTCGCTTGCGGTTCTGCGCACTCGGCGGTCGAAAACCAAGTCCCATGCGGTGTCCTTCGCCGACGCGATCGCACCGACAAGGACGGCGTCCTCGCCGAGATGACCTCCCACGATGTCGGGGACGACCGGGATCGCCTGGGCCAACGCGCGGCGCATTGGCTCGGCCAGCAGATCGGCGTTGCGACCGATGCCGCCTGCCAGCACGACCAGACCGGGGTCGAGCACGGCGGTGATGATCGAAACCACATGTGCGAGTTTGGCGGCCTCATCCGCGACGACTTGCATGGCTAACTGGTCACCCTTGCGAGCCAAGTCGAAGACCGCCTTCGCAGAGCGCACCTGGCTCAAGCCGAGCTCATTGGCGGCAGACACCACCGCCTGTGCTGCGGCTGCCGTCTCCACTGGCCCCGGCCGGTGCTGCGCCACCCCAGCGGGAACCCTGTCGAACGGCAGATCCGCGATCTCGCCCGCCGCACCGTGCGCGCCGCGGAAGAGTTTTCCGTTGAGCAGCAGGCCCATTCCGATGCCGGTGCCGACCGTCAGGCACGCGACGACGTCGACGCCCTGCGCGGCGCCGCTCGCGTGTTCGCCGACCACGCAGAGATTCGCATCGTTTTCGACAATCACTTCGGAGCCGGCCGCGCCGAGGTCGTCGACCAACTGGCCCAACAGTCCGCGGCGTTCCCAGCCGGGCAGATTGGGGGACCGGTGCACGGATCCGGTGCTGACGTCTGGAATGCCCGGTGTGCCAACCACAGTCACCACGATGTCGTGGGGTTTCAGGCCGGCGTCGGCGATCGCGCGCTCGACGGATTCGCATGCGGTGCGCTGCAAACTGGTGCCGCTGCGGCTCTGGTTCGGCTGGTCAACCCTTGCGACGACGGTGCCGTCGAGGTCCGCGACCGCGACGCGGATCACCCGCCGTCCGATGTCGACACCGACGATATGTCCTGCGTCTGGGGCGGTTTGGTAGATGACGGCCGCCCGGCCAGGACCTGATGCGCTCCGTCCGACCGCACGCACCAGGCCCTGCTGCTCCAGATCCAGCAGTGCCTGACCGACGGTCGGTTTCGACAGCCCGGTGTCATTGGCGATCTGAGGACGGGTGGCCTCGCCTTGTTCTCGCAGCCGATTCAACACCAATCGCTGGTTCAATGCGCGCATGCTCGCGGGAGTGCCTGCCTGCGGCGCCGCTTGACCGACCACCGTGACCGTCTCCGTTCGGATCGCAGGGAATTTACAAACCAACTCTTCCAGACTCGGCGATTGTATGTTAAGAAACTTTCCTAACAAAGTGTTAGGAGGATCTCGTGAGTTCCCCATCCATCAGCTCGGAGCATTCTGGGCCCACGGTGTCCGGACAGCCGACGCTCGAACGCAAGATCGGGCCGGTGCAGGCCACGGCCATCAACATGACGCAGATGTGCGGCATCGGCCCGTTCGTCACGATTCCCGCGATGGTCGCCACCATCGGCGGGCCTGAGGCGATGTTCGGGTGGATCATCGGGGCCATCGTGGCCCTCGCCGACGGCCTCATCTGGGCCGAACTCGGCGCGGCCATGCCCGGCGCCGGCGGCACCTACATCTACCTGCGCGAGGCTTTTCAGTACCGCACCGGCAGACTGATGCCGTTCCTATTCGTCTGGAGCGCAGTGCTTTTCATCCCGCTGATCATGTCGACGGGCATCATCGGGCTGGTCCAATATCTGGGCTACCTGATCCCGGGTGTGACGGACGCGTCCGGCAACACCGCGCTGGGCAAGATCATCGGAGTCGGCATCACGCTGCTGATCATGGTGGCGTTGTTCCGCAAGATCGGCCAGATCGGCAAGCTCACGACGGGGCTGTTCGTCGTCATGCTGATCGCCGTGCTCAGTACGATCGTCGCGGCGTTCACCCACTTCAGCGGTGCGCAAGCGTTCGCGTTTACGCCTGGTGCATTCGGCAGCCATGGCACGTTCTGGGCAGGCCTCGGTGCGGGCTTGATCATCGCGATCTACGACTACCTCGGCTACAACACCACGGCCTACCTCGGCGCCGAGATCCGCGATCCCGGGCGCAACATTCCGCGCTCGATCGTGTTCTCGATCCTCGGGATCATGAGCCTCTACTTCCTGCTGCAGATCGGTGTGCTGGGCTCGGTGCCTCTCGACGAGTTGAAGAGCGCCACGTCTGTCGCGTCCACGGTGCTGGAGCAGGCATGGGGTTCGGGCACCGCACGGACGATCACCGTGCTGATCGTCGTCGCGGCCATCGGCTCGGTGTTCGCCGGACTTCTCGGCGGCTCCCGCGTCCCGTTCGAAGCGGCTCGCGACAAGGTGTTCCTCCCGGTGTTCGGCAAGCTGCATCCCAAGCTGAACCTGCCGACCGCCGGCGTGCTCGCCATGGGTGCGATCACGATCATCGGCTCACTGTTCACGCTGACGACGATCATCAACGCTGCGGTGGCGACGCTGGTGATCATCCAGTCGCTGGCCCAGGTCGCCGCGATCATCGTGCTGCGGCGCCGTCAGCCGAATCTGGTGCGCCCATACCGCCAGTGGCTCTACCCGGTGCCGACGATCATTGCGCTGATCGGTTGGGTGTACATCTACTACTCCGCCAGCTGGCTTTCGATCGGCCTGTCGCTGGGCTGGATCATGGTGGGCGCCATCGCTTTTCTCGTCTACGCCAAGGCCGAGCACACCTGGCCGTTCGGCCCGAAGGAGATCAAGGAAGCCTTCGTCGACGGACCCTAAAAGGGTGGCGGGTCGGCCGCATACCGGGCGCGGTTTTGGGCGCGTTCGTATTCCACGCGGTAGGCGCGGTCTTGGGAGCGGGTGCGTTTTCGCTTCGGCATGGCCAATTCGCGATTGGGGCTCGGCGGCGGACTGTTGGCCAGGGTCAGCGTTTCAGTGGGCTGGCCGAGTTGGGGGAAGAAGCGGGCCCCGGCGGGTGGAGTGGTGTATGTGCGCCCGCTGGGCGAGGTCCATTGGATGGTGCCGTCGGGTAGTTGCAGGTCGGTCCAACCGCAGAAGGTTTTGAGCAGGTGGTGAATGCGGCATTTCAGCCCGGTGTTCGACGGATGGGTCGGCCCGTACGGGTAGGGCACGCTGTGGTCGATGTCGCAGCCGATCGGGGGTTGGTCGCAGCCGGGGAAGCTGCATG
>Ga0075365_10000894_pt1 | contig 12488 bp, 9 predicted proteins | sample EndMetdeltDD1765_FD_71387 | JGI IMG/M metagenome (GOLD analysis project Ga0075365, IMG submission 71387) | Populus endosphere microbial communities from Tennessee, USA - Endosphere MetaG P. deltoides DD176-5 | ecosystem: Host-associated > Plants > Roots > Endosphere | place: USA: Tennessee... | reverse complement strand
GCGTAGCAGCGCATTTCGGGGGCATTGCCGGAGGGGCGGAAATGAACGATGCGTCGGTCCGTCAGTGTGACGCGAAGCCCGTCAATGTCGCTGACGCTGCCGACCTCGCCGATCGGCTGCAGAAACGCAGCGAGATTGGTGGGGCCGGCGCGAAGAAAGGCCATCAACCGGCCACTGGTCTCGACCGGAAAATTCTCAAGCCGGTCGGCCGCGGCAAGCGGCAGATGGAAGGACGCGGCGAGGATCGAAAGCGGCTGCCGTTTCAACGCTGCAAGAGAAAGCGTCGCCAGGATCGGCACGAAGCAATCGCGCGTCGGCAGGGCGCGCAGCACGTGGCCGTTGACCTTGAAGTCGCTCGCGCTCAGCACGCCTCCGTTTGCCTCGAAACCGGCGACATGGGTCTGACCGGCCGCGCGTGCTTCCTGCATCCCCGATATGACAAAGGGAGAGCCGACACGGGTGCGAACGACGCTGAAGCGACCAGCAGCTTCTATGCCGGAATTCGAAGTCACGGGCGTCACGACCGATGTGGCGCCGAGAAAGTTTGCGGCGATCAGCCCGAGGAGATCGCCACGCAGCGGCGTGCCAGTCTCGTCTGCCACCAACGGGCGATCGCCATCACCATCCGCAGAAACGACCGCGTCGAGGCGATGCTGCCTTGCGACATCCTTGAGCTTGGCAATCGTCTCTTTTGAAACGGCTTCGGTGTCGACCGGTATGAATGTTTCGGAGCGGCCAAACGGCACGACTGTTGCGCCGAAATGCTCCAAGAGTTCCACCAGCAGGTCACGGGCAACCGTGCTGTGCTGGTAGACACCGACTTTGAGGCCCGTAAGGGCACCCGTGGGGAGAATATTGGCATTCCGATCGCGGAAAGCCGCGAGGCATTCGGCAGACCGATCCTGTGGTTTGGTGCCGCGGGGCTCAAACGCAAAACTGGCGCGATCGAGTTTTGTGGCCTCGCCCGTGATCGCCGCCTCGTCCGCCTTGTCGATCTCACCGTCTGGCCGATAGAACTTTATGCCGTTGCGATCGGCTGGAATGTGCGAGCCCGTTACCATCAGGCAAGCGGCCTTTTGCTGCAGGCCATAGAGCGCCAGCGCTGGCGTTGGGACGCTACCGCAGTCGTAAACGTCGAAGCCGAGGCCGGCCAAAGCATCGGTGCAGTTTACCGCGATTTCAGGGCTGGAATCCCTGAAGTCCTGGCCGATCAGCAGAGCATCGCCGTGGCGCGCCATTCCACTGTCGAGCAGATAGCGACCGAAGGCGGTGGCATAGAGCGCCGAAGCTTGCCCCTTGAGGTCGACAGACAGGCCGCGAAGCCCACTCGTTCCGAATTTCATCCTGAATAAGCCCCCGAATGCGCTTGAATTCGCCAGCGATTCGACCGCAATCTACTCAGCGTTCGTAAATAGTGAACCCCGGCGAACAATAAAATGTCTGCCAATTCCCGCTTCGAGGCAAGCTGAAAGCGCATCCAAGCGGACGAGGGACCGTCCATGAATGAACAGTCGATTGCGTTGGAGGAAAGCTGGAGGGAGGCTCTCGACGGCGAATTCGCTAGTCCTTACATGCAGCAGCTCAAGGCATTCCTCGTCGCCCAGAAACAGGGAGGCAAGCGGATATTTCCCAAAGGATCGGAGTACTTCCGCGCTCTTGATCTGACGCCACTGGCGGACGTCAAGATTGTTGTCTTGGGGCAGGATCCTTATCACGGGCTCGGCCAGGCGCATGGCCTTTGTTTCAGCGTTCGACCGGGCGTTCGAATCCCACCGTCGCTCGTCAATATCTACAAGGAAATGCAGAGCGATCTGGGCATTCCGCCGGCTCGGCACGGATTCCTGGAGCATTGGGCGCGCCAAGGCGTCCTGTTGCTGAACAGTGTGCTGACAGTTGAGGAGGCGCAGGCTGCGTCGCACCAGGGCAAGGGTTGGGAGCGCTTCACCGACGCTGTCATCCGCAAGGTCAATGATGAATGTGATGCCGTCGTCTTCATGCTCTGGGGCGCCTATGCCCAGCGCAAAGCCGCCTTCGTCGACACGTCACGTCATCTGGTGTTGAAAGCGCCGCATCCATCGCCGCTTTCCGCGCATAACGGGTTCTTTGGTTGCGGCCATTTTTCCAAGGCTAATGCCTTTTTACAAGCACGCGGCCGGCCGCCGATCGACTGGCAGCTGCCTGCGGCTCCACATGATGTCTAGGCTCTTTCTGAACGATTTCATTTTGTCGTTCACTAAAAAGAGACAATGCGTTCCGGTCGACGGGACTATTCCGATTGGCCGTTAGCGATCATCTATACCCCATCCGAAGCCCGCGAGGCGGGCAAGAAAGGGGTCTCAAATGCTCGACCAAATCAAGGGCCTGCACCACGTCACATCGATGGCGGAGGATGCCCGCATTAACAACCAGTTCTTCACCAACGCGCTCGGCCTGCGCCGCGTAAAGAAGACCGTGAATTTCGACGCGCCCGACGTCTATCACCTCTATTATGGTGACGAGACCGGTGCGCCCGGCACGATCATGACCTACTTCCCGTTTCCGAAGATGCCGAAGGGTCGCCCTGGAACCGGCGAAGTCGGAACCACGGTTTTCTCGGTCCCGCAGGGCTCGATCGGCTTCTGGAGCGATCGCCTGAACAAACTTGAGGTCACCGGTCTGAAAACCGAGGAAACGTTCGGTGAAAAGCGCCTGAACTTTGCCGGTCCCGATGGCGACGGTTTTGCTCTTGTCGAAGTCAAGGATGACAATCGGCTACCCTGGACGCACGGCGGCATCAGCGAGGATCATGCGATCCGCGGGTTCCACTCGGTTGCCATGCGATTGCGCGATGACGGTGCCACGTCGGAACTGCTGAAGTTCATGGGCTACGAAGTCCAGGAAGAAGGCGATGGCGTCAAGCGCCTGACCATTCCGGGTGGAAATGGCGCGCATCTCGTCGATCTTGAAATGATGCCGAACGTTTCACGCGCTTTGCCGGGTGCCGGTTCAGTCCACCATGTCGCCTTCGCCGTAGAAAACCGCGAGAAGCAGCTCGAAGTACGCAAGGCTCTGATGGACACTGGCTATCAGGTGACGCCCGTCATCGATCGCGACTATTTCTGGGCGATCTACTTCCGTACGCCGGGCGGCATCCTGTTCGAGATTGCGACCAACGAGCCCGGTTTCAACCGTGACGAGGACACTGCGCATCTTGGCGAAGCATTGAAGCTGCCACAGCAGCATCAGCACCTGCGCGCTCTCATCGAGCAGCACCTGCAGCCACTTGAAGCCTAAGGGGACGCGCGATGACCGATAACAGCTATGTGCACCGGCTGCAGGTCGGTGCACCTGGAAAGCCCATCCTGTTCGTATTGCACGGAACGGGCGGCGACGAAAACCAGTTCTTCGATTTCGCGCGGCGCCTGCTGCCGGAATCGACGATCGTCTCGCCGCGCGGCGACGTCTCGGAGTTTGGTGCGGCACGTTTCTTCAAACGCACTGGCGAGGGCGTCTACGACATGACGGACCTTGCCCGCGCAACGGAGAAGATGGTCGCTTTTGTCGGAACGCTGGCGAAAGAACATGAGGCGACTGATATCCTCGGACTTGGCTTCTCGAACGGGGCAAATATTCTTGCCAACGTGTTGATCGATAAGGGACTGTTCGATGCGTCGGTGCTGATGCATCCGCTGATCCCGTTTCAGCCGAAGGCGAACACCGCACTGGCTGGGCGCAAGATATTGATCACCGCCGGTGAGCGCGACCCGATCAGCCCTGCGCCCGTCACGAGGGCCTTGGCCGACTATTTCGGAGCCCAGAATGCTTCTGTCACGACGGAATGGCATGCAGGCGGGCACGATATCCGGCAGAACGAAATCGACGCCATTCACAGGTTCGTCGAGCCATATCGCTAGGCGGCTCTTGTCGGATGGCCCTCGGCCATCCGACAGACCTCATTCGAATGCGGAGGGGGATAATCCAATAGGCTTATCTCTGGTTGTGAAGCGTCTCCGTTGTTCCGCAGCAATGAATGGGAATATGATCCTGGTTCAGGCGGAGCGGGCGGGGATATTTGGTAGGGCAATGGGTCGCATTCGCCGAAACGGGCAAGGCGTTTTGCGGCAATCGTCGGTTCAAGCGGCTCGTTCTGGTGGCCCGCTGTGACCATTGGAAGAGATGGTATAAAGTCGATTGCGGCGGCACCAACGGGTCGGTGTCGCCGGGCTATTGCTGGGTATGCGCGGTTCCGATCAATCCGCACCCATCGCATGTGCTGCGAGACAACAGAGAGTACTCAAGCGGAGTTTCGAAATTGAGTGTTGCCTTCGTCAAAGAAGAAAGTGCCGAAGCTGCTTCAGAAACGCTTTTGCCTGACCGTCCAATTTCGCCGCATCCGAACCTCGTTACGGAAGCGGGATTGAAGGCTCTGGAATTGCAGCTGCAGCAAGCTCGCGAGGCCTATGATGTTGCGAGCACAATCGAAGACGTGAATGAACGACGGCGGCAGGTCGCGAACCCGTTGCGGGATCTACGCTACTTTGCTGCACGGGCCCGCACGGCACAGGTTATCCCTGATCCGATTTCATTTGATACCGTTGCCTTTGGAAGCACCGTGACCTTCAGCCGAGACGACGGGCGCGTGCAGACATATCGGGTCGTGGGAGAGGACGAAGCTGATCCCAAAGCCGGATCGATTTCCTTCGTATCGCCGGTGGCAAGAACTCTCATCGGCAAAACCGTTGGAGATGTGGTCAGTGTCGGTGGTCAAGAGCTTGAGGTCATCGCCATCTCGTAGGTGTCTTCATTTTGGCATGCTGCGAATGCGACGGCCTTACAAGGCTTTTCGAACAGGCTATGGTTCTCTAATTCTGAAGCTGACCGCGTCTTCATGTTCTCTTAAGTAATTATCTTGAGATTGTAATCTCCCTGTTCCATGATGATTGCGATGCGAAGAATTTCGGGTCGTGCTTCATGACGATCGCTGCAGATCGCCTTAGCCGTGAACATGTTTCTTCGCCGTCGGCTGTCTTTACGGCTGTTAGACTTTGATCTTTATTTGTTTCGCAGGTGCTTGCTTGCGGTCGATCTGATTTAGGGACGTTGTATGAATTCGGAGTTTGCCGTTCGCCCGATGCGACCCGGTGAGTTAGAGCTAGTGCTCGAGTGGGCACGTCAGGAGGGATGGAATCCCGGCCTCGACGATTCGATCGCCTTCCACGATGCGGACCCGTCCGGATTTTTTGTTGGCGTGCTCGGGGAGGTGCCGGTCGCCTCGATTTCTGTCGTCAAGTACGGCGAGGATTTCGCCTTCCTTGGGCTTTATATCGTCCATCCGGATTTTAGGGGTAAGGGCTACGGCAAGACCATCTGGAATGCCGGGATGATGTCTGCGGAAGGTCGCAGCATTGGCCTGGACGGTGTCCCCGCGCAACAGGACAATTACCGCAAGGCGGGCTTCGAAGAGGCCTATCGGACGGTTCGGTATGGCGGTATGATTTCTGCCGTGCCGGAATCAACGCTGGTGGCACATGCCGTATCGGACAAGCTTGACGGATTGCTGCGCTATGACGCGACGATCTTTCCGGCTCCGCGGCCGTCGTTTGTGGCGTCGTGGTGTGCAACGCGCAAGGACCGGCACTCTGCCGTGGTGCGCAAGAGTGGCAAGATTCGCGGCTACGGAACCATCCGTCGTTGCTATGAAGGCTACAAGATCGGGCCGCTGTTTGCGGCCGACAAGGATAGCGCTGCAGCGTTGCTTTCGCTGCTGGCGCCTCATGCCAAGGGAGCGAAGGTCTTCATCGATATTCCGACCAGCAATGGCGAGGCGGTCGAGCTTGCCGAGAGCATGGGCTTGGTGCCGGTCTTTGAAACCGCTCGGATGTATCGGGGAACAGCGCCGGTCGTTCCACTGAAGAACGTCTTCGGCGTCACGACGCTGGAACTTGGCTAGTCCATAGGCGAGGCAGGAGCGGTCGAGGCAGCTCTCTGGGGGCGCCCTTTCTCGGCGATGGCGATGCCCCCCAAGGCGAGCCCAAGTGCAATCACATGGAAAAGCTGAAGGCGCTCGCCAAGCAGGGCCACCGACAACAGCGTTCCGAAGACCGGCACGAGGTTGATGAAGAGCCCGGCGCGATTTGCGCCGATTGTTTCGACGCCCTTGATGTAAAGAATCTGCGCAAGCAAGGAGGCGAAGATCGCCGTGTAGAAGGCAATCAGCCAGCCCTTGTTATCAGGTAGCTGTACCGCACCCTGTGTGTTTTCCCAAATGAGAAGTGGCACTGCGGTCAGCGTCGCGCCGAGCGCGGGGATGGCCATCAGCGTGCGCCAATCGAGCGGCGGTTTCCAGCGCAAGAAAATTGTATAGACCGAATAGGCGGCGACAGCGATCAGCATGAGCCCATCGCCGCGGTTGAGGCCCAGTTGCAGCAGAGTCGTCAGGTCGCCATGCGCGGCGGTCAACGCGACGCCGCCGAGTGTCATGGCGAAGCCGACGACTTGTGCAGTAGAGACGCCTGTGCGGAAGAAGACGAAATTCAGCAAGAAGATCAGCATCGGAATGCCGGCCTGCTCGATCGCAACATTGATCACGGTCGTATACTTGACGGCCGAGTAAAGCATGGCGTTGAAGAGCGTGTAGCCGATGACGCCGTAAAAGAAAAGCAGCGGCAGATTCTTGCGGACGATCGGCCAGTCGCGCTTCAATTGCGGTGCCGAAACGGCGGCGATGAGTGCTGTTGCAAGGAACCAGCGCAGAAACGTCAGCATCATTGGGCTGACGTGCCCAAGCGCGAGCTTGCCCGCCACCGCGTTTCCGCCCCAGCACAGCGCTGCGACGACGAGAGAAATATAAGCGGCGACCTGCACAGGCGATTCTTTCCGATGACGGCGATGTGGTTCTCAACCTCAGGGTATGATCGGCCAATAGCCCGATGATGGCTGATTTGTCACGTAAAAAGCCGATTCCGGCGGCATAACAGGGTCGCTTTCCCGGTAACAAAGCATTATAGATGCGCGGGTTTGAGAAGGGTGCGGTTAAATCCGCCTTTAACAGGAAGACGTGAATGACGAACGTAGTCGTGGTCGGTTCGCAATGGGGTGACGAAGGCAAAGGCAAGATTGTCGATTGGCTTTCAGAACGTGCGGACATCGTTGTGCGCTATCAGGGCGGACACAATGCAGGCCATACGCTGGTTATCGACGGGACCAGTTACAAGCTGTCGCTCTTGCCATCCGGCGTCGTGCGTCCCGGCAAAATGGCTGTAATCGGCAACGGCGTCGTCGTCGATCCGCATGCGCTGATTGCCGAGATCGAGAAGCTGGAAAAGCAGGGCGTGAAGATTTCTCCCGAGAACCTGCGCATCGCCGACAACGCGACGCTCATTCTTTCCCTGCACCGCGAGCTCGATGCCTACCGCGAAGATGCAGCCTCCAATAGCGGCACGAAGATTGGCACCACGCGCCGCGGTATCGGTCCGGCCTATGAAGACAAGGTTGGCCGTCGCGCCATCCGCGTGATGGATCTCGCCGATCTCGATACGCTGCCGGGCAAGGTCGACCGCATCTTGACGCATCACAATGCGCTGCGCCGCGGCCTTGGCGTCGCCGAGGTCAGCCACGACACGATCATGACTGAACTGACGTCGATTGCCGATCGGGTGCTTCCCTACCGCGATACCGTCTGGCTTTTCCTCGACAAGGAACGCCGCAAGGGCGCCCGCATCCTCTTCGAAGGCGCGCAGGGAAGCCTGCTCGACATCGACCACGGCACCTATCCGTTCGTGACGTCCTCAAACACCGTTGCCGGTCAGGCTGCTGCCGGTTCGGGCATGGGGCCGGGATCGCTCGGCTACATCCTCGGCATCACCAAGGCCTATACGACGCGCGTTGGTGAGGGTCCGTTCCCGACGGAGCTGCATGACGACATTGGCCAGTTCCTCGGCGAAAAGGGCCACGAATTCGGCACCGTAACCGGCCGTAAGCGTCGTTGTGGCTGGTTCGATGCGGCGCTCGTCCGCCAGTCGGTTGCAACCAACGGTATTACCGGGATCGCGCTGACGAAGCTCGATGTTCTCGACGGCCTGGAAGAACTGAAGATCTGCGTCGGCTACAAGCTGGACGGCGAGCAGATCGATCATCTTCCCGCCAGCCAGGGTGCGCAGGCTCGCGTCGAACCGGTCTACGTCACGCTTGAAGGCTGGAAGGAATCGACGGTCGGCGCCCGCAGCTGGGCCGATCTGCCGGCCCAGGCAATCAAGTATGTCCGCCAGGTCGAAGAGTTGATCGGGGCGCCCGTCGCTCTCCTGTCTACAAGTCCTGAGCGAGACGACACGATACTTGTGACCGATCCGTTTGAGGATTAAGGTCTCGGGTCATTATTCGTGCGGTTCGCGGCGCGAACCGCACTCCTAGAGAAAGTACGAATGGCGGATTTTATCGCAGTTATCCGGCGGGCGGTTGACGGCCTGTCTGAAAATACTCCCGAGATGCGGGTGAAAGTCTACGAGCGCGCTCGCGGTGCTGTGCAGCGGCAGCTCGAGAGTATGAAGCCGCGCCCTCCGGAAGCGATGTTGCAACGGCAGCTTGACAAGCTGGAGGCAGCAATTCGCGAAGTCGAAGCGGAACATGCCGAAGCCGTTCCTGCCGATGATGCTGCGCTCGCGGCCGAGCCTGCAGTCGGGGCAAGCGCCGATGCAGTCCATGAGCAGGAAGCAGGCGCTCCCGAACCGCTTGCGAGCGAAGCCGGAGTCGAAGTGCCAGCGCATGAGACGCCGGCCCACGAAGATCACGTGGCAGCCGAAGAATCTGCGCCTGCCTACGAAGAGCCAGCTCCTTATCACGAAGAGCCTGCGCCTTCCTACGAGGAGCCTGTCGCTGCTGAGCCGGAACATATCGCCCAGCAGGAGGAACATTGGGCGTATGAAGAGCCGCCGGCTCCTGTCGGCGAAGCCGAGCCTGTCGAACACGGGCATGCTGCTCCTTCCGAAGAGGTTGTCCACGAGGATCAGCACGGTCACGAGGAACACGTTTCTGCGCCCGAGGAGCCGCTTGTCGAGCCGACCGAGCCGACCTACGAGGAACCGGCGCTGCAGCCGATTGCACGCGACTACGTTATGACCAACCGGCTGGTTGAACCGGTCCTTGGGCTGGATCGTCCGCCGGAAGAATTCGTGGATCGCAGTCAGGAGGAGCCGCTCCACGCGGATGCCGCCGGGCATTTCGATCCGGTGTGGGCTGAGCCCGTAGAGGAAACGCCCGCGCCGCCGGCCAAGGATGCGCAGACGGATTGGGCGCTTGAAGAACTCAGGCAGTTTTCGGAAGCTGCGCCAGTTGCTCCCGCAAATGAAGCGGCACGCGCGTTTGAAGACGTCATCGCAGGGATCGACCATACGCCAGGCGGCGTGAAGATGCCCGCCGCGAACGAGGGCTTTTCCTGGGAGGCTGCGGCCTTCGACGATCTGCCGCCGATTGAAAACGGCAAGAAGGTTCAGGTCAACGCCCATTTCGATGACGGCGATCTCTTTTCGGAGATTCATGGTACGCCGGCTGCAAAATCCGCTTCGGAAACCAATCCGGCCTGGCAGGAGGCCAAGCCGCTTCGCGGATACGACAACCGTGGCGTCGTTGCCGAGGATGACGATGGCGCGGCCGATCTCGACAGTGCCGTTGCCGCGAAATTCCAAGGCAAGAATTTCCGGATGGAGCCGAAGCGCCGTCGGTTCGGCATCGGTTCCATCGTGACGATTCTCGTTGCGCTGGGCGTGGTGGGTGGCGGCGGATATGCCGCCTGGACCAATCAGGACGCGCTGTCGTCAATGGTGAAGAACCTCGTCAGCGCCGCTCCCTCGCAGAGCGCGAAGAACGAGCAGACGCCTGCCAAGCCCGATGCGGCAACGCCGCAGACCAGTGACGCAAAGCCGACTGATGCTAAAAAGGAAGTTGCTTCCTTGAATGACGGCGCTTCCGTCAATAACAAGTTCAACCAGCGGCTTCTTGCCGACGGTACAGAGGTCGATAGCGGCCCGGCCACGGTCCCGGGAACGCCGACGGCGGAAGGAAAGTCGGTGGCCGAACAGAACGTTGCTGCGGCTGATACCACGCCGCCAGCGGCGTCAACGCCTGCGACAGGTGCCCCGGCTGTGACCGCGCCAGCTGCGCCGCCGCCGGCGGCTGGAGCCACGCAAGCCGCGCCGCTCGGTTCCACCGAGAAGATGTTCTTGTACGAGGAGCGGATCGGCCAGAGTTCACCGACGGCCATCCAGGGCTCGGTCGTCTGGAGCCTCCAGCACGAGGCCGGCTCGGACGGCAGGCAGGAAGCGACGGTACAGGCGACGGTAACAGTTCCTGAACGCAACCTGTCGGCGCAACTGACCTTCAAGCGCAATTCCGACCCGTCGCTGCCGGCGAGCCACATCGTCGAGGTGGTCTTCTCGCTGCCGCCGAATTTTGAAGGCGGCGCCATCGAGAGCGTCCAGCGCATTTCGATGAAGCGAACCGAGCAGGATCGTGGCGACGCCCTGATTGCCGTTCCTGCAAAGATCACCGACGATTTCCACATGATCGCACTCAACGATTATCCGGATGCGCGCAAGGCGAATCTCGATCTCCTTTCAAGCCGCGACTGGATCGATATCCCGATCACCTATCGCAACGGTCGCCGTGCGCTTCTGACGATGCAGAAGGGTTCGACCGGCGGGGAAGCGTTCAACGCCGCGATCAAGGAATGGGCTGCTTTCGGCGACGTATCGACCAGCCAGTGATTGCCGGTTGAGACAAAAAGAAAGGGCGGAACCATCTGGTCCCGCCCTTTTCATTTGAAGAGAATTTGTGCCTTAGGCCGTGGCTTCGACGACCCGAACGGCCTTGGCGCGTTCGAGAGCCTCCTTGCGGACAGCATCCTGGACCTTTTCGAAGGCGCGGACCTCGATCTGACGAACGCGTTCGCGGCTGATGTCGAACTCGGCCGAGAGATCCTCGAGGGTTACCGGATCTTCAGAAAGACGGCGTGCCTCGAAGATGCGGCGTTCACGGTCGTTCAGAACGCTCATCGCCTTCGCCAGCATGTGGCGGCGCGTGTCGAGTTCGTCCTGCTCGATCAGAACATCTTCCTGGCTCTCATGGTCGTCGACGAGCCAATCCTGCCATTGGCCGGATTCGCCTTCCGAGGCTTTTATCGGTGCGTTCAGCGACGCATCGCCTGACAGGCGGCGGTTCATCGAAACGACCTCCTCCTCGGAGACGTTCAGCTTGGTGGCGATCTCAGCGACGTGTTCCGGCTTCAGGTCGCCGTCGTCAATGGCCTGGATACGGCCCTTGAGGCGACGCAGGTTGAAGAACAGCCGCTTCTGGTTGGCGGTCGTACCCATCTTCACCAGAGACCAAGAACGCAGGATGTATTCCTGGATCGAGGCCTTGATCCACCACATGGCATAGGTGGCAAGACGGAAACCGCGTTCCGGATCGAACTTCTTGACGGCCTGCATGAGGCCGACGTTGCCTTCGGAGACGACCTCGCCGATCGGCAAGCCGTAACCACGATAGCCCATTGCGATCTTCGCAACGAGGCGCAGGTGACTGGTGACGAGCTTGTGTGCGGCTTCGCGATCGCCATGTTCCGCATAGCGCTTCGCCAGCATATATTCCTGCTGCGGCTCCAGCATCGGGAACTTGCGGATTTCGTCGAGATAGCGATTGAGACCGGCTTCGCCGGCGGTAATGGACGGCAAGTTATTTCGGGCCATAAAGCACCCTCCTATCTGAATTCCGGTTCCCGATGGAACGCGCCCCTGCGTCGAAAGGCGAACCGGGACGTGCGGCTTTATCCAAGCCCGCACTAAGTCAATGTACAGATAAGTATGGCGGAACAGGGGTTCAAGGCTGCACACCGGTTCACGAAGGCGTTACTTTGGCTAGGCGCGGAGTGCGCTTGCCAACTCTTCCATGTCCTCGGGCAGCGGTACTTCGAAGTGCATGACTTCGCCGGTGCGCGGATGCTCGAATTGCAGCATATAGGCGTGAAGCGCCTGTCTTGCGAAGGCGTTCACGGTCTTCCTGGCGGCATCCGGAAGGAGATTTGCCTTTGTCTTGAAACCTGCTCCGTAGACGGTGTCGCCGAGCAGCGGGTGGCCGATATGCGCCATGTGCACGCGGATCTGATGGGTGCGGCCGGTCTCGAGGTGGCACTCGACGAGCGAGGCGAGCGACGTCGCGTCGGGGTTCTCGTGGAAGCGCTCGAGAACTTCGTAGTGCGTGATTGCTTCGTCGGCATCCTGCGTCTCGGCCCGTTTGACGGCTCGGCGCGTACGATCGCCGACGGCTCGGCCGAGCGGGGCATTGATCGTTCCGGTCAGCGTACGAGGACGCCCCCAGACGATTGCCTGGTACGCGCGCTCCAGCGGCATGGTCCGGCCGTGATCGGCAAACTGCAGCGACAGGTGGCGATGGGAGATGTCGTTCTTGGCGACGACCATCACGCCCGTCGTGTCCTTGTCCAGCCGGTGAACGATGCCCGG
>Ga0075365_10000893_pt1 | contig 12492 bp, 18 predicted proteins | sample EndMetdeltDD1765_FD_71387 | JGI IMG/M metagenome (GOLD analysis project Ga0075365, IMG submission 71387) | Populus endosphere microbial communities from Tennessee, USA - Endosphere MetaG P. deltoides DD176-5 | ecosystem: Host-associated > Plants > Roots > Endosphere | place: USA: Tennessee... | reverse complement strand
ACAACACCTGTTTCTCCATCACCATGTGTTGGCTATTCAGGATGTAGTAAATCGGTCGTGTGGTGCCAACATAGCGGGGGACATGATTGGCCAACATGGGCGGGCGCAGGGATCAGGAAGTTCTTCTTAAGTCTTTAAGAGACACTATATACGTGCTTCGTCGTAAAAGATAATTTTATAATTTTCTCTAAGACCTTAAGATCGACATCTGCTAAGCGTTTAATATAAAGACAACCTCCAGTTGTTTTACACTTTCCTAAGGATTGTACTAATTCCTCAAAACCTTCAACGCTCGGAGATATATAAATGGTGAGGTTTTGTTTTCGAGGAGAAAACCCAGTTTGCAACCAATCTCCTTCTTGTTTACTTTTTTCGGATTTATAATGGTAGGACCCAAACCCAATAATACTCGTACCCCACATCTTTGCTTTTTCTCCCGTTACTTTTTCAAAAAGTTTGAGCAAGGCAAAGCTATCTTCTCTTTTTGTTTCATCAGTTACAGTATTGATAAAAGCTGAAACACTTGCATCATTAACTACTGTTTTAATTGTTCCCACCTAATTATTTTATCATGTTATTTGCTATAATTCATTCATGGCACAGATTACTAATATTAAAGGAGAGACGAAAGAGATTAGCTGCTTAAGCTGTGCAATCGTTAAAGGTGACGTAGAAAGCGCCGGTGCTGTTTTGCGAACAAAACATTTTGACGCACATCAAGACTACGAGATTCCTATTCCAGGTTTTATAATCCTTTCTTCTCTAAGACATCTCCAAAGTGTTGATCAATTTACCGACGAAGAAAAAGCAGATTTCATGGATGCTTTGACAAAAATAAGAAAAGCCATGAGAGAAGTCTTAGATATTCAAGTTGTTTACATGGTGCAAGAAGAAGATACATCAGCACATTTTCATGTATGGCTTTTCCCTCGCTATGATTGGATGCTAGAAAAGTTTGGGAGAAAAATTCAATCAGTAAGACCGATTATGGAACATGCGAGAGAAAAAATGAAAACAGAAGAGAATTTGGATACATTAACTGTTGCTGTTAAAAAATTGAAAGATTCTTTATCACGAGTTTAATCTAACCAAAACCGTAGCAACGGTAGCAAGAGAATAAGCAAAAGCACTATACGTTATATAAGGATATTTTTTAAATGCACGTTTAACAAAGAATAAAAATCCAAGAGAGATGACTGCTAAGAGAGTAGAGAAGAATAAGCCAATGAGGACCTTATCAAACGCTGCATAGGCAAACCACGTTAATGCATAAACAAAACTATTCAGTAGTACAATTACTAAATCTTTATTAGTAAAATTCTTCATTGGTTGTTTTGCGGCAAATGCCATTAACGAAATATTCATCAATAACCCGCCTACAAAAAAGATGATGTTTCCTGCAAATAAAGAGTTAATAAATAATCCTCCACATAAATTATTTACCAAATTATTTGCGTGACAATCGTTATGCAACATAAAATTAGAAACCTCATGCCATCCTTCACCCGTACCAAACAGATAAGCACCAGCGATAAAGAGAATAAGTAAAAATGTATTATTTTTCTCATGCAGCGAACGAAAGTTATTTGTTAATTCTTTGAGCAGGAAAACAGATAAGATAATAAATGCAGTTAGAAAAATGACTGATTGGTTAAGTTGATGAAGACTAATAAAGCTGAAGGGTTGGAGAAATATTTTTCCCGTCGGGGAAAGTCTTTCTATAATGATAATCAGAACAATAAAAGAATTTATAGTGAAGATTGTGTTGAGTCGTTTCATTGTAATTTCTCCCGAACCTCTTCAAGATACCAATTAATCACGATATGCCGCTTTACATCAAGAGCAAGAGAAAGTTTTGGAATAACTTTTTTACTTGGGAGTCTTTTTCCATTTTCAATGAGGGTTATATAGCTCCGAGCGATACCACATGCTTTTGCAAGTTCTTCCGCAGATAACTCTTTCTTTTTTCTTGCAGTACGAAGATGTTCACCAAATAACATAATTAAAAATGTTACATTATTGTAGCCTAAAAAAAGCAGCTGGTCAAAGAGTAAGTACGAGCAAGCGATGATATTGCCATTTTTTTTCCTTTTCGATAGCAGCCTCTACGTCAGAAGAATCTGTTGCTCGAGAGATCGCTTGGAGAGAATAATTTGCAGCAGCTATGGCATGCGTGCGGACATGTGCAGTTGCAACAGCTTGCCCAACAGCACGCGCAGCAGAGCGGGCTGGAGAATCTTCGCCAACTGCTCGGGCAGCTGCATGAGCATCAAGCGAAGCTTTGCGAATGACTGCCATCTTAAACGATCCAGTCATTACCCATGCTTTAAGTTCTAACATCGCATTTCTTGGACGAGAATCTTCTGGATATTTTTCTTCAAAGTAGGGAAGGACTCGCTCGACACAATCAACTACCCATTTGGCTATGATTTTATGATCAGCCTTTTCAACAAGGGCAACAATTTTTGGATCTTTATCTGCAATTGAAAACTTCTTTGCCTTCATAGTCGTTGTAAAATTGTACCACAAGTATAATCATGACATTGACTTATTTTCTCCTTCTTGGGATAGTTAAGATATGGCAAAAAAGTTGATTTTGAAAACACTCGTCGTGATTGTCGTAATCCTTATTGCGCTTATTGGATTCTTTGGCGTAAAAGAGTATCAAAAAGAAAAAGAAGCCCCAAATAAGTTACTTGTTACCCGTCCCGAAGATAAATATGACAATTTACCTGCGATGACGCAAACGATTACTGATGAGAAAAAAGTAAAACAGTTATTCAACGAAATTGACCGGCTCCCTAATGTACAAAAAAATGGTTTATCTCGAAGCTGCCCCGCTAGATTTTTTGCAGAGTATCATTTATCTTTCTATAAAGACAACGAACTCATACGCTCTGCATTACTGAAACCCACAGGCTGTCCAACCATACAAACCAGTACGGTTGAAGTAAAAGATGCATTAAACAAAGATGGCAAAGAATTTATAACCGATTTGCAACAAACGATTGGTCTCTCAAATGGTGACTTTTATGGATATCAAAACGGTAGACCTCTACGATAAATAATCGTAAGAAAGAACCCTTAATTAAAACTAATTACCTCTACTTGTCCATTTTTAATTACTAATAACTCACCAGGTAAAGGAGGGGAGAAGATGTCTTTCAATGTAAAATGTTTTTCTGTTAATAACGACACAAGGACAGACAGAACAAGACCATGTGTACAAATTGCCACTGATTGGTAGTCTGCATTTTCAATAGTATTCAAAAAATTCTGCAAACGTTTTCTAAAATGCCATGGGGTTTCGATAAAGTAGCTATTTAAACGTTTATCGTATATGAAATCTTTATGGATATGTTTGGAGACAATTGCTGCTGTTTCTCGGCAACGTAAATACTGCGATGAAACACAAAGATCAATTGATTTATTTTTTAGATATTTTCCAATCTTTTCGGTTGCTTGAAAACCCGTAGGGAGGGTGCGCGCAGAGAAATGTTTGATTCCATACACGAGTTTCTTTCCTTTTGATTGCGTGACAAAAGTTTCACCGTGACGAAAAAGATAATATGTTTTTATTTACCAAATCTCCTTTCACGGCGATCAAATTCCTCAAGTGCTTTATCGAGTTCTTTCTCAGTAAAATCAGGCCAATACACATCGGGGAAATATAGCTCGCTATAGATTCCTTGCCAGGGGAGGAATCCACTCAAACGATATTGTCCGCCGGTGCGAATAATAAAATCAGGATCTGGTTGATCATGAGTATAGAGATATTCAGAAAACATCTCTTCTGTTAGAGCTTCACTATTCTTTTTGTCTTGCATTATTTTTTTCATAGCATGAAGTATTTCAGCGCGTCCTCCATAATTGAGTCCAATATTGATAATGATGTCAGTATTACTTTTTGATTCTTCCACAATCTTTGCGATATTCTCTTTAATGTCCTGAGGGAATGGATCGATATCTCCGAGTACGACAATTCGTCCACCATTTTTTACTAACTTTTTTAGTAAGTTACTTTTAAACATGTCACGAAAAAGATTCATAAGATATGTCACTTCTTTCTTATCTCTCTTCCAATTTTCTGTTGAAAACGCCCAGAATGTTACATGTTTAATGCCAAGCTTTTGAGCATACGTAACAATCGGCTCAACTCGTTGATACCCTTTGGCATGACCAATCAACGTAGGCAGTCCTTTCTCCTTTGCCCATCTTCGATTCCCATCCATGATAAATGCTATGTGTTTGATCATATCTTTTTACTTTCTACAAGCAGTTGTGTTTCTTCAACACACCAAGGAGAGTAATTGCCTGGGTTCTTTTTTGTTTCAGCAATCCATTCTTGCCAAGGCATCCATCTGACAGCTTGTACTTCATCAGGATTGGATTGTGGCTGTTCATCTGAGTAGCCAATCATAACCGGACAGAATTCATTTTCAACAATGCCATCTTTTTCAAATCGATAGCGATAGTCGGGAATAGCCATTGATATTTTTGCATTTTGAATTCCTAGCTCAAACAGGAGACGTCTTTTTGCAGCAGCAAGAGGGGATTCATCCATCATAGGATGTCCACAACAAGAATTTGTCCACACACCAGGCCAGGTTTTTTTCTTCTTGCTTCGTTGTTGCAAAAGTAATTCGTTCTTTCTATTAAACAGAAACAATGAAAACCCTCTATGCAATGGCGTCTGATCAGAATGCGCTGCAAGTTTTTCTTGTGTCCCCAGCGGTTCATTTTTTTCATTTACCAATACGACATAATCTTTCATCTATTATTAAGTCGTAAATTCAAAGAAAATCATTCGGATTTTGAATTAAAACAAATGCTTTTCAGTAAGAAAAGCTCCTTTTGTTGGAGTGTTAATAATTGTCTTTTTTACATCACTAATCTGCAATGCTAGTTCTGAAACTTTTTTTGCATCTTTTTTTTGACAAATTAAATGGACATCTTGTCCTGTATTGATCGTAAAGTAAACTAGTACTCCCTCCTGTCGCCATTGTTTAACTGCCTTCATAACTCGTAATGTTCCGGGCAACCAATAAATAAGTGAAGGAATTGAAGTAAGCATAATTGCATGTAGTTCTAAAGCTTCAGCTTCCACTAATTCACCAAAGGCTGGGAAATTTTTCTGTTTCAACAATTGTTTCATCGTTGCGATCTTTCCTTTCATATGTTTTTTTCGTACGTCAAAAAATGGACTTGACCCAGCTAATTTTTGTCCAGCAGTTGTCGCAATATCTTTTTTTTCTGTACTCACAACCGCGACGACATCAGCAATATCCCAATAATCAGGTTTATAAAGAGATTTTGCATATGATGTTTCACTGGTATCTCCATCGAGCCATTCTACAAACCCATCAGGAATAGAACGACAAGCAGAGCCAGAACCCTGTCGAGCGAGTATCGAGAGTTCCTTTTCTGAAAATGTTAAACTGGCAGCAGCAGTCGCCGCAAAAGTGAGCGCTGCAAATCCTGAGGCAGATGAAGACAACCCTGTACTGGTCGGGAAATTATTTTCTGTGACAATTTTTACTTTTGTCGTAATGCCAACAATCTTTCTTATTCTTTCAATATGTTTCAACGCTCGATTGTTTTTAATTGATTCTTTTTCACCATTAAACGTTACTACATCCTCTTTAAAAGAGGTGTTAAATTCAACCGTCGTCGTCGTGAGAAGGTTACTCAAATTCATCGATATGCTTCCATTTTCAGGAAGTCGCAATACTTCATCTTTCTTCCCCCAGTATTTAATGAATGCAATATTTGACGGGGCAACAGCTGTGGCTTTCAATTTATTTTTCAATTCTTGCTCCTTCCGCATTTGCTTTTACTTGTATAACTTCGCCACCTGCTTGAATAATTGCTTTCTCAACCGCTCGTTTTTTCGTAGCTGGTGTAAGTACAATAATACAATCTCCTCCGCCTGCACCAGAAAGCTTTGCTCCATAGGCACCAGCGTTTCTTGCAGAGTAGATCATGGCAGAAATTTTTTTTGTACTTACTCCAAGCGAGCTAAGATAGCCTTGATTAATATTCATCAACTCTCCAACTGATTGCCAATCTTTCTTTTTGAGACTCTTTTTCGCGAACTCGACTACTGTCTCAATTTCTGTATAAATGCCATCAATAACCTGAGGATATTTATCTGCTTTTTCTTTTACAGCATTTATCAATGTTACGGTATCTGCTTTCACACCACTATAGCCGACAATCAGTGGGAGTGAATCAATTTGTAACGGCTGTAGTACTTTACCACCAATGACATAATAAAGAATCCCTCCATATACAGCCGCCGCGATATCAAACCCTGAACCTTTTCCTTGAACATCAAGAACTGTTTTATATGCAAGTTCAAAAATCGCCTTTTGAGACAGTTTTATTCCTGATAATTCGGATAGGGCTTTAGTGACACAAACAGTTGAAGCAGAAGATGAACCAAAACCAAAAAGGCTTGAGAATTCAGATTTTGTGGTAACTTTGATGCCAGACTTTAGCCCATATTTTTCAGAAAAATTTCTGACAGCTATCTCGACAAACTTTGCGCCTTTAGGCATTCCTCCATTACCAAGTTCTTCCAATGATTTTTTATACCCAATCACTTTGACATCAGGGGCATCAAGTTGTAATTCAGGATTCTCAATCAACTCCACAGTCGCTCGCATCCGCTGATCGACTGCTGTAACCAGACAGGGTCTGTTATAAACAACGCTATGTTCTCCCAAAAGCATTAACTGCCCTGGAGCTGAAATAGTAATTATTTTTTTCATTTGATAACTTTTATTTTTATCCCCTTTGCTCCTAATGTAACTGAATAATATGGTAGATTGTCTTCTTTTGCAACTGTCTCTAAAATATCCTTCTGCTGATGGTAAGCAAGTAAAACTCCAGCTCCTTTTTTAATTCCACCTGCTCCACAAATTTTTGCTGCTCCTCCCAATTTTTCTATTTTTCTTATTAAACTTTTGGCTAATGATGAAACCACACCTATCTCTTCTAAATTCTTTTCTCCTTTTGTTATCAATTGCATAAGCAATTCTTCTTGTCCATTTTTTATTGCTGTAAGTAAACCGCGTGTTGCCAGTTCTTGATCTTGCAAGAATCTTTCAACGACTTCAGATTTTTTCTGATAAAGCGTTTGAACATGTTGCACCATTTCTCCTGTTGATTCTAAAGGCTTCCCCGTATCAATAAGGAGAAAATTCTGTGCAAGTTTTTGTGAAAGAGTAAATGGAACCGATTGGACGATTTTTAAATCTACGGATTCTTTACGAAACCAAACAAGTCCTCCAAAACATACAATAGAGTTATCCGCACCAGAAGGTAATCCATGTCTTTTCTGTTCTACTAAAAAGGCTATATCATTAATTGTATTCAGGTTTACGTTAGCATCTAAGAATGTAGCTACTGCGGCAACAACACTTACAGCAAGAGCGGCAGATGAACCTAATCCTGCACCGATTGGAAGGGAAGAATCAATTGTCAACGTAAAACCTGTTACTAAATTTTGTTTGTAATAAAGAAGTGTTTCTCCAATAGCAATAATTGGATAGTCCATTTCGTTTTCTGTTAGTGATTTCAATATGCTTACATTATTTTCAAGACTATATTTTCGCCATATTTTCTGTGCATTTTTGGTTTTAGTGATAATCATTTCAGGAGAAATAGTTATTTTTTTTTGAAGTTTTTTGTCGATGAGAATAATCTCTGTTTTTTGCGTTGGCGTCAAATGGACAGTGCAATGAGAATCAATTGCTGTCAATAATGCAGGTTTTCCATAGACAACAGCATGTTCTCCTAAAAGATGGATTTTCCCAGGAGTGGAAACGCTAATCTGTTTCATATGGTTTGAATTTAATAGTATAGCCAATAACAGACTCACTATCTTCGGTATAAGATCTTCGAAGAACGGTTATAACTTTTTTACCAATATGTAAATCTTCCTGTTTCCAATCGATGAGTTGCCCAATCATGTTCTTATTATTAGTAAGTTTAACAATGATAATAGGGTAAGGTGATTCTTGAGCAAAAGCTTTGGCAGGAACTCTAATAAGGGTCCACTGAACAATGGTACCAATCTCTCCAATGAGAGCCGCCACTTTTTTTTGTCTTCGCCAAATTTTAACTGGTGATGTTTTCATACTATTATATTTGCAAGATATGGATAACGGCCACAGCACCGCTCCCGCCAACATTATGTGTCAATCCAATTTTTGCTCCTTCCACTTGTCTTTTATCTGCAGTTCCTTGTAGTTGATCAAAAATCTCAACAATTTGTTTGATCCCCGTTGCACCAACAGGATGACCACACGCTTTAAGTCCACCTGATGGATTGGTAATTGTTTTTCCTTGAAAGAGGGTTCTCTTTCCGTCTGCAATATCTTTTGCACCTTTGCCTCTTTGAGAAAATCCAAGATCTTCTGTTGCAATAACTTCAGCAATGGAAAAACAATCATGAATTTCAGCTACATCAACATCCTGAGGTATAATCCCTGCTTTGGCGTATGCCTTTTTTGCTGCCGTAACCACAGATGTAAGCGACGTAAAAGATGATCGATCATGAAGAGCAAGCGTGTCAGTTCCTACTTCACTAGCACTGATATAAACAGATCGTCCTTTTATTTTTGTTTCTTCTCTTGTAATAACAACCGCCGCCGCACCATCAGAGACAGGAGAACAATCTAAAAGTTTTAATGGCTCAGCAATCTTTGTACTTTTCATAACATCAGCAATGGTAAGGGGCGATTGAAATTGAGCATTTTTATTGAAAGATCCATGATAATGATTCTTGACTGGAACCGATGCCAAAAGCTCTTCGGAAACACGATACTTTTGCATATACGATTGCGCCATCAAGGCATAGATGCCAGGGAATGTAGCACCTGCATTCCGTTCTTCGTCCGAACCGGCAGCCATAAGTCCTGCCGTAATATCATCTTGTGGATAATCAGTCATTTTTTCAACACCTAAAACAACTACTGTTTTATATTGTCCAGCAAGAATACTATTAATAGCTGCATGCAGAGCAAGCCCACCTGATGCACATGCTCCTTCAACATGAAAAGCAGGTACGTGAACACCTAATCCCTCAACAAAAAAAGATCCAAGATTTGCTTGCTTACCCAAAATACCTGCCAACATATTACCGACAAAAAGCGCATCAATCTCTTTTGGTTGTTTGTTCGCGTTTGTTAGTGCTTTATGTATTGCTTCATGAGCAAGTTCGCGAGGAGAGACATTCCATAATTCTCCAAACTTTGTTGTTGCTGCTCCTAAAATTTGTATTTTCATAAAATATGTTTGTGTTTAAGGTAAGAAGAATAGGACAGATAAATTTTATTTTCTATTTGTTTTGCAAAAGGGATCGCTCTTTTTCGTTTCTTGATTAACTCAGGTGTCGTTTCAAAAATAAAACCATCTGACCCTGCACCCGATCCATAAGAAACAAAAAATATTTTTTCATGCGGTTTTGCGATATCCAATACTGCTGCAAGTCCAATTAAAGAAGAGGCTGAATAAGGATTACCAATTTTATCAACAGTTAAGGATGGTGCTAATTGTTCTGAGGTAAATCCCAATTTTTTAGCGACGACACGAGGGAATTTGCCATTTGGCATATGAAAGACACAGTACGCAAAATCTTTCGGTGTCAGATTATTTTCTTTAAGAAGTTTATTTGCTTCAGAAATAACATGAGTAAAATATCCAGGCTCGCCACTAAAGCGGCCAAAATGTGATGGATATTTGGTTGTATCTCTTCTCCAAAAATCAGGCGTATCCGACGTAAAAGATGACATAGCAAGCAGAGAAGCAATGAGTTTACCTTGCTTATTACCCAAAAGATAAGCACAAGAGGCTGAAGCAGCTGTATATTCTAATGCATCATGTGGTTTTCCTTGCGCGGCATCACTTCCTATTACCAAGCCATATTTTATTTGTTTACCAGACAACAAACCAACGGTGACTTGCATTCCTGCAGTAGCTGCTTTACAAGCAAATTCTAAATCAGCAGCATAATAATTATTTCCCATTTGTAAATATGCGGCAACAATTGAGGAAGAAGGCTTTACGGCATAAGGATGACTTTCAGAACCAAAATAAATGCTTTCTATTTTTTGAGGATCGAGATTAGCCATATACAAAGCTCGCTTTCCCGCTTCAATCCCCATCGTTACTGCATCTTCGTCAATAGCGGATACTGATTTTTCTTCAACACGAAGTCCACTGACTATCTCTTGGGGTTCTTTTTGCCACATATGAGCAATATCCGCAAGTTTAATACGATACTTCGGTATATACGTTCCATAAGACATAATACCTACCATATTATTTCCCTCTGCCTAACCTTTCATGAGATTTCGAAAGACTTCCTTCACTCAGACTCGCCAGTAAAGAAATTTCACCAGCTAACACAGCTCCTCCAATAATTTCTGCAAACTTTTCAACATTGTTTGCTCCTGCAACTTGTAAAAGTTCTAATGCCTCTTGTTGCGTCGAGAGAGAAGTGCCTCCACCAATAGTACCAATGTTCAGAGCTGGAAGATAAATGCTTACATACAAATCACCAGTAGGAAGTACTTTTGCTGTCGTTATTCCCATACTTCCTTCAACAACGTGAGCAGGATCTTGACCTGTTGCGATAAAGAGTGCAGCAATAATGTTGGCATAATGAGAATTGAAGCCGAGTGACCCGCTCATCGCAGAACCTATCATACATTTCGCCAACCATACTTCAAAAAATTGCTCCGATGTCGTCTTCAGGACAGTTTCTACAACCTCTTTTTTCAAAACAACTTCTGCCCAGACGGGGAAACCGCGATTGTTAATAAAATTCAACCAAGCTGGCTTTTTATCAATATCAAAGTTCCCAGCAACCGCAAGGAGCTCTGCTCCTGTTTCTTTTTCTATAAATTCTGCCATTGCTTGTGTGGCAATCGTCACCATATTCATCCCCATCGCATCACCCGTTTCAAAAGAAAATCTAACAAAGAGATAATGGGCAACACCTTGGCTAACTGCATTTTTAAATTTTAGATGTCGTGAAGTTCCTTCAGCGACTCTTTTCAATGCAGATCCATTTTTTCTAATCCAAGAATACAATTCCTTTCGTTCTTGCAGAGACTTTACGAGGAAAACTGGCCCTCGAGTTTGCCCAACTCGACAGGTATAGACTACAACTCCATCTGATAAATTAATTGCTTTGCTTCCTCGAGCAACAGAAGCTACCAAAGCTCCCTCTGTTGTCGCCAAGGGAAGATAAAATTCTCCTTTAGCTTGCTCTCCCTCTATATGCAAAGGGCCAGCAATCCCGAGAGGGATGTGTGTAGCGCCAATCATATTCTCACAGTTTTTTGCTGAGGCGCTTTTTTCATCAAAAGTAAATTTTCCGGTATGAGAAAGGTCTATTTGTTGTTCTTTTTCTAAAGCGTTTCGTCTTTCTGCTGCTGTTTTATAACCTCGTATATTCATAATTGTTCTTGTACTCTATTAAGTCGTAAAAACTGATGAAATCATTCGTTTCAAATATTGTTATAATACACACATGAGAAAACTTACTGAAAAAATTCTCGCTGGCGACCCTCAAGCAGTTGTTGATCTCTACAAACAGTCCTCACCTAAAATCTTAAGATATCTTATCCAACGGTTACCTCGCCAAGAAGATGCACAAGAGATTCTTAACGATGTCTTCCTCGAAGCTATTGATGCGCTCCCAACGCTTCGGAAAGAAGAAAATCTTTCTGCGTGGCTTTATAAAATCGCTCATAATAAAGTTGTCGATTTTTATCGAAAAAGGAAGATCAAATCATTTCTTTTTTCACAAATGCCATATCTGGAACTGATTGCCGGAGAAATTAGTCAGCCAGAATTTCAATTAGAAAAAAATAAAATCCGAGATAGAATTGAAGCATCGCTCCATGGTGTATCAAAACGCTATCAACGAATTCTCAGAATGCGATACGAAGAAGATATGTCCGTTAAAAATATCGCCACGACACTTAACTTATCTTTTAAAGCAACCGAATCCCTGCTCTACAGAGCACGACAAAATTTTATTAAAGCATATGAACGAAGTTGAATTTTTATCACTGTTAAAAGAGAGAGCTCGTGAACAAAAACGTACGATGTATGCTGTTCCATTTCCAAAAATATTTTCTTTTATTATTGAATGGCTCAGTGTTCATCCATGGAGGTATCTGATTCCTCTCGCATTTCTTATTTCATTTATTCTGCGCGGCATTATCGGACAATCTTATACTGATTTCATTTTGGGAATATTTAGCAAATTATGAAGAAAAGCATTTTTATTATCTATGCCAGTTATATCTGGACCAAAACGCTTCTTGGCTTAACGTTTTATCCGTATAAATCCGTGAAAGAAACAGTCAGACGGCCAATACTACTCCCGGTAATCTTTTCTCCACTTGTTGCAATTGCGTTATTATTCATCACCGCAAAGATCGGTTCCTTGCTAATTATTGTGTATGGAAC
>Ga0075365_10000891_pt1 | contig 12493 bp, 10 predicted proteins | sample EndMetdeltDD1765_FD_71387 | JGI IMG/M metagenome (GOLD analysis project Ga0075365, IMG submission 71387) | Populus endosphere microbial communities from Tennessee, USA - Endosphere MetaG P. deltoides DD176-5 | ecosystem: Host-associated > Plants > Roots > Endosphere | place: USA: Tennessee... | reverse complement strand
GCGAAGTGGCGCTCGAGGTGCTCGTAGCGTTTCCGGGCCCACTCCTCCGCCTCGTCGCTGCCGCGGTAAACGCCCCGTGCCGTGTGGACCTCGATCTCCGGGTGCAGGAGCGCGGCGAAGCCCGGCACGTCCCCGTGGCTCAGAGCCTCGAGGACCTGCCGGGCCAGCTCGGCGCTGGAGGGGGCCGCCACCCCCGCGACTTTACGTTGCGGTACCGCCAGGCGGCGGCGGGTTGAAGCCGCCGGTGCCGGTCGTCGGAGGCGGTGGCGGCGGCGTGGCCCCCGAGGGACCCGGGCCGGTGCCCGCCGTGCCCCGCAGGCGCGACTCGACGTCGGGAGCGCCGACGTCCGGCAGCAGGCTCGCGACGAACGCCGCCGCGCCCACGAGGGCGAGGATCAACGGCCAGCCCACGATCGTCGACTCCGGGATGTCGACTCCGACCTCACTGCCGACGTCGATCACGAAGATGATCAGGCCGATGGCACCGACGTACGTCGGACCACGTACAGCGAACCGCGCACCCCACCACACCGCGAGCAGCGACGCGACCAGCAGCTCGAGATCCCACAGCAGACTGGGCGACGCGACCGGTGGCGCGAACAGGGAGTCGGTTTGCGCGAAGAAGGCCGAGAACGTGAGCGCCCCGGCCAGGACGGCGGAGAGCGCCGCCCCAGTGATCGCGTCCTGCGCCCGCAGCCAGCGCTCGGGCTCTGGCGCCGCGACTCGGCCGGCCCGCAGGCGGGTCAGCGGATCGAATCTATAGACCGCGAAGGCAAGCGCCACGAACAACAGCCCGTAGATGACCAGCAGGCCGCGGTAGATCCCGTAGTGGGCGATGAGGCCGTTCGACAGGATCTTGTCCCAGAGCGCTGACAGCGAGATGATCAGCGCGATCGTCGTGAGCAACATGCCGTAGCGAACGTCGGCGGCCAACGCCGCGAACGCGGCGGCGGCCGCGGTGACGAGGAGCACCCAGAAGACGTTCAGGTCGGTGGTGGCGTTGCCGCCGACGGCCTCGATGAACTGAAACAACAGGAACGGCAGCAGCACGATTCCGAACACGACGTAGACGGCCTGCCAGGGCCGGATCGTCGGCGTGCTCAGGCGGCCCACGATGCCCACCCCGTACAGGAACACGGTGATGATCAGAAGCGTGAACAGGAGAGCCCAATCGCCCCAGCCCTCGTCCAGTCCACCGGACTTCCTCGCCCAGGCCATGAAGAACCCGAGGCCCAGCAGCAGGCCGCCCAGTGTCCGCAGGGCATCGCGCCCCTCGTCGGGTGCGAACAGTCTCGAAAGATTCACCTGTCTACCTCCCAGATCCCGGTGATGACCGGCGGCAGACTAACGAGCAGGTCGGCCGGACGGTCGTCCGCGCAGCGACAGTCCGAGCTCCCGAAGCTGTGCCTCGTCCACCGGCGCCGGCGCCCTGGTGAGGGGATCCGCCCCCGACGCGGTCTTGGGAAAGGCGATCACGTCGCGGATGGATTCCGCCTCGATCAGGCGCTGGACGAAGCGGTCGAGGCCGTACGCGATGCCGCCGTGGGGGGGCGCGCCGTAGCGCAGCGCGTCGAGCAGAAAGCCGAAGCGCTCCCGGGCCTCCTCGGGCCCGATCCCGATCACGCCGAAGACGCTCTCCTGGAGGTCGGTGTCCGAGATGCGGATCGATCCGCCGCCCAGCTCCTGGCCGTTCCAGACGATGTCGTATGCCTTCGCCCGCGCGTCCCCGGGGTGCTCCGGGTCGAAGTCCCCCCGCGGCGAGGTGAACGGATGGTGCAGCGGGTCCCAGCGCGAGTCCTCCGGGCTCCACTCGAACATCGGCCAGTCCACGATCCACACGAAGCGGTCGCCATGAATGAGGTCGAATCGCTCGCCCAGGTCCAGCCGCAGCTGGCCGAGGACCGTGTTGGCCACCGGCGTCTCGTCCGCGACGAGCAGCAGCAGGTCGCCCTCCTCCGCGCCGAGGGCCTCGTTCACGGACCGCAGCTCCTCCTCGCTCAGGAACTTCGCCGTCGGCGATCGCCACCCGTCGCCCTCCCTGAAGGCCCAGACGAGTCCCTTCGCGCCCAACTCCTGCGCCCGGCCGATCAGCCCGTCCAGGGCCGAGCGCGGCAGATCGCGCCGGCCGGCGTTGAGCCCCTTCACCGCTCCCCCAGCCTCGATCGCGCCCGCGAACACCTTGAACTCCGTTCCGCGGAGCGCGTCGCTGACGTCGACCAGCTCCATCCCGAACCGCACGTCCGGGCGGTCGGTCCCGTAGCGACCCATCGCCTCGTCGAAGGGGAGTCGTGGAATCGGCAGCTCGAGATCCGGGCCGTCGACGCGCTCGAGGACGTGCGCGAGCATTCGCTCGTTGACGTCCAGCACGTCTTCCATGTCGACGAACGACATCTCGACGTCCAGCTGGGTGAAGTCGAGCTGGCGGTCGGCGCGCTGGTCCTCGTCCCGGAAGCAGCGGGCGATCTGGTAGTAGCGCTCGAATCCGGCGATCATCAGGAGCTGCTTGAAGAGCTGCGGCGACTGCGGCAGCGCGTAGAACGACCCCGGCTCGCGGCGGGAGGGAACCAGGAAGTCGCGCGCCCCCTCGGGCGTGGAGCGGGAGAGCATCGGGGTCTCGACGTCGACGAACCCCTCGCCGTCGAAGAACTCGCGCATCGCACGGACCACCCGGTGGCGGAGCTCGATGGCGTTGCGCATCCGGTCGCGGCGCAGGTCCAGGTAGCGATAGCGCAGGCGCATCTCCTCCCCCACCTCGCCCGAGAACGACTCGATCTCGAACGGTGGCGTGTTGGCGTCGGCGAGCCGCTCGACATCGCTCACGCGCACCTCGACCTCGCCTGTCGGCAGCTCGCGGTTGACGGTCTCGGGCGAGCGCTCGACGACCTCGCCGGACGCGGTCAGCACGTCCTCGGACCGGAGCTTGTGCCCCAGCTCGAACGCCCCACCGGCGGTGTCCGGGTTGAACACCAGCTGCACGAGCCCGGTGCGGTCGCGCAGGTCCACGAATATGAGCCCGCCGTGGTCACGGCGGCGATGCACCCAGCCGGCCACCCGGACGGTCCGACCCACCGCGTCCGGCAGCACGCGGCCGCACCAGGAGTCGCGGTAATCGTTCGGCCGCAGGGCAGGGAATCCGGAATCCGTGGCGCTCAACCGGCTCGCACCTCCTCGGCGACGCTTGCCAGCTCAACCTCCCGTTGCTCTCCCGATCGCATGTCGCGGAGCTGCGCCGAGCCGTCGGCGTCGATGATCACCGCACGGTCAGCACCCAGCCGGTCCGCCTGGCGCATCTGGCCCTTCATGCTGCGCCCCGCCAGGTCGAGGTCGGCGCGCAGCCCGGCGCGGCGAAGCTCGGTGACCAGCGCTAGAGCACGCTCGCGCTGCGGCTCCTCGGCGGCGACGAACACGTCGTGCGGACGGGCCTCGTCGGCTGCTTCGATCGCCAGCACGATCCGTTCCACGCCCGCGGCCCATCCGTTCGCCGGCGTGGAGGGGCCGCCGAGCAGACCGATGAGCTCGTCGTAGCGACCCCCGCCCGCGACCTGGGATTGGGCGCCGAGGCGGCCACAGTGGAATTCGAACACCGTTCGCGTGTAGTAGTCGAGCCCGCGCACCAGGGTTCCGTCGAGCTCGTACTGGACACCGGCCTGGTCCAGCAGCCGGCGCACCGCCGCGAAGTGCTCGGCGTCCTCGCCCTCGAGGCGGTCGAGCATCCTCGGAGCGCCGGCCATCACGTGCTGTGTCGACTCGTCCTTGGAGTCGAACGCCCGCAGCGGGTTCTCATCGATTCGCTCGCGAACGTCACGGGCCAGCTCGTCCTCGTGCTGGCGCAGGTAGGCGATCAGCTCGTTCCGGTAGGCGCCCCTGGCCTCGAGGGAGCCCAGGCTCCCCAGGCGCAGCGTGAGGTCCGGCACCTCGAGGGTCCGGAGCAGCTCATCGAGCAGGATGATCAGCTCGCCGTCGACCAGGGGCGAGTCCGATCCGATCGCCTCGGCGTCGATCTGCGTGAACTGGCGAAAGCGGCCCGCCTGCGGCCGCTCGTGCCTGAAGAGCGGGCCGTACCACCACACCTTCACGGGCTGGGGCTGCTTGTGCATGCCGTGCTCCATGTACGCGCGGACGATCGAAGCCGTTGCCTCCGGGCGCAGCGTGAGGCTGCGACCGCCCTGGTCCTCGAAGGTGAACATCTCCTTCCGCACGATGTCCGTGGAGCCGCCGACGCCCCGCGCGAACAGCTCGGTGTCCTCGAACACCGGTGTCTCGATCCGCCTGTATCCCGAGCGCTCCAGGAGCTCCCTGGCCGTGCGCTCGATCCTCTCCCTGACCGCGGCATCCGCCGGCAGCGCGTCGGCGGTGCCCCGCGGAGCCTGAAACCGGTCGGCCATCGGGCGAGCTTATTTGCTGGGTCGCAGGCTCGGTCCTACCGCGCGAGCTCCGCGAGGAACGGATTGCTGGCGCGCTCGGCGCCCAGCGTGGTGATCCCCATGTGGCCCGGATAGACGGTGGTCTCCTCGGGATGGGAATCGACGAGGCCACGGATGCTCTCGAGCAGCGTGCCCCAGTCGCCGCCGGGCAGGTCGGTACGGCCGACTGATCCCTGGAAGAGGACGTCGCCGGAGAAGAGCGCCCCCTCGTCCGGAATCGCGTAGGTGACGTGGCCCGGGCTGTGGCCAGGCGTGAAGACGACGTCGATCTCGAACCCCGCGAGCGACAGGTGCTCGCCGCCGGCGACCGTCTCGTCGGCGTCATAGCTCTCGTACGGCCCGAATCCCGGCCACGGGACGTAGGACATGATGTCGGCGAGCACGGGCACCTCGATCTCGGGACACCAGACCGGCGCCCCGGTCGCCCGCGCGACGGGCGCCACGGCCCCGATGTGATCGAAGTGACAGTGGGTGACGAGAATCCCGTCGACGGTGAGCCCGAGCTCGTCGACCGCGTGGAGGATCCGCTCCGCCTCCTCGCCGGGATCGACGATCAGGCCATGGTCGGCACCATCGCGGCGCACGACATAACAGTTCTCGGCCACCGGACCGACGGTGAAGGAGCGGACTTCCACGCCCTTCAGAGTATCCGCGCCGGGTCCTACTGCCGCGCCTTGCGCTGCTCGTGCTCGCGCTGCTTCGCGCGCTGTTTGCGCCGGTACATGAAGTTGTCGATCGCGTGCCCGAGCGGGATGTAGAGAAGGAGCATCAGCAGCGCGAGCAACAGGGACGCCGCCAACGGGCGCTGGAAGATCAGGATGAGGAGGATGAAGAAGATGGCCGCGCCGAACGCGGCGCGCCCGATCGCGCTGGCCCAGGTCGGCGGCGTCTCGCCGCGCTTGCCCACGTTCTTGCGGGCGCGCGCCCGAGCCTCCTCGCGGCTTCGCGGACGTCCCGCGCGGGCGCGGCGATCGATGCTGCCGCCCTGGGTTCCGCGGTGCTTTCGGCGGCGCCTCTTGGTCGTTCGGGCCACGTCTGGAATCTATTCGACCGCGGGCGGATCTCGGACGCCACCCGAGATTGTTCGCTGGCTGACTCGTTGCGTTTGAGACGAAGGCGCCGGGGAATGGCCTCTGGAGAGCTCACTACTCACCGAACCCGGCGCGCGCCCGCCGGGGGTTCGCCGGGTTAGGGGAAGGAGAGTCCATGGAGAGTGCAACCGTCTCCACCCGTGACCGGCGAATCGGCCGGCACCCGGGGGATCCGGACGCCGATCCGACCAGGAGCGCGCTGGAGCGGATGGCCTGGCGCCCGGCCGACCCCGGCCCATTGGGTCTCGCGGGTTTCGCGATGACCACATTCGTGCTGAGCATGTTCAACGCTCAGCTCGTTGGATCGGGCGGCGAGCCCGTCGTTCTCGGATTGGCGCTTGCTTACGGAGGACTTGCGCAGCTCCTGGCAGGAATGTGGGAGTTCCGCACCGGCAACACGTTCGGGGCGGTGGCGTTCACGTCGTTTGGGGCCTTTTGGCTCTCGTTCGCCGCGCTCGTCGCCGTGTTCGAGCCCCAGATCGCAGACGCCAATATTGCGTCCGCGATCGGGCTGTACCTATGGGCGTGGGCGATCTTCACGACGTACATGTTCGTGGCATCGCTCAGGACCACTGGTGCGATCGCCCTCGTGTTCGCGCTGCTTTCAGTCACGTTCATCCTGCTGGCGGCCGGCAATTCGGGCGAAAACACGGACGTCGTCAAGTGGGGCGGCTACGTCGGCCTCGCTACCGCGGTCGCGGCCTGGTACGCGTCGTTCGCCGCGGTCGTCAACTCGACGTTCAAGCGAACCGTTCTGCCGGTGGTTCCGCTGGCACGGGAGCGATAGAGGCCATGGATGGGACGGCAGGCCGGTGCGGCGCTGGGCCCGCGCCGGCCCCCGCCGTCACCGGGCGGTATGAATCAGTTACGCGGAGAGGTGTTCTCGAGGCGAGGAGATTGAGATGGCCACGCATGTCATAGATACGGATCAGCTCGAGCGCGAGCTCGCCGAGCTTCTCGAGGTGGAGAAGTTCCCGCCGCCGGAGGGGTTCCGTGAGCGTGCTCTGGTGAACGACTCGTCCCTGCACGAGGAGGCCGAGCAGGACTTCAAGGCGTTCTGGGCCAAGCAGGCGGGGGAGCTCCTCGACTGGTTCGCCGAGCCGCAGGAGACCCTGAACGACTCGGACCCGCCCTTCTACAAGTGGTTCGAGGACGGCAAGCTGAACGCCTCCTACAACTGCCTCGACCGCCACGTCGAGGCGGGCAACGGCGACAAGGTCGCCTTCCACTGGCGCGGCGAGGAGGGTGAGGAGCGCGAGATCACGTACGCGGAGCTCCTGCACGAGACGCAGAAGTTCGCCAATGCGCTGAAGGACCGCGGCATCGGCACGGGCGACGTCGTCGGCATCTATCTCCCGATGATCCCCGAGGTCGTCGTGGCGATGCTCGCCTGCGCGCGAATCGGCGCACCCCACAACGTCGTCTTCGGCGGCTTCTCGCCGGACGCCGTGAAGGAACGGATGGAGTTCGCCGGCGCGAAGGCACTCGTCACCGTCGACGGCGCCCGCCGCAAGGGCAAGACGGCCCCGATCAAGTCGGCCGTGGATGAGAAGATCGGCGACGTCGGCTCGATCGAGACGATCTTCGTCGTCAAGGCCACTGACGCCGACTGCGAGATGCAGGAGGGCCGGGACGTGTGGTTCCACGAGGCCGTCGAGGCGGCGGACGACGAGTGCCCGCCCGAGCAGCTCGATGCCGAGCATCCGCTGTACGTCCTCTACACCTCCGGATCGACCGCCAAGCCCAAGGGGGTGCTGCACACCACCGGCGGCTATCTGCTGGGCGTGACGTTCACGCACAAGTACGTCTTCGACCTGCAGCCAGACGAGGATGTCTTCTGGTGCGCGGCCGACGTCGGCTGGGTCACCGGCCACAGCTACATCGTCTACGGGCCGCTCTCCAACGGGGCGACCAGCGTCATGTACGAGGGTGCACCCGACTACCCGGACAAGGACGTGTGGTGGGGCATCGTCGAGCGCTACGGCGTAACGATCATGTACACGGCGCCCACGGCGATCCGGGCCTGCATCAAGTGGGGCCCGGAGTACCCGAGCGCCCACGACCTCTCCTCGCTGCGGCTGCTGGGGACGGTCGGCGAGCCGATCAACCCGAAGGCATGGCTCTGGTACCACAAGGTGATCGGTGGCGAGCGCTGCCCGATCGTCGACACCTGGTGGCAGACCGAGACCGGGCACATTCTCATCAGCCCCCTCCCGGGGGTGACCGAGACCAAGCCGGGCTCGGCGACCAGGCCGCTGCCCGGGATCGACGCGGCGGTCGTGGACGAGGAGGGCAACGAGCTCGACGCGGACGAGCAGGGCCTCTTGATCCTGCGGCAGCCCTGGCCGGGCATGCTCCGCACCCTCTACAAGGAGGACGACCGGTTCGTCGACACCTACTACGGCAAGTTCGACAAGACGACGTACTTCGTCGGCGACGCGGCTCGCAAGGACTCCGACGGCTACTTCTGGATCCTCGGGCGGGTGGACGACGTGATCAACGTCTCCGGACACCGCCTGTCAACGGCGGAGATCGAGTCCGCGGTCGTCTCCTACGCGAAGGTCGCCGAATGCGCGGTGATCGGCCAGACCGACGAGGACACCGGCCAGTCGATCTGCGCCTTCGTGACGCTGGAGGGAGACATCGACGGGACGGACCAGATCGCCGGCGAGATCCGGGAGCACGTGGCGATGCGCATCTCCAAGATCGCGCGGCCGAAGCGGATCATCTGGACCGGCGACCTCCCGAAGACCCGCTCCGGCAAGATCATGCGCCGGCTCCTGCGCGACATCGCGGAGGGCCGCGAGCTGGGCGACGTCACGACCCTGCGCGACCCGGCGATCATGGAGCAGCTCGAGGAGAAGGTGAAGGAGCGCCAGGCCAGCGACGGCGAGGGCTGAGCGCAGGGCCTGGAGGTTCCGGCTTCCCCCAAGGGGCATCGAAGAACTCGTTTGCGCGCGAGAAGTGAAGCCCGGCCTGCGGTCCGCCCTCGATCGCGAACACCCGGCCTCGGAATGACGCGCCGCCCAGGCCGTGGCGTGGGGTGCGCATGTCCCGGAAGTCCCTCCAGCGATTCGTCCGCGGATCGTAGGCCTGGGTAGCGCCGATCGTTTGACCGCTTCCATCGGTCTTCTCGCCGCCGAACACCACCACGCGCCGCTTGGCGACGGCCGCAGCGGCGCCGCTCGTCGCCGTAGGCAGGCGGGCGATGCGATGCCAGCGATCGGTCTTCGGGTTGTATCGCTCCGCCACCCTGAAGTTCCCGTCTATGGGTCCCGGCCTTCCCCCGAGGACATAGAGGCGATCGCCCAGGATCGCGCTGGCGACGTGATTTCTCCCCACCCCCATGTCGGCACGGCGCCGCCAGGTGCGGCTCGAGATGTCGTAGACGTAGAGGCGCCTGAGCTCGGGATTCGGGCCGTTGCTGCCTCCGGCGGCGTAGAGCTTGCCGTCAATTGCCTGCAGCGCGAGCGCGCCGCGGGCGATGGGTGAGTCGGGAAGCCGCTTCCAGCTGTTGCCGTCCGGGTTGTAGCGGTACAGGCGATCGGTGGGATTGCGGTTCGGCAGGAACCCGCCGTTGACGTAGAGCTTGCCGCCGGCGGACGTGACCCCGGCGTGGTTGATCGGAATCGGCAGCGGCCTGAGCAGTCGCCATGCGTCGTCCGAGATGTCGTAGCGCTGGAGCTGGCCGGTGACCGTGCCGTCGGGTGCCCTGTAGCCCCCCACGACGTAGACGCGGTCGCCGATTCGCGCCGCGCCGACCTCGGTCCGGGCGATTGGACTGGGCTTGGCCGACCTCCATCCGGCCGGGGGCCTGGCCTCGGTGAACGTGCCCCACAGCGCTGTGCCCGCCAGAGCGACCGTGACCAGCACGAGCGGTACGCGTCGCCGCACCATCGTGGCGACCATTGTTGCGCGGATCGCAGAGCTAGACGCGAACGCGGCGCTCGATCACGTGCTTGGCGGGGTCGAAGCCGGAGATCGGGGCCTGGTCGGGCCAGCCCTCCAGCGCCGCCTCGGGGACCAGGCCGACGACCTCGGCGCCCACCGCGTGGGCGCCGCGCTCGGCCGCCAGCTCGCGGACGCGCCTGACGACGGCCGCAAGCGGGACGGCGATCGGGTCGTGGATGTTGGTCGAGACCTGCATGCGCCCGTCGCCGAGATCGATGCCGATCGCGCGCACGCCGTCGAGGCCGCCGCCGGCTTCGCGAAGGTGCGACGCGATGTGTCGAGCAGCGTCGAGGTCCGCGCCGGCGAGCTCCACGTTGAACGCGGCCAGCGGCGGCCGTGCCGTGACCAATGTCGTGCCCGCGGTTGGATGGAGCTCGGCAGGGCCGAAGTCCGGGCGGAGCTCACCACCCTCCACCCGCCGCCGCAGCTCCACGAGACCACCGGCGCGGAAGAACGCCCGCTCGCGATGGCTCTCGTTCGGAGCGAGGTCGCCGTAGAGAAAGACCGGGATCTCGGCCTCGGCGGCGATCCTCCTTGCCGCGGTGAGCGCCTCCTCGCTCGCGGCCTCGCGATCCTGCTCGCGAAGCCAGACCACCGGGCAGACATCCAGCGCCCCGATGCAGGGGTGGGCACCGTCCTGGGTCGTCATGTCGACCTCGCTCGCGCAGGCCCGAGCGCCGTTCACGAGTGCACCGGCGAGTGATCCCTTCGGCCCGCTGAGCGTCACGACGCTGCGGTTGTGGACGGGGTCGGAGTGAGTGTCGAGGAGCGCGGCACCGGTCGCGAACGCGGTGGAGATCGCCTCGATCGCGCGATCGTCCCGCCCCTCGGAGAAATTCGGTACGGCGAGCAGCACGCGCGCCGCTAGACGAGCAGCTCGCCGTCGCGGACGACCTCGCGACCGTCGACGGTGAGCGTGGGCTTCATCACGACGCAGTCGAGATGGACCGGCACCTGGATCTCGCCTCCAATCCCGGCCGACGCGCCGAAAGCGACGTGGACCGTGCCGAGGATCTTCTCGTCCTCCAGCAGCTCGCCGGTCAGGGTTGCCTTCTCGTTCGTCCCGACTCCCAGCTCCGCGACGCGGGTGCCGTCGGGGCCCGCCACGGTCAGCTGGCGCATGAGCTCCTCGCCCATCTCCCCGGTCGCATTGACGAGCTCACCGTTTTCGACCGTCAGCTCAACCGGCTCGTCAGGGATCCCAATCGACGCGATAACGCCATCGACCATCAGCCTGCCGCCGCCCGAGTCGTGATGGGGAGAGACGAAACCTTCCCCGCAGGGCAGGTTGCCGAAGGCCCCGGGCTCGCTGAGCTCGCCGGCGTCGGGGATCGCCCCACGCCCCTCGATGTTCAGCGTCAGGTCGGAACCGTTCGCGCAGGTGATGCGCGCCTCTTTGCCGGCGCTGAGAATCTCCGCGACCGCGGCCCCACGGCGGCGCAGCTCGGCCATGTCGGCGCTCATCACCCGCGCCAGGAGGTCGTCGGTGACACCGGGAAGGGTCGCGACCCGCGCCCCGGCGTCGGTGGCGGCCTTACGGGCTGCCGTGTGCGAGAGGGACTGCACGGTGGGCGCCAGGATCACGTCGGCCTTCAGCATCGCCGCGGCAATCGTGTCCGGCGGCTCGACGCCATGGCCACCCCGCTCCTGCATCACCGCGAGCACGCCATCGGCCCCGGCCGACTGGGCCTCCTCGCGCAACCGCTCGGCCAGATCCTCGGTGGCCGGGTTGCACACGACGACGACGTTCTCGCCGGATTTCACCGCGAGACAGTCATTGACGACGGCCTTCACGGCCCGCTCCAAGTCGCCCATCGCGGGCAGCCTAGAGGTTGACTGACGGCCCCATGCCCGCCGCTACGATCTGAACCCCGCCGGAGTAGCTCAGTTGGTTAGAGCAGCGGAATCATAATCCGCGTGTCGCAGGTTCGAGTCCTGCCTCCGGCATCCGGCCTGCGGCAGGGAACCTGCGACATCGCTCGCCCTCCCGGGCACGCTGAGGTTCGAGTCCTGCGACGTCGCTCGCCCTCCCGGGCACGCTGAGGTTCGAGTCCTGCCTCCGGCATCTAAGAAAGCCCTGCCCAGGCGGGGTTTCTTATGTCTGCCAAATCGTCACCGTCCCTCGATCCCCGAGAGTGACTCCAATGTGAGTCCACCCGCCGAGCCACATTGGGCTGGCGCCGATTCGCCGTATGCCGCAGGCATCTGGGTTTCTGCTGGGCGCTCGCGGTCCGTCAACCAGTCGTGTCAGCCCGGTTACGGCGCCGGTAGCGCCTGCCAGTCGGCGTACCAGTAGGCCCCGTTCACGATCCTCCGGCCCGTGCAGGAGCCGAGCGACACGTTATTTAGGTAGGTCCCGCCGCCCTCAGGCGGGTCTGGATCGTTCCAGACCAGGAACGACCTGCCGTCCGGGGAAAAGGTGAGCGGGACGCGGGTGGCCCCGTAATGGTCGATGGATGGTGGGTAGGAAATGGCTCCCCTGCACGGCGGGCGACGGATGTTGTCTCCGTTCGCGTCTGCGAGCAAGGTGCGGCCGATCTCATTGAGCCCTGTGCTATCGAGGTGGGAGCGGTAAAAGACGAACTCGCTGCCATCGGGGGAGTAGATCGGGAGTGTGCCGCCGAATGTGCCGAGCCAGACGAGTCGGTGCTTGTGGGTGCCGTTGGGGCGCATCGCCCACAGGCTCGTTCGCCGGACCCCAGCGCCACCCTTGATGTATGCGATCTGTCCGTTGGGGGACCAGGTGACGGCTCTGCCTCGGCCAATCACCCGCCGCTTTGAGCCGTCCCACCGGATTGTGATGATCTTGCCGTCTGGGTCCGCGTCGTGGACGAACACGATCCGGCCACCGCCGGGCCCGTAGCTCGGCGACGTGTTTTGCCCGCGGGGGGGTGGTGTGTTGCCGCCGTCGAAAGTCAGTTGCCGCACATCGCTGCCATCGGCCGCCATCGTGTAGATATTCGAAGCGTACGGGGGCGTGGCGCCGATGAACGCGATCCGCCGCCCGTTAGGCGACCAGGTCGGGGC
>Ga0075365_10000889_pt1 | contig 12507 bp, 13 predicted proteins | sample EndMetdeltDD1765_FD_71387 | JGI IMG/M metagenome (GOLD analysis project Ga0075365, IMG submission 71387) | Populus endosphere microbial communities from Tennessee, USA - Endosphere MetaG P. deltoides DD176-5 | ecosystem: Host-associated > Plants > Roots > Endosphere | place: USA: Tennessee... | reverse complement strand
CGCAGCGCCTGCGCCCCGGCGGCCGAGGAGGACATCGCGTCGCTGGAGACGGTGTCGGTGTACTGCAGGACCTCGTCCGGGTAGACGTCGTTGCCGACGCCCGCGGCCTTGACCAGCTTCGCGGTCGGGCCGGCGACGAGGGCCATCGGGAGCGCCTTCATCGGCTGCACCTTCAGGCCCAGGCCGCGCAGCGCGCTGACCTGGCCGGCTGTCGGGGTCCGGTCGAAGGTGACGATCGCCCGGTGGGTGGAGGTGCCGGTCGCGAGCAGGCGGCTCAGGCCGGGCAGCCTGCTGTGCGCCGCGGAGGCGGACATCGCGGTGGACGGGGCGGTGGATGCGTCGGCGGACACGGTGGTGACGCCGGCGGTGGCGGCTGCGAGGGCGCAGGTGAGCGCGAGCAGCCTGGAGCGGGTCTGAGGCATGGTCCTATCAACGCGTCTGCGGCGTGGAGGCTACGTTTTCCTGGTGATGACGTGGGTGGCCGCACATCTGCTCGTGGCGCTCGCGATCTCACCCCTCCCCACCGGGACCGACGTCGACTACCAGCTCGGCGGCGCGTCGACCGCGCCCCCGCACGTCGGCATCGTGGTGCGCGACCGCGAGGAGGCGCCGCAGACGGGCCGCTTCAACGTCTGCTACGTCAACGGGTTCCAGACCCAGGCGCACGAGAAGGGGTTCTGGCTCAAGCGGCCGAACCTCCTCCTGCGTGACGAGGACGGCCGCGTCGTCGAGGACGAGGCCTGGGGCGAGTGGCTCCTCGACCTGCGCACCAAGGAGAAGCGCAAGCGGATCGCCAGGATCGTCAGCCGCTGGACCAAGGGGTGCGCGCAGGACGGCTTCGACGCCGTGGAGTACGACAACCTCGACTCGTTCACGCGCAGCCACCGGCTGCTCAAGCGCAAGCACGCGCTCGCCTACGCGCGCCTGCTGACCAGGGGCGCGCACAAGCAGGGTCTCGCCGCCGGCCAGAAGAACCTGGCCGGCTTCGACGGTCACAAGGTCGGCTACGACTTCGCCGTCTCCGAGGAGTGCGGGCACTACGACGAGTGCGACGCCTACGTGGACGACTTCGGCGACCAGGTGCTGATGATCGAGTACGTCCTCGACGACTTCGACGCGACCTGTGCCCAGTTCGGCGACACCCACGCCGTGGTGCTCCGCGACCGGGACCTGTCGCCCGAGGGCGTGCACCGGTGGTGCTGACCACGACCGAGCTGGGGGAGTCCGGCTCGCGGGTCGTCTTCTGCCACGGCCTGTTCGGCCAGGGCAAGAACTTCACCGCCATCGGCAAGGCCCTCGCGGACCAGCACCGGGTGGTCCTCGTGGACATGCCCGACCACGGCCGGTCCCCGCGGACCGAGAGGTTCGACTACCTCGAGTACGCCGACCACGTGGCCGAGCTCCTCGACGCCGACGACCCGGTGGCCCTCGTCGGTCACTCGATGGGCGGGAAGGTCGCCATGCTCGTCGCGCTGCGACACCCGGAGCTGGTCGAGCGGCTCGTGGTCGTCGACGTCGCGCCCGTGCCGTACGACCACGCCGCCGAGTTCGAGGGCTACATCGCCGCGATGCAGTCGATCGACCTGGAGACGCTCGCGTCGCGGGCCGACGCGGACGCCGCGCTGCAGGACGCGGTGCCGAGCACCATGGTGCGCGGGTTCCTGCTGCAGAGCCTGCGTCGTGGGGAGGACGGTTGGCACTGGCTCCTCAACCTCGAGCTGCTCGGCCGCGACCTGGACTCGATCACCGACTGGCCGGATCCCGGTGACCTCACGCCGTACGAGGGCCCGGTGCTCTGGGTCGGAGGAGCGGACTCCCGCTACGTGGCTCCCGAGCACGTCGCGGCGATGGACCGGCTGTTCCCGCTCAACCGCCGGGTCACCGTCAAGGGCGCCGGGCACTGGGTGCATTCCGAGCAGCCCGAGGTGTTCCTCGAGGTGCTGCGCCGTTTCGTGGACTAGCGGTTCCGGGCGCGGTAGGCCGCCACCGCGTTGCGGTTGCCGCAGGCGGTCGAGCAGAAGCGCCGCGACCGGTTGCGGGAGAGGTCGAGGACGACCCCCTCGCAGGTGGCGTCGGCGCAGATCGCGAGCCGGGACATCTCGTCGGCGCGGATGACGTCGACCATGGCCATCGCGGTCTCGACGATGATCCGCTCGTCGAGCGGGGCGTCGAGGTCGATCGCGTGGATGTGCCAGTCGAGGGCGTCGTGCCTGACGAGCTGGGGGACCGCGCCGGCCTCGCTGAGCCACGAGTTCACCAGCTCGACCGCGGTGTCGCGGTCGGCCGTGAGGAGCTCGCGGAGCCGGCCGCGAACGGCGCGGATCGCGTCCAGCTCGGCGCGGGTGCGCTCGTGACGCCCGGTGTAGGAGAACTCGTCCCAGATCACGTCGAAGTCGGCCACCGAGGTGAGCGTGTCCGGCTCCAGGGCGCTGTTGGCGAGGATGACCGCCGACTGCAGCGCCATCTCCGTGTCATGGGTGAAAACCACGTTGACATGTTACAACGCCCCGCGTACCGTAAGGTTCCATGAGCACGTTGACCCATGACGCGCCGACGATCGTGACGAGCCCCCCTGCGTCGCGCCTCGGCCCGGGTCTCGTGCTCGCCCTCGTATCGGCCGGCTCGTTCGGCATGTCCGGAGCGCTCGCCCGAGGCCTGATCGACAACGGCTGGAGCGTCGGCGCGATCGTGCTCGTCCGCATCGGCCTGGCCGCACTGGTCGTGCTCCCGTTCGCGGCCTACGCGCTGCGGGGCAGCTGGGGCGTGCTCCGCCGCAACGTCGGGCTGATCACGTTCTACGGGCTGCTCGCCGTCGCCGGCGCCCAGTTCTGCTACTTCTCCGCCGTCCAGCACATGCAGGTGGGACCGGCACTGCTGATCGAGTACACCGCGCCCGCGGCCGTCGTCGTGTGGATGTGGCTGCGCCACGGTCAGCGGCCCGGCCGGATGACGCTGGTCGGCGCGGGCCTCGCCGCCGTCGGCCTCGTGCTCGTGCTGGACCTGCTGTCCGGTGCCGACCTGAGCACCGCCGGCGTGCTGTGGTCGCTGGGCGCGATGGTGGGCTGCGCCGCGTACTACATCGTCAACGGCGACGACACGACCGGCCTGCCGCCGATCGCCCTGGCCGGGGGCGGGCTGCTCGTCGGTGCGCTGGTCGTGGCCGTGCTCGGCCTGGTCGGTCTGCTGCCGATGCACACGTCGCGGGTGGACGTGACGTACGCGGGCTCGTCCTTCGCCTGGTGGCAGCCGCTCGTCGTGCTCGCCCTGTTCACGGCGGCGCTGTCCTACGTCACGGGTGTCGCCGCCGGACGCCTGCTGGGTTCGCGCCTGGCGTCGTTCGTCGCGCTGACCGAGGTCGTGGCCGGTGTCCTGTGGGCCTGGCTGCTGCTCGGCGAGCTTCCGCGTGCCGTGCAGATCGTCGGCGGCGTGCTGATCCTGGCGGGTGTGGTCGGGGTGAAGCTCGGTGAGCGCGACGTCGCCGTCGCGGTCCCTCATCCGGGCGGATGAGCCTGGTCTGATTTTCTCGGGGCCCGGTGCAACAAATGTGCCGGCCGGCGCGTGAGTTGTGCGTGGATGTGGTCGTGACCGACAGACCGGCGGGAGCCTCGACCTTCGAGGACTGGGCGACCGCCCGGGTGCCGGCGCTCCTGCGCTTCGCCTACCTCGTCACCGGCTCGCAGCACGCCGCCGAGGACGCCGTCCAGGAAGCGCTCGCGTCTGCGTGCGCCAAGTGGGACCGCGTCTCGCGGACCGACGACCCCGAGTCGTACGTGCGGCGGATGGTCGTCAACGCGCACATCTCGGGGTGGCGGCGCACCAGGCGCGAGTCGCCGGTCGAGGTGGTGCGGGACACGGCGGACGCCGATCCTTCGGCCAGCGTCGACACCTCGGACGCGGTGTGGCGGGTCTGCGAGGCGCTGCCCCGCCAGCAGCGCGCGGCGGTGGTGCTGCGGTTCTACGAGGACCTCGACTACCCGGAGATCGCACGGATCCTCGGCCTCGCCGAGCCGACCGTGCGCTCGCACGTCCACCGGGCCCTCGCCGCACTGAGGACCGAGCTGACCCAGGAGGACGAGCGATGAACGACGCCATCGACGACATGGAGCTCGAGGAGCAGTTCCGCGCCAGCCTGCAGCGGCACGCGGAGGACGCCGACACCTCCGTGGACCTGCTGGGTCCCGCCCAGGCCTCGGCGCGCGGTCGCCGGCGGCGCACGTGGGCCGCCGGGGCAGTCGGCCTCGCGGCGGCCGCCCTGGTCACCGCGGTCGTCGTCCAGAACGTGGGTGGGCCCGGGGGGCCGGGGAAGCCGCAGTTCGCCGGTGACGAGGAGGTGACCGATCAGTGGCGCAGCGAGTCCTGGCACGGTGTCGAGCTCGACGTGCCGGCGGACTGGGCGTGGGGGTCCGGGCCGGTCGAGTCCGGCAACGAGACGCTCCGGTGCGGCGGGCCGGACGAGGCGCTGCCGTACGTCGGCCGAGCCGTGATGGCCTCCGACGTGTGCGCCATGGTCGACGAGCCGGTGCGCGGCACCTACGTCTGGCTCGGCGCCACCATGCCTGCGGGGACCCGCGACCTCGGCGGCGGTTACGTGTCCAGGACGGTCGACTTCCACGGCACCCGGATCACCGTGACCACGGACAACGAGGCGCTGAGCGACCACATCATCGAGTCGCTCCGTGCGCCCGAGGGCTGCGCGCCGAGCCTCGACGCGGCGCCGACGGTGGACTCGATGCTCACCGAGGGGATGGGTGACGTGACCGGCGCCCGGATCTGCGCGTACAGCCGGTTCGAGTCGGACGACGGCACCTACTGGCTCGTCTACAACGCGACGCTCGACGCCCGGCAGGCGATGAGGTACCACGACGCCCTCTACGACGGCACCCGGCAGAACGACCGTGAGTTCTGCGACCAGCGGGACGAGATGGTCCTGGTCCGCATGGAGGGGACCGACTTCTACGGCGACGTGCCGGTCACCCAGGACAGCGTCGTCGCGCCACTCTGCCAGCAGTGGAGCGGCGGTCCCGGTTCGGTGACGCCGATGTCGGACGAGGCGGAACGGACGTGGGCCGTCGGCGGCCTGCCGGTGACGCTCTACGCGCTGATCGGCCCGATGGGCTAGCGCCGGTCCTGGCGCCGCACGAACACCTCGCGGGTCAGCATCAGGATCGCCGCGGCGGTCGGGATCGCGAGCAGCGCCCCGACCACGCCGAGCAGCGCGGCGCCGATGAGCGCCGCGATGACGGTGACTGCACCCGGGACGTCGACGGACTTCGACATCACCCGCGGGTAGATCACGTAGTTCTCGACCTGCTGGTAGATCACGTAGAAGACCACGCAGGCGATGCCGATCCGGTAGTCCTCGGCGAACGCGATCGCGGTCACGATCACGGCGCCGATCGTGGCGCCGATCATCGGGATCACGTCGAGCAGCGCGACCACGAACGCCAACGCGACGGCGTACTCGCCGAGGCCAGCGACGAACAGGAAGACCAGTGACGAGATCCCGGCGCACATCGCGACCACGAACGCGCCGCTGACGTAGCCGCCGATGCTGCGGATGATCCGGTCGCCCAGGCGGCTGACGCGGTCGCGTCGTGAGGCCGGGGCGAGCCGGTAGAGCGCGGTCTTCGTGGTCGCGAGCGACGACAGGAAGTACAGCGTCAGGACCAGGACGATGAAGCCGTTGAACAGCAGGCCCAGCACGGCCAGGCCGAAGCCGATGGCGCCCCCGAAGATGGTGCCGAGGAAGTCGCCGTCGGTGACGTACTCGCGGACCTTGTCGATGACCTGGTAGTCCTCGTCGAGCTGCTGGATCCGGTCGTTCTGCTGGAGCTGGTCGAGCCAGTCCGGCGCGTTGGCGGTGATCTTGGCGACCTGGTCGGTGATCACCGGCACGATCGCGACCAGGAACAGCACGACGGCGACGATCACCGCCACGATCACCGCGATGACCGCGGTGTGGCGTCGTACGCCGCGGGCCTCGATCCACTCGACGGAGGGGTTGAGGCCGGCCGCGATGAAGAACGCGACCACGATGAGCATCAACGTGCCGCCGATGGCGGCGATGTTGCTCAGCAGGAAGTACGCGACCAGCGCACCGGTGGCGAAGAAGAAGCCCCAGTAGAACGGCGCCCGGTGGTCAAGCGGGGGACCGGGCTCACCCAGGTCCTCCGGGTCGGCGACCGCGCCCTGGTCCTCGGTCTTCCTAGCTTTCGTCGTCACCGAACCCCGCGACCACGTCACGCAGCGAGGCCAGCTGGGCGGTGATCGCGTCGCGGCGCTTGCCCAGCCGGTCCACCTCGGCCTTGAGCAGGTTGACCTCGCGCTGACGCTCGGCGTCGCCACTGGCCCGGACCGCCTCGGCCTGGGTGTTCGCGGCGGCCAGGACCTGCTCGGCCTCGCGACGGGCGCGGCTCAGGATCCCCTCGGACTCCTTCGCGGCGGCTTCGCGCGCCTCCTTGGCCTGCTGGAGCGCGTCCCGCGCCCGGCCCTCGGCGGCGGTGGCGCGGGCCTCGGCGTCCTCGACGAGCTTCGTGGTCTCCGCCATCGAGCTGTGGTGGTGCTCGGTCGCCTCCCGGGCGAGTCGCTCGCGATCGACGGCGAGCAGGCGCTTGGCCTCCTGGACCTCGCGGTCGATGGCGGAACGCTGCTGCTCGACCTCGCGCTGCACGCCGGTCTTGAGCTCGGTGGTCTCCTGCTGGGTCGCCAGGCGGAGCTGCTCGCTCTCGCGGGTCGCGCTGGCGATCAGGTCGGCCGCCTCGGCCTGGGCCTGGGATCGCGCCTGCTCGGCGTCGGTGAGGATCCGGGTGCGGGTCTCCTCGAGCTCCTTGCCCTGCGAGATGCGGTGGTCCTCGGCCTCGCGGGCCGCCTCGGCCTTGATCGCCTGGGCGTCCCGGGCCGCCTGGGAGCGGATCTCGTCGGCGTCGCTCTGGGCGACCGCGCGCATCTCGGCGGCCTCCTCCTCCGCGAGCCGGAGCATCGCGGACGCGCGTCCGCCGAGACCGGCGTACGACGGGTTCTTGGTCTCCTCGAGCTGGGTGAGCAGGTTGTCGAGGGCCTTCTCGAGCTCCGCGCTGCGCGCCTCGTGCTGGGCGATGGCGGCGGTCAGCTCGGCGCGGTCGGTGGCCAGCATCTGCAGCCGCTGGTCGACCGCCTGGCTGTCGTAACCCTGCTTGCGCACGATCGGCAGCGGGCCGACCGGCGGCGCGGGCACGGGTCGCGGTGCCGGCGGGATCTTCGGCGCCGCCTTCGTGGCGACCACGGTGTCCTCGGGATCCGCGGAGGGCCTGGTCGCCGAGGAGGCGGGGGCGCTGGGGACCGCCTTGGCGGCGTCCTCCTTGGGCAGCGGCGGGATCACCACTGTCTTCTCGGCGTCGGACTCGGCGTCGGACTCCGCGTCGGACTCCGAGTCGGATTCGTCATGGGCGTCGGCGGATGCCTCGGGCGCGGGCTCAGCGGCCTCGTCGGCCGTGACCTGCTCCTCCGCCGGGGCGGTCTCTGCGCCGTCCTCGGGCTCCTCGTCGAAGATGGACAGACCCTGGTTCATGCGGGGGACTCGCTTCCGGGATGGGGGGCTCGGCAGACCCCGCCCACTCTGCCCGATGACACCCTGTCGGGAAAACCCGGGTCAGATGTCCCGGAAGCGGTTGATCTCGGTCTCGTGCTTGGCCCGGAGCTCCTCGTCGCGGACGCCCAGTCCCTCCCGCGGAGCGAGGCACAGGACGCCGACCTTGCCCTGGTGCGAGTTGTGGTGCACGTCGAGGGCGGCCTGGCCGACGTCGTCCAGCCCGTAGGTCTTGGACAGGGTCGGGTGGATCTTGCCCTTGGCGATGAGGCGGTTGGCCTCCCACGACTCGCGGTAGTTGGCGAAGTGCGAGCTGATGATCCGCTTGAGGTTCATCCACAGGTAGCGGTTGTCGTACTCGTGCATGTAGCCCGAGGTCGAGGCGCAGGTGGTGATGGTGCCGCCCTTGCGGGTGACGTAGACGCTGGCGCCGAACGTCTCGCGGCCGGGGTGCTCGAAGACGATGTCGATGTCCTCGCCGCCGGTGAGCTCACGGATCTTGGCCCCGAAGCGCTTCCACTCCTTGGGGTCCTGGGTGTGCTCGTCCTTCCAGAACTGGTAGCCCTCCTCGGAGCGGTTGATGATCAGCTCCGCACCCATCGAGCGGGCGATGGCGGCCTTCTCCTCGTTGGAGACCACGCACACCGGGGTGGCGCCGCCGTTGAGGGCGTACTGCGTCGCGAAGCCGCCGAGGCCGCCGCTGGCGCCCCAGATCAGCACGTTGTCGCCCTGCTTCATGTCGCCGCCGTTCTTGGAGACGAGCTGGCGGTACGCCGTGCAGTTCACGAGGCCGGGGGAGGCGGCCTCCTCCCAGGTGAGGTGCTTGGGCTTCGGCATCAGCTGGTTGGCCTTGACCAGGGCGATCTCGGCGAGGCCGCCGAAGTTGGTCTCGAAGCCCCAGATCCGCTGCTGCGGGTCCAGCATCGTGTCGTCGTGCCCGTCGGGGTCCTCGAGCTCGACGCTGAGGCAGTGCGCCACGACCTCGGTGCCCGGCTTCCACTTGGTCACCCCGGGGCCGGTCTGCAGCACGACGCCGGCCAGGTCGGAGCCGACGATGTGGTACGGCAGGTCGTGCCGCTTGGTGAGCTCGGACAGGCGGCCGTAGCGCTCGAGGAAGCCGAACGTGGAGACCGGCTCGAAGATCGAGGTCCAGACGGTGTTGTAGTTGATCGCGGAGGCCATCACGGCCACCAGCGCCTCGCCCGGGCCGAGCTCGGGCAGCGGGACGTCCTCGATGTGGATCGACTTGCGCGGGTCCTTCTCCTTCGAGGGGATGCCCTCGAACATGTCGACCTCGTCCTTGCGGACCAGGGCGGCGCGGTAGGACCCGGGGACCTGCAGGTTGGCGAAGTCCTCCTGGGAGGTGTCGCCGGCGAGGATGGCATCGAGGATCTGCTGCATGGCGCGGAGGTTACCTGTCAGTAATAGAGGGAATCGACCGTTTGTGACTCAGTTCGCGGGCTGGACCAGCTCCACCAGCACGCCCCCGGCGTCCTTGGGGTGGATGAAGTTGACGCTGGAGTCGGAGGTACCCCGACGCGGCTCGTCGTAGAGGAGACGAACGCCACGCTCGCGCAGGGTCACGCTCACCGCCTCGAGGTCGGTGACCCGGTAGGCCACCTGCTGGACGCCGGGCCCGGAGCGGTCGAGGAACTTCGCGATCGTCGACTCCTCGTTCAGGGGGGCCAGCAGCTGGATGTGGGAGCCGCTGTCGCCGACCGCCATCATCGCCTCGCGGACGCCCTGCTCCTCGTTGACCTCCTGGTGCGCCAGCCGCATCCCGTAGGTGGTCTCGTAGAAGGAGATGGCCGCGTCCAGGTCCGGCACGGCGATGCCGACGTGGTCGATCGCGGTGAACAGGTGGTCAGGCACGCCGAGGGGCGGGGAAGTGTCCGAGGTCATGCTGGGCATGGTTACAGAGCGCTAACCGGATGAGTAAGGTCGAAGACGTCATCCGTGGCGAGGTCTTCGTCACGTCGAGACCCAACACGCACCACACAGCCGCTGGAGGATCCCCATGCCCCACAACCCGTCCGTCATCGTCGCCGGGGCCCGCACCCCGATCGGGCGCCTCCTGGGCGGCCTGAAGACGCTCTCCGCAGCCGACCTCGGTGGCGTCGCCATCAAGGGCGCGCTCGAGAAGGCCGGCGTGCAGCCCGAGCAGGTCGACTACCTGATCATGGGCCAGGTCATCCTGGCCGGCGCCGGCCAGAACCCGGCCCGCGCGGCTGGTCTGGCCGGTGGCCTGCCGGCCAGCGTGCCGTCGATCACGATCAACAAGGTCTGCTTGTCCGGCCTCAACGCGATCGCGACGGCCGACCAGCTGATCCGCGCGGGCGAGGTCGAGATCGTGGTCGCGGGCGGCATGGAGTCGATGACCAACGCGCCCCACCTGCTCCCGAAGTCGCGCGAGGGCTTCAAGTTCGGCGACACCAAGCTCGTCGACTCGATGGCTTACGACGCGCTGTACGACCAGGCCACGCAGCAGGCCATGGGCGGTCTCACCGAGCAGATCAACGCCGAGGGCGTGAAGCTGACCCGCGAGGAGCAGGACCAGTTCGCGGCCGAGTCGCACCAGAAGGCCGCCGTGGCGTGGAAGAACGGTGTCTTCGACGACGAGGTCGTCCCAGTGACGATCCCGCAGCGCCGCGGCGACGACCTGGTCGTCTCGGCCGACGAGGGCGTGCGTGGCGACACGACCGCCGAGTCGCTCGGCAAGCTGCCGCCGGCGTTCGCCAAGGACGGCACCATCACCGCTGGCTCCGCCTCGCAGATCTCCGACGGCGCTGCGGCTGTCGTCGTCATGAGCAAGGCCAAGGCGGAGGAGCTCGGCCTCGAGTGGCTCGCCGAGATCGGCGCGCACGGCATGGTCGCCGGTCCCGACAGCTCGCTGCAGCTGCAGCCCGCCAACGCCACGAAGAAGGCCCTCGAGAAGGAGGGCCTCACCGCCGCCGACCTCGACCTGGTCGAGTTCAACGAGGCGTTCGCGGCCGTCGGCATCGAGTCGGCTCGCGCGCTCGACCTCGACCCGGCCAAGGTCAACGTCAACGGCGGCGCGATCGCGCTCGGCCACCCGGTCGGCATGTCCGGCACCCGGGTCGTGCTGCACCTCGCGCTGGAGCTGAAGCGCCGCGGCGGCGGCGTGGGCGCCGCCGCGCTGTGCGGCGGCGGCGGCCAGGGCGACGCCCTGATCGTCAAGGTTCCCTCTGCCTGAGGTCTCCGACCTCGTCGCCCGGGCCCGCGAAGGTGAGGCCCGGGCGGTCGCACGCCTGGTCTCCCTCGTCGAGGGCGGCTCGCCGCAGCTCCGCGAGGTCATGGCCGCGCTGGCGCCGTACGCCGGCAACGCGCACGTCGTCGGGCTGACCGGCTCGCCGGGCGTCGGCAAGTCGACGACGACCAGCGCTCTGGTCAAGGAGCTCCGCGCCGAGGGCAAGCGTGTCGGCATCCTGGCCGTGGACCCGTCCTCGCCGTTCTCCGGCGGCGCGCTCCTGGGTGACCGGGTCCGGATGGGCGACCACGCCCTCGACGAGGGCGTCTACATCCGCTCCATGGCCTCTCGCGGACACCTCGGCGGACTGGCCTGGACGACGCCGCAGGCCCTCCGGGTGCTCGACGCCGCCGGCTTCGACGTGGTCCTGGTCGAGACGGTCGGCGTCGGCCAGAGCGAGGTCGAGGTCGCTGGGCTCGCGGACACCACGGTGGTGCTGGTCGCCCCGGGGATGGGCGACGGCATCCAGGCGGCCAAGGCGGGCATCCTGGAGATCGCCGACATCTTCGTGGTCAACAAGGCCGACCGCGAGGGTGCCGACCAGACCCGGCGCGACCTCCGCGGGATGATCAACCTCTCCGACCGCGGGCCCGACTCGTGGAAGCCGCCGATCGTGAGCACCGTCGCACGAGCAGGCACCGGCCTCGACGACCTGGCCGCGCGGCTGACCGAGCACCGGACCTGGCTGGACGAGTCGGGTGAGCTCGTGCGGCGCCGCACGAAGCGCGCCCGCGACGAGATCGAGGCGATCGCGCTGACCGCCTTGCGCTCCCGGTGGGGCCAGGTCGGCCACAGCGCCGACCTCGACGCGCTCGCCGCGGCCGTGGCCGCGGGGGAGTCCGACCCGTACGCCGCCGCCGACCGGCTGCTCCAAGCGCTCGGCTGACTGAGCCGGTCGCAGGAAGTCCCTACGGCCGCTCTCCGCGTTGTCGGCCCAGTCCTTCGTCGCGCGCCAGGAGGGCTGCCTCGGTGCGGCCGGTGACCGCGAGCTTGGCGAAGATCGAGGACGTCAGGTTGCTGATGGTCTTCGAGGACAGCTGGAGCTCCGCGGCGATCCCCGCGTTCGAGAGACCGCCTGCCAGCAGGTCGAGCACCTGGCGCTCTCGTGGGCTCAGCTGAGGGAACGGATTCTCGTGGTGCTCCCGGGTGGTGAGCATGGCGAGCACCGCGCCCGCGACCGAGGGGGCGAAGATGACCTCCCCGGCCGCGACGGCGGTCACCGCCCGGACGATCTGCTCCTTGGTCGCTCCCTTGAGCAGGTAGCCCTTGGCGCCGGCCCGCATCGCGCGAACGAGCGTGCGGTCGTCCTCGGTCATCGTCAGGACCAGGACGGCCGTCTCGGGCGCGACCCGGGCGATCTGCCGGGTGGCCTCGAACCCGTCCAGCTCGGGCATGGCCAGATCCATGATCACGACGTCGGGGCGCTGCGCCACTGCTTCCCGGACGGCGTCCGACCCCGTGGCCACCTCGCCGACCAGCTCGAGGTCCGGCAGCTGCTCGATGAGGGCGCGGAGCCCCTCGCGCACCATCGGGTGGTCGTCGGCGACCAGCACCGTGATCATGGTGCCTCCGTGAGGGGCAGGACCGCTGTCACCAGACCCCCGAGTGCCGTGGGACCGGCCGCGCAGTCGCCACCCACCTCCGCTGCACGGCTCTGCATCGAGCGCATGCCGAC
>Ga0075365_10000888_pt1 | contig 12520 bp, 18 predicted proteins | sample EndMetdeltDD1765_FD_71387 | JGI IMG/M metagenome (GOLD analysis project Ga0075365, IMG submission 71387) | Populus endosphere microbial communities from Tennessee, USA - Endosphere MetaG P. deltoides DD176-5 | ecosystem: Host-associated > Plants > Roots > Endosphere | place: USA: Tennessee... | reverse complement strand
GACGCGGTGTCGACGTCGATGGCGGACAACCCCAATGCGCTTGCCACGCGGCCGGATTGGGTGCACACCGTCGAGTCGCCGAACAGCTTTCGCGGCAAATACCGGGGCGCAGAGGCCGCGCGGTATGCGGGCGACGCGGTCGAGGTGATCGAACGGCTGGTGACCGAGGGCCGCCCGCCTGCGGGGTTCATCTGCGAAAGCGTGTACGGCAATGCGGGCGGCATGGCGCTGCCGGACGGCTACCTGCAGCAGGTCTATACGGCGGTGCGGGCGGCCGGCGGATTGGCGATCTCCGACGAGGTACAGGTCGGCTATGGCCGTCTGGGCGAATGGTTCTGGGGTTTCATGCAGCAGGACGCGGTGCCCGACATCGTCTCGATCGCGAAGTCGGTGGGCAACGGGTATCCACTCGGCGCGGTGATCACCAGTCGCGCGGTGGCCGACGGGTTCCGGTCGCAGGGGTACTTCTTCTCGTCGACGGGCGGCAGCCCGTTGTCGTGCGCGATCGGGATGACGGTGCTCGATGTGTTGCGCGACGAAGGGCTGCAGGAGAACGCCAAGCGTGTGGGGGCGCATCTGAAGGCGAGACTGCAAGCGCTACAGGACAAACACCCGATCATCGGCACCGTGCACGGGATCGGGCTCTACCTGGGCGTCGAGATGGTCCGCGACCCCGACACGTTGGAACCCGCGGCCGAAGAGACGTCGGCGATCTGCGACCGCATGCTCGAGCTCGGGGTGATCATCCAGCCCACCGGTGATCACATGAACATCCTGAAGACCAAGCCGCCGTTGTGCATTGACGTCGAGGGGGCGGACTTCTACGTCGATACATTGGACCGGGTGCTGACCGAAGGTTTCTAGCGCGAGCAGACGCAAAAGGCCCCGACACGCCGTCGCGACACGCGCTTTTGCGTCTGCTCGCGCCTGCCAAGTGGCCAGATCCGCTCGGATCTTGGCCACGATCGAGCTAGGCAGGACTCCGTACGAGCCCTAGCGTGTAGCGCGATGTCCGCCATCTTGCTCAGCGCCCATGTCATCGTCGCGATCCTGGCCGTTGGGCCAATCGCCGTTGCCGCGAGCATGTTTCCCCGATACGCCCGCGAAGGCGGCCCCGTCGCGAACGTGCTCTACCGGATCTGCCAGACCTACGCCGTAGTGGGTGTTGCGGTTCCGCTGCTGGGCATCGCGACGGCCGTTTCGATGGGCGTCCTGACGCAGGCCTGGGTATTGGTGTCGATCGCGCTGACGGCGGTCGCGGCTATTGTGCTGGTGGTCAGCATCCTCCCGGACCAGCGCGCCGCATTAGCGGGTAAGACAGTCACCCGGCTGGCGATGACGACGGGCATCTTCAATCTGCTGTGGGTGGTGATCACCGTGTTGATGATCGTGCGGCCGGGGTCGACGACGGGCGTCTAAGCGAAGAACTCCAGCGCTCGCTCGATCACGACGGCAGGCTTTTCGTCGGCGATGAAATGTGAAGCGCCGGAGACCTCTTCGATCGTCAAGTCATCGGCGTGGTCCTGGTACCCGTCGAGGATCACCTCGTTCATGTTCGGGTCCTCGCGCCCGTAGAGGATCAGCGTGGGCGTGCTCAACCGTGTGCCGCGGTATCGGCCCGTCATCACCCGCGGAACGAGCGGCACGATGAAATGGCGGTACAGCGCCGAACCCGCATGCGCGCGAGCGGGATCGCGGAACGGCGCGACGAACAGTTCGCGGTCGCGCGGTGTGAACGCGCTGCGGTCAGATGTGTAATGGTCGAGCAGGTACCGCGCCATCGGTTGGCTGCCTTTGCTCAACAGGTACGGCCCCAGCCCTGGCGTCGCGATGACGTTCTGGAACCACAGCCGCGGCACCGCCGCCAACAGTCGTGGGTTGAACTTCACGAACGGGTGCGGGATCGCAAGTGAGATATACCGTTCCACGCGGTGCGGCTGATCCAGGCAGAGCAGGAAGCCGACCAGCGCGCCCCAGTCGTGCGCCATCAGCCGCACGCGCTCGAGGCCGAGCGCATCAAGCAGCGCGACCACATCGGCGACCAGTTGCCCGGAGTCGTAACCGGTGGCCGGCGCGTCGGTCCAGCCCGCGCCTCGCAAGTCTGGCGCGATCACCCGATAGTGCTGCGCCAGCGCCGGCAGCACCTTGTACCACCCCCACCAATGCTGCGGAAACCCATGGAGCAACAGCAGCGGCTCACCCTTGCCGGCCTCCGCAACGTGCATGCGCAGCCCCGGCAGCTCCACGAACCGATGCTCGACACCCTCGAGATCCGGAAAGCCCGGCTGCTCGGTCATGAGCTCGACCCTGCCACGCGGACCTCCGGCGCGGGGTTGATTTACCCAGCGCCGCTGGGTTCTATCGAGGCATGACACTCTCTCCCGACGAAGTGGTGACCGAATTCGCCAAGAAGTGGGCCTCGCCCGATCCCGATGAGCTGGCCGGGTACTTCACCGAAGATGCCGTCTACCACAACATCCCGATGGACCCGGTGCAGGGCCGCGAGGCGATCAAGCAGTTCATCGCCGGGTTCACCGCGGCATTCGACGGGATCGACTTTCAGATTCACCGGCAAATCAGCGACGGCAACGTGGTGATGAACGAGCGGACAGACACGATGCGTCGCAAGGACGGCGGCGCGATACCGCTGCCGGTGATGGGTGTCTTCGAAATCGTCGACGGCAAGATCGCAAAGTGGCGGGACTACTTCGACATGGCGACGGTCACCAACGCATTCACCTAGGCCAGCAGCGGAACCTCGGCGTGCCGCTCGTCGGTGAGGATTTCGAACATCGCGCGGCGGGGGGCCAACAGCTCCCTGCGTTCGAATGCCTTGCCCGCCACTTGAACTCGGCAGTTTGCGATGGCCGAGTTGTAGCAGTACTTCGAGCCGCCGTCGGTGTCGGTGTAGGTCAGGCCGATGACGTCGGCCGGCTCGGTGATGATCTCGCCCTCGATCATCTGGTCCCCCACCCGCCCGCCGAACGCCCACGAGAACGGCTTGTACTTGCCATGCGTCTGCAGGCTGCCCAGGATCGAGCGAACCGCGAACTCCTGACCCGCGTGGCGGAACACGAACAGCGTTGCCGCGGGCGTCAATAGCGGTCCGATCGCGGCTCGTGCCGTCACGATCTCCAGGCTGGAGTCGGGCGCGTCGTCGAAGCCGCACACCTGGCCGAACGCGTAGGCCGGGGTGTGCCGCGTGCCCCAGTTGTGGTTGACGCTGCCGGTCCAGCCGTCGAGCACCAGCCTGACGTCGTCGAGCTCCACCAGCCCGTCGAACTGCGCCAGCGGATGGCGCACCGTGGTCTTCGCCGTCGGAATGCGCGCCTTGTAAGCCCGCTCGGTGAGGAGCTTGACAGCATCCTCGGTGCCAGGGGTGATCCGCAGATCCCATCGCGCCGAGCGGTTTCCGCCCGTCACCACCCCCTCCGCCGACCGGTCGTCGATCGATGTCGCGCCGATGCGCGCGGTCCAGGTGTCGTACTCATAGTCGGCGGCGTCAATTGGATACGGCTGCTTGAGCGCCCGGTTGCCCTCCCCCTCGGGGTCGAACACCATCACCCACACGTCGGCCACCGGATCGCCCGCGGTGGGCAGCAGCAGGGTCTCGCGCAACCACAGTGCGAGCGGTCGCTCGGGATGGTTGGCACGGATGTAGCGGCTCTCGTAGTAGGGCGCCTCACGCATCACGGGATCAGCATCCAATACTTGACGGGTGATCGGAGCGCAGATTGCGGCTTATGTGCTTGCGGGGATCGCCGCGGTGGAGGCGGTGGCGCTCGTCGTGCTTGGGCTGCGCTACCGGCATCAGCAGCAGGAACTCGACCAGTTGCGCCACCGCCTCGACGCCAGAAACGCGCTGCTCTCGGGTGGCCGGGAAGCCGTCAAGCAGGTCTGGCAGACCGCCAACATCCTGCGCAAGGACGGGCTGGGCGCGGCGGTTCGGTCCTCGATCGAAGATCTCGCGGACTGGGCGGAGGTCGAGCGCCCGGATCTGGCGCGGCTGGCGGTGAACGGCAAGGTGGCGATCGTGTTCTCCGACATCGAGGAGTCCACGGCGCTCAACGAGCGCATCGGCGACCGGGCGTGGGTCAGACTGCTCGGCAGTCACGACAAGCTGGTCCGCAGGCAGGTCAAGAAGCATTCGGGTCATGTGGTGAAGAGCCAGGGCGACGGTTTCATGATCGCGTTCGCGCAGCCCGAACAGGCGGTGCGCTGCAGCATCGATGTTCAGCGCTCACTTCGTATGCGGCCCAACGGCATTCGCGTCCGAATCGGAATCCACATGGGTAAGTCGGTGCGCCGCGGCGACGATCTGTTCGGCCGCAACGTCGCGATGGCGGCGCGGGTGGCCGCGCAGGCCGACGGTGGCGAAATCCTCGTCAGCGAGGTGGTTCACGACGCCGTCAGCGGCGACGACATAGCGTTCGACGACGGCCGCGACGTCGCGCTGAAGGGGTTCTCCGGCTCGCACCGGCTTTACGCCGTGGCGTCCTAATTGGCTTTGTTGGCTTCGGCGAGCCGTTGGTGCAGCCGGGCGCGGATGTCATCGGGTGTGTAGGCGTTGCGCTTACGTTGGTCGCGCGCGACCAGCACCCCGCCCGCCACGACGCCCGCGACACCCGCCAGTCCAACCAACTTCCATATGCCACGCATAGCAAGAGTGTGCCTTAGCCTGCGGTGGTGAAAGAAAGCACGGTGTCGCTTCAGCGGGCACTCGAGGAGACCCGGACCGGGGACATCTGGCTGTTCCGGGGCAGCTCCGGACCCGATCGGGCGATCCGGACCCTGAGCAACGCCCCGGTCAATCACGTGGGAATGACGGTCGCGATCGACGACCTGCCGCCGCTGATGTGGAGTGCGGAACTCGGCAACAAACTCGTCGACGTGTGGACCGGCGGCAACCATCGTGGGGTCCAGCTCAACGACGCCCGCCAATCCGTCGAGCAATGGTGGAACGTCTACGGCCAGCGATGCTGGCTGCGTCAGCTGACGCCATACGCCACCCGCGAGCAGGAGGACCGGCTGCTGCAGGTCATCGCACGGATGGACGGCACACCGTTTCCGAGTACCGCGCGCGTGACGGGACGTTGGTTTCGCGGACGAGTGCCGACGGCAGGCGACTGGACTAGGGGAATACCGTTCCTCGACAAAAGGGTTCAGGAGTCGACGAAGCGCAGGAAGGCAGAGAAGCGCAGGATGGGGTTGGAAACCGCGTATTGCGCTGAGACCGTCGCCATCACGTACGAGGAAATGGGCCTGCTCGTCACCGATAAGGATTCGAATTGGTTTGACCCCGGGCGCTTTTGGAGCGGCGATACGCTGCCGCTGGCACCGGGATACCACCTCAGCGACGAAATCGCAGTCATTCCATAAGCACTCAGAGGCGCGCGAAGCAGGGATTCGCGTCCTCTTTGGGAATCGACGCGTTCTGGCTGGAGAACGTCCCGACGACTCCGGTGTCGGTCACTTTGACGCTGTCGGCGTGGATGCCGAGCGGATAATTGTCGTTGAGTTTCTTCGTCAGGCCATTCAACGCCGTCTGCACCACGTCCTTCGGCAGCAGGCCGCTGACATCGACGACATCCAGGTTCAGATCACCGTCGGTGACGACGGGCTTGGCGCTGATGCTGCTGCCACTGGCCTCCATGATGACGGTGCCCGCGGCGGGGTCGGTGCTCACTCCGGTAACGAGGTTGCCCACCGCCGGAAGGTTGGCCGCAACGGTGTCCTTGATTCCGGCGGACGTCCAGGACAGCGTCGCGGCGAGCGATCCGATAGTGCCCTTGGAGTTCGCGGAGTCCTGCAGCCGCACGTCCTTGAGGGTCACGTCGGCGGTCATCCCGTCGGCGCTCTGCACGCGCTTCCCGGCGGTGGTGACCGAGATGTTGGTGTAGTGGCCGGTGATGTGCTGCCACAGGAAGGGCGGATTGACTCCGAACGAGATCGATACGCCGTCCTGCACCACGCACTCGGCGACCTCGGTTAAGACCTTATCGGCGCGGTACCGGGCGTAGAGCTCGCCGCCTGCCAGGCCACCGATGAGCAGCGCAACCACGATGACGATGACCAAGATGATCGACGTCCGCGAGAAACCGCGCGAGCGGCGCTTCTTTTCGGGCGACGGCGACGGCGATGGCGGCGGGGCCGGCGGCGTCCGCCAAAACTGTTCTGTGGGAGCTACATCCGCGGGCGACTGGGGCCGCGGTATCCGCTGCGTGGGCCCGACGTCGGGTCGCTGCGGCTGGCGCAGCTGCTCGGTGGGAGGCTCGGGCTGACGGGGAGGCTGTGGGCGGCGCCCAGGCGGACCCGGCGGAGGCGGTGGCGTACCCCTGCCGCGCCAATCAGGTTGCCCGGGGCGTTGAGGCGGAGTCACCTGCGCGATTCTGCCTCATGTCGGGGTCAGTCCACGGTGATCTCGGCCAGCTTGGACCAGCCGGTGGCGTCGACGGTCTGGCTGATCACGTTCGGCGTGTGTGCCAACGCCTGCGGCAGGTCGCGCTGGGCGGCCTTGAAGTGCTCGCTGTTGACGTGCGTTGCCCCGGCGTCGCCGTCGCGGAACGCCTCCACGAGGACGTACTCGGCGGGGTTGTCCAAGCTGCGCGACCATTCGAACCACAGGTTGCCTTCCTCAGCGCGGGTGGCCGCCGTGAACGGTGCGACCAGGTCGGGCCAGCGGTCCGTCCAGTCGGGCTTCGTCTCGAATTTGACCACAATGAAGATCATTTCGGCTCCTCACAGGCGTCCCTCAAGTGTCGCAGCGCCGTCAACAGTTGATGACGGTTGCTGACGCTGAAGCCGGTTTGCGAATCACGGGCACGGTTGCCGGCCCTGCCACGCCAGCTGAGTGCATCCCTACCTGCGCATTACCGGCTGGCCGCCGCACTGACTTCCTGCTAGCAGCAGGGCGGGAACGGGCGTTAGCAGTGACGACATTGGCTTGCTGAAGCGGGAGTCTTTACACAGCCCAACAGGGTCACCCCACAAGCCAGGAGGACATCATGAAGGCAATCAAGTACGTCGCGCCGTGGTTGGCGGCAGCTGCGATCGGTGGAGCGGTGGCACTCGCCCCGATCGCCAGCGCTGCAACCCCTCCCGCTCCCGCCCCCGCAGCCAGCACGGGCACCGCCGGCACCGATCCCTTGGTGCCATTCGGCACGGACCCCCATAGCCCCTATGTGTTCGGCTACCACACCTCAGACCACGACGAGTCCAACACCACCAACGGCCAAGTCGACGTCCCGTTCTGATCCATCCGCACCTAACAGGAGATCGTCATGAAGATCGTCAAGTTCGCCGCACCGTGGTTGGCCGCAGCCGCGATGGGGGCCGCGGTCGCGCTCGCGCCGATCGCCAGTGCCGCCACCCACCCGGCGCCTGTCCCGACCGCCACAACGCACACGACTCCCGCCGCCGTCACCGATAGCGATCCGGCCACGCCGTACGGTACCGACCCCGAGAGCCCGGCCATCTTCGGTTACCACACCTGGCTCGGCGACGACGTGGACGTGCCGTTCTGAGTTGACGCCCCCGAATCGGCCCGCCGCCCGTGAATTCTATTGGGTGGCGGGCTGATTCGTGTGCACAGGTGCTATGGGCACAAGAACGCGAACGGCGGGCACGGTCCGTAGAAGCGCGGCGGAGGCGGGTCGGGAAAGCCCTCGATGATTCTCGAATCAGTGACCGGGCTGTTGGGGTCGAAGTACCAGGGATGGCACGCATTCATGTCCCAGTCGGGCATGTGGACCATCACCGGCGATCCGGGACACCACTGATACGTGCAAAAGTTGGCCGGCCCCGGCGGCGAGTCGGGATCTTGGCAGACCATCGGAGCGGGTTGGGCTTGCGCAACGCCTGGGGCCAGTCCCACGCCCACGCCGACCGACGCGGCGGCCGTGGCCAACCCGACGACAAGCGCTTTGAGGTGATTCATGGAGGTTTCCTTCCTGATCGGCGCCTCCCCGCTGGCTGTCAGCAAACCGATCACGGAGTCCTTGGAGGATCCTTGGAAGCCAGCTTCACCCTGTGGTTGTCGGAGTCGGCGACGCCAATGACAAGCCCGTGTAAATCTCGTCGAGCATGACGGGCAACAGAGCCTGCGCCGTCGTCTTGCCGTCTGGCGAGAGAGTCAGGTTCGTCCAAATGACCAGCGTCACATCGTTATCCGGGTCGTAGCCCATGAATGAGTTGAAGCCGGGAAGCTCGCCACCGTGATAGAACATCGCCGCGTTCGGGCCGAAGCGCTGGTAGGAGATTCCGTACCCGTACATCTGACCGTCGGGGGCGGCCGGATCCTCGGCCTGCAGGCTGGTCATCCACTGTTGGTGGTGGTCGGCGTTGAAGACCTTGCCCGTGACGAGGGCTTTCATCCAAGTGGCGAGGTCGTCGGCCGTGGAGATCGCTCCCCCGGCGGCGGTGGCATACGACGAGTTCTGGTTGGTGTAGTCGATCGGCTGCAGAGTTCCGGCCCGCGCGGCGGCCTGCATGTCGGCCGGATACGGCTCATCGGCGAGCGCGTAGAAGCTGCCGCCGTACATGTAGCCGTGCGAGAAAGGAGTTGGCATGGAGATGTCGTCGGCGGCGGGCAGGGACGTCTGTTTGAGGCCGACGGAACCGAACAGTCGGTCCTGGAGCTGCTGTGCCAGCGGGCGCCCGCCGACCTTCTCGGCAATGAGACCCAGAAGCGCATAGTTGGTGTTGCTGTATTCGTAGGAGGCGTCGGGCGCGAACTGCGGCGGATGCCGGAACGCGATCGCCAATACCTCCTGCGGTGTCCACGCCTTTCCCGGGTTCGCATCCATGACGGCCGCAAGCGCGGGATCGGCCGAGTAGCCGTAGAGGCCGCTGCGCATTTTCAAAAGCATTGCAATGGAGATGTTTTCGCCGTTGGGCACATTCGGTACGTACGCAGATACCGGATCGCTGAGTTTCAGTTTGCCGTCCTGGGCGAGCAGCACAATCAACGCCGCAGTCATGGTCTTGGTGTTCGAAGCGATCCGGAAGTGAGTGTTCGCCGCCGGTGGGGTGTGCGTGGCGAGTTCGGTGGTGCCGTACGCCGCGGTGACGTCGCCCTGCGGGGTACGCAGCAGCACCATCGCTCCAGGGACCATCAGCTTCTTCGCGGCTGCGTCGACAACGGCCTGAAATGCCTTCGGATCGATGGGTTTCAGCGGCCCGGTAGTCGACGAACAGCCCGCGATCAACACCGCCATACACACCGCAAGCGCGACGCGTTGCACTCGGGAAACGATCATCGCCACCGCCTCGGTCTGTGGCCGAACGCTAACGCGTCATCACCGTGCGCGAAGAGCGTTCGAGCGATTCCCGTAGATTCCGTGCATGCCGCTGCGTTACATCGATCCCAACCGGAGGAGAGGCTGGCTCTACCGCGCCGACATGCGCTTCGGGCAAACCCGCGCGGGACAGTTTCTTGGCCGTCATGTCTACCGGCGCATCGACCCGTGGTTGTACCGCAAGACCGGCGGGCGCTATCCGACAGCGCTGCCGCTGATCCCCAGCGCACCGCTCACCACTACCGGAGCCAAGACTGGGCTGCCGCGTGAAGTCCAACTCGCCTATTTCCACGATGGATCCGACGCAATCCTGATCGCCTCAAACCACGGTGGACCAAGACACCCCGGCTGGTACCACAACCTCATGGCGCGGCCCCAATGCCGGTTTGGAGGTGACGCGTTCGTGGCGACTGAGGTTACCGATCCCTCCGAGCACGCGCGGCTGTACGCACTCGCCGAGCAGGTCTACGCCGGATACGGCGACTACCGCGTCCAGACTGCGGCGTTGGGACGCCGGATTCCCGTCGTTCGACTGAAGCCTGCCGCCAGCCCAAATCGCGATTGAGCTGATCCGAAACGCGTACAGTTCAGCGGTCACACGGTCCCGCGGGCAGCCCATGCGGTCGCGGTGACGGTGAACGGCCCATTGCCCAGACGCTCGCGGGCCACCGATGCCACACGTGCGCGGCCATCGTCGTCGAGTCGCTGGACATAGTCACCGGCCGGACCGACACCGAATGTGTAGGGCTCCCACCACTCTTCAAACGTCGGATGCACGACGTCCACCGCAATCGAGTCTTCTTCCACATCGCGCAGGCCGGCAGCTTCGAACAACTCAGTCAGGTGTCCCCTGTGCGCGCCGGAAAGTAGCGCCTCATCCTCGGCTTCGGGGTCGATCACGTGAACCGCATCCCAGAACGGCGCCAGTGCGCCTGTCGGCCCGTCCCACACGCACGCCGCGACGACACCGCCGGGCCGCGTCACGCGCGCCATCTGTCCGATGGCCACCACCGGGTCCTTCATGAAGTGCACCACCAATTGCGCAAGTGCAGCATCGAAAGTGGCGGTGTCGTAAGGCAATTCCTCCGCCGTGCCGCGACGCACGTCGATGTCCGGGAAGCGCGCGCGGATCGCGTCGACGAACGGTGGGGAAGGATCGATGGCGGCGACCTCGGCTCCGCCCGCTAGCAACTGTGCCGCCAGCGCGCCCGGCCCGCAGCCCACGTCGAGTACCTTCTGGCCCGCGCCGACCCCGGCGAATGCCACGAAGACATCCGCAAGAGGCTCGGCATACCGCCCCATATATCGGGTGTAAGCCTCCGGCGAGACGACAAAACTCACCAGAGAATGCTACGTCGGTAGCGCGGCTGCTCCAGCCAATATGCGATGCGCGGTACAACCACCCGTCACGATCGAGGCCCAACGACTTCTACTGGCAGATAATCGCAGGTCATAGGGCAAAAGTGTGCTAGGTTGAACACCTACTGAAGTAGGCAAAATGAATAGTCGTCTAAGCGATTTCTGGTACGCAATCGAACATCCGCTGGGACCGTCGCGGGAACTGGGCTCATACGCAAACCACCAAGAGAGCGTCGAGCAACTGATTCGGGAGATGAACGAAAGAGTCCTTCCGACCAAACGTGGGCCGGACCAGTCGCCTGACGAATAACGAATCCCAGCCTCGACGAGGTCGTCGAACAACACGATCTCGGCCTTGACTGCGGTCAAGGCCTTTTGCAAACGCAACGTGTGAAAACCCTCCCGCGCCAATGCATCCAGTCCACGGTCGGCCTGGGGCAGCGCAAGCCGCTTGGCGAACCTCGCTTTTTCTTCTGTCAGCGGGCCATCGGACTGAAATGATCGATCGGTAGGAGTGATTCCACTTGGCTGGCCGAGAGCGCTAGACGTAACTCCGCGCTTAAGAGGTTGATTACTTGCAAATACGCAGGGCAATCAACCCGTTAGCGTCCTCCTAGCGGCAGCGAGCCTTAGACGTTAAAGCGGAACTCGACCAAATTGCGTCACTGATCAACGTCGATGAGCGCTGTAGATGCCTCGGACGACCACCGCGTGACGGACGGATCGTTAAACCCCGAACTTGGCGCGGGCCTGATCGGTGACCGGCGTGAACAAATTGACGAGGTTTCCGTCTGGATCGCGGAACAGCAACGCCCGATTGCCCCATGGCATCGTTGTCGGCTCGGTGACAACGTCATCCAATCGCTCGCTAAGACGCTCGTACTCGGCGTCCACATCGTCGACGATGAACTCGACAATCATGCTCCGGTTGGCCGCGGGCTCGGCGGACCCGACGCCGAACAGCGGAACTGTCTTGTCGCTACCGATGGCCAAAGTGCCGACCGATGTCACGATCTCGGCGAAGAGTTCATTGCCCCACACCGCGGCGCCGTCAGTGACCGCTTCGTAAAACGAGACCAAACGATTGACGTCGGCTGTGATGACGCGGGTAGAAACTAACTTCATGGCTTCGGCTCCTGGCTCAACTCCGGCGGCGGCCCACCGCCACTGCACTGCAGAGCACGCTAGACACGCGCACCGACATATCGAGCCTCTGCGTTTCGCCTCCCGCCGCCGAGACGCTGGACCCGGAACCCTCACCGGCGTTCATCAGCACGCGCGATACACCACCGGGCACGACGTGCGTAGCGCAGGCAACAATAGTGGGATGAGTGCAGCAGACCGAGTCGGACTGGACCACCGACTGGCGACATACGGCACACTCGCTCCGGGACGCCCGAACGCCCACTTGCTCGACGGGCTTTCGGGCACTTGGACGCGGGGGACTATCAGAGGTCACCTTCACGAACGTGGTTGGGGCGCACACGACGGTTACCCCGGGATCGTGATGGACGACTCCGGCCCCAAGGTCGAAGTACACGTCTTCACCTCCCGGGACCTACCCGCACACTGGCAGCGACTCGATGATTTTGAAGGATCAGGTTATCGACGTGTCCCGGTCTCGGTGAGTGGCGAGAGCGGCGAGGTCGCCGCCTACGTCTACGCATTGGCGGCAGAGACCTAAGACCTCAGACGTTGAAGCGGAACTCGACGACGTCGCCGTCGGCCATCACGTAGTCCTTACCTTCCATCCGCACCTTGCCCGCGGCCTTGGCGGCGGCCATCGATCCAGCTTCGACCAAATCGTCGTACGACACGATCTCGGCCTTGATGAAGCCCTTCTCGAAATCGGTGTGGATCACGCC
>Ga0075365_10000887_pt1 | contig 12523 bp, 6 predicted proteins | sample EndMetdeltDD1765_FD_71387 | JGI IMG/M metagenome (GOLD analysis project Ga0075365, IMG submission 71387) | Populus endosphere microbial communities from Tennessee, USA - Endosphere MetaG P. deltoides DD176-5 | ecosystem: Host-associated > Plants > Roots > Endosphere | place: USA: Tennessee... | reverse complement strand
CGACAGTCGTGCGCTACCTCGTGGATCGTGGCGCCCGTCATCTGGCGCTGACCTCTCGAGACATTCAGGCCGCCGGGCGCGCGCTCGCGGACTCACTGGCCGATCGCGACGTGCAGATCGTCCTGCTCGACGCCGACCTGGCCGATGCCGCGCAGGTGGACACGCTGGTGCAGCGGATCGGACAGACGATGCCTCCGCTCGCGGGTGTGATCCACTCGGCGGGAGCGCTCGTGGACGCGGCGCTGGAGCGGCAAACCTGGGAGAGTTTTCAGACGGTACTCGGCGCCAAAGCCCGTGGCGCTCACGCGTTGCTCGCACGCGTCGGCCTGATGCCGCTCGATTTCTTCGTCTGTTTTTCCTCGGCGTCGGCGCTGCTCGGGACGCCTGGCCAGGCGAACTACGCGGCGGCCAATGCCTGCGTCGACGCGCTGATGGCCTCGCGCGCGGCACGGCGCGTCGGGGGCATGTCGATCGCGTGGGGCCCATGGACGATTGGCATGGCGGCCCGGCGCACGACACGAACGGAACCGCCGCCGAACGGCGTGACGACGATCTCTCCCGCGGACGGCATCGCGGTGCTGGATCGTCTGCTGACCGGTGCACATCCTCACACCGCGGTTCTGCCGATCGACTGGGCAGTCTTCCTGAGGACCATGCCGGCGGCGCCGGCACTCGTTCGGCATCTCGCCGCTCCGCCCGCGGCGGCCGGCGCGGGCGACGGAGCCGACGCACGGGTGCCTGTCAGTCTGTCCTCCCTCGCGGCGCTCACGGCAGCCGAACGTGACGCAGGCGTCCTGAGCTACCTGACGGCGGTTGTCGCCCACGCGCTCGGCGCGCCGGACGTGGATCCGGATCTGCGCCTGACCGACGCCGGCGTCGACTCGCTGATGGCCATGGAGCTGCGCCGCCAGATTCTTCGCGATCTCGGGGTGCAGGTCCCCGTCGCCCGGCTCCTCGACGGCCCGTCGCTCGCGGAACTGTCGCGCGAAGTAGGTGCCGGACTGGCGACCGCCGGTCCGAGCGCCACGGCCAGGACGGCAAAGCCAGCGGCCCGCCGGCGGATGCGCACGATCGACACGACCGCTCGTCACGTCGGCATCTCAAACTGAGCTCGGAGGCTTCATGAACGAACCGAACAGCGGTGTCGGAACGCTGGTGGACGCCTTGGTCGGCGCCGGGGTGGCGCTGTGGGTGGAACACGGACGCCTGGCCTGGCTCGGTCCCGAGGAGGAGCTGCTTCCGGATCTCTACCAGCAGCTGCGACTGCGGACCGACGAAGTGACAGCCTTTCTGCAGGACGAGGCGCCGCCGGCCACGTCCCCGCTGTCCTACGCGCAGCAGGGGCTCTGGCTCGTGCACGAGCTCGCACCTGACAGCGCCGCCTACAACGTCAACACCGTCCTCGACGTGGATCCCGCCGTGGACGTCCCGGCACTGGAGCGGGCCGTGGAGCTCCTCGTCGAGCGGCATCGTTCGCTTCGCACCATCTACCGCACGGTACACGGCCGCGCCGTGCAGCAGGTGCGCGACGACATCGTCGCGCCGCTGGAAGTGATCGATACCCGAACATCCGGCCCCGAGCTCGACCTGGAGCTGGCGCGGCTGATCGATCGGCCAATCGATCTGGCGGGGAACGGTCCCTTCCGGGTCTCGCTGATCCGATCGCGGGCCGGCGGCGATCGGGAGGCGCCCGTCGATCGCGGACTGCTCGTCCTCGTGGTTCACCACATCGCCGCCGATCTGGCGTCGCTGGAGATCCTCGTGCGCGAGCTCGACGTGCTCTACGGCGCCGCGCGCCTGCAGGCACCGGCCGAACTGCCGGAGCTGCCCTTCGACTACGACGAGCACACGACGCGCGAGCGCGAGCGCCTGGAGAGCGAGGCCGGCGATCGTCTGTGGGCCTATTGGCAGGCGCAGCTGAAAGGCGAACTGCGGCCCCTGGCGCTCCCGGCCGACTTCGCCCGTCCGCGGGTGCAGACCTACCGCGGCGAGACGTTCGCGGCGGACGTCGACGAGACGCTGACCGCCGCGCTGAGCGAGGTCGCCCGCCGCCATCACACCACGCGATTCGTCCTGCTCTACGCCGCCTTCGTGGTGCTGCTGCGGCGATACACCGGGCAGTCGGACATCGTGGTCGCCAGTCCGATCACGCTCCGCAACGAACCGGACTCGGACCTGGTCGTCGGCGACTTCGTCAACCCGGTTGCCCTGCGGGTGTCCGTCGCCAGCCAGGAACCGTTCGAGCGGCTGCTTCAGCGTGCGGCCGCGGTGGTCACCGACGCGGTCCGCCACGCGGACTTCCCGTTCCCGCTGCTGGTCGAACGGCTGGCGCCCGTGCGCGAGGCCAGCCGCTCGCCTGTCGCGCAGGTCCTCTACAACTGGAACAAGCTCGATCCGGACATCGCCGGATGGCGGCAACGGGGCGCGCTCGTCCGTGAGATCCTCCGCGGATCGAGCACCGGCGCCGGCGGTGCGACGCACGACCTGGCCTTGACCGTCACCGAGTTCGCCAGGACGCTGCGGTGCGGCTGGACGTTCAACTCGGACCTGTTCACGCGCGCCACGATCGAGACGATGGCCGGCGACTTCACCTCGCTGCTCGAATCGATTGCCGCCGCGCCAGAGCGGACGATCGCCGGCTACGAGCTGCCGTCGGGCCGATGGCAGGCCGACGCGGGGTGGGGACGCGGGGTTGACGCGGCCGTTCCGCGTGCCTGCGTCCACGAGCTCGTCGAACAGCAGGCCCGGCGTACGCCGCACGCGATTGCCGTCATCGATCGGGACGGGGCGATGACGTATGCCGAGCTGCAGCAGCGGTCCGAGGCGGTCGCCGCCTATCTGCGCGCGTCGCAGGTCGGGCTGCACGATGTCGTCGCCGTCTGTGTCGGCCGCACGGCATCCGCCGTCGCGCTGTTCCTCGGCATCCTGCGGTGCGGTGCGTGTTACGTCCCGCTCGACCCCGGTTTTCCCGAGGATCGTCTCCGCTTCATCGTCGGCGATGCCGGCCTGTCGCTGCTGATCAGCGACGGGCGGGTGCAGATCGGCGATCTCCCCGTATGGGACGGCCACCAGGGGTTGACCGCCGTGAGCGGCGATGACGCCCCGACCGTCGCCTCCGATCCGGCGACGCTCGCCTACATCATCTACACGTCCGGCTCCACCGGCTGGCCCAAGGGGGTCGCGGTCGAGCATGGCGCGCTCTCGAACTTCCTTCACAGCATGTCGCGGAAACCCGGCCTCTCGCCTGAGGACCGTCTGTGCGCCGTCACCACGTTCTCGTTCGACATCGCCGGCCTCGAGCTGTTCCTGCCGTTGATCACGGGGGCGGCCGTCGTGCTCGCGGACGAAGACACGGTCGTGGACGGCGCGGCGCTCGCCGCGCTGCTCGTGCGCGAGCGCGCCACGGTCATGCAGGCCACTCCCGCCACCTGGCGCCTGTTGCTGGACGCGGGTTGGGCCGGCGCCCCCGGCGTGCGCCTGCTGTGCGGCGGCGAAGCGCTCTCCGCCGATCTCGCCGAGGCACTGTGCCGCTGCAGCGCCGAGGTCTGGAACCTGTACGGACCGACGGAAACGACGATCTGGGTCTCGACCCACCGTGTCGAGCCGGACGCCGCGCGCAATCGATCGGGAACCGTCCCGATCGGCACGCCGATCGACAACACGACGTTCGACGTGCTCGATGAGGACGGTCTCCACGTCCCTCCCGGTGTCGCCGGCGAGCTGTGGATTGGCGGCCGAAACCTCGCGCGTGGCTACTGGCGCCGGCCGGAGCTCACCGCGGAGAAATTCGTCGCGGCGCCGGACGGCTCGGGCACCCGCTATCGCTCCGGCGATCTCGTTCGCTGGCGCGACGGTGCGCTCGAATACCTCGGCCGGCTGGATGCGCAGGTCAAGGTGCGCGGGTTCCGCATCGAGCCCGGCGAGATCGAAGCGGTGCTGCGCGAGCATCCGTCGGTCAAGGACGCGGTGGTGATCGCGCGGCGGGAGGAAGGCGCGGAAGCGCTGCTCGTCGCCTATGTCGTCGCCCCGGACGCCGCGGCGATCGAGCTGGAGCTGCTCGAGGCGATGCGGCGCCGCCTGCCGTCCTACATGATCCCGTCGTTCGTGATCGGACTCGACGCGTTCCCGCTGACGCCGAACGGCAAGCTGGATCGCGGTGCGCTGCCGGTCCCACGGCGATCGCTGCACTTCGCGACCGAGTACGCCGCGCCGCGCACCGAGACCGAACGACAGGTCGCCGAAACCTGGAGCGAAGCGCTGGGGCGCGATCGCATCGGCGTCGACGACAACTTCTTCGAGATCGGCGGCTACTCGCTGATCGCCGCGCAGGCGGCGGCCCTGTCGCAGGCGCGCATGTCCCCGGGCTTCGCCGTCAAGGATCTGTTCGACCATCAGACGATTGCGACGCTGTCCGCCTGGATCGACACCACGGCCGGCCGGTCGCCGTCGATGGTGACGGAGCCCGCGCTGGCGCGGACCACGCCATGAGCACCCGCGACGACGTCGTCGATCGCCGGGCCGCGGAATGGTTCTCGCCCGCCTTCACCGTCGATCCGTACCCGACGTATGCGGAGGCGCGCGAGACACCCGGTCTGGTGCGCAGCGTCTTCGGGTTCTGGATTGCGACCAGGGCCGCCGACGTCGAGTTCGTCCTCGCCGACCGGCGATTCGGGAAGCGCAACCGCGAGACGTTGACGGCACTGAGGGGGAGCGCGCTGCTGCAGGAGCCGGTGTTCCAGATGACCGGCCGGATGATCATCAACCTCGACCAGCCCGATCATGCTCGTCTGCGCAGGCTGGTCAACCCCGCGTTCGTCCGCCCGCGCATGGAGGCCTTGCGTCCTGCCGTTCAGCGCATCGTCGACGGGCTGATCGACCGGCTCTATCCACGCGGACGCATGGATGTCATCGCCGACTTCGCGTATCCGATTCCGGTTGCGGTGATCTGCGACATCGTCGGCATCCCGGACGAGGCGCGTCCGGTGCTCCGGCGGTTGACCGACGCGCTCGTGCCTTCCTCCGAAGCGCGGGTCTTGACGACGCGGGAGCTGCGCGAGGCGAACGACGCGGCGGCCGAGGCGGACGCGTTCTTTCGCCGGCTGTGTGCCGGCCGGCGCGACGGTGAGGAGACGGACCTGACCGGGCATCTCGCGGCATGCGCGCACGCCGGGCGGCTCAGCGGCGACGAGCTCTCGGCCAACCTGATGCACCTGTTCATGGCGGGCCATGAGACCACTGTGAACTTCATCGGCAACGCGGTCCTGGCCCTGCACCAGCATCCTGACGTCCTGGCAGGGCTGCGCGCCGATCCATCCGGCATCGAGCGGGCCGTCGACGAGCTCCTGAGGTACGACTCCTCGGTGCAGAACATCTATCGCGCCGCGCTCTGCGACGTGCGGATCGGCGACGTGCTCGTGCGCGAGGGGGAGGTGGTGCTCTGCATGCTGGGTGCGGCCAACCGCGACCCGGCGGTGTTCCCCGATCCGGATCGGCTCGACATCAACCGGCCGCACGTCAAACCGTATTCGTTCGGCGGCGGCATGCACTACTGCCTCGGCGCCGGACTGGTCCGCGTCGAGGCCGAGGTGGCGCTGGCCACGCTGATCCGGCGGATTCCCGGGCTGGAGCTGCGGCCTGAGGGCCGGCCCGACTGGAAACGGAACGCGCAAATGCGAGGTCTTCGGTCGCTGCCCGCCCGCTGGACGGTCGGGGCCGGCCAGACCGTCTGACGTAGACAGGCGCGCCACGCGCGCGAAAGGAGCGGGGCATGAACCTGGCGTTCTACATCACCACCACTCTTCCCGAATGGAACCTGGGAGAGCGCGTGGAGCAGTTCCGGCGCGAGTTCATCAAGGCGATCCCGATCGCCTACCAGGAATCCGAGTGCTGCCATGGCTTCGTCCGGCACGCCAACCAGATTCCCTGGGACGACAGCAAGAGCGAGTTCGACCAGGACTACGGTCCGTGGGGGCGGTTCATGGTCCCCCGCTGGTACAACGGATCTCGCGGCATGAGCGACCGCGATCTGTCGCAGTCCTTCTCGGTCTGGAGCGATCTCGAGAGCGTCTACGCCTACGCCTACGAAGGGACGCACGGCGCGTTCATGCGGCGCAGCCGGGCGCGGGACTTCTCCGAGTGGCGCATCATCTTCATGTCGGTGGCGTGGTGGATTCCCGCGACCGAGGTCCCCACCTGGCAAGAGGCGGTCGAACGGATGCACCGGCTCCACGACGACGGCCCGTCGCCCGAGGCTTTCGACGCGCGTCATCCGTTCGATCGCACGGGCCGTCCGGAAACCCTGAATCCGGTCAAGCTGCGCGAGATCAGGGCCTACAACAAGGTCCGGCTGGAGCAGTTCTACCAGTCGCTCGGCGTTCAGGTGACCAAGTAGATTCGCCGCCGATTGCGGAAGCGATCATGAGCTTGGACCTCCGCGCGTTGCACGCGGCGCTCGCCGGCGCCATCGATCTTTTGTCCGACGAAATCTCGGACGCGGCGGCGGTGACGCAGTCGCCGCCGGAGCCGGTACGGGCCGCCGCGGCGGCGCCACTCCGCCAGGCGGAGCGCCCCGCGGTGGTCCCGACCAACGCCGCCCTCGCCATCGCGATCGGCGCGCTATCCAGTGAAGTCTGTGAGGCTGATGCCGTGCTACTCGATCGCGGGCCCACGCCGCGAGGACCGGCGCCGTCGGGATCCTCGAGTGCGAAATGGTTCTTCTGCCGCCGCCCGAATCCGCGGGCGCGATGCCGGCTCTTCTGCCTGCCGTATGCCGGCGGCAGCGCGATGGCGTTCCGCGAATGGCACCAGTTCGTGCCGCCCGCGGTCGAACTGTGCCCGATCGAGCTGCCGGGCCGCTGGAGCCGGCGCCATGAACCGATGCCGCAGGAGATGAGCGTGCTCGGCGAGCAGATGGCCGACGATCTGGCCGAGTTCTGGGACCTGCCGATCGTGCTGTTCGGGCACAGCATGGGCGGCCTGGCGGCCTTCGAGCTCGCCCGTGCGCTCCGCCGTCGCGGCATCGCGATCCGGCACCTGCACGTCGCCGCGCGCAGCGCGCCGCAGTGGCCGCGCGACCTGTCGGTCGAACTGCACCACCTCCCGGACGACGACCTGCTGCAGCGGCTGATCCAGGAGTACGCCGGCATTCCGTCGGCGGTGCTGGAAGACCGCGAGCTGCTCGCCCTCGTCCTGCCGGTGATCCGCGCCGACATGACCGCGCTCGAGACCTACGACTACGTCGCCGAACCGCCGCTGCCGTGCCCGATCTCGGTCTATGCCGGCACGGGCGATCGCGCCGTCAAGCTTCCGACGCTGCGGGCCTGGCAGGCGCAGACCGAAGGCGCGTTCTCGCTCGAGTACATGGACGGCGACCACTTCTTTCCGATGACACGCCCGCGTGAGGTCGTCGAGCGGCTGTGGCGGCATACGACCGCCCCGAACGGACATGGCGATGAACTCCCGATCACCCGCCGCTGACGATTTCGCGCCGGCGACGCGTCTGGCGTCGATCGTGGCCGACTTCTCCGAGGCCATCGGACGCCTCGTCGCGCGCCTGGAGCAGATCGACGACGTGACGGCGCACGATGCGCCCGAGCCGGGGAGCTGGTCGGCCGCGCAGGTGGGCTGTCACGTCGCCATCGCGACCGACGCGTTCGGCGACCTGATCGCCGGACGCCAACCGGGCGCGGAACCCGCGCCACCGGGATTCCGCGAACCGCCGTGGGAGGACGTGCAACAGCGCGTGCCGGCGCGGGCCGTCGCGCCGCGCGAGGCGTGGCCGCCCGACAACGCGTCACGCCGCGAGGCGATCGCGTCGCTCCAGGCGTCACACGATCGATTCGTCGCGATGCTGCGCGATCTCCCGGATGGACGCGGTTCGCGCTACTGCCTGACCCATCCGTACGTGGGCACGATCTCCCTGTTCCAAGTCGCCGAGTGGGCGGCCGCGCACGCCAAACGGCACAACGCCCAGGCCAAGCGAGCGGTCGCGGCCGCGCAGGCCAGGCGCGCCGGCGCAACCGCGCGGCACGGAACACCTCGAGCGGGAGGCATGACCTCGATCGTCGACCAGCTGCGCGTCAACGCGGCGACGGTGCGCGACAAGACGGCCTTCGTCAGCGGCGACGAGCGCCTGTCCTATGCCGAGCTCGATCGTCTGTCGGACGCGCGCGCCGCGATGCTGATCGAGGCAGGCATCAAGCCCGGCGAGCGCCTCGCTCTGGACCTCCCGGGTGGTTTGGACTTGATCGTCGCCTATTACGCGGCATTCAAGGTGGGCGCGATCGCGGTTCCGATCAGCCCGCGGTCGTCCGCCGCCGAGGCGGCGTTCATTCTCGAGGATGCCGGCGCCGCGGTCTACACGGGTCTTCGGCCGGCCGGCGAGGGCCGCACGGACGCGGCGCGATCCGGCGGGCATGCGCCATCGACCCTCGCGCTCATTCTGTACACGTCCGGCACGACGGGCCGGGCCAAGGGGGTGGTGCACACGCACGGCAGCCTGGCCGCCTCTGCCGAGTCGCTCACGCGGTTCGCCTTTCGGTCCGACGATGTCTTCCTGAATGCGCTGCCGTTGTCGCACATGGCCGGACTCAGCTCGCTCCTGGGTTGTGTGGCCGCGGGCTGCACGACGGTACTGATGCCGTTTGATGCGGACGCGGTCCTGAACGCGATCGTCCGGCACCACGTCACCGTCGTGAGCGGAACGCCGGTGATGTTCCGGATGCTCATGGAGGCCCACGGCGAACGGATCCGCGACACGACGACGGTCCGCGCCTGGTTTGTCGGCGCCGACGCCGTGCCCGGCGCCCTGCAGGAAGAGTTTCACGCGCGGTTCGAGCGATGGCTGTGGCCGGTCTACGGCATGAGCGAGATCGCGCCTGTGTCATGGGCCCCGGCTGACAAAGCCGCCACGGGGCTGCTCGGCCGCCCGGTGGACGGCTGCGAGATGCGGCTCCTCGACGACCATCACCGCGAGGTACCGTCCGGGCAGACCGGGCAGCTGGCCGTGCGCGGACCGTCGCTGATGCGCGGCTACTGGAACGATCCGGAGGCCACCGCGCGCGTGCTGAACGACGGGTGGCTCCTGACCGGAGACCTGGCCTGGCGGGATGACGAGGGCCTCTTCTGGTCGGCGGGCAGGCGCCGCGACATCATCATCACCGGCGGCTTCAACGTCTCGTGCGCCGAGGTCGAGGACGTGCTCGCACGCCATCCCGCCGTCCTCGACGCGGCCGTTGTCGGCGCGCCTGACGATCGATGGGGCGAAGCGATCAGCGCGTTCGTGGTACTGCGGCAGGGCCAGGCCGCCGATGCCGCCACGCTGATCGAATTCGTCCGAGGGCGCCTCGCGCGGTACAAGGCGCCGAAGTCGGTGACGTTCGTCGACGCGCTTCCACGAACGGCATCCGGGAAGATCCAACGAACGGTGCTGCGCGAGACGCCTCCGCCGGACGCGGCGGCACAGCGGCAGGCCACAACGCATCACGACATTCCTTACAGCCGCACGCCGGCGCAGCCAAGGGGGCAGCATGACTGAATGCATGTGTGTGCACGAACGGTTCGAACTCATGGCCCGGCGCAGGCCGGAGCGCGTCGCCCTGTCCGCACCGACCGGGACCGTCAGTTACGGCGAGCTCGACGCGCGCGCCGATCGCGTGGCGCGCCGCCTCAACGCGATGGGCGTCGGGCCCGAGGTGATCGTCGGCCTGTGCGCCGACCGGAGCGTCGAGATGATCGTCGGCCTGCTCGGCATCCTCAAGGCGGGAGCCGCCTACCTGCCGCTCGATCCGGCGTACCCGGCCTCGCGCGTCGCGTGGCTCCTCGAAGACAGCGGCGTGCAGATCGTCCTGGCGACGCGTGGCGCCGAGGCGTGCCTGGCCGGCGCCCGGGTGAGCGTGCATGACGTCACCGGGCTCGAGACCGACGCCGGCCCGAACGAGCGGCGGGCCGCGATCCCGAAAGTGAGCGCGCAGAATCTGGCCTACGTGATCTATACCTCGGGCTCCACCGGCACGCCCAAGGGCGTGCTCATCGAACACCGCCACGTCGTCCGGCTGTTCGACGCCACCGAGCCGTGGTTCGGGTTCGGCCCGACCGACGTGTGGACGCTGTTTCATTCGATCAGCTTTGACTTTTCCGTCTGGGAAATCTGGGGCGCGCTGCTGTACGGCGGCCGGCTGGTGATCGTGCCGAGCGACGTGACGCGAGATCCGAACCGGTTCTTCGATCTGCTCCACGCGGAGGCCGTCACCGTACTCAACCAGACGCCGTCTGCATTCCGGCCGCTCATCGGCGCGTCCCTCCACCGTGGGGCGCCCGCGTCGCTGAGACTGGTCATCTTCGGCGGCGAGGCGCTCCGGGTGGAAGCGCTCGCGCCATGGATGGCCGGTCAGGGTGACACCAGGCCCGCCCTGATCAACATGTACGGGATCACGGAGACCACGGTCCACGTGACCTACCGTCGAATCACGGCCGCCGACCTGGCGCAACCCGCGGTGAGCCCGATCGGCGAACCGATTCCGGACCTCGAGGTCCACGTGCTCGACGAGGCCGGCAACCCCGCGCCCCCGGGAGTCCCCGGCGAGATGTGGATTGCCGGCGCCGGGCTGGCGCGCGGCTATCTGAATCGGCCGGAGCTGACGAGCGAGCGGTTCGTCCATCGGCAGCTGGCGGGAGGCGAGCGGCGGTTGTATCGCTCGGGAGACCTCGCCGCCCGGACGCCCGAGGGTGACCTGCTCTATTTCGGCCGCGCCGATCGGCAGATCAAGGTCCGGGGATTCCGGGTGGAGCCGGCGGAGATCGAGGCCTGTCTCGCGCGGCACCCGCTCGTCACCCAGGCGCTCGTGACCTCGCGCGACTACGGCGACGGCGACGTGCGCATCGTCAGCTACATCGTCGCGTCCCCGGACGCGCAGGCCGACGCTGCCGAGCGGCTCGCGACCGAGCTGGCGGAACAGGCGAAACAGCAGCTGCCGCCGCACATGCGCCCGTCGCTGATTCGGCCGATCGCGGCCGTGCCGCTGACGGCCAACGGCAAAGTCGACTGGGACGCGCTCGACCGCGCCGCCACCGCAGCGCCGTCCGGCGAGCCGGTCCAGGCGATCGCGCAGTCGGACACGGAACGGATCGTGTCGCAGATCGGCCGGGAAATCCTGGCCCGGCCCGACATCTCCCTGCACGACGATCTCTTCGACTTCGGCGGGACCTCTCTCTCGGTCGTGCGCATGCTCAGCTCGATCAACGAGCGGTTCCAGGTGTCGTTGAACGGGAGCGAGCTCGCCGACGAACCGACGCTGGCGCGACTGGCGGCCTGCGTCGACGCTCAGCTCCAGTCTGGCTACGCGCGCGCGTAGACCCGCTTCAGCAGACTCGCGGGGGACGTTATGGATCCGATCCGCATGACCCCGGTACAGCACGGCATCCTCTTTCACAGCCTGTCTCACCAGGGATCCGAGGTGTACGTCAGCCAGATCGCCGGGCGGCTGTGTGACAACGTCAATCTCGACGCGTTCGCCGACGCGTGGCGGCGTGTCGTCCGGCGGCACGGGATGCTGCGGACGGCGCTGGAGTGGCAGCAGCAGGGCGAGCCCACGCAACGGGAAGCGGCGGACGTCCCCTTCTCGTTCGAGTTCGGCGACTGGCCCGCCGTGTGCGTCGACCACGCGCGGGCCCTCCTCAACGACTTCCTCGCCAGGGACCGCGCTCGAGGCCTCGACCTTCGACGCGCGCCTCTGATGCGCGTGTCGATCATCCGCAGCGGCGGGGAGCCCTGCTGGTTCGTCTGGACGTCGCATCACAGCATCGTCGACGGGCGCGCGCGGATCGTGGTGCTGCGGGAAGTCGCGCAGCTCTACCAGGCGTTGTGCCGCGGCGCCGGAGAACCGGATCTGCCGCCGGCCCCGCCCTATCGGGACTTCGTCGACTGGTTCGTCAACCAGGACCTCGGCCCGGCGGAGGCGTACTGGCGGAAGTGCCTCGAAGGACTCTCGGAACGCACGCCGCTGCAGTTGCCGCGGAGGCGGACGGCCCCGGCCGCGGGGTTCGGGAGCCACGCCGTCCTTTGCTCGCGAGAGGTCCGCGCGCAGGTCGCGGCCTGTGCCGAGGCGTCGCGAACCACCGTGAACACCATCGTTCAGGCCGCCTGGGCGGTGCTGCTCGCGCGCTACACCGGACAGGACGATGTCGTCTTCGGCGCGACGCGGGCCTGCCGCCGGATTCCGGTGGCCGGGGCCGCCGACATGGTCGGCGTTCTGATCAACACGGTACCCGTCAGGGTGCGCCTCGATTCGGTGGTGTCGACCTGGGACGTGCTGGAACAGCTGCGCGCGCAGAACCTGGCGGTACGTCCCTACGAACAGACGCCGCTCCTCCGGATTCAGGAATGGAGCGGTCTGTCGGCGGGCGCCTCGCTGTTCGACACCGTCACGGTCTTCGAAAACGCCGACGTGAACACGACGCTGCGGACGCAGGCGCCCGGGCTGCCGATTGCGGACGTCACCCGCCATGGGTTCACGCACTATCCGCT
>Ga0075365_10000886_pt1 | contig 12527 bp, 8 predicted proteins | sample EndMetdeltDD1765_FD_71387 | JGI IMG/M metagenome (GOLD analysis project Ga0075365, IMG submission 71387) | Populus endosphere microbial communities from Tennessee, USA - Endosphere MetaG P. deltoides DD176-5 | ecosystem: Host-associated > Plants > Roots > Endosphere | place: USA: Tennessee... | reverse complement strand
TAGTGACGTTTTGCTGACTCGTATTCCTGGTGAGATGATGCGATGGTAATACCACGTGCACGCTCTTCTGGGGCGTTGTCAATTTGGTCGTAAGCGATTGGTTTGTTAACGTCGCTTGGAAGTTTCTTTGCAAGTACAGCTGTAATAGCGGCTGTCAAAGTAGTTTTACCGTGGTCAACGTGACCCATTGTACCAACGTTGACGTGTGGCTTGGTTCGATCGAAATCTGCCATTTGGGATTTTATCTCCTATTAATTATTTTTCGCGCGCAATCTGAAATACAGACTCCACGACGTATGAGCCAATTATACAGGGAAAAAGGCTGTCTGTAAACTACCTGTTTGAAGCCGGCTGGTGGATTGACTGACGGAGGTAAAAAAGAAAAGGCTAAAACAGAATAATAATTAAAATACACCGTAGTTTCTGCGGTGTATTTTAATTAAGTGTGGGATGACTGTAATAAAAAGCCCCTGCCGTGCAGATTTCTATATATGCACGGCAGGGTGTGTCGATTTGTTTACTCGCCGGGGTAGCGTTTCGCCTCTGTGAATGGATGTGCCTGCTTGAACTCTGCGAGTGCAGCCTCCCACTGGGCTGTGTTCATGAGGGGTGTCGCAAACACGTAGCACTGACACCTCCTGGTGAGCAATCCTGGCAGGTGTAGCGAGTGTGGCCACCGAAACCAGCGCGGTCGACGAATACGTTGTGCGGTGTGTCGACTTCTGATTCTACGGGCTTTTGACCCATTCTTACTCCCTTTTGCTCTATATTGATCTAATCAACGTGAGACGAGGATGTGTAGCACTAGCCGAGAAGACGGTGTTTTGTTCATAGGCACTTACCGTTTCGTGCTCACGCTACACGAGTATAATAAAATAAATAATTTTATCCGTCAATTTATAAAACCCCGCTGCTGGCGAGGTCTTATAAAACGCTTGAAGCCAGCTAACGGGGGTCTGCTACCAACTCGCATACGCGCTTCCATGCGGATACGAGAAGTGGGTAATAGTTTGAAGTGCCATTTAGATTAGCCGGATCGAGAGATTCTGCTAATAGCTCGACTGAAGCGGTAGCTTGCGCAAAACTAAGCGAAGCACTACTCCCTGTTGGAAGAGCCATAACGAGACCTATCAAGTGCATCTCAACGACTTCGTTTTTGCTCAGACAATTATCGCGCTTGGCGATAATGAGTCGTCTGTAGTACTGAAAAAGATTTCCGTACTGGCCAAGTCGCGCATCGAGGGCGTTGATCTTGTCGATTTGAGGCATAAAGCCACCCTAATAAGGCTTGGGAATTCAAACTATATAACTCTACATTTTTAGTCGATCAATGTCAAATGTATGCTATAAGGGGCCTAATGGGTAAATAAAAACACCGTCGTTAAGGCGGTGTTTTTATTTCGATCAACGACTATTTACTAGCGCGTTTTTCGATGATTTCCTGTGCAACGTTTGGTGGTACTTCTTCGTACTGCGCAAGTTCCATTGTTGATGCGGCGCGGCCCTGGCTCATCGAGCGAAGGTCGTTTGTGTAGCCAAACATGCTAGCAAGTGGAACGAAGGCCTTGATAAGCTTTGCGCCGCCAAGTAGGTCTTCCATAGCTTCGATACGGCCACGGCGTGAGTTAAGGTCTCCGATAACGTCGCCCATGAATTCTTCTGGGGTAGTTACCTCAACGCGCATAACAGGCTCTAGTAGAACAGGTTTTGCTTGCTTAATACCTTCGCGGGTTGCTAGGCTACCTGCCAACTTAAAGGCAAGCTCGCTTGAGTCGACATCATGATAGCTACCGTCGTATAGCGTTGCCTTAACGTCTACTACTGGATAACCAGCAATAACACCACCGTTAAGTGTTTCAACAACACCCTGTTCGACAGGTTTGCGGTACTCTTGAGGGACGACACCACCTTTAATAGCGTCAAAGAACTCAAAGCCTTTACCGGTTTCGTTAGGTTCAAAGCGGATCCATACGTCACCATACTGACCGCGACCACCAGATTGCTTGGCGTGTTTACCTTGTACCTCTGATGTGCCACGAATGGTTTCGCGGAAGGCAACCTGAGGCTCACCGATGTTTGCTTCAACGTTGAATTCACGCTTCATACGGTCGATAAGGATGTCAAGGTGAAGCTCACCCATTCCAGACATAATCGTCTGGCCGGTTTCTTCGTCGGTGTGAACGCGGAAGGTAGGGTCTTCTTCGGCAAGGCGCTGCAACGCAATACCCATCTTTTCTTGGTCGGCTTTGGTCTTTGGTTCGACCGCGATCGACACAGGCGGTTCTGGGAATTCAATTGACTCAAGAGTAATTGGATGTGCAGGATCGGCAATAGTTGCACCAGTAAAGGTGTCTTTTAGGCCTACGACAGCGGCGATGTCACCAGCACCGATTGAGTCGATTTCCTCACGCTTGTCGGCGTGCATACGAACGATACGTCCGATGCGTTCTTTTTTGCCGGTTGTAGTGTTGAGAACATAGCTACCAGCAGATAGTTTACCACTGTAAACTCGGACAAAGATTAACTTACCAACAAATGGGTCAGTTGCGATCTTAAAGGCAAGACCGGCCATAGGTTCAGTTTCACTTGGCTTGCGTTCGATTTCGTCGCCAGTCTTTGGGTTTTGACCCCAGATAGCGTCAACGTCAAGTGGTGATGGCAGGTAGTCAGCAACAAGGTCAAGTACCTTTTCGACGATCACGCCACGGCCGTCACCACCAGTAACTAGGTAAAAGTCACCAGCAAGAACGCGCTTACGAAGAGCGGCTTTTAGCTCGTCGATAGAGATTGATTCTTCGCCGCTTTCGAGGAATCGTTCGAAGAGTTCGTCATCTGCTTCAACGGCTGCTTCAACGAGTAGGCTGCGTGCGTGCTTTGCTTTTTCAAGCATGTCAGCAGGGATTTCGCCCTGGACAAGTGCCTTGTCGGTGTAATCAGTGTAGGTGTATGCCTTCATGTCAACAAGGTCAACAAGGCCGTTGATTTCTTTTTCGAATCCAATAGGAAGATGGATAGGAAGCGCATGCTTTGAGAGACGCGCGTGGATAGTATCAAGCGACTTATAAAAGTCACCACCGATTTGGTTGATCTTGTTGATGAAACAAATACGAGGCACACCGTATTTGTTGGCTTGGCGCCATACGGTTTCAGTTTGAGCTTCAACACCCATCTTGCCGTCGAACACAGTCACGGCACCGTCAAGAACGCGAAGAGAACGCTCTACTTCGGCGGTAAAGTCGATGTGACCTGGAGTGTCAATAATGTTGATTTTGTGGCCTTTCCAGAATGCAGTAACAGCTGCAGAGGTAATTGTGATTCCGCGCTCCTTTTCCTGTGCCATCCAGTCGGTTGTTGCGCTGTCACCATCTGCACCACGAACCTCACCAATTTTGTGGTTGATTCCGGTACGGTATAGAATACCTTCGGTTGTGGTTGTCTTACCCGCATCGATATGAGCGATGATACCAATGTTACGAAAGTCCTTTAGTGGGACGTTTTTTTGTGCCATGGGGCGTTTCTCTTCCTTTAGTCGTTATAATTTTTGCCATCAAAAAACAGCGTTTCCGTATTATTTTAACAGATAATGATTCGAAAAGCTATACTCGTACGCCAGGATGATATAGCGTAGATCGCAATGATATTGACTATTTAACAATATATATGTATATTATGTGTAGAAGCCACCTAGTGGGCTCGTTTTTTTAACAAAGAGATCTAGCATTTAATTTCAGCGACGCTTATTGTGTTTATCCATGATGAACACGACAAGCGTTGCTGGAATCCCCCAGTGCGTATACTGCAACACGGAGGTCTATCCCCATGCCCGGTTCATTCAAGTGGGCGATTGGCGTAGCCATCGTCATCGTCATTGCGCTTTGCGTTTTCTTCGCGCTGCGCAGGACGATGCCCGATCGTACCCTCCGCTGGTACAAGATCGGTCTCATCGCCAGTCCGGCGCTGATCATCGGTCTTCTGCTGTCGGCGTCGTACAATCGCGTCGAGACCAAGCAGGTCGGCATCCCGACCTCGTTCGGCAAAACCGAGAAATCGGTCGGCAGTGGCCTGCACTGGATCGCCCCGTGGAAGAAGATGAATCCGCTCGACGCGGCGATCCAGACCGACTCGTTCGAGGGTCGCAACTCCAAGGACGACACGCCCTGCATCACGGCGCGCATCGCGCACCAGTCGCTCGCGTGTGTCGACGTCACGATCCGGTGGCAGATCCAGGCGAACTCGGCCGACCGTCTCTTCAAGGACTACCGGGACTTCGACCGGATCCGCGACAGCCTCGTGACCCGACGCTTGAACGCGGCGATCAACGAGGTGTTCAAGGACATCGACCCGTTGGCCACCGACGACAAGGGCAACACCACAACGCCGAGCAACGGCGACCTGGCGACCGAGGTCGAGGGCTACCTGCGTCAGCAGATCGGCACCGACATCAAGGTCAAGGACATCACCGTTCCGGTGGTGCGCTTCGATGCCAAGACCCAGGACCGCATCGATGCCTTCCAGGCCGAGGTTGCGAATACCCGGATCGCCGAGCAGAAGAAGCGAACCGCTGAGGCTACGGCCGAGGCGAACCGCAAGCTCGCAGGGTCCGTCTCGAAGGACCCCAACGTGCTCGTGGCGGACTGCTTCGACACGCTGCGAGACATGGTCAAGCAGAAGCAGACCGTTCCGGCGGGCTTCAGCTGCTGGCCGGGAAGTCAGTCGGCCGTGGTGGTTCCTTCCGCCAAGTAGTCGACTGATCTGAATGGTGGTGGCCGGCATATTGTCAGCCACCACCATTCGAATATTTACTAGATCTCTTTGTATTCGTATCGCCGCCTTTTGGCGGTTTTTTAATTGAAGGGGTTCGAGAGCGTATTTCTAGACAATATTAAGACAATATGATATAAATTATACGACCATCTCAAAGGAAGGATGTCATGCCCAAGCAGACAACCGTCGGCGCTTTGGTAATCACCTATCATCGAGGAGGAAAATCCACCTATCGCTGGATTGACCAGTGGACGTACGACCACATTGTGGTCAAGGGTCTCAAAAGCGCAAAGGAGTTGACCGCAAAAGCTAAGAAGCTTCTGCCGGCAACCGAGCATGATGCTCGCAAGCTGTCGGAGGCTGAGTTCTATCAGCGCCACAAGATGTCGCCTGCGGAAGCGCTACTGATGTTGAAGAACCCTGTCGGTACATCAGTAATGAGCCTGCGGACAATCGAGGTCGAACCCGTGTTTAAGGGTGAGTACCTTGGCTATGGCGGATCGCTCGAGATCAACTTCGCCGATGTGAAGGGTGTTGCATTTCAGGAAACGCGTGCCGTAGATGACTTCGGCCCCTGATGCACACTGCTTTAGTTCCCGCCCTGCCCTATCGTGTTTCTAGGGCGGGGCATATTTAATTTACGCCAAAAAATCGCCCACAGTGGGGCGATTTTTCTTTTGGTTGCGAATAATTATCCGCGGGCAAAGTGTGCAAACGCGCGGTTTGCTTCTGCCATCTTGTGGGTGTCTTCTTTCTTTTTGAAAGCAGCACCTGCTTCGTTGTATGCGTCAACGATCTCAAGCGCAAGGCGCTTTTCATATGGCATACCACTTCGGCTGCGTGCAGACTGTACCAACCAGCTAAATGCATAGTGTAGCTGACGGTGACCCTGTACTGGGAACGGAATCTGGTAGTTTGCACCACCAACGCGACGAGATTTGACTTCGAAGTTTGGTGAAACATTCTTAAGAGCACGTTCGAATACAGCTAGTGGGTCTTCACTGTCAAGCTTTTTAGCAGCTTGTTCAAGGGCGCTGTAAACGGCACGCTCTGCAACAAGTTTTTTACCATCAAGCATAGATTTGTTGATAAGACGCTGAACAAGTACACTCTGGTACTTACGGTCAGGTTTCAGCTCGCGTTGGAGCTTTTTAGTAACTTTACGAGGCATTACTTCTTGTCCTCCTTCTTAGCGCCGTACTTTGAACGGCCTTGCTGACGCTTTGCAACACCCTGAAGGTCGAGGGCACCGCGAACGATGTGGTAACGAACACCTGGGAGGTCTGGCACACGACCACCGCGAACAAGCACGACAGCGTGTTCTTGTAGGTTGTGACCTTCGCCACCGATGTATGCCCAAACTTCTTGACCGTTAGTCAAACGAACACGAGCAACTTTACGTAGTGCTGAGTTAGGTTTTTTAGGTGTTTTAGTCGTTACTTTGATACAAACACCACGCTTTAGTGGGGCGTCCTGGTCGTAGTAACGAGTTTTTAGTGCATTGTGAATGCGTCCAAGCGCTGGAGACTTTGACTTTTTGTTCGCAGTCTGGCGTGGTTTGCGCACCAATTGGTTAATTGTAGGCATGAAAACTCCAAAATTTATTGATTATTGAGCAAGAGTGCTCGGGTTGTATAGGTTGGCATCAGCATTGCCGCACTATCTCATTCCTTTTAGCGTCCATTTGATGTGTACACATTCGATTCACCGCCTGGTCTAAAAAGAGGAAACTCACCTGCTAGTATAACAGATGAGTTCTATATGTTCAAGATCTTACCCCGGCGGGGCAGGTTACGCGTGAATGCGCCCTGCCCCATCCGGGATGGTTGCTGATCAGTCCTCGGTGGCGTGCCGGTACTCCGACGGCATCCTGTCGAGGATCTGGGTGAGGAACTGGTCGACGTCGTAGCCGACACTGAGTTTGACGTGTCCGGCCCTGGCGTGCTCACGAATTTTCATGAAGGCCTCGTAGACGTAGCCGGACGCGAAGAGGCTCAGGGCGCCAGGTGTGCAGTACAGCAGGCCGCTGAGAGCATCGCGCCTGACTTCTTCGACGTGGAGCATGATTGCCGCAGTCGCCTGTCGACGTTCGCTGGGAGACATAACTGTCACGGTGATCGTCATGGCTATTGTCTTCTTTCCTCTGTTCGATCAGTTTAGTCGCTACGCTTAGTGCTTCGAACTGTAGTTCTTACTACTTACGTAAAGCGGCAAAACTTATCATACACCTTTTAGGTGTATATGTCAATTCGCTATTAAAAGAAGCCCCTGTTGCACTACACAACAGGGGTGCCCCTCTCTAGCTAGTTCGCATCTTGCGATCGTTCACGCTCGCAGTCTTCTCGCTGCTGATGCTGGTCGTCTTGGGGCGCTGCAACAACGGTCACGCGTCCGACACCTTGTTGGATGCCAAGATCTCTGCCTCGAAGCCGGCAGCCTTCTCCGCATATGCGAGCGTTGGGATATTGTTTTGCCATTGCCACAAGTCCAGTGACCCTTTGTACGAGGTTGCGGTCGCGAATGGCGCACATCGGTCGACGTTCGACTGCCACTTCTTCTCCTTTTAGGAATAGCTACGGGACGAAATCGATTATAGCATGTGACATAAAAATGCCCCGCTATTAACGGGGCATTTTTATCGCTTATCTAGATTACTCTAGGCAGCAAGTTCAACGTCTTCAGCGATTTCCTCTTCGAGGTCTTCGTCGTAGTCGTTGTTATCGCGGGCACCGGTTCCTACTGGAATCTTGCGTCCGATGATAACGTTTTCCTTTAGACCGTTTAATCGATCGGCGCGTCCACTAGTTGCGGCGTTGATCAAGACACGGGTTGTGTCCTGGAACGATGCGGCAGATAGCCAGCTGTCAGACCAGATAGATACCTTGGTGATACCAAGAAGTAGCTGAGTGTACTGTGCTGGTTCTTTGCCATCTGCAACAAGGTGGGCGTTTGCGTCAACGACCGCAGCCTTTGATACGATATCACCCATAACGAATGCACTATCGCCTGGATCTTCAACCTGAACGCGGCTGAACATCTGTCGCACGATGATCTCAAGGTGCTTGTCAGCAACGTCTTGACCCTGTGCGGCGTAGATACGCAGTACTTCGTTAATAATGTAGCGCTGCGTTGCTTCGGTTCCCTTGAGGCGCATGAGATCGTGCAGGTTAAGTGAACCGATAGTGAGGCGGTCACCTGCTTCGACAACGTCGTTAGCCTTGACGACTAACTGAGTTGAGCCAGGGATCTCGTAACGGACAGGTGCACTTGCGTTTGCGGCAAGAACAAGTGTGTCTTCGGCAATTTCGACGACGCCGTCAAATGGTGCGACGAGTGGCTTTGCCTCGCCATCGGCAGTTGCAAGTACGTCACCAGCTTTGACATTACTGCCGGCCTTGACGTTAGCTTTGCGGCCTTCAAGCGCGATACGCTCAACGTGACCAGCCTCTGGTGTCACCTGAACGATGTACTTTTTGCCATCTTCCCATACGTCAACCAGACCGGTTACTTCGGTCATGTACGCCTGACCCTTTGGTGTTCGCGCTTCAAAGAGTTCTTCGACACGAGGAAGACCTTGGGTAATGTCACCACCTGCGACACCACCGGCGTGGAAGGTACGAAGCGTTAGCTGTGTACCTGGCTCACCAACTGATTGTGCAGCGATAACACCGACAGGCTGTGCGTTAGCAACAAGGTTGCCTGTTGCCATGTCGATGCCGTAGCTCTTTTGTGGGATGCCCTTAAGGTTCTTGGTTGAAAGTACAGACTGAATCTTAACGCTCTTAACGTCGTCATCATCCTGAATGCTGTCGGCAACTTCGCGAGTAATGAGCTCGTCCTTGCCTACGTGACCAGGAACTTCTTCGGCAGTGTAACGTCCAAATAGACGGTTGCCAAAGTCGATCATAGTTAATTCAGATTCTGAACGGTAGATCGCAAAGCCTTCGTCTTCACCTGCGTCTTCGTCAGCAACTGTAAATACATCCTGCGACACGTCGACGAGACGGCGAGTTAGGTATCCAGAGTCGGCTGTCTTAAGCGCGGTGTCAATCAGACCCTTACGTGCACCACGAGTGGCGACGAATGATTCAAGTGACGAAAGACCCTTTTTGTAGCTTGAACGGATTGGCAGCTCGATTTCTTTGTTCGTTGCATCCACCATGATACCAACCATGGCTGATGCAAGCTTCACGTTTGAAATGTCACCACGAGCACCAGAGTTTACCATCACGCTAATGCTGGTGTCCATGTCTTTTAGCTGTGATTGCAAGAAGTCCGATACTTGACGGTCAACGCCACGCCATGAGGCGACGGTAAGGTTGTATCGTTCGTCGTCAGTGATCAAACCTTGGTCAAATTGTTCCGAGATAAGCGCAGTTTTTGCGTCACCTTCGGCAACGAATTCACCAATTTCGTCAAAGTGGAGATAGTCGTCTTTACCGGTTGATACAGCGGCAACGGTCGCAAAGCGGAACGCAAGCCCCTTCATGCGGTCAGCTGTCTTGGCTGTTTCTTCGGCACCGTATTTGTTAAAGATCTTGGCGAGCACTTTTTTAAGCTGCTTTTTGCTTTGGATGCTGTTGTCGAATGGAAAATCTGCAGGCAGAATTTCGTTAAAGAAGACGCGTCCAAGTGTTGTTTCGCGGAGCTCACCCTTGGCAACAACACGAATTGGAGTTTGTAGCTGTAATACTCCGTTGTCGTACGCCATTTCTGCTTCGTATACCGAGCTATATGCTTTAACTGTTTCTGTCTGAGCGCTTGGTTTTTCGTAGGTTAGGTAGTAGTTACCAAGCACAACGTCCTGACCAATGTTAAGCACTGGTGCACCATCGGCTGGTTTTAGAAGGTTGTTTGTCGCGCTCATCAGCTCGCGTGCTTCACGCTGTGCTTCTTTTGAAAGTGGAAGGTGGACAGCCATCTGGTCACCGTCGTAGTCGGCGTTAAATCCGTTTGCGACAAGTGGGTGTAGTTGAATTGCTTTACCTTCGACCAATTTAGGCTGAAAGGCCTGGATTGATAGACGGTGAAGTGATGGAGCACGGTTAAGGAGTACGTATTTACCTTCGATAACAGCATCAAGTGCGTCCCACACGAGCGCATCACCTGCTTCGATCAAACGAGTTGCCGAGCGGATGTTGTGTGCATGTTCGCCACGGATAAGCCAGCTGATAACAAATGGCTTAAACAGTTCGAGTGCCATTTGTTTTGGCAAACCACACTGGTTGATCTTTAGTTTTGGACCAACGACGATAACCGAACGACCACTGTAGTCTACACGCTTACCAAGAAGGTTCTGACGGAATCGTCCTTGTTTACCTTTTAGCATATCGCTAATAGATTTAAGACGGCGACGTCCACCAGTTGCGTTCACTGCACGTCCACCACGTGCTGCGCTGTTGTCGACAAGCGCGTCGACTGCTTCTTGAAGCATGCGCATTTCGTTACGGCGGATTACTTCAGGAGCGTTAAGGTCAAGAAGTTTCTTTAGGCGGTTGTTACGATTTATAACACGGCGGTAAAGGTCGTTAAGGTCGCTTGTTGCAAAACGGCCACCCGTTAGCTGTACCATCGGACGTAGGTCTGGTGGAATCACAGGAAGTACGGTCAAACAGAGGCTGCTTGGTTTGATACCTGCAGCTTGCATACCTTCTAGTACCTTAAGACGCTTTAGAAGCTTCTTTTCGCGCTGCCCTTTAGCGCCTTCGACTTCTTCTGAAAGTTCGGCGATGAGTTTTTCAAGGTCGATTTCATCCAAAAGTGCCTTTAGAGCTGGACCACCCATGCCGACACCAAGAAGTTCTTCGTATTCTTCGGGAAGGTTGCGATAGTCAGTTTCGTTAAGAAGTGCACCCTTTACCATAGCGTCAAGCTGCGCTTTTTTGACATTGTAGCTTTCGTTGAGCTCTTCAACCTCGCGTGATTGCTGAGTCGCAAGTGCTTTTACGTCAGCACCATCAACACTCGCTTCGCGTTCAAAGCGGATTTTAATAGCCGCACGACCGGCTTCGGTCTCTGCTTCTAAATCAGCTAGATATTGGTCGCGTTTTGCCTCGTCAACGTTCAGGATGACGTATGTCGCAAAGTAGGCAATGCGTTCAAGGTTGCGAACAGTAATACCAAGTAGTAGGCTCATTGCACTTGGCGTACCACGCATAAACCAGATGTGAGCAACTGGCGCTGCTAGTTGGATGTGTCCCATTCGTTCACGTCGAACGATTGATTTGGTAACGATGTCACCGTTCTTATCAACCGCTGCTTCGCGTGAACGAACGCCCTTTAGCTTGCTGTCGTGAATGTTAACATCTTTGATTGGACCAAAGATACGTTCACAGAACAGACCATCGCGTTCAGGTTTTTGCGTACGATAGTTAATCGTTTCAGGCTTTGTTACTTCGCCGTGGCTCCATTTGAGCATGTCTTCTGGACTTGCCACTGCAAGACGTACTGCGTCAAAATCAGCAATACCGTTGTTTGCCATAACTCGTGACATGTTACGCCTCCTTCCTTTCTTCAATTTCGTCAATGTCTTGGATACTCATTCCATCTTCTTCGGCAATTTCACCGAGGTCGTCAGCTTCGTCGAGTACTGTTTCTTCGTCATCGTTTGCAACGATCGAGGCAGATACTGTCTTGTCGGCTGGGCCAGCGCTTGCAATAACTTGTTCGGCATCAACAACTGCGTCTTCTGATTCATCAAGCAGGTCAACACGAAGGCCGAGTCCTTGGAGTTCTTTGACAAGTACGTTGAATGATTCAGGTAGTTTTGGACCAACAATTGGTTCGTCCTTGATGATTGATTCGTAAGCCTTTGCGCGTCCATAAACGTCGTCTGACTTGATCGTCAGCATCTCCTGAAGTGTTGTGGCGGCACCATATGCTTCAAGTGCCCACACCTCCATCTCACCAAATCGCTGACCACCATTTTGCGCTTTACCACCAAGTGGCTGCTGGGTGACCATAGTGTATGGACCAGTTGAACGAGCGTGGATCTTGTCGGATACCATGTGGTGAAGTTTGATGATGTGCATCACACCAACAGTAGTACGTTCTTCGAATGGTTCACCGGTACGACCGTCGAATAGTTGTGATTTACCATCACGGGCATATCCAGCCTTTTCAAGTTCACTACTAATAACCTCGTCAGTGACACCGTTAAATGGAGGAGTCGCTACCTTGTAGCCAAGTGCGCGGGCTGCCATACCTAAGTGAGTTTCAAATAGCTGACCGATGTTCATACGAGATGGCACACCGAGTGGGTTAAGGACTACGTCGACAGGGGTTCCGTCTTCCATGAATGGCATGTCCTCTACAGGGAGAATGCGCGCAACAACACCCTTATTACCGTGACGTCCAGCTAGCTTGTCACCAACTGAAATCTTACGGAGCTGCGCGACGAAGATCTGAATCTGCATCAAGACACCAGCTTTCAATTCGTGGCCGTTTTCGCGGCTAAAGATCTTAACGCCGACTACTTTACCGCCACCTGCGTTGTTCATACGCTGTGAAGTGTCACGAACATCTTTGGCTTTTTCACCAAAGATAGCGCGAAGGAGTCGTTCTTCGCTCGAGAGTTCTTGTTCACCCTTAGGGGTAATCTTACCGACAAGTACGTCACCAGCTTTTACCTCTGATCCAACTTGTACAATGCCGCTTTCGTCTAGGTGACGAAGTGATTCTTCGCTCACGTTTGGAATGTCACGGGTCACAATTTCTGGACCAAGCTTTGTTTCACGGACTTCAACAGTGTAGTCCTTGATGTT
>Ga0075365_10000884_pt1 | contig 12532 bp, 9 predicted proteins | sample EndMetdeltDD1765_FD_71387 | JGI IMG/M metagenome (GOLD analysis project Ga0075365, IMG submission 71387) | Populus endosphere microbial communities from Tennessee, USA - Endosphere MetaG P. deltoides DD176-5 | ecosystem: Host-associated > Plants > Roots > Endosphere | place: USA: Tennessee... | reverse complement strand
GATCTCCTTCCTGGAGCCCTTCTCCTCGCTCGGGACGCTCTCGAAGTCGTGCTCGCGGGCGATCTGGAGCAAACGCTCGCGCGGCGTCTCCACCTCGATCGCGGCGCAGATCCTCTCGAGCTCCCGCGGTGGATCGCGGAGGAGGTCCTCGTAGCGGACCAGCACCCGCCTGGCGGGGTCGTGCGCCTGGTAGGCGCGCAGCACGACCTCCGTCCTGTAGGCCCACACACTCGCCTGCCAGCGGATCAGGGCCTCGCGGCCTTCCGGTGCGACCGGGTAGGCGCCCTCGTCTAGCGCCCAGGCGCCGGCGCGGTGAGCTGCGAGCCAGGAGTCCACGACGTCGCGCCCGTCGCGGAGCAGGAAGATCATCCTCGATCGGCGGAACAGGGACATCAGGAGGTCGGCGATGTGAGAGCCCGGCTCCTTCACGACCACCAGCGGATCCGCCGTACGGTCGGGCCTCGCGTCGCGGGCCTGAGCGTCGAAGCGGGAGACGATCAGCTCGCGAAGGGCGGGCGCCCAGACGTCGCGGTAGCGGTCGTTGAAGAAGTAGCTCGGCTTCTCGCGCTTGATCTCGTTGAGGATCGTCAGCTCGGGGTCACCGTCCGCGGTCGCCCACGCGAGCGGGATCGGCCGCCAGACCCCAAGATGGTGGCCCAGGTGGGGATCGTCGATGGGCACGGCGCCGTCGAGCTCAGAGAGCATTCGCAGGAGCCAGGTGCTCCCGCTGCGAGACGACCCGAAGATCCAGACGAGACGATCCTCGCTGCGATCCAGACTGAAGCCGGTGTCGCCCGATGGCTTGTCCATGGGTCTTCGCTCTTACGCGGGAAGACTGCGCGGGGGCAACATACCCGCTCCCCCAGCTGTGAAACGCGACCGCGCCGGCCCGGTGACCGGCGCGGTCGCCGTCAAGGTCGGACCGGTTGGGGGGATCCGTCGGCCGACCCGACCTGTCCGTCCGTGCGCCTACGAAGCGCCGACGGTCGCCTCGCGCTGTTCGGAGTGCACGCCTTCGGCGAACTCCTCCACGATCTTGGAACAGAACGCATCGAGATCATCCGGCTTGCGGCTCGAGACGAGCCCCGCATCGACGTGGACCTCCTCGTCCACCCAGTTGCCGCCGGCGTTCTCGATGTCGGTCCTCACGCTGGGCCACGACGTGATCGTCCGCTCCCTCAGCACATCCGCCTCGACCAGCGTCCACGGCCCGTGGCAGATCACGCCAACGGGCTTGCCGGCCTCGAAGAAGGCCCGGACGAACGCGACCGCCTCGGGCACCGTGCGCAGGATGTCGGGGTTGGCCACGCCGCCCGGAAGGACGAGGCCGTCGTAATCGGACGCATCGGCGTCGCCGACCGTGCGGTCGACGTCGAACTTGTCCCCCCGGTCGAGGTGGTTGAAGGCTTGGACCTCACCCGACTCGGGCGCAACCAGCTCGGTCTCGGCTCCGGCTTCGCGGACCGCCTCCCACGGGCTGGTCAGCTCAACCTGCTCGGCGCCCTCGTTCGCGACGAGGAACGCGATCTTCTTCCCCTTCAGCTCGTCAGCCATTTCTCTCTCCTTTCTGGCGTTCTGAGTTGCGCCTACCCGCCGCGGACGCGGACTATTCGCGCCTCTGCCCGCAGGCTCAGTACCGCAGGAGGGCCGCCACACCGCCGTGCGGCTCGAGCATGCTCGCGGGCTCGCCGCGCACCGGCGTGATGGCCGCGTTGGTGGCGACCGCGAGCTCCACCAGGCGCTCGCCGACCGGCACCCCGTCGGTCCCGTCGTCGTAGGCGAGGTCCGCTTCGAGTGATCGACCGTCGTAGTCGCGAGCGGCGTCGAACACGAGGTGGCGGGCGCGACCCTCGGCGAGGGCCTCCAGGGTCTCCTGCGGCCCCAGGGCGGCGCCGGGGGCGGCCCCGATGGCCTCCTCGACCTCGCTCATGAGCTCGAGGCCTCGGTTCGCATTGAGCTTCCCGACCTCCTCGCCAACCCGGTCGGCGATCTGTCCCTCGGGTTCCGAGACCAGATCGTGACGGACGGTATGAAGGCGCTCAGAGGCCGTGCCCAGCCCATCGGCCAGCTCGCGTGGGTACTCCTCGACCCCAAACGCGATCAGGTGCTCCCATTTCCGCTCGCCGAGCTCCTTGGCGACGAGCGAGCCGACCTCGCGCAGGAAGCGCTGGCGGTTGGCGTCCATCCGCTGGCCGAACTGGTCACGGCCGGACGCCGACGTCCTGCTGCCCGCCCCGGGGATGGAGCGCTCGGCCTTGCGCTCCCGCCAGTCGAGCGAGAACAGGGTCAGCTCCCAGTCCTCGAGCTCCCTCATCGCGCCGAGGGACCATTCGAGCAGGCGGACCCGATCCGCGGAAACGAGGGCCACGCCCACGTGAGGGCCCTCCGCGAAGAGCTCGACGAGGGGCCGCAGGTAGGGCCGCTGGTACCGGACGGCCTCCGTGCGCCGCGGCCCCATCTGCATGTCGCGCCACACGGCCGTCGGCCGCTTCCCCGCAACCTCGATGAAGCCCACGTGTCCACGCCCCTCGGGCGGCGCCCCATGCTCGGGGAATCGCTCCAGCACCTCGGCCGCCGCGGCCTCGAACGCGCGGCGCTCGTCGTGCGGCGAAGTGTGCTGCGCGAGGGCTCGAATGCGCTCACGAAGCTCGATCCGCCAGCCCTGACTTCGGTCGGCGGGATCAACGTGGACGTACACCGAGAGGATCCCGTTCTGGGGCCGCCACTCGATCAGGCGCTTCAGCAGGCGCTCGCGCTCGGTGCGCTCCATCGCATTCGAGGCTACCCGGATCGGCGTTTCAGAAGCCTGGCGGGGTGCACGTCCGGGTAGTCGCGCTCCGGGTAGCTCCCGGGCGGACCCTTGGGCCCGTGCTCGGCGGCTATCCGCATCACCTGGGCGAGGTGCAGAGGGCGGCGATCGGTGAGCTGGGACACCTGTGTCTTGCAGCTGAAGCCGTCCGCGATCAGGAGCGTGTCGTTGGACGCCTCGCGCACGGCGGGCAACAGGCGCCGCTCTCCGATGCGGACCGAGATGTCGTGGTGGTCGCGCTCAAAGCCGAAAGACCCGGCCATCCCGCAGCAGCCGGAGTCGAGGACCTCGAAGTCGAGCCCGATTCGCTCCATGAGCGCCTGATCCGCGTCGAAGCCCATCACGGCCTGCTGGTGGCAGTGACGGTGCACGATCGCACGCCGGTTGAGTCGCCCCGGCAGCCAATCGTCGGGGGCGTGGTCTCGGAGGAACTCGCTCAGCGTCAGCGTTCGGTCCGACAGGGCCTTCGCGTCGGGATCGTCAGAGAGCAGATTCGGCAGCTCGTCGCGAAACGCGGCGACGCAGCTCGGCTCCACGCCGACGACGTGTAGACCCGCCCTCACATGTGGTCCGAGGGCTCGCAGCGTCCGTTTCCAGAATAGGCGGGCCGTGTCGAGCATCCCGTAGTCGTAGAGCGGCCGGCCGCAGCAGAGAGCCCGCGTGGGGACGATCACGTGGAATCCCGCGTCCTCCAGGACCTCGACCGTCGCCTTCAGCGGCTCGGGGTGCAGGAAGTTGTTGAACGTGTCTGCGAACAGCACCACCCCCGGCTGTCGCGGGTTCACCGGCGGCCTGTTCGCGAACCAGGACTTGAAGGTCTCTCGCGCGAACGGAGGCGCCTCGCGCTTTGGGCTGATGCCCCCGGCGCGCTTCAGCAGGCGACCGAGCACAGGCGCCCTGGAGACGGCGTTTGCCAGGCCCGGCGCCACCGCGGCGATCCGCGCGTGCAGCATCACCAGGCCCATCGAGTAGGCCGCGACGGGACGCAGCCGCCGCTTGTAGTGGTGGGAGAGGAACTCGGCCTTGTAGGTGGCCATGTCGACGCTCACCGGGCAGTCCCCCTTGCAGCCCTTGCACGACAGGCACAGGTCGAGTGCCTCGTGCACCTCGTCGGAGCGAAAGCCGTCGGTGATGACGTCCCCCTCGAGCATCTCGTAGAGGATCCGCGAGCGCCCCCGCGTCGTATGGCGCTCGTCCAGGGTCGCCATGTAGCTGGGGCACATCGTGCCGCTCGAGGCGTCGCGGCACTTGCCGGCTCCCACGCACCTGAGTGCCGCGTGGGCGAAGCTCCCCCCGTCCTCGGGGTAGGCGAAGTGGGTCGTCGGCTCCGCGGGCTCGTATCCGCCGCCGAGCTTCAGATTGGACACGATCGGGTACGGATCGACGATCTTGTGCGGGTTCATCCGGTTGTCGGGATCCCAGATCGCCTTGAACTCCCGAAAGGCCGCGATCAGGTCGGGCCCGTACATCTTTTCCAGCAGCTCGCCCCGCGATTGGCCGTCGCCGTGCTCTCCCGAGAGCGAGCCCCCGTGTACGAGCACCAGGTCGGCGGCCTCGTCCAGGAATGATCGCCACTTGCTGACCCCGTCGGCCGAGAAGAGGTCGAAGTCGATCCGGCAGTGGACGCACCCGTCGCCGAAGTGCCCGTACAGGGACGTCCGGTAGTCGAACCGCTCGAGGAGGTCGCGGAAGCCACGGAGATAGGAGCCGAGCCGCTCCGGGGGGACCGCTGCGTCCTCCCACCCCTCCCAGTGATCGGCCTCGCCCGGGACGAAGGCCGTCGCGCCCAGGCCGGATTCCCGAACGTCCCAGAGCCTCGACTCCCGGGTCGGTACGTCGTAGAGCTCCATGTTCGGCGCATCGCTCTCCCCGGCGAGGCGCTTCATGCACTCGTGCGCCTTCTCGTCGGCCTCCTCGGTCGTCTCGCCGCCGAATTCGACCAGCAGCCAGCCCTTGCCCTCGGGCAGCAGGCTCAAGTCCTCGACGTGCGTGTGGAGCTTCTTCATGTCCTCGATCAGCACGTCGTCCAGGCCCTCCAGCCCCGTCGGCCCGCACTCGAGGATCTGCGGGACGTGGTCCGCGGCGTGGAAGACGTCCGGATAGCCGCAGACCACGAGCGATCGCGCGGGCGGGCTCGGAACCAGGCGCACGGTCGCCTCGAGGATCGCCGCCAGCGTCCCCTCGCTGCCGACCAGCGCCCGGGCGACGTTGAATCCCCGCTCCGGCAGCAGCTCGTCGAGGTTGTAGCCCGATACCCGGCGCGGCATGTCGGGATACCGCTCGCGAATCAGGTCCGCGTAGCGGTCGCGAAGGTCGCGCAGGCCTCTGTAGATCTGCCCTCGGCGGCCACCCTGCGAGATGATCCGCTCGAGCTCCTCAGGGGAGGTCTCCCCCACTCGCATCCGCGTCCCGTCGTAGAGCACGACGTCGAGCTCATGGGTGTTGTCGGCCGTCCGGCCGGCCATCACGGAATGGGTGCCGCAGGAGTTGTTGCCGAGCATGCCGCCGAAGGTTGCGTACTCGTGAGTGGACGTATCGGGCGCGAAGGTGAGGTGGTGGTCGCCCTCGGTCTGGTTTGCCAGCTGATCGCGGATGACACCCGGCTGGACGCGCGCCCTGTGACGCCGGGGATCGACCTCGACGATCTCCCGCATGTGCTTGGAGTGGTCCAGGACGACCGCCACGTTGCACGTCTGGCCCGCGAGGCTGGTCCCGCACCCGCGCGAGAGAACCGGGGCGCCGTGCTCGCGGCAGACGGCCATCGCGACCACGATGTCCTGCGCATCGCGTGGCAGGACGACGCCGATCGGCGCCTGCCGGTAGTTGGATGAGTCGTGGGAGTACGCGGAGCGATTGCCGCCGTCGAAGTGGACCTCACCGCGAACCTCGCGCTCGAGCCGGCCGCGCAACGAGGAGACGTCGACCTGGTCGACCCCATCTGGCTTCAGCAGGGCATGACCGCCCGCGGGACCGATCCGGGTCACGAAACCGCGTACTCCAATGCGTCGGGACGCCGCAGCTCGAGTCCGAGCCCGGGCCGATCGCGATCCGGCTCCAGGCATCCGTCTCGGGCATCGACCACCCCGTCGAAGACGATCCGCTCGACACGCGTGTGGTCGTGGAAGTACTCGATGTGAAGCACCGTTTGCATCCCGCAGCAGGCGTGCGCGCTGACCGCGGGCGCACAGTGCGCGGAGAAGGGAACATTCCCGGCCGCGCAGAGGCCGTCGATGCGCAGCAGCGACGTAATGCCTCCGCAGCGCGTCACGTCGGCCTGGAGGATGTCCACGGCGCCGGCATCCAGGAGCCGTCCGCACGCGTAGACGTCCCACGCGTACTCGCCCGCGGCGATGGCCAGGCCGGGCGGGGCGTGGTCCCGCACGCGCGCCAGCCCGCCGGGATCATCCGACGTGGTCGGCTCCTCCAGGTACTCGACGTCCCACTCCTCCAGCAGGCGGTTGGCCCAGGCGATCGCCTCCGGCACCTCGTACGCGCCGTTGGCGTCCACCATCAGCTCGACCTCCCGCCCAACGGCAGACCGCGCGGCGGCGAGGCGCTCGGGATCGCGCTGCGGGTCCCGTCCGATCTTCATCTTGACGCGTGGGATTCCCTCCTCGACCCAGTCTGCAAGCTGCGCGCCCAGCCGATCGTGTGAGTAGGACGTGAATCCCCCTGAGCCGTACACGGGCACGCGCCGCCGGGCGCGTGGAACGAGATCGGCCACCGATACCCCCAGGAGACGCGCCTTCAGGTCCCAGAGCGCGATGTCAACCGCCGAGAGCGCCATCGACCCCACCCCCTGCTGACCGACATTGCGCAGAGCGGCGTGCATCGAGGCCCAGGTGGCGGAAGGCGCCATCGCGTCGGCGCCCTCCACCACGTCGGCGAGCTTCGAGCGAATCAGCGTCGCTACGGCGACGTCCCCGTAGGTGTAGCCGACGCCTCGCTCACCCCCGCCACGGGCCTCGACCACCACGATCGTGGTCGAATCCCATTCGAGGGTTCCGTCGGATTCGGGCTCGTCGGTTGGGACCGTGTACGCGGTGACCTCCAGGCCGTCGACGGCGATCTCTGCCGCGCGCGTACGCGTTGCCATCCCAGTGGTCAACTTCGAACCAGGAACTCCTTCGCCTTGCCGGCAAACGAGCGCTTGATCACGTCCCAGGCCTGCGGCTCACCCGCCGTCAGCGCGCTGGCGAGCTGCTTTGCCTGCTCCATGGTGATGTGCGGGGGAAGTGGCGGCACAGCAGGGTCGGTGACCGCCTCGAGCACCACCGGTCGATCGGCGCTCAGCGCCTGCTCCCAGGCAGAGCCGAGGTCGCCTGGATCGTCGACGCGAATGCCGGTGAAGCCGATCAACTCCGCGTAGCGGGCGTAGGGGAACTCGGGGATCTCCTGAGTGCCCTCATACATCGGATCGCCCTGGAGGACCCTCTGCTCCCAGGTGACCTGATTCAGGTCGCGGTTGTTCAGCACGCAGACGATCAGCCGCGGATCACTCCAACGCTGCCAGTACTTGGCCGCGGTGACGAGCTCCCCGTTGCCGTTCATCTGCATCGCGCCGTCGCCGACCAGGGCGATTGCCGGGCGATCCGGATGCGTGAACTTGGCGGCAATCGCGTACGGGACGCCCGGGCCCATTGTCGCGAGCGTTCCGGAGAGCGAAGCCATCATGCCCTTTCGCAACCGCAGATCGCGGGCGAACCAGTTGGCCGCCGAGCCGGAGTCGGAGCTCAGGATGCAGTCGTCGGGCAGCCGCTGCGACAGCTCCCAGAACACGCGCTGCGGGTTGATCGGGTCGGCGTCCTGCATCGCGCGCTCCTCGACGATCTGCCACCACCGCTCGACTCCGGACTCGATCTCCTCGCGCCACGAGCGATCCTCCTTGCGCTCGAGCTGGGGCAGAAGGGCGCGGAGCGTCTCCGCGGAGTCGCCCACGAGGTGGACGTCCATCGGGTACCGAATGCCGATCATCCGTGGGTCCACGTCGATCTGGATGCCCCGAACCGAGCCTTCCTCCGGCAGGAACTCCGAATAGGGAAAGCTCGATCCGACCATGAGCAGAGTGTCAGCGCCCTGCATCAGGTCCCAGCTGGGCTTCGTCCCGAGCAGCCCGATGGACCCGGTCACGAACGGCAGGTCGTCGGGCAGCGCGGCTCGCCCGAGCAGAGCCTTCGCGACGCCGGCGCCGAGGACCTCGGCCACCTCGGTGACCTCCTCGGCGGCGCCGATCGCGCCCTGCCCGATGAGCATCGCGACCCGCTCTCCCTGGTTGAGGATTTGCGCCGCCTCGCGTAGGTCCGAGCCCCGGGGCACGGCTCTCGCGGTCGCGTGCCCGACGCCCGAATGCACGCTGCCGTGCTCGTGCGGCGGGACCTCGACGGCATCCTCTCCCTGGACGTCGTTGGGAATGATGATGCAGGTGACGGTGTTCGCCGCCTTTGCGATCCTCATGGCGCGGTCGACCGCGTGCCGCATCTGGGCCGGGTCGGTCACGAAGGCGGTGTACTCGGAGGCGACGTCCTTGAACAGGGTCACCAGGTCGACCTCCTGCTGATAGGAGCCGCCGAGCGACATCTGGTCCTGCTGGCCGACGATGGCGACCACCGGCTGGTGATCGAGCTTGGCGTCGTAGAGGCCGTTCAGGAGATGAATCGCGCCCGGGCCCGACGTGGCGAGGCAGACGCCCACCTCGTCCGTCCACTTGGCGTGCCCGCAGGCCATGAACGCGGCCATCTCCTCGTGGCGCGCCTGGATGAACTCGATCTCCTCGTCGTGGCGGTCGAGGGCCCCCAGAGTGGCGTTGATGCCATCACCTGGATAGCCGTAAATGCGCTCGACGCCCCATTCCGAGAGGCGCTCGAGCATGAAGTCGGCGACGGTCTTTCCCATACGGCGCTCCTCTCGTCAGCTCTTCCTGCCGCCCTTGCGTCCACCCTTTCGCTGGCCCTCCTTGGTCCCGCCGCCGCTGCCGCCGGTCTGCTTCTTTCCGCCCTTCTTCGAAGCTCCGGAGGTATTGGCGATCTTGGCGGCTCGCTCCTTGCTCATGCCCTTCTTGCGCAGGCCCTCGTACTGCTTGTCGTTCTTGACGCTGGATCCGTGGTCCTTCGCCACTTCGGTCACCTCCTTAGGCTCGCCTTCCGAGTGCCCTGTGCCGCTCGTCGGCAAACCGTTCGACGGGTCCGGCGCCTGACAGCCGCTCGGTGTTTCCATGCCCAGCAGATGGGTAGTCACCCGCCACCATGGGCAAGGTGGTCGTCGTCACCGGCGCCTCGGCCGGTGTCGGCCGGGCTGCGGCAAAGGCCTTCGCCGGCCGGGGCGATCGCGTCGGGCTCATCGCCCGGGGCGCCGACTCGCTACAAGGTGCGGCGCGGGACGTCGCCGAGGCCGGCGGGGAGCCGCTGGTCGTTCCCGCCGACGTCGCGAACGCCGGTGAGGTGGACGACGCCGCGTCGACGATCGAGGCGGAGCTCGGCGAGATCGACATCTGGGTGAACAACGCGATGGCGACGGTGTTCGCCCCGTTCGCGGACATCGAGCCGGAGGAGTTCGAGCGCTCCACCCAAGTGACCTATCTGGGGGCGGTGTGGGGCACCCGAGCGGCGCTCCGCCGCATGCGGCCGCGTGACCGGGGCGTTCTCGTCCAGGTCGGGTCGGCCCTCGCCTACCGGGGGATCCCGCTCCAGTCCGCCTACTGCGGGGCCAAGCACGCGATCAAGGGCTTCACCGAGTCGGTTCGCACGGAGCTTTTGCACGATGGGAGCGGCGTCCACGTGACCATGGTGCAGCTCCCCGCCATGAACACGCCCCAGTTCGAGATCGGCCGGGCGAAGGTCGACCGGCATCCTCAGCCCGTGCCGCCGATCTACCAGCCGGAGGTGGCGGCGAACGCGATCGTCTGGGCCGCGGAGCACCGCCGCCGTGAGATCTATGTTGGTGGCCCCACCGTGAAGACGATCTGGGGCAACAAGCTCCTTCCCGCGCTCGCCGACGTGTACCTGGCTCGGAACGGATTCGGCTCCCAGCTCACGGACGAACCCCTCCCCGGGGTTCGCGACGGCAACCTCTTCGCACCTGTGCCGGGCGACCACGGCACGCGGGGGCGATTCGCCGACGCGCGTCGACGCAGCATCCAGCTCGTCCTCGCCAAGCACCGCCGGGCCGTGGCAGGCGCCGGTGTCGCGGCGCTCGGGGCGGCGGCGGTCACGTTGGCGAAAGCGGTGCGCTGAGCCCACCGGCATGGCCCTCGCGCTCGAGACCAACCGCCAAGACTTCCAAGGACTCTTCACGCTCTACATGATCATCGCCGGGGTGGTCGCGGCGCTCGTGCTCGGAACCATGGCCTACGCGATCATCCGCTACCGGCGGCGGGACGGTGCCACCGCGAAGGAGGTTCGCGGGCTGAAGCCGCTGGAGGGGGCCTGGATCGCCGTCATCGCCGTGATCGTGGTCGTGCTGCTCGTGTCCACCTTCCGCACCGAGGACCGCGTCGTAGCCATATCCGGCGATCCGGCCCAGACCGTTCGGGTCCACGCGTTCCAGTGGGGGTGGAGGTTCGCCTATCCGGGAACCGGGATCGCGATCACCGGAAATCGCCGGCGCCTGCCCACCCTGGTGATGCCGGCGGAGGTGCCGGTCCGCATCGAGCTCACCTCCCGGGACGTGATCCACTCGTTCTGGGTGCCGGAGCTGCGGTTCAAGCGCGACGCCTTCCCCGATCGGACCACCACCTTCGACCTGGTCGTCGACCCGGGGGTGACGACGACGGGCCGCTGCGCCGAGTTCTGCGGCCTGGACCACGACAACATGGACTTCCAGGTCGTCTCCATGCCGCAGAGCGAGTTCGAGCGATGGCTTCGCTCCCACGAGCGGCGCTCGGCCTCCGGGGGCGCCGCATGACCACCATCGCGCCCCCGATGCCACGGCCCGGTCCGGCGGAATGGTTGCTGGCAACGGATCACAAGCGCACCGCGGCGCGGTTGGCCGTAGCGGCCTTCGGCTTCTTCGTCGCGAGCGGCGTCCTGGCACTCCTCATGAGATCGGAGCTGGCTCAGCCGGGGCTTCAGATCGTTTCCACGGACACCTACAACCAGCTCTTCACGATGCACGGCTCGGGGATGATCTACCTGGTCGTCACGCCCCTCGCGCTCGCGGTAGGCCTCTACTTCGTACCGCTTCAGATCGGCGCCGCGGACGTCGTCGCGCCGCGGCTGACCGCGTTCGCGTTCTGGCTCTATCTGGGCGGGGGACTGACCATGTTCTCGGGGTTCCTGACCTCCACGGGGGCGGGCAAGGACGGGTGGACCGCCTACTACCCGCTATCCGGGGAGCAGGCCAGCCCAGGACCCGGGATGGACATGTGGATCATCGGAGTGGCGCTGGCGGTGGCCGCGATGACGATCGTGGCCGTGACGATCCTGCTCACCCTGATTCGCCAGCGCGCCCCCGGCATGGACATGACCCGTCTGTCGCCGTTCTCGTGGTCGATGTTCTTCACCTCGACGATGACGGTGACATCGTTCCCGGTGCTGGTCGTGGCCATGGGCCTACTGCTCGCGGACCGGAACCTCGGCGCCGTCTTCGACACCCCCGGCGGGCCGGCGACCTACCAGCACCTGTTCTGGTTCTACGGGCACCCGGTCGTCTACATCATGTTCTTCCCCTTCCTCGGGATCGTGGCCGACGTGGTCGCCACCTTCTCGCGCCGCCGGCTCTTCGGCTATCCGCTCCTGATCATCTCCCTGTTCGCCTTCACCGGCCTGTCGATGAGCGTGTGGGCTCACCACATGTTCGCCACCGGGCAGGTGAACAACTCCTACTACTCCCTGACCTCCACGGCTCTCGCGATCCCCGCCGGGGTCGAGTACTTCGACGTCATCGCGACCATGATCGGCGGCGTGATCCTGCTGAGGACGCCGATGCTCTTCGCGCTCGGCTTCCTGGCCCTCTTCCTCATCGGTGGGCTAACCGGGATCATCGTCGGGTCCCCTCCCCTCGACTACCACGTGCACGACAGCTACTTCGTGGTCGCGCACTTCCACTACACGCTCTTCGGCGGCAGCCTGATGGGCGCGTTCGCCGGGGCCTACTACTGGTTCCCGAAGGTGACCGGGGCGATGCTGCGCGAGGGACTGGGAAAGCTCAACTTCGCGCTGCTGTTCGTCGGCGTCAACCTGACCTTCTTCCCGATGTTCCTCCTGGGATACGACGGGATGCCGCGTCGCGTGGCCGACTACTCGCCGTCGGCCGGCTTCACCGGCAACAATCGGCTGGCGACGATCGGCGCCTACGTGATCGCTCTGGGCATCGCCGTGTTCGTGGCGAACGTGGTGGTCTCGCTCCGCTCCCGACGGGCGGCCGGTGACGATCCTTGGGAGGGGCAAACGCTCGAGTGGGCGACGAGCTCTCCCCCGCCCCGGCTGAACTTCAACGGCCTCCCGCCGATCCGCTCTCACGCCCCTCTGCTTGACCTGCGCGAGCGCGCCGAAGAAGGGAAGCGTTGAGGCGGGGCGCGTTCATGCTCGGGGCCTGGGGGCTCTGGCTCGGCGCCTGGGCGACGACGCTGGCGATCTGGGGTGAAGCCCTCGTGCCCTTGCTCGCCTTCGGCGGCGCCGCCGCGCTCGCCGCCCTGTCCGCCGGCTACCTCGTGGTCACGTCACCCCCGTCCGATCCCCCGCGAACTCTGACCGAGTCGAGCGTCTCCCCGCCGGTGATCGCGGCCGG